>JAABUV010006553.1_pt1 | contig 12613 bp, 13 predicted proteins | sample 5559971 | NCBI WGS metagenome assembly JAABUV01 (sample SAMN10711881, study PRJNA513362) | rock metagenome | isolation source: Antarctica rocks | place: Antarctica: Victoria Land, Knobhead nord | collected 2015-12-19
AGCCACTGGCATCTGCAGGCTGGGAGAATGTTTTGGGTTTAGATGCCTGCAAACCTAGGCTAGTGGATTGCTTTTGCATATGACTCTCTCGGTGCTCATATACTGCGCTTGCCCATCATCAGTATGCCTCCAGTTTCTTGGTGCATAAAACAGTGCTGTGTATGGATTCGTTTGCGTTTCTTTTGCCCAAGTATCATTTGCGTAACTCATATCAATATGAAGCACAAGTTGTGCGTGCAGCACTTGCCGCAGTTCAGCGACAGTCTGCTACCTACATATGTACGTATCAGCTAATAGCACTGACTGAGGCAAGACTTCGTCATATGTGCACAACTTGGCTCACAATCAAATCATAGCACACAGGTGGCAGTTGCAATTAAGGACTGTGTGCATTTTCACAAAGCAACCCTGTGACTTTTGCCGCCATTCCTGATGACATACATAGTTGTCAGAGTTGGCATGCATCTTGTTGCATTTTGTCACCAGATCTAAGCTGGCCCCATGCTTGGGGCACCACCTTGCAAACATGCATATTCCTTAGTCCACTTGCTGCATTTATTCGCATTTGATCAAGAAAAGACAGAGGCCCGGTCGACTTTGTTGTCCAATAGAGAGCTTTGCCTGGTCCTGCGGACTGAGATAAGTACAGTGTGCCATAAGGGCGTCTACTGTCATCAGGAGCAGCAAAGGGACTCGAATTGTGTAGGCAGTACCTCACGCAGGACATTATCGCTACTAACTAATTTAGTAATATACAGCCAGACTCAACATTGCTTTGAAAAATTAAACACCTTACTTCATGTTCTACATCCTGCATTCATCTGTGGTCATCTGCCACACGTGTAATGTACAACTGGTGCATGTTGAGCGCTCTCTGCTCTGGCACACCAAGTTGTCTGTCATTTGTATCAAGTGTTCCTTGCAATTTCTGTCGCCTGTCCACTCAAAATGCCATTCATGCTGCCAGCACCTGATTCTGCGGCAGCTGCCTTGATAGCATCTTCTACTACATTCATGCTGCCAGCCTCGTTTGCAATATTGACTGCATCTTGTACACCGTTTGAGTGATCATCACCATGGCCATTTGCATGGCCATTGACTGAGCTTCCATTGGCGCTAAGCCCATTAGCTTGCCCATTGGCTTGCCCATTAGCTTGCCCATTGGCTTGCCCATTGGCTTGCCCACTGGCAGACCCACAGCAAAGCTTGCTGGCAGCATTGGGCTGGTAGGGAATGTCGATGCCAGGGTTCCCTCTGAAGAAGCCTACAGGCTTAAGGGTGAAGCCAGCTGACTCAACAGGCATGACTGGAAAGTCTTCTGGCCGCACAATGTGTGTGAGGCCGAAGCAATGCCACAAGATTGGGTCACTGCCAGCTTCTACACAGCGGTCCTGCAACACCAAAAATTGGCTTTTACAATTTTCAGGAAAACGGGTTGTTTTTATTTCATTTTGGTCAGGATTTCATCCTCATGACCCTGCCACACTTGGCCACAACATGACCAGATATGCCGACAGCCAGCACTGATGCATATTTTTTGCTGCATCTAGAGCAAGTCTCAGGAACACAAGGAGACTCGCTGCATCTGTGTAGGGTGGGATGGAATTGGGGTGGGGCAGGAAGTGGGTCCAGTGGGGTGGGGTGTGAAGGGCTCCACTTGAGCGGTGTGGCAGGCAGTGTGGGGCATGCAAATTGGGTTAGAAAAGGGAGGGGGGGATCCAGGTTAATGCAGCCTGGAAGGCACAGGAAGGGAGGGAAGCAAATGAAGCAGAGTGAGGTTATTGTCAGCAGTAAGAGCAGATTGACTTGATGATAAAGTGTTCAATGCTGATTCATTTATGCATTCAGTAAGTACGCGTCTTCCCCTACGGCCAGGTACATACAGTCCTGAGTAGCGCCCTGTATGTCTGGAATACCTGCTTTGTCCACTCTTCCAGTCCAGCACCGCCTTCAGCCTGAAGGACCCAGTCACCGGCAGCATACCGTTCCTCTTCCTTGTGAGGGGTCACCCACAGGTGCTTTGTGGCAAAGAGCCCCCTCTTGGCAATCAGGCTGTAGGGCTTGGCTAGTAGAGTTGGCCCGCCCTGGGGAATCAGCTTGAAAGCCACTGGCTTGCCTGCAAAGATCTCAGTTGTTCAGAAGCAAATGATTGGTGCATCATAAGCTCTTTGGGATAGACAAATGTCACCGATTCTCAGGGAAATTTGCATTGCAGGGTGTAAAGCTGACCTCAGAAATGCCTGGGGATCAGGGTTCAGGGTTCCACACCAAGGATCTATGTGAGCTCAAGCTGTTGTGAGCCATGTGCAAAATGGGTGGTGTGAGTGCAGGGAGACTCAGTACCGCCAGTCGTAATGGTAAATGGTAACTGGTGGTAAGAGGTAACAGGTAAACAGACAACAAGAAGTAGGAGAGAAAGCGCTGTAAAGACTGGCTTCAAAGGCTCAGAGAGGCATGGCCTGGAACCAGGTGCTTTCAAGCTGCCCACAACCCGTAGCATCAGACAAAAATCTTGCACGCACTTCAAACTTTGTCATTGTCAACTGTGACAGCAAGCATCGGGGCTGTCACCCAGGTCAGCAGCCTCTTGCACGTAATTCAAACTTTGACATTTGGACTGTGACAGCACGCATTGGGAACATAAGTCAGGTCAGCAAGTCTACCTGTAGAGGGGTGGCAAGAAGTGGGGTTGTTGACTTTCCAGTAGGTTCCTTTGGAGCCATCTGCCACCCGGGCAGCCTTGGCCTCACTGGTCAGGGGGGTCTCCACCCCTATGAACCCATTGCCATAGGGGTTCTTGGGGCCCTCTGGCAAGGCCTCTGCGTGCACCTGTGGCCAGCAGCATCCTGTTAGGGATCTTGACTCACAGCATGCTCAGTGCTGACATAGGCTTGTTTTCTACTCCAACAAAATAGCATGCATGGGACTACAGCTTAGGCCTTCATTCTTGTCTGTTTGCAGCTGCGTCTGATCAAGCATACAGTTGCATGAGTCCTGTTTGGCAGCTGCAGCATGGCACAGCACAGCATGACACAGGGTAGCACAGCATGGCACAGCACAGCACAGCACAGCACAGCACAGCACAGCATGGCACAGCACAGCACAGCACAGCACAGCACAGCACAGCACAGCAACCTCTGACACATACAGCCCTTTCCCGCCCTCTTGGTCGTCTACAGCCATGTCCAGCCTGGCACAGAACATGTGCTGGTGGTGCTGTGCATTCACCCCCTCCATCACTAGTGTCCCGTATTCAGGACTCTCCTCACCAAAGCTTAGAGGATTGGTGGACAGCTCGCCAGTCAGCTTGATCTCATATTTGATAGTGCCATCCTGCAGCACAGGGCAAGCGGCTGTCATGATTCTGCAGCCTCTCCCTTAAAGCTGGCACTGTCACTTCAGCACATTGCGTTTCTCCTGTCAGAGCCACGACTAACTCACCTGGAAACACTTATATGGCCATCCCTATGTTATATTTTTACTTTCATGTTGCAAAGGAAGCTATCAAAATTCTTATTCTGTTGTAAAGCGTGAACCATATACATGCTGTTTTTGTTTCACTGACATACAACGGATGAAACTGTCTGCCAAGAGCTGCAAAGCATCTGATATGCAAGCGTGTTCAAGAAGCTGCTAGTTGTGCATCCAAGCAGAGTACGCAAGTGCTTTGCCTGACATTCATGAGACTTGCATTCAGGTCAAGCACACACAACTGCCCTGCTGCAGTTGCTGACTGCATCTAGGGCAGTGGAGTGCCAGCCAGCAGCAAGTGGTAGCAGCAGCACAAGGATGCAAGTGCAGTAGGACTGCATAATTCTGACTGTACACAGTGGACGTCTTGCATGGTACCAATGCTGCGTCACTTTACCATCAATGGCAGTGCAGAGGAATTCACAAACAATCATGTCAACCTTGATCTCACAGAGCCATCTTGGCCCATTGCACAATGCTGACATAACCGTTCAGGGACAGTCATATTCAAAGCTCTAGGTCAGCTTTCAAAGCAGTAGTGAAGGCAGACTCTGACCTGATAGAAGTACCAGTAGAAGGCATATTCATAATTGACGACAGTGGAGATGAAGGAGAGCACGAGTCGTCGGCTGCGGCGAACTTCAGCGTGACCTGTCCTGTAGTCCATGTGCTTCCACAGCACCCCTGCATCTTCTTCATGCAGGCATACTGCCTTGGGAATCTCCATCACTTCACCTGAAGTTGCAGGCAGGGATGCATGATACACGAAAGAAGACATGTCTTGCTCCTTGGACAACCTATGCAGGCATACGAATCTGGAGATCTGCGCAATCTGAAGTTACAGGCAGCAGCTAGAACATGTTGGCACAACAGCTGTGTTGCTTTTTCGTGATTTGTGCCGTATGTGCTGCTTTCTCAGGCTATGCTATGCTGTGCTGTGCTGTGCTGTGCTGTGCTGCACCAATCACACCATGCCAACATGCATGGCGTGCTTACACAGACACATGACTGCTGTATTAATCACCGTGTCCCCACACAAACAAGCTGACTAGAGAGAGCAGACCACTGTAATCACCTTTGCTGTCATTCAGCACAGCATCAAAGTACTTGATGTGGCCCAAGCAGTCACACCCCAAGGCTAGGGAATTGGCGCAGAAGCCCAGGCCATAGTCACCAACATCAAAGGCACACTTTCTTTGGAAGGGAGCATTTGGGTCGCCATAAGGCACTGCCATCTCCACTAGAGACGCCCTGTGCACCACTGGCCTTACTTTGCCTTGGTCCTCATACCTGCAACACCACAGAGCAAAGCTGCTTCCCGGAGATTAGAAGAAACTGTCTGTCATTTGTGTGACACAAACATGGCATGAAAGCTTTTGTGCTAGCAATGATGTACAGTGCTGACCATCAGGTATGGGACACACAGGCAAGCTGCAAGGTGGGTGCTGTGCTGGCAGGCATGATCCTAGATGAGAGGTCCCCAGGGAATGTCTAGTGCTCTAGCATGAAGAGCAGGTGTTGACAACATATAACATGTGATATCTTAGTTTCAAAGGAAAGCCTTGTTGATTCCATTCCTTCCTTCAGCCTCTGTGAAGGTGAGCGTACAGGAAGTAATGTGTAACAGTTGTAAACACCAAGCAGATGTCTCAGGACTTGTGAGCAAACAGCAACGCACACATGTTTGATCATTGGAGCAAACACTTACATGGGTGGGAAGGTTATGTGTAGCAGGTGACTCACCCAACATTGTGCAGGACGAGACCTTCACGATAGTTGAAGCTGGTTCTGATGTGCCACTTCTGCCATTTGATGAGGTTGCCTTCCACCTACAGAGTCACCATATGCAGTCGCTGCTGCACACTGATGCACGATCAGACAGATGACCAGACATGGGAGACAGACAGACAGACACACAGGCAGGCAGATGCGTTTGCTGACAGTCTGTGCAAGTGACAAGCTGTCTAGTGAAGCGCAAAACAAAAAAAGCCTGCCCTGCATGGGACATCACGCATTCACTCCACAGCTGCATTCAGCAGGGCAGACAGATTGCTTGCCAGATGCCTGCTGACCATGTTCTAGTTGGTAATGCACAAACTCAGAGGGTGAACTCTCACAACTGACTGATGATCCCATCGTGCAATCAACTGTGCAACAGGCGCCAAAGCGACCTGAGCAAGTCAGTAATCCATGTTCACTCACTCAGTCACTCACTCACTCACTCCATGTCTTTCCCCAGGCTCAGCTATGTACACAGTCCTAGGTAGCTCTCTGTACAAGGTTCTGTCTTGGCACTGATCTGTGTCTGCCATACACAACACCAACAGGCCAGCATCCAACAGAAAGACAATGCAACTAAAATGCTATTCATACACTCACTCTGGCAGATAGACGGAAAAACCGGTAGTGCAGGCATTTGCGGTGATGTCATAGCTAGGAGAGGTACCTGGAAGCTGGGTCCTTCAGGCTGGTCAACATTCAGGGGCTTCAGGTCTGTGCGCCACTCATTCACCAGTTTGTGATGGTAGTTGTAGTTTTCTGTGGGCATCTTGGGAGGCTTATCCTGATGGGGCTTGTCCATGTGAACAACCTGAACAACGCATCGACCCATACTCAGCAATGCATTTGCCACAAGCCCAAACTGTGATTTGCAGCGTGCCTTGGTATACTAGCTAGAAATTGTGTTGACGATCATGAGAGTGAATACTTCCTGCATGAACAGTATGCTTCATGACATGTTTTTTGACATGTGAGTGACTTTCAGCTTGCCAGCTTGGCAGGCACTTTTGTGAGTCAGACAAACGAATGGAAGCATGAAGCAACAGGGAGCACACTCGATTGCAAAATCCTGCATGTATGCATCAAGAAGCTGCAAACCTGAAACCCCCTGCAAACCCCTGACAAGCCTGAAACCATAAACCTGCTTGCTGACCTAAGGACAGCTTTGTCTGCAGCTCTCTGTGTTGATATGCAGGCACTTGGCTAGATTTCGCATGAACACTCTATAAGGCTAGCCACTCACTCACAGTAAAATCCTCACGTGCAATATTCAAGCAAACTTTGGGTTCTAGTCTGCGTGGGCAGCTTTGCCTGTTGTCATGGCCTTCCCTTTGAAAGGCACTAGCCTTTCCCTTCAAAGGCACCAGACCAAAGCCCTCTGGCTGAGATGTGCTTCAGGGGCAGCTTGCATCAGGGAGCAGCCTCAAGAAGCAGCAACAAGTGTCTGGCAATCTAGAATAGGAAAGCAAAGACCACGCCTTTTGGCACTACTAACAGAACAGCTGGAGGAGGGGGTATGTTGCGTGTCCCTGTACCTCTTTTTACTGGAAGAAAAAAAAAGAAAACATGGTAAACCTTGAATCCTTCAGAGCAGAAATCTAGAAGTGGCCATCATGACCAACATGGATGCAACATGCATACCTTCTTAAGGTTCAGGTCCACAACAGGAATGAAGTCCAGGGGGTGCGCATAGTGGTTGTCATCTGGGTTACCATTCCGGTAATACATCCACAGCTGGATCAGCCTGCCTTCACACGGCACCATGTGAACTGCATGAAAGCATGGGTCACATATTCGCTGCTGCATCTGATGATGAGCCAGCTCGACAGGCACATGTACTGCTTGCTGCATCACAATGGTAGTGTGAACGCTGGGCATCCGCTTGATGTGCTTTGCTCTTGAGGGCGCATCAATGTGACTGTTGAACAACATTGCTGTGAGAGCAATGCTTGTTGATGCTGCTGGCGCTGCTGTCATTGCCGTTGTCTTTGTATATGCACTTGTCCTGAGCATCATGGTCATAATTGGAAACCAATCCAATTGTATTGCTTTGTGCAAAGAGGTCAGAGACAGCACAAGATGTGCTTAGCTTTGCCTGACATGAGAGATGGTGCACGACTGTGAATAACCATTTGCCAGATTGCAAGCTGACAGCAGCAATGCAGTTTGTTGGATCGTGCAAGACATGCTTGTCTGACCATGACCCTTCTCTGCCCATGACACAGGCAGCAAACATTCTGTGTGTTCTGAGTGTCTATCATATCAGATACACATTGCTCAGCTAGTGCAATGACACATTGCCACGAGAACAGGGCACCACAGCAGCACACCATGCAGTCTGGGTAGAGTCTAGAAGCATGTTTGCAAGGGAGCAATAGCACACATCTGGTTTGTGATTGAAGGTACATGCATTTACTGTTAAGACTAGAAAACGACAGCTGTTGTGCGTCGCAACCCGGCTTATTCTGCTGAGAATGTTTGCTAGGGTTGATTGCAATTGCAGTTTGCACGGCAGAACAGCATGTTGTTACATTTCTTTGCTGTAATTGATTGCACACCTGACCAGGGGTCGCATGCGACCAAGTCCATGTCAGTGACTCCTCTCAGCTTGAGCTGCTCACGCACCTTGGGGTCTGCCTTAGCTATTTCCTCCGCCAGCAGGCAGTCGTCTGGACTGGCCAACGGCTCGACGCCTTCCACCTAACACCAATGAGCAAGGCTTGTGGTGAAGTGGCAGGAAGAGCTGTAGTCTGATGTGTACAGAATGTGGATATGTGCATGGACACTCTGTCAAAGACTACTTCATCTGTCATCCCACAGCTGCTGAGCAGGCAGGCAGAAAAGCATGTCTTGAAAGCATCTTGTACGCTGCACATAGTACTGTACTGTGAGCAGCAGCAAGACAAACATACAAAGTCTCACGTGCCTTGACCGACCTGCAACAGGCACTGTGTGCTGGTTGGGCGTGCAAGAGCATCTTTATTGTTGACTTGGGTAGCCAGTCAATGTTGCGTCTGGCACCATTTGATCATTGTTACAAGCGCTGTATTCACTACAAAACGGATTTGCATTGCAGCTCAAGAACTGCAGCGTCAAGCATGAGACTTCCTGTGCAAAGCTAGGTCTGTATTGTAGCGGTGATATTAGGTTACCCAGCAGGCTGTACCAACCTGCTTCCAGGATGTGACTGTGGCTTTGGACTCTGACACGTCCAGGTACACTTCGTTGACAGGAGACTTTGGGAAGGATTGGACAATGCAGTATGCCTTGCGGCTGGGTGTCTTGGACTTGTCAGATTCATAAGCCAGTAGCTCTGCTTTTGTGGGTTCCTGGAGACATCATACGGTTCGGTCGTCTTGTGAGCACGTTGCTATTTAGCTTTGACAACAATTACAAATGAGGTGAAAGCAGCTCTCCGCCCACATAGAGCCATAATATTCAGGCTTTGATCTTGTACTGATCCTGCTCTGAAGACTATCACCTTCAGCGAAATGACATTGAACCTCAGAGCGTCAAGTTCACGCTGCTCTGCGTATGCACTGCAGGCTTCGCTGCACGCTCTGATCTCCTCTGCGCTCAGAGCGTCTAAAGGGTGACCGTAAGAGGAAGCTTTCACCATGGCGTTATTCCTGAACGTAGACATGCAGTGTCGAGCGCGTTGGCCTTGCACGGTACTGCGGTGTGCCACGAAACGAAAAGGCTGCACCACCTGCGCAGCAATGTTCGAGTGATGCAAACCACACCAGGATTGTTCGTTACCCTCTTACAGTGTTACGCGCTTTTTGCTAAACAGAGGGCCATCTGTGCCCACTCTCGCCTGATTTCCTGGACAGTCCAGCAGATATACCAAAAATGCACAGCAGCGCCAGCTACAATGACGATCACGGCTTTTGCACCCCTGTTTGTTTGTGCAAAATGGGCCTTTGAGGTTTCGTAAAAGCTCGTACACGGATGGCGAACAAATTCTGCGCGGTGCGCTCGACAACGCTTAAGTGGTCTTCGACTTGGGATGTATGTTTGTCACTGACAGAAGCGTCGAGAGGTCACATAGTATACAATATGCAACTGTACACATTCCTACTGAACAGGGCTCCAGCCCCTTCGCTGAATTCGTATTGCATGGCGTAGGCACCTACCTCTCGAACCATGGCTTTAGAAAAGCTTGCTTTCGGAGGCGAGGAGTTCAAATACGACACCCTTGCAGGCGTTGCCAGCAGATTTGCTATTGGCAACAGAGATATTGCAGACGTCAAGGGGTTGACAGCAAGCAGCCTGTTCGCCGAGCCGAAGCCTGCAGCTGTTCCCGTGTCGTCTGTAGTTCCGTCAGAAACAGCTGTACAGGCTCAGGTAATGCTGGGAGAGAACCTGTCTGTGTGCATGCTTCGCATCAAGTCTCAAGTCTGTGCCCTAAGTGCGAGTGCTGCAACAGGCAAAAGCTCCTGAAACTCTTCTGATCAGCACAACGCCACCGAAGTCTGCAGCGGTTGAAGAACAGTTCATATCTGTGCCGGACTCTCCCACAGCTGCTCCTGCTGTTGTCAGTCCAAACACAGCAAGGCACCTGAACAGGACCAGCACAGAAGGTGGTGCAGAGCCTGGTCTCCCTGCTCAAGAGCTTCCCTGGAACCAGGCTTCTGTCAACATCCGCAGTCCGCTGCTGAGATTGCATACAGGTACATCACCTTACCATTGCTGCCTGCACGCTTGGCAGAGAACCTGCTGGTTACCTTAGCACCTGCTTGACACAGTTTGTTGCAGTTGTTGCTGCTGATGTACTTATGTGACGTTGACAGGATTGTGATTGCAGAGATTGTGGAGTTCTGCAGATTTCTGGAACCAACAGCAGAGGAGGCAGCCATGCGAGAAGCTGCAACACAGCGCGTCCGCCAAAGCATTACTGAAGTCTATGCATCAGCATCAGTCCAAGTGTTTGGGTCTTTTGTTACAGGTCAGCTTTGCATTCTCCAGGATGCACACAGTATGCTGCGGTCATTCACAAGTGACATGTCGCTTACATTCCACTGGCAGAGATGCTGCTTGTGAGACATATACACCAAATAATTACAACACAAGTGCCTTGAAATGGAAGGCCTAGAAATGTTTTACCATTTCCTGTTGTCATATCTTGCTAGCAGAAGCACAAACCTCAGTTAGCATGCCTCCTATGACCCTTATCCTGAATGCAGGACATAGCGTACTTGAAATATCTGATTGTCTTACACCCAAAGTGTCAAGTTGCATGTTGTTGCCCCACACCACCTGCAATCCTGTTCTCATTGTCAGCATCAGAAGAGCAAGAGCTGACCAGTAATCTGACCGATGCATGTTCTGCAGGGCTGTATCTGCCAACCAGTGACATAGACCTGGTAGTGATGGACAGTGGCGCTGATGATGTCAAGATAGCTCTCAAGGCTTTGGGCAACAAGCTAGGCAACACTGGCATCGCCACCAAGATACAGGTGGGACCACAAACTTGTCTTACGACCTCAAAAGCTCAAGTTGCAGACTCTGTGTGACGCTGTGCTCCATCATGAGTACACCCCCAGGACAGCATGTTTGCATTCGTGAAAATGGCTACAATAAATGTGATGCTGCACCCCACCTGTAAATGTATGCTTGTAGGGTAGACAAACGTCTCTGCATACACCATCACACACTCTTGCCATGCACAGGATCTTACATTGACCTTAAATGGTCTCGTGCTCATTGCCAGCAGGCTGCATCTGACACCTGAGACTGTACCAGTCGTGGTTGCTTGCCAATTGCTAGAAGTGGTCATCGATCCTCCTGACAGGCTCATGCAACACAAGCGATTGTGAATGCATGCAAGGAGACGCGCTGCTGCGCCCTTTTCAGACTACTTCAATGCTGCTTGCTGGAGGCGCCATGTTGTATCAGCACGCTTAGCCTATCTGGAAGAGCAAGACTAGTGATGCACCTACCTAGGTTATGAGTCTTACTTTCATTACTTGATGCTATGGATGCAGGTAGTCGCACATGCCAAGGTTCCCATCATCAAGTTTGTAGAGGTGCAGAGCAACATCAACTTTGACATCAGCTTTGACGTGGCCAATGGTCCCATAGCTGCTGGCTTTGTGCGTGATCTTATGGACACCCTGCCGCCCATGAAGCCTCTGGTGCTGGTTCTCAAGATCTTCCTTCAGCAGAGGAGCTTCAATGAGGTACGCCAAGGATGTTACTCAGCACATGCTGGCCATTGTAGCTGTTTTGCTTTGGTGAATTTTTCAGGTGTCTTGTGGTGATTTTTCTGCTGTCGTGTGAACATACACAGCTCCTTGTATGTGGGCAGCAGTGCAACAGTAGCAGGCAGCTTGACATTTGCAACAAGGCTTGACAGTGTTTCATCAAGCCATGAAAGTGTTTCAGACGGCCAGTCTTTTTATTGAATTTCCTTGTTTCAGTGCCTGCCTGCATGGGCAGACCTGTGAGATCCCTGCATCAGTTGACTCATGCCTGAGTGCACACACTCATGGGCACAATGCTTAGTGCTCAAAGCTAGTGAGACTGCTGTCCACAGCTGCAAGATGAATGCGGGGCTATCACATTGCTATGTAAGATGCGTCACTTTTCAGTGGTGGCATGCATGGTCTATCTGCAAATGGCTGCAAGAGGGGGTTTTCTCCAAATGGCAGAGGGCACCAAAACAGACAACCTTGTCACCCGTAGAAACGTCTGTGCAGTCTTTGTTTTCAAGTTTTCAAGAACTGCTCCTGCATGCTGGCATTTTTGTCGCAGCTGGTATCTCCGGTCTCCTGTGATGTGAACTTCTTCTGCCAAGTCAGCATCAGGTGGTGTTGCACAGGTGTACCAGGGAGGCATTGGCTCATACGCACTGTTTGTCATGGTGGCTGCATTCCTGCTGCTTCATCCTTCCCGCCATCCCAGCCGGCCAGGCAGCAAACGAGCAGGTACTGTTGCCCTATGCTTCCAGCAAAGCCCCAGCAGGCATTTTGTCAGTGCCCATGAACAGAGACTGTTATATATTAAAAAATCACTTGTGTGAAAACCAGTCAAGCCTGTTCAGGCAATAGCTTCAGACTCATGTGGCCTAACTAGACCAGGCCTTCTCAGCACTGCTTCACAGCATTCTTGCTCAATCTTCTCCGACTCATGATGATCATTTGTATTGTGTCACAACACTTTCAGTTGACCTCCAAGCCTGGCTTGGAAATCACAAGCACTTACAAGAACCGTCTCTCCAAGCACTTACGCTGTGGCAACTTAGCTGGCTGACGTTGTTGTTGTTGTTGTTGTCACATCTGTAGGGAGCTTAGAAAACAGTCTTGGTGTGCTGCTGGTCGACTTCTTCCGCCTGATGGGCCGCACCCTCAACATGGAAGAA
>JAABUV010006558.1_pt1 | contig 12601 bp, 15 predicted proteins | sample 5559971 | NCBI WGS metagenome assembly JAABUV01 (sample SAMN10711881, study PRJNA513362) | rock metagenome | isolation source: Antarctica rocks | place: Antarctica: Victoria Land, Knobhead nord | collected 2015-12-19
CGGCGCTGGAAACTGTAACGTGTCGCGCGCACACGTGCAGGGCAAGCGCCCCTGGCCGCGCCCGGCCCGGCGCACAGCCTGGCGGCCAGCGCGCCCGGCCACAGCGCCGCTGGTGTGGCCAGCACGACTACGAACTCCGCGCTTACGGACGGCGTGCAGAACGCCGTGCTGGGCAGCCTGCTGCCGGCGGGCACCGGCGCGGGCGTGACGACCGGCCAGACGACCGGCCAGGGCTCCGCGGGTGGGTACACCGGCGCCGGCAGCGGCGCGCGGCGCGGCGCGAGCACCGCGAGCAACCCTACCCTGCAGTCGAGCGGCAGCCTGCTGCCGGCCGGGCAGGCTGGCACGGCGGTGGGCGGCGGCAGCGGCGGTACTAGCGGCTCCGCCACGCAGCCGGGCGGCGCCTACACCAGCGGGGTCCAGCAGGGCGGCTACAGCTCCGGGAACGTCGGGAACGGCGAGGCAAACCCCATCGGCCACGCCAACGCGCCGCCGACCGGGTATGCGCCGGCCGGATACGACACGGGCTCCCCGGGCATCGCCTCGCCGGGCAGCAGCGGCGGCGCCGGCAGCGGCGGCGGCGCGTACATGACCGGCGTCAGCACGCCATCGCCGCCGGCGGGCCCGCAGGCGGGCGCGCCGCCGGCGGGCCCATCCTGGTCGCAGGGCACCATGGACGGCACGCTCGCGGCCGGCGGCGTGCTCGGCGGCGGCATGCCCGTGCCGGGCGTGTCGGACGGCGGCGCCGCGCCGGGCAGTGGCAAGATCGGCCTGCAGGCGGGCCTGAGCAAGGCGGTCGCCGCGGTCGCCATGAACGGCGTCAGCGCCGGCGGCCTGTTCAACATATCCGCCCTGGTGCGCAGCGCCCCCGCCTCCCCACCCCCACCGCGCGTGCGCGCCTGCTGCGCTGCTCCCCAGCGCCAGCTGGCTATTCGCACCATGCGCCCGCGCTCGGGGGCCGCGTGTGGGGACTGGCGCAGCGCGGCTGTAGCCGAACGCGCCGGGCTCGCATGGCCTCGCAGGCGCATGCCATGAGCGTCATCGGCATGCCAAGCAGGCGAGGTGCCTTGATTAGAAGAGAGCGCTGGCTGTACAGCTGCACCCTGCGGCAAGCCCCTGGCTCAAGGCCAGGAGCTTGCCTGCAGGCGTGCGCGCCGCTGAGCCGAGAGGGGGGTATGCGCGCGGCGCAGTTTGCGTGCCAGGTGGTACAGGGCAACTGCGCGGTCTGCCACCCGCTGGACAAGACGCGCTGCATGGCGTGCAGCGCCCCGTTTGCGGTCACGATGGACGGCACCTGCGGTGCGCCGCCTACCCCCGCCGCTTGCTCTGGCGGCTGCGCAGCGGCCGGGATGCTGAGCCAGTGCTTGGCTTGAGGCGAGCTTGCGCCAGCCCGCGCATGCAAGGCAACGCCTCAAAGGCGTCCTCTAACGTCATGCTGTGGCGCGCTTGTGTATCTTTTGTCACTTTTGTGAAGAAAGGCCATGCAACTTGTTGTCTGCAGGGCATGCGACTGCTGACACGAGGTACAGGTGCATCATGGCGTCGCCGACCTGCCCCACTGCATGCGCCTGCCATGCCGACCCACCTCCCCAGCTCCCTGCGCGTTCCCAGGGTCTGACTTCGAAGCTTGCCCGCGCGCAGACTGCCCGTCTGGCTGGACGACGTACTTCGACTCGTACTCAGGCGCACAGACGTGCGTGCCACCGGCGTGCACGGCGGGCACGCCCACCGCCACGCCCACCTACGCGCCGACATACGGGCCGACCTACACGCCCACGTACACGCCCATCATCACCCCGACCCCCACCCCCACCGTCTCTTCGGGCTTCCAGACCACGGCCGGCTACACGCGGCCCGTCTCGCTGCTGGCGCGGCGCTTTGCGGGCGCCGCGCCCGCGGCTGCGCCCGGCGCGGCGGTCGCGCCCGGGCCCGCGCTCTGAGCCGGCCGCGCCCGTGCCCCGCCCAGCTCTGCGGCCTGATGAGGCCCCGTCTGTGCCTGCGTGCGCCGGCCCAGTTGGCGCCCCGCCTGTCACCCAGGCCGCTGCACGCCGGTGGCAGACGGGGCTCCAGGCAGGTCTTTTGGGCGATTTCATTGCGCATCTCACCTGCGCGCTGCCTCAGTGTTCTGTGACGCGCGTCCATGTGGGTTGCACTGCAGTGCAAAGCACATATAGACGAAACTGGGCGAACCGTGCCGGCTTTGACATGTTTTGCTCTCCTGCTTTGCATGCTATGCTCTGCCGGGCGCGTGCCGCGGCTGCGCTTGCGCGCGCGATGCAGCCCTGCACCCCTATATCCTGGAAAGGGGCTGGTGGCTATCATGGGGTGGCTGTCATAGGGTGACAGCGGTGCCTGTGTATAAGCCAGGTTTGTATGCAGTGGCTTCGATCCGGGTTCCTGCCGGGGCGCTTGCGCATGGGGCGGCGTGCAGGCGGGCCCGCACCATGTGCAGCCGCCTGCACGGCGCGCTGGCGGCTGCGGCCCAGCGCAACCCAGCCGGTATCACAATTGCAACGGAGACAGCGCTTTGCATTCTGCTGGGCAGCTCATCAGCACATGAGGCATGTCAGGTGCCCTATACCCTATACGCTATACCCTATACACAGCGCCCACCAGGGAAGTGCGGGCGCGCATGCAGGGCTGCTATACCCTGCCTAGTGGTGACCCTTTAGGCATATTGCGGAGGTCATGGTGTCACAGAGCACAGGTCAAGCACCACCGCGGTGAGCAGCCCTCCAGCCCAGCGCAGTCGTGAGCAGCTTGCCACACGACCTGAACAACATGCGGCCCGCCCCGCAAGCAGTCAGCTCCCGAGGCAACTAGCACCCGTCAACTCTGCTGCCAGGCCTCGCAAGCGGTCACCGGGGGCGCCGCAGAAGGGTCGCGCTCAGCGCCGGTGGCGGCTGCCCCAGGCCTCGTACTCCGCGATCTGGCCGCGCGTGAGCGCCGGCGCGGCGGCGGCGCACGCGGCGGCAAAGTGGCGCCCGGCCACGGCCGCCGCGCCGGCCACGTCCTCGTGCAGCGCGGCCAGCGCGGCCTCCGCGCACAGGCCCGCCAGCTCCGCGCCCGTGAAGCGCTCGGTGCCCGCCGCCTGCCGCGCCCCCACCACGCCTCCGCTGCGCACTTACCAATTGCCAAACCTGTTGGCCGTGCACGCCTCTGCTGGCCGCTGCGCGGCCTCCACCAGGCCCCCATTGGCCAGCAGCTCTGTCATCCACACTGAGGCGCTTGAAGCCCCCCTTTTAAACCTGTCAAAGCCCTGGTGCTGCCTGGCGGGTGGGGCCGCGCCAGCGCGGGCAGATCGACGTCGGGCGCGAGCGGCATGCCGCGCGTGTGGATGCGCAGCGTGGCCAGGCGGCCCGCCGCGTCCGGCGGCGGCACGTACAGCAGCAGGTCGAGGCGGCCCGGCCGCACAAGAGCCGCGTCCAGCGCGGCCGGCCGGTTGGTGGCCGCCAGCACGAGCACGCCTGCGGGGCGGGCAGGCGGAGGAGGTTTAGGGTGATAGGGCTAAAAGGTGACCAGACCAGATTAGGGGTTGACCAGGAGGCGGACCGGGCGCGCCTGCAGAGCATGTCGCAAGCTGGCGCGGGCGCTGCATGCATGGCGGCAAAACACACACTAGGGTTTGTTCTGCAGGCCTGGCTTGCCTATGCCAGCACGACATCACCGGGCGCCGGGCCTAGGTGCAGAGGCGCCTGCAGCGCTCTGGCGGGCCTCCAGATCCCTCTGGCGCCCGAGCGTCTGCCTGGCGGCTCCTGGGATGGGGGGCATGATCGCCTGCACAGCCCCAGCTCGCTGACAGGCGCCGCGACACGATGGCACCATGCCTCGCGCCGCTGGCCCAAGCAGCGCTCGCGAGTGCGACAGGGCGCTCCCACCCGCACACCCGCAGCTCTCAGGCCGCCCGGGGGAGGCGCCGCGCCTGTCGCGAGCTCCAGGCCGTCCATCTCTGTGAGCAGCGCGGAGAGCAGCCGCGCGCCCGCGCCGCCGCCGTCCCCGCCGTCGCCCGCCTCGCGCCGGCCGCCCAGCGCGTCGATCTCGTCGATGAACAGGATGGCCGGCGCGGCCTGGCGCGCGCGCGCGAACGCGCCGCGCAGGCGCGCCTCGCCCTCGCCCACATACGCGCTGAACAGCGCCGCGCCGTCCAGCACCTGCGGCGCGCGCGGCCGAGCCTGATCTGCCCAGTCTTATGCAGGCTTGCCCAGCACTTGCGGCGCATGCGGCCGCACGTCGTCAGGCCGCCTGGACGCCCGGCCCACCCAGCGCCTGTGCGGCGCGCAGCTGGACCGATCGGTGCCACTGACGCGGCGCGGCCGGCGCTGCGCGGCGCGCTGCCGGGCCTCAACAGACGCACTGAGCGCTTGAGTGTGGTTGGCGGAAAGTGGCGAGCGGAACCGAACACGGAGGCACCAAGGCGCCTCCTGGCTCTGGGGACTGCCCTCGTGGCTCAGACACCTGCCCTCCTCTTCCCAGCGCGTCGGTGTTCGCGCTCGCACTCCGCCCTCTGCATGAAGGCCAGGGACGCCGCGCCCCCAGGCGCGCGCAGCAGCCCGCGCAAGCGGCCCTGCCGGGGCGCGCCTGCAGCCGCGCGCGCGAGGCGGTGGCCGCGGCGCGCGCGAGCGTCGTCTTGCAGCAGCCGGGCGGCCCGTGCAGCAGCACGCCGCGCGGCGGCGCCAGGCCCAGGCGCGCGAACGCGCCCGCGTGTGCGAGCGGCCACTCCACCGCCTGGCACAGGCGCGCCTTGACGGCCGCCAGGCCGCCGATGTCGTCCCAGGCCGCCGGCGCGAGCTCGGCCTCCCAGCCGCGCGTGATGGACGGCGTGATGCGCGCGAGCGCCGCCGCAAAGTCGGCCGCGCGCACGCGGCCGCCTGGCGCGCGCGCAGGGAGCCCGCTCGCCGCTGAGGCGCGCGGGGCCAGGCGTCCATTCGGCCGCGCGGTGCGCGAGCGCCGGGCGACTGCTGTGCTCCGCAACTGGCACAAGCAGCCTTGGAGCCCGCCAGGCTGCAGCGCAGTCCCATGCAGTGCACAGTCTGGCGTCGGGCGCAGCACCGAGGCCGCCCGCGTATGTGTAACGGCGCTTCAGCGCCTGGCGGAGCGCAGCGGCGAGCACCACAGCCGTCACGCCCGCCGCCTGCAAACAGCAGGTCGGCAGCGCGCTGCGCCCTCGGGCGCACCGGCGTTAGCGGCCCCCGCATCGGCAGCGCCCTGTTGCCGCTCGCCGGCGGCCGGCAGCAGCCCAGCTGCCGCCGCAGCGCCCGCCAGCGCGCGCATGGCGGCCTCGCGGCACAGCGCGCCCAGGTCGGCGCCCGAGAAGCCGACCGCCGCCGCCGCCAGCGCGCCCAGGTCCACGTCGGCCGCAAGCGGCAGGCCTGTGCGCGGGCCGCTCGCGCTTAGGACAGATTTAGGGTAAGGGTGAGCCCGCCTACGTTGGAGCCCCACAACCATGCCAGCCGCTGACCGCCACACTGGCCGAGGCGCCCCGGTCCTGATGTGCTGCGAGCGGCGGTCTGCGCACGAGCGCCCGTTTGGCACCGCTCAGAGCGGGCCAGTAGCTGTTCGTGAAAGCCGCCGGTGCAAGCAGCTTACTGCTGGCCATTGACGGTACGCCTGTACAGGCTTCCAGCTGCATCACAGCTGCGCATAACCGTGCATCGCCTGCTTGCGAAAAAAAGCCTCCTTCGTACAGCGCCGCGGTTGTCAGCGCAAGGGAACACACTGCGGCTGCCCAAGCCCTCGCCCCTGGCCCAGCCCTATGCGACCTGCCAGGGGCGGATCCGGGGCCCTGACCGGCGGCGTGGAGGCGCAGGATGGCGGCGCGCGCGGCCGGCGACGGCACCGGCACGGCGATCTCGCGGTCCAGCCGGCCCGGCCGCCGCAGCGCCGGGTCGAGCGCGTTGGGCCGGTTCGTGGCGGCAACAACCGCTAGGCGCCCGGCCGACGCGCCGCCGCGCGCCGCCGCGCCGTCCAGCAGCGTGAGCAGCTGCGCAGCCACGCGCGCCTCGTGCGCGCGGTGCGCGTCGCGCCGCGGCGCCTGCGCCGGGGCCTCAGGGCAGGGTAAAGTTGGGTTGCCCTACCCTACCTGAGGCGCGTCTTTGACACAAGCGCGGCTGCACGGCGTGCGCGCGGCACGCATCGCTGTGCGGCGCCTGCAGGATGGCATACGCTCGAGCCCCGACCTTTCCACAGACATGGTGTTTACATCTGCAGCGACGCAGCCTGCATTGGGCTGAGTGCTTTCTCCAGTGCGGCGGCGGACTGCTGGAGTGCCCCGGCAGCATACATGTGGCGTCTGCCGCAGGCAGTCTGTTATTACAAAAGCTATGAAGCTCAGCAGCACGGCCTCCATGTCCCGCAGCAAAGCAGCCAGGCGGCCGGCCGCTGCACCAGACAGTGCAGCATGTGCGCAGCGCATACAGTAAAGACATAATGCGCTGTCCCCCAATGCAGCATAATATGCTTGTGCCTGGGTTAGGGTTGGCTCACCAGCGCGTCCACCTCGTCCAGCAGCAGCACGACCGTGCGCCCGCGCGCCGCGGCGGCCGCCGCGGCGCCAAACGCGTCGCGCAGGCGGCGCTCCGACTCGCCGGTGAACGCGCCAAACACGGCCGCCGCGCCCAGCTCGTGCACAGCGGCGCCGCACTCGGCTGCCACCGCGCGCACCGCCGCCGTCTTGCCGCAGCCGGGCGGCCCGTGCAGCAGCACGCCGCGCGGCCACGTCACGCCCAGCGCGGCCGCCTCGGCGGCGAACTCGGTCGGCCAGCCTGCGCGTGCCGCGCCGGCTGAGGCCGTGATAGGGTTAGGGTACCCCTATCCACTCGACCGTACCAGCGAGAGGGTGCTTCTTCCAGCTCCAGCAGGCTGGCCCGGCGGAGCCACCTGTACGGCCTGCATGGCACAGTGGGCCAGCTGGCTTACAAGCGCACGACAGGAGTCACCGGCCCTCACTGCTTCATGACTCTCCAGATGTATGCATTGCGGAGCTTGTCAACTTGTCACTCAGACCCAGAGCTGGGAGGGACGCCCACACCGCCTGACCGCGGGCCCCGCGGCGCCGCGCGGGGCGCGCACCGATGACCTCGCGCAGCGCATCCAGCACGCCGTCGAGGCCCGCAACGACCGACTCTGCGGGCGGCCCCCTCTCCTGGCCGGCAGCGGCGCCCCGCGCCTGCGTTCCAGGCGGCGGCGGCGGTTCAGCCCGCGCAGGCGCTGGCTCGGCCGCGGCTGGCGCCGCGTCGGCAGCCGCAGGGGCGTCTGGCGCCGGGGCGGCCGGCGCCGCAGGCGCTGAGCCAGGCTGTTCGGGAGCCCCAGCCGCTGCGCCGCCCTCAGCCGCAGTAGGATCAGCAGGTGCGCTTCCGCGCTCCAAGGCGGCGCCCAGTGCAGGGCCTCGCGGCGGCGAGCCGCCGAGCCGCAACGCGCCCAGGCTGCGCGCCAGGGCGCCATCCGCCAGGGGCGCGTCCGCCATGCCGGGCGGCACCGGCTTTGGAAACACTCAGGCCGCTGCTCGCGCTGCATGCGCTGGCCCGGCTGCCTGACCGGCTGGCCCTGGCGCTCTCAGGGCGCTGCCGGCGCCGCCGCAGAACCCTCCTCCTGGCCCACCTCGATGACGGTGGCGGACGTTATGCGGCGCGGCGCGCCGCCCGGCTCGTCCGGGCGCACGGCCAGGACGGTGCAGGCTCGGCCGCCCTGCGCGGCCGCGCGCACGTGTCGGCCGCCGCACAGCCCGCGTGAGAGGACACGCGGACGCGGCGCGGCGGCCACACGCAGCCGGCTGCCGGGCCGGCCAGGTTCCACTAGGCAGCGAGCTGTGCAGACACGGGAGTCTCTGCGCGGCGCCGCCTCATGCACGGCCTGCATGCACGCGCAGGCGCTGGCCGCCGCGCAGCGGCCCTGGCGCATGACCCAGCAGTTAAGGTGGCCCCTGCAACAGACGTGCTTGGGCGGGGTGCGCGCGGAGGGCGCGCACCCCGAGGAACACACGGCAGCGCGGCGCGATCAGCCGCTGACGCAGCAGCGCGCGCAGGGCCGCCGCCGGCGGCGCGGCGAGCGCGGCTGTGGCGCTGACCGACACTCTGCTGGCCGCCGCGGCGCCCCTCCGGCCGGCTGGCCGCACACGCGCTTCCAGCCGCGCTGCCGCGCTGCCCTGCAGCGGGGCGAGGTCGGGGTAGCGGTCGGGAGCGGCTGCTGCGCCGGGCTGCGCCAGCTGCACGCACGGGTCCAGGAGCGCCGCCGCGTGTGCCGGCAGCGGCGGCGCGCCGAGCTGCTCGGCGTGCAGCGAGGCCACGCACAGGAAGGTCCACTGCCAGGCCTGCGCCCCTGCCGTGCAAGCAGGAACACCAGATTAGCATATCAAGCTGAGCCGCAGGCGGCGCAGTCAGATGAGAACCGGCGTTTCCCCAAATAAGCTGCCTCGCACGCATCAGCCACACACACTGACTCAGGCAAGCTAGGAAGTTGCTCATACGTCTCCAAGCAGCAGTGTATACTATAACACGTTACAACACACGATGTAGCCCGTCCCTGTATAAACTAACCAGTGCTAATGTGCAGCAACGTCCTCAAGCATAGACCAGCCAGTGCCAGCCGCAGGCAGAGCTAGCCTACTGCTAATACGCGCCTGCTTCCCGCACGTCGACGCGCAGAGCGTCCCCAAAGCCGCGGCCAATGCTGGCCAGGCCGGCCGCAGACAAGCGCAGGCGGGCGCTGCCGCTGTCAGGCTCGCTCTCCCGGCACACGTGCACGCCGTGCAGCAGCAGGGATGTAGACATGCATCTGTCTTACTCTCACCTTATATGGGGATATGGGGCATGAGGCCTATTACAGTATTGGGGTCTGCCTCTCTAGCTTATGAAGGGTGTAGCTGGCAGGATGGTCGCTTGCTGTCTTCCTTGACACGGCTTCCTGCGCATCCTGCTGCTCCTACAGGTCATACTCTTCTGTCGTGCCTGGTGAGCATTTGACGCCCCAGATACGCTTGCAAGCCTTGAGCTGCTCTTTCTCGCCTTGGACTGCTCTGGTTGCCTTGGACGCTTTGAAGGTCATGTTGCTGCTTGCTGACTGCAGTGCTTGAAGAGTGAAGCTATAGTGATCGAAACGTGCGCGCCATGCTCTTGCATGCCTTGCCTTGGACTGCTTGCAAAGCCACGTTGCTGCTTGCTGACTGCATTGGTTGAAGGTCAAAGCTGCAGTGAGCGAACTGTGCGCGTCATACCCTTGCATGCCTTGCCTTGGACTGCATTTGAAAGTCACGTTTCCGCTTGCTGACTGCAGTACTTGCACACCTACGCTGTAGTGAGATAAAAGTGCTGCAAGCTGTCCACTTTGCAAGCCGTTGACTTTGCTGTGCCGGTGAAGGCGCTCCAGTTTGACTGGTAGATTGGCCATATACCGTTGTCCATCAGTTTTGTGGTCATTGTGGGGCCGTCTTCGTGTGCGCGTGGCAGCACATGCACTCGGTGCGCATCGTGGTGCCCACAGCAGCAGGGCAATGCAAGCCTGCCGGCCGTGCGCAGGCGGACACAGACGGCGGTAACGTGCCGGCGCGCTGGCAGCGTGACCACCCAGGCCAGCGGCGGGACAACTACAGGTCGTTGCCGTTCGTGATCCACGGCGGCGTGCCGCCTTACGCCTTGCGGCGGCGTGAGCGGCAGCCGGAGCCTCACTGCCGGCACCGCTGCCTTGCGTCTGACGCTTGCGCCGACGCAAGGTGATGGCGGCACGCCGACGTGGACGTGGCGCCCGGCAACGACCTGTTGTTGAACTCGCCCAGCTTGCCTGGGTGCTCGCCCAGTGCTGGCGACTTGTGCAGGACAATGTAGCGCCGCACGAAGGGATCCTGTCTGGAGGGGCAGCCGCGCGTTGCGGTGCATGAAGTATGCATGCGCGCTGTGGCTGCCGCGCAGGCCCAACGGAACGGGTACGCATTCGACATGATTATCCTTGCGTACCTTGTAGTCACATTACGACTGTGCCGCCAGTGCGTGGGCTGGTTTTCAAGCCCGCCAGGACGGGGCGCATCGACCTGGATGCCGCTGCAGTTGCGAGCGCGCGCATGGGCCTGTCCCTCGGTCCGGTCTCCGGGTTCTTCTCAGACGTTCTGAGGGTCTGGCCCATGCGCGCGGCCAAGGCATCCAGCTCCATGAGCTCTGTCCTGGCTGCCTTGGAAGATGAGCCCGTCCACTGGCGGCGCAATTGTGAAGTGCGCGAGGTACGCAAGGACGTACATGCCGCAATCGTATCACGCCCGCTCGGCCCTGCGCGGCGGCCACGGCGCGCGAACACATCATGCACCGCATAGCGCGGCTGCCCCTTTAGACAGGCTTCTGCAATGCATGCAGATCTGTACAGGGAGCTGAAATGTTTTGTGAGGGGTGGCTCACAGCAGCATCACATGTTCCAGAGCCACTGGCGATAGCTGTTGCTGGGTAAAGCCATACTCCACAGCCCTGGTCCACCCGTAAGTAGTTGTGTGTTTGCAGTCCTGGCCAGGTCGGGGCACAAGATGTATGGGAGGACCATCAGCCGGCTCTTAGCTGCAAACTGGGCTGGAAAGGCAAAGACGCCGGACGCACAAATTGGCGGTTGGCACAGAGTGTCCTTGTGTTGTATAGTGTTGTGCGGCCACCTGAACAGTAGGTGCACTTTGTATGCACGTTGCACCTGACAGCCATATTGGCGCGAGGTGTAAACCATACCTATGCACGAGCCATAAGCACTGAAAGAGTGATGGAATGTTGCCATGCGTGGCGTGGCGGGCGAGGACGCCGCTGGCAGGGTGCTGTGTTCTGCAGCTTTGGCAGCGCTGTTCACAGACTGGCTGTGCCTGCTGCATGCGAAAACTGCTCAGAAAGTGGCCACTGAGGCTGGATTTGAAGATGCCAGGAAGCCTCAGCGCATGCTGTTTCTGCTCAAGCGGTGGCCGCCCTGTACAGGATTTATATCGGGCTGGCGCGTGCGGCACTGAGCAGCCGCTCTCAAGCTGGCCCTCCCAAGGCCAGCGGCCTGCTGACCATGCATTATACATGGCAAGACGAATGGCAAGACGACGTCGGCGCGCGCGGCAGCACGGCCGCAGCTGGACACCAAAATCCCTTGGCTGCACTGAGGTGCTGCAGTACAGTGTCGTGTACACCGTGAATGCGGCTGGGAAGGCAGCAAGGGCCAGCGCGGCTGAAATTTCCGCAGCCTAGCTGAGCTGTGGACGCTCTACGCTGAGGGCATCGGCCGAGGGCTGCGGCCAGTTGACACTGAAGCTGCTGGAATCCTGCGGTACAGGCTGGCGGGGGGGTTGGCGGGCACGGTGGAGCCAGCTCATGTTGATTAATGCCACCTGCAAGCGCACCAGTGCCTGGCGCCTGGGCATGGGCCATGAGCTGGCAGGCGCCAAGCGCCTGGAGCATAGCCGATCGTGGATGGGGAGGCCCTTGTGCTCCCTGTCTTCATACGGAGCTGCAGGCTGATAAGATGGCAGCTGGCGAGGCTGAGGGCTCTTCAGCGGGAGGCCAGGAGAAGAGGAGTGATGGGCTTGTGTACAGCAGCAAAGTATGATCTTGCGTTGAAGCGCATCTTAAGGCGTGCATGCCCTTCAAATTAGCTTATCTCTTGCGCTTGCGCTGAAGCACCTACTCCAGAATCGCTGGCACGCAACCAGTGCATGTGAGCACAAGTACGTGTGTTTTTTCTTGCTCACACAAGGCAAGCGCCTCAGGTGTCGCTAATCCGCTGACTTATACGGTGAGCTGTGCCTGACAGGGAACGCCCTCGTTATCACCCCGGCCTTACCACCGTCAAGCTTCCACCTTATAGATCCATTCTTTTAGCTTACAGCCTCCACGCTGTGTTATCATCATGTCGTGTGGTGCAGCTTGTGGTGGCCGGCTTGTAGAATGAGTACGAAAGGCTACCAAAGCTGAGCGTTTGAACTGGAGGGCGATTATGTGCTGGTGCACGTGCGTAAATTGTAGCCTGCCCGAGCTAGTTCAAATTCACTTTGCCAGCAGGACTGAAAGCTTTGCTGCCTGCGTCTCTGGCAAGCAGCTGAAGCGCAGGCGTACTGCTGGCGCTCTGCAGAGCGCGTCCAGAATGTGATGGCGCGGGCGCGCAGTCATGAGGCGATGAGCAGGGCACACGCGAGCGCATAAGGGCTGCAGGTGCCTGCTAGAGGAAGAATGACATGGACGGCTTAAACGCTGCTGCGCACGCATTCAGCCCGTGCGCACCTGATGGGAAGGAGAATGTGGATGCGCGGACTGCCAAGGTGAGCCGCCTGTCCGGAGTGGCACGCACCTGGCGCGCTTCAAAAGGCGGCATGGGAGAGGGGCAGCGTGCGTGCTGGCCGTGGCGCAGATGGCTGTTCAAGGGCTTAGGGAGGCCTGCCCCTGGCCAGAGTATCCCTGTTGGGCAACAGCTCCATGGCCGGCGGTGCGAGGGGTATGGCATGCAGGCCTGCTTGCTTATACCTGCTTGAGCATCTTCCGCGCGCGCCGGGCACAGCCCGGGCCAACCCATTCCTTTCCACAGCGCTGCGCGGCCCGCTGGCGGGGGAGCGGCTGCTGCGGGGGACCTTTAGTGGCACAGTGAATGCGAGTCCAGCTTGACATGCGCT
>JAABUV010006561.1_pt1 | contig 12597 bp, 15 predicted proteins | sample 5559971 | NCBI WGS metagenome assembly JAABUV01 (sample SAMN10711881, study PRJNA513362) | rock metagenome | isolation source: Antarctica rocks | place: Antarctica: Victoria Land, Knobhead nord | collected 2015-12-19
GCCTACCTATTAAGACAATACAGATTTGATAGCCCGCCGGGATATACCGAGTATACGTATTATACTCGTAGAGATACGGTTAAGTCCGGTTATCGCGATCGTTAAAGACGATATAGAAACGGCAAAGTAGAGTAAACGGATTTAGTATCTCGAGGCTAGTATTAAGGTACTACGCGAGGATATGCAAGACGACGAGATAGCGTTAGAGGAGAGGCGTAATAAGATAAACTTCTTCTAAACGGAAGCGAGAGTAGCTAAGAACGCAAGAAGTAGAGCGCCCGGTAGAGGATAAGTAGACGGCTATCGCGTAGCTTACGAGTTTAGCGGAGCGCCTTAGAAAGTATATAGCGGAGGTGTCGGCGTTAGAGGATAGAGACGATTAGGTAGTATAAAAGAGATATTACCGAGTTTACGAGAGATACGCAAAGAAGCATAGTAGAGGCAGAGCGTTACTAGAAGGAGGTAAAGCGACTATAGTAGGAGTAACGCGAGGAGGAGAGAATTAGTAGGATAGATAAAGGTAATAGATTTGCGGTCGTTAACCTAAGATTAGTCGAGCTCGTAGTAGCTTTGTAGCGGAAGATAAGACGGGTAGAGCTAGCAGAAACGGCTAGTTGAAGGTTCTACGGTAGGAGAATAGTAGGAAGAAAGAAGCGGTAAGGGCTAGGAAGAGGAAGATTCTATAATTATCGAGTTGGGCCCTATGCCAGTGATGCTTGGCGACTGTTCTGCAAGAAATCATTTTACGCGGGCCATCAAATTGTTGTTGCAGACGAATGGAGGACTCTGGAGCCTGAGTACAAGGATCTGAGGAGGTACGTGGAGCGGGAAAGGTGCGAAGGGCAAGTCAGACTGCTCACCGACGACGTCGCCTTTCGCATTGCAGCCTTGCAGCTGTCGAGCGCTTCGGCATCATGCTCAAAGGCAGCTTTACAGCCTGGTCTGCTGATTGGGTCTGGAGACAGCGCTCTGCGCGTTCCACAACGACTTCTCGATCAGGCGAGGGGGATATCTTTGGCCTCATGTGACAATGCGGATACAACACGGTCCAGTCGAGTAGTTGCAACCGGTGCCGCAGGAGGGAGTACTCAAGAGCCCGTAAAGAAGCTCATTCTTCGTTCCACTAATAATCGTCAAGTTGAAGCCGTCTCTGATCGTAGGTTCCGGCAGCCTATCGCCGGAGAGAATTATACACAGGGGGCTCAGAGCTGCTGCAATGGCCTCTCCCCCTGTACATAGCTCACAGCCTTCGCAGAAGGCTGTAACCTCACTGGGCAGAAGGTGGGCAAAGATTGCATCCCTCAGCTCCGTACTCTCGAAAGTAACATGCAGTGACTTTGTCGAAGCGATCATCGCCCAATCTGCGAAGTCTTGTCCGATCCGACGTCGTCGCTTCCGAGCCTCGAGGTAGAGCCTCTATAGACGGATCCCCTCTTTGCATGCCTCGTCGAATATCACCCCTAAGCTTGCCCATGGACGTTGCGCTCGAATGCCGAGTCTTCCGGAGCAAGCATATCCTGCCCACCCCTTCTTTCAACGAGTTGCAGGACATTAGGATCTTTGTCTCGAAGATACAAAAGTGAGAAGCGTCGTGCGTCGTCTTGCTTTGTCGTCGCAGAAACTAACCCGTAGAGCTCCGAGAGTAGAGTGGCAGACAGGTCCAGTTGAAGTGTACTCTGCGTTTCCCAAGCCTTAGTTTCCTCAGCCATCTCGATAAGTTCAGTTGATGTAAAACTGCCTCGAGAGTGCCGCCCCATGAACATGGTCGGCTGTTGGGATAGCCACATCTGCGCCAAGATATCGTGTGTATTTTGGCTCCTGGTTTCTCGGGACTTGATCTCCACCAGGCAAGATGTATTATGCGATATACCACCTGTGAGAAGCTGCAAGCGATGGGAAGATGCGACCGGCATCACCATCGACGGTGTCCTTGATGTTGACGTGCTCCCATCAGACCGGAGCTGTTCACACCGGCAATTGCACGCGTCAGCTTGATACTGAACAATGGTGTTCAAACTTGCAAGCTTGTAAGTCACTATTCGATGATGGCTCGTCTGTGGAGGGTCCAGATGGCCCGATGTCGAGGCTCTCTCGAAGCCTCTTCCGTACCCACGGCATCGAGACGTTTGGGCCAAGTTCGACAAGTCGCTTTCCCATCTCGCCATGAACATTGTCCCCTGCCGTACCTCTATATCAATGCGGAAGCTTTTGTCTGCTTTTTCGAACACAAAGTTTAGCAGAACACGAAGGCTGTTTGCACCAGTGACGATATGTGCGTTGCCGATGTCGAAAGAAGCGTCAGTGGTCGTGCATGCCGAGATCAGAGGCTCAAATCGGAAAGGATGGACTTGAGTCACCGGCTCGCTCGCTGGCCACTCCCCAAATGCGACGAGGTCGGGGAGGAGGTTGAGAGGTAACGTTGGCGTAGCCAGGCTTGGGATGGCCCCTGGAGATCGCTTAGCTCGTGCGTATACTTCAGCTCACCTTTGAAACCTACCCGGGACAACTATACTTGGTGTCTCTGACTGGAGCCAACTGTAACTGCTGAGTTCTCGGAAACCAGATAGCATAGCGTCGTATTGCTTCCTCTCTGTCAATGCCGTCCTCTCAAAGACATGCAACTTTGCGCCTAGGTCTGCTTCCATGCTCACGCGCGTCGGAAGCTCACGGTGCAGGTAGGCGCAATGTCGTCCGTGTGGACACGCCCCCGACTCCTCCCAATGGAAGCATGGAGTCCTCGCCACAGGAGGTCGGTGGCGAAGGAGAGCGTCGTGTGAGAAGTGGCATGATGCGCCATAGCGACACCGTCCAGTCCCAGTAAAGTACCGGCATGGCGTGCTTCTGAGCTTTGACATCTTTCTCGACTGTCTAATCGTCTGTCGGGTCTTCACATCTGCAACAAAGGCAGAAGTGCCCTGTTCTATCTCAACGTATATATAGGACAACCGCCGACCTACTACTCTTGCGTCATGAGTGGTGGGACTAGTGTACTTGGCAGTGTTCTGATGTGGCGCCAAGTCCGGCGTGCAGTATACTGTCGGCCAGTCTTGAAGGACGCACGGGAGCATTGACTACGCATTGGGCGAGCAGGAAGATGTTGCATATGCATAACGGCTCCTGCCCGCCATGCCAGTTATTAGGCTCTATATCATGCGGGAGAGTTCGATTTGGAATACGTGTGATCTAATGCTTCCCCTGGTTCGTCCATATGACTCGGGTTGACAACATCCGACTCAGTTGTGGCGAATCATCGCATAACGTTTCTGTCAACACAGGAAGCAGTCATCGATTTCCAGGCCACAGTACAAGCATGGATCCAATTGCGGATCACCGTCTAGATAGACCGTCCTTGATTTGATCATTCTTCCTGCCAAATGCGTTGACATATTCGAAAACCTTGGCGTCCCTGGAAACATGTAGCCCTTCGATCTCAAACAAATCTCGCTCATGTCCCAGCTTATAGACGACCATTCCTTCACCAAAGGTCTTCACGTAGCGGTGGAGCTGAGCCTTGTGTTTCGCATAAACGAATGGATTTGATCTGAAGCCGAAGGTGTCCTTGTGTTCCATCCAGTGACAGACTTGCCCGCAGATTATTTCCGGGCTCTGGAACAGCACATCAGGTGTGAGACTAATGGTCGGTCAATCATCCTCGATCGCGACTTGTATCTGTTGTCTCTGCTCCCACTCATCGAGCAGTCGATGTCCGGTTGCCCGCAATTGAGAGAGAAAGGCTTCTTCGGCAGTCAGCGCCTGCTCGAACTTGACCGCCACGACTGCTCGTCGCGCTGTCTGACCTTCGATAGTATGTCCGACAGGCAGCAATCGGAGAGCATCTTCCAGTATCGCACCAACAATCGCTACATCAAGCCTAGTCTTCGTGTGTGAGCTGATGTCGTTGACGTCTGGATTAGAAGGCCGCAGTGTACAGGCCGCTTTGAAACCGGGTCTGATCAATGCGGACGGTATACCTGAGTATGATGTTGTCGGTGTTAGTCCAGTCAAGTCTGGATGGGATCTTTGGGTTGCTCGTAATGAGGCCGTTGCGTTCTCCGCCACTTCCACCATCGCCCTCTCGATGCCCGAGCCCTCTGATCTATGGAATGCTGCGTCTCGAACGTGCTGCACAAAGGCTGCCTCTTCTTCAAACCCTCGTCGACACTTTCGACAGCCTGAATGAGCGGAAGAAGACGTGACATGGGCCTGAAGATGCTGCCATTGACGAAAATTCCGCCCGCAGCAAGAGTAAGTCATATGTGTGGGCTCGTTATCGTCTCAGCTAAGAGGGTGCAAGGATGACTATCGTCCTTTTTATTAGATGGGCTTCGAAGTAGCGTTGTGTGGACGATCTTTATAGATGATCTGACTCCTCGCTCAGGGGAACTGGTGTCGGGGGGAGTGGTATTGCTTGGGGTTTGGGAAATATGGACGCTACGTTAGCCACAAAGGAGCTGGCACCGTGGTATAAACGAGCCACAGTAGCTTCTAAGGTCATACATGACTAACAAGTATTGAGTCGATCCATGTCTCGCTCCTCTACGCAACCGGGCTACGCGTGACTTCTCTAACAGCGAGTCTTGAGACGTGCTGGTCCAGTGCGGTCTAGGCATAGAGGTATCCCGGAAGGTAGCAATTAGATTTGCGCTAAATTGTCGTACTGCAAATTAGCGCTGTCAGCGACCCAGCATACTACAATTGCGAGAATAACATGCAGTATGTATCGTGCGAAGCGTTGTGTATGTAGTCAGTAATGTCGAAGGATAACTCGAAAGGGACAGGCTCAATAGCCTGACAAATGGCTTGCAATGGCTGATCTTTTTCTGTGCTAAGTTAATACTCGGAATGATTGAGATGAAGATGGGGCGTTCGTTGGAGCTTGAGGACTGTGATGACTGGATGTTTGACCAGCGAAAAAAGAACTTCGACGTGGTGTTCTGATAACACCGTGGGCTTCGCCCACGCGCTTCGCTGCAACCCTAAAGGGACGCCTCTGTACGGGATCACCAGGTGACACAGCGCGATTATTGGCTGAGGCAAGTCTCGAGCCAGAGACTCACGCCATGGGGCGTGACGAGGCACATACTGCTAGTTGATAGCCGAAGGACATACATGTGGATGCATCCTGCCTCCACGAGGACTGAAATCTGCACTCTCGCTAGTAAATCGCCGTATTTGCCGCATTCTCTTGATTGCTCCGCACGATCGCGATCTCAGCCTGTTCAATCGCGGCCGCATTGCGGGCTGCTTGCTTGGTTTGCCGAAGACGGGATTACTCTGTTTCGAGCTCGGCGACCCTCGCCTGCAAGGCAGACAAATCTAACCCGTCGCCTCCGCGTGGCTGGAGGTGCGGAGCATGATCCCACAGTCCCGGTTGGCGTTCTGGCTCGGTGTCTGCGGCGGCGAAGGCGGCTTTGGTTTACGGATTGCGGACCGGCTTGGTGCGCAACGGTACTGCTTAGCCGGAATTGATTCTGACGGAGCTGGTGTATATGGCGGCTTACAAGGATAGTACTTTGGGCAACCCGCTGTTGTGTCCGAAGGAGAGGTTGGACAGTATCGATCGCAGGACGGTGGAGGCGTACCGAAGAGCCGTCTACGAACCGGAGAGATTCGTCGTTGCGTATGCCGGGGTAAGTGCGCGTCTCCAATATTGGACGCACAACATTTCCAGATGTACGTGCACAATCTGCCAGAGCCTTGCCATCTGACACAAACCCTATGGTCATGATCAATCGGACCGAAATATTGAGACATCGCGAGTGAGCCGCTTCCGCATGCTCATCCGGTTGAGCAAAGCTCACGGCGAGACTCAGGGCCAGAGCTCTTCCAGATGAATGCAGAGTTCCCTCCAGTCGCCGATTGCCGAGTCATTCCTTCCGGAGCTCTTGTGTTGGTTCGTTCAAGGCTCTTGATGACCTGGCCTACTTCCGCGTGTGCAGCTGGGTATTCCAGTGGGAAGCTACCCGTGCTGAACTAGCCACTTGTCAAAGATCTCGTTCGCAATCTTCAGTCTGGTGGATGCTGAATTACTGAGTGATTCCCCTCTGGATGTGGACGATCATCCGGGTGCTGGAATACCTCACGATTCCCTATTTCCTTCGCGATACATCGACTCACCTTCGTTGAAGGGTTCTCCGACCAGAGATGCGAGACTACCGGCCCCTCCTTCAATAACGACTATCAGAGCGAGCCCTGTTCGTTTCCTTAGTCCGGCAAAATCTTAGAGAAGCCGTATGACCAATGGTGCAACTTGGGGTGATCGCCACTCGTGCAGCCTTCATCGGAACGGGCAAGGCATGACCTAAAGGCTGGCAATGAAAAGGCAGAGGATACAAGTGACGCTCCCCTCGGCGTAGCCTTTCACGTTTCTATCCGACTTGGCGTAAGAATCACGCGACGGCGGATTCTCTCAGCTGCAAGAAGAAATGGAATGGCATGTGCCGAATCACGCGGATGTACGACAGAGCGGTCAATCTGTGATAATCCTTCGAGGATGCGGAACAGTCGGCTGGTACCGAAGCCCGCTCCTGTCGCGAGAGACTGCAGGTGCTGTGAGTCAGTCGTTGGTGCTCCAAGGGGCTCGCCCACCCACAGGTGCACTGCTTCAGGTAGGAGCGGGCGTACCGACCCCCAATGTCCTCCGTGCCTGCCGCCAAAGCCTCACTTGGGATCCCTCGCTAAACGTACAGACGGTTTTATCACGTCTTCAGCTAAACTTCCACGGTTGACTGCCGCCTGACATGTTCAAGGCGTCGAGCATGGCGGAAGGAGTCTGTCCAATGGGGTGTGCTGCGAAGTTGGTCGCGCAGCTTGCCACAGCCTCGGTCGACCCACTAGACTCAAGGTCGATGGTGGGGAGCGATAGCTGATATACTGGCGTATGTGTCTTCACACTCTTCGGTTGATTCGAGCTCTCACTCTGCGCGATACGAATGTTGCCTCGCTGGTCCGGATCTAGGATTTTGACTGTGCTCTTGGAAAGCCGGACAGAATCCTGATTCACACCACTGGCTTTCGAAGTTTGGGGATCAGGGCTTAGGAGGTCCGTCATGTTGATGAAATGCCGAGCTAAATCCGCCACAGAGTTGGCCACATCGGATGATGTGAGGCTGGCAAGCGTATAGTCTTGTGCCTCGGAAACTCCGATGACAGTGGTGCGTTCCACCTCATCATCGATTTGGGTGCGATTCCATTCTATCTTCAGCCGGTCGAGGCGTTGGCAAAGGTCATGTATGAGAGCGATTGTGCGCGAGTCCAGTGTTTCGTCGCTTTCGGTCCCGATTTGAATGTCCCTCAGCAGCTCAAGCACGCACTCGTACATCGTGTCTCGCTGACCGTACATAGGTTGTAGCGACTTAACATCGGCGCGTGTTTGTGGGTAGCTTGTGTGGTCGCGCTGCTTCAGGCTTTTCAAAATTACGGTAATCTCTTCTTAGACCCTGCCCAAGAATTCGGATCCGGCGACCTATGCCTCTTGCTGCCGTCGTTCGGATCGTAGTTGAGAGTGGCGAGCAGAGAGACTCTGCCAGTTGGCGCTGCAGGGTCGGCTCGATACTCGTTCTGCGGATCAAGCTGTCTCAGAACTTCATAGTCGAGTGAATGGGGTCCTTGTCCACTGATGGGCTTGCTTGCTGCCAGACGCTCGTAGCCTTCGGGAGAAGACGAAGCTTCGATTGGATCTGATGCATGGTCGAGCAACAATGCCCTGTTCAGGCATGGCCTTGCTGAAAGCCGCTGACGAGGATCCATAACAATCATTTCCGATAGGACGTCGATGAGCTCCTCTGACTCCCAGTCGTTCAGATGCTCCACGAGTCTTTTACACCAAGCCAGCGCTGAGCCTGAGGTCTGTCGGGGAAGCCCGTACACGTATTGGTAGATATCAACGCCCAGTGACCAAATATCTACGGCTTGTGAATACTGGATCCTTGACCTAGATGATTTCGACCCATGATATTTGGCAAGCTCAGGCGGCAGGTACATGGGCGTCCCACAAAGCGTCTTCAGATCTTCACTCGCCTTGGATAAGCCAAAATCACCAAGTTTGATGTGAATCGGCTGCCGAGATTGCACCAGAAGGTTCTCAGGTTTGATGTCTCGATGCACGATAGGTGGGCTCTGTTCGTGCAGGAAGACTAGGGCGGAGAGAAATTGTTGCAGAATGGTGATGGCCTCATCTTCTGAGATCTTGCGCTGACGATGTTGACCTTCGAGATTACCCATCGGGACGTATTCCATGACCAGCTGTGGCGATGGTTTCTCCATTGCAAAGCACAATCGCACAATGTGCTCCTAAGGCGACCTTAGCGCATGGCTTCTTTGTGTGCTTGATATAACTTACGTGCGGGCTCTGCCGCATTAAACACGCCTCCTTCTCCCAATCTGACTTGTCCAGGTTTGTAAACCTCTTTGAAGCATATTCGCGGCCTGTGCTAACATCCCAGACCCGAGCCACCACTCCATAAGCACCGCGGCCAAGCGTCTCTTGCTCGAGCAGGATCGGCTCGTGTTCTGGCGTGTGCGTTCCGCTGGGAGCTGCCGTTGAAGCAACGCTCTGGATACCGAGCGCACCGAAAGGGACATTAGCCGCCACTGCGGTTTCTTGAAGAAACTCGTCCACATTCTCAAGATGGACATGTGGAAACGTAGGTTTCGCCACGACGACCCGGAGTTTGAGGGCAGTGTGTAGCCGGATGACGATGGAGTTGGCGTCGTTTGGTACTTCGTGACCGCTCAATATCCATGTGAAGTGACGACGTTTCTCTCCTCCTTTTCCATCATATGTGACAACAGTCCCATTGCTCGAGCAATCTCGCAATACCAAGCGTCGCTTCTCGTCGATGGTCAGGTAGCAATGGCATCGACTGATGCCCTTCAGCAGCGGTAGAACAATGTCGCAGCTGTTCGCATCAGTCCCGAGCATATATCCACGACCGGCCTTCGGGCCGTGAGTGAATGTCAATTGGAGACCTTTTCCGCCGGTCCTTCCCCTCGTATCCTCGTCCTCAACGTCGCTTAGTGGAGCTGTTGATTCGCGGCTGTTGCGTCCATAGAGGTCGAGGAAATCCTGTCTGGCAGTTACCAGTCGAGAGCTGTTTTCAGGCCTTTCAATTGTTTGGAGAGCGAAGCCGCTCTGAACCTCGCCATGAGGGTAAAATGTCGCAATAAGATCCTCCATGTACAGTGCTCTCTGTGTACGCAAATTTGAAAAGATGGGATCCGCAACTGACTATGTCGCCTTTACATGCAATGTACTGCTTTACGTCGCCTTAAGAACTGAGTTGCCCTCACCTAATCAAAGCTGTTGACGCCTGTGACTCTCTTACATTGCCTGGCGCGTAGCATCAAAGGCGGAAAGGCGGGGCAACTAGGTGGTGATGGTGATGATGACTCACAGCGCCGGCCCGCTCCTTACATCTCGGCACTACTTGTGACCATCAACTCTTTCACCTTGTACAGCCCGCCGGAAGACAGCTGCGATAAGTATGGCCCTAGTCGCAAGGCCTCTTGCTTGCGAGATTGCCGCATACAGTGAGGAGGAACTGGACAAAATCCTTGAGGAAAACGGGCGGTGAGAACTCGAGCGTCAAGCATCCTTGTATGTCAGGTTTCCTAACCTCTTGGATACAGGATTATAAGCGTGCGAGACCCAGAGAATATAGCACCAGCATTCATTCAACGATTGCGGTGAGAGACATGCCACGCTGATCAGTTGTTCCCAATCTGATGGCTATGACTAGGGACAAAGTGCGATCTTCGCGGGAAGTCACTCATTCACACGCAGTCGATCTTTGCCAGGTCGCTGCCCGGCTTCGGGTTCTCTCAGATAATACCGAACAATCAACACAAACACAACCAGGCCCACCTACTCCGCCCCTTCCGACGCAACAAGAACAGGATCTCGAGGATCTGCAGGCGGAGATCGAGGCCTATCCTGCGCTTGTAAAGGCTGGCGGTCGACCTCCTTATCCCTTCCATCTCCTCAATGAGATTTTCCATCACCCAGAACAGTATCTCGAAGACCCTCAGTACCACGACATCATACTGTTCTGGCGGGGCCGCGTGCTACATGAGGAAGAGAAGACACCTTTATGCGCTTGTCATTTGTTGAGGTGGAATAGGTTTCGCAGACTGCAGCGGATCATTAGACAACGGAGTATTCAAAGTGAATGGACCTTGATTAGTGCTGCAGACTGGGATACGGGGGAGCGTTCATTGAGCGCTACGGCCAGAGAGAGGGGTCATGGGGGTTCCCCGAATACACTGAAAGAATCAAGAAGCGGCTTAGTAAGTATGGGTTCACTCGGCCCTTTCAGCTGGAAAGTGATCTCTCAAGACAAGACAGTATAACCACCTGGATTGAATACCTCGCCTACGAATACTGGTTCTACGACCAGCATGCAAGCTATATCAAGCGTTTCCAGCGAAAGCACGACGAGGCATGGAAGAAGCTTGTCGACTCAGGTGTGTTGAGGCCCAGGGAGTCATACGAGTTAGTCTGCGACATTGAGTCTGTGTTTAAGCGCGCGGCTGAAAATGAGGAGGCCAAAAGGACAGTGCAGTCCACAACAGCAGCGCTCCTTGCTGCTGAAGTAGCGGTCATCAAGTCATGTGCATCTCAAGACGTACGAGATGCCGATGAGAGGCGGTTGTCAGCTGCTCAAGCTGCACGCGACAAAGCTGAGGCTGACTATCGGTCACTGATGCGACGGCGCGACGCAATCACCGACTTTTGTCAGCAAACCAAGGGTTATCGCAACGCGAATGACGAAGCAGAACGTCATCTTCTCCTACTGCGATGGATAAAGCAGCAGATTCCTTTGATCGAATGCGAGTCACGGTCCGTGGGAAGCTGCATAGTTCACCCTGAATGTGGACTGAACAGCAAGCCGCTCAATGCCACCGTAGCTGAGGACCTCGAGTCGCAGCCTCCTGGTACTGCTTTCCTGGCCGTTGGCGGCAGCGCTACCGTAGCGGTGGAGAAGGCACGGGCAGACTCTGCGGGAGTGCGACAAGGGAAGCGTAAGCGCAGCCGCTGCGAAGCCATCGATGTGCACCGGCGGTTCAAGAGATCGAGGATCACAAGTCAAGGTGATCTCGAAACGTGTTTGTCAAACAGGACTGCTGATGTCATGGGAAGTGCACGGGATGCCGTCGAGGGTACCATGAACATTGGAGGTAGGGAAGGAGGACCGGAGGATGGCAAAGCCAACTGGTATCCGCATTCACAGCTTGACAGACCACTCCGTCGAAGCGCGAGAATAGCACAACTAGCCACGAAAGCCGCCACGCTCGCACAAAGTCCAGCGTCCTTGCCAGTGATCAGGCCGAAGAAGAGAGTGACAAGACTCCCAGTAAAGGTCGCGAAGGGTAGCGGTCTAAGGACAATGGGTGAACATACAGCCGCGCGGGCCGCAAGAATGAGCGCACAGATATCAAGAGGAGATTCCACGCGCGCAAAGCTTCGCTTGAGGGCAACGCGGTACTCGGCGCGTTTCTCGAAAAGTCCAATGTAGATTGAAAGTACAACGTAGCTTGAAACGACAAAGCACCTCGCCTTCAGGACGATAGCCGGCCTTCCGTAAAGGTTCGGCAATCATCGTCACTATGACAGCTTCTTGCTAACGCTCAACACGTAAAATTCTGGCAGCATCTGCCTGCTATGCTACAGAATCCCTTCTTGTGTTCACCCCGCGCCGCACCTCTCATAACGAGTGACGTTCTCATGTGACCGGGGCTTTGATCCATGCAGATACTCGCGAGTCGGTGCCGTCATCGATAATCGTTAAGGTCGCTCGTCTCAAGCTTACCGACAGCAGCTACGCAGGCACGTACACACTACCGAACTACGCGGAAGGAATGGCCTGCGACTCTTAGAAAACACCAGCGCTTGGATAGACGCCATTGTGTACAATAGTACCGAGTCACGATGCCTGGTCTTGAAGACGGGGATGTGTAGACGACCGCTGCTTCCATAATTCAGCGAGAGTGGAATATGCTTCCCAATGACGCGATCTTGAGGCACTACAGCACCGCTGAAAGCTACCGTAGACTTCGTAAATGCTATGGAAGTCGTTGGAAGTCGTCCGATAAGCGACATGTCTTACCTCTCTAAGCATCATCGACATTGCCACCTCTACGAGATTCATCACTGCGCTGCGGTAGCGAGCCGTTGCCCTTATCTTACTGTAAACTCGACCTCAGCACAGCGTACCTTCGCGTCTGGAATGAGATCATCACTGTTGGACACAAGTTTGTTTGACATGTTATACAACGTCCTATACGGTGTGTCGGTCTACCTCGCCAGTCGAAAACGCAAGGTAGAATGAGTTGTGAGGAGCGCCTTTTGGCCGCCTTTTGCGACTGTGCTTCGTCTAGTTGCCGGGTCGGCTTGGAGCGGCTTGGGTTCACAATGACCTCCATAGATGATCCACTTGACTCGTGACCGTTTTGTCCACTAAAACCATCTGGCCGGTGTATATCCAAAGCACGTACGGGCCAACAATATCTGGCTTATCATCCAAAAGCGCAAAAACACGATCCCAAGCCCTTTTCACTCTTTTACACGGCCCTTTGGAACACGGGGGACTGCTCGCA
>JAABUV010006562.1_pt1 | contig 12596 bp, 8 predicted proteins | sample 5559971 | NCBI WGS metagenome assembly JAABUV01 (sample SAMN10711881, study PRJNA513362) | rock metagenome | isolation source: Antarctica rocks | place: Antarctica: Victoria Land, Knobhead nord | collected 2015-12-19
GTCCTCCCGCCCGACCCGTTGCCGATGACGCTCCCGCAGACCTTTGGTCGCGCGCTGCAAATGCTGTTCGCCGCATGCCGGGCTGACACGACATGCGCGACCGCGCACCCCGACCTCGCTGCGGCATTCTCCGAAGCCGTCCAAGGGCTGGACGCTGACCCGCTTTCCGTGCCCATGCGGCCTGGACTTGGCGTAGAAACCCTTAACCTGCGGGCGGAGGCCTTCCGGCTTGTCGTCAACCGTGCGCTGTATTCCCGGCAAGGCATGGCCGCCCTGCCCTCGTTCATCGACGCCGCGCGCGATCGCAAGCCGATGGCGATGCAGGGGCTCATCGGCGCGGTCGCAGGAGGCTACTCAGCCATGTCGATAGGCATGATGGCAGCGGTCGAGTGCCGGGACCGGGCCAGTCGGCACGAAGCAGCACCCGACGAACCAGGCAATCCGCCTGTGAACTCATTCGTTGCTGGTATGTGCGAGGGCTGGCCAACGCTTGGGCCACCCCCCTTGGTCGCCAAGAATACGGAAGTAGCGAGCCTGCTCCTCGCCGGGAAGCTTGATCCCATTACTCCACCAAGCTTCGCGCACACGGCAGCGGCCGAGATGGGAGCGAAGGCGACAGTGGTCGAATTCGCTCACGTCGGCCATGGCGCCCAGCAGTCGTCAAGCTGCGGAGAGGCCCTCGTCACGGCGTTCATCCGCAACCCATCGGGCACGATTGACCCGGCCTGTGCAGCGCAACTTGCTCCGATCAGTTTCCGTTAGGTCCCAAACCGCGGGCAAACGATCATTTGCTTGCGGCGGCTGGTACAATGTCCGTAGTGCGCAACCCGCGTTGGCAGCCACCCGCAACCCTAGTTCCGGCGCCACAGCTCCTCGCTGAGCAGCGTGGCGAAACTGAGCCAAGCCGTGAGCGGCAGCGTCATGGCCGCGGCCGGCCGGTCCACCTCGCGGGCGGCAGCGACGGTGCCCAACGCCGCGGCAAGCATGGACGCCGAGGCAACCGTGCTCGAACCCAACTGCTTCTGCCGGAAGAACAGCCACGGATACCCGGCCAGCCCAACCAGGGTCAGCGCCCACGACCCGACCGCCGCCGACCGCGCCTCGCTGCGCGGCGACCGCAGCAGCCGGTAGCCTGCCCCTGCGAGCAACAGCTCCAGCGTGCCCCAGGCTGCGCCGATGGCGGGGCCGGGCGGGGTGTAAGAGGGCTTCCGCAGCCGGGCATACCATAACGCTGTCATGGGACGCTGCGGACCGTTCCGCGCCCCGAGCACAGCCGCGGCCAGCACGCTGCCCACCGCGACCACCGCTGCCGACTGCTTGTTCATATGCATTCCCTCGCTTTGCCAGACTATAACCGGCAAACCCGCGAGGCGTTCCCTAAAGGCGGCAGCACGGCGAACCAGCCTCCACAGGCTGCTATGCCGCCTCCTCCTCGATCACCGCGGCCTCCTCCTGCTCCAGCGCCGCCTGCTTGTCGGGACTCAGGCCGAAGCGGGCCGCGACATCCGGGGCGTTGCGCAGCAGGTCCGGCCGCAGGCGGATCAACGCGAGGTCCTTCACCTTGCTCTCCAGCATCACGTCGGACTCCAGCCCGGTCGCCAGCCGCATGAAGGCCGCGAACCCGAACGGGCTGCAGAAGTCCGCGTGCCCGGTCCACACCGGGGCGACCATGGCCTTCTTCAGCTTGCCCGTCTTGCGGTCACGCTGCTTCAGCTCGCGCATGCCGTTGTTCGGGGTAGAAAAATGCAGCTTCAGCCGCACGCCTGCGGGCGACTGGCCCACCGGCGTTTCCTCGATCCGTGTTCTACAGAAGCCTCGGCTGGTGCGATCAAATCAGCGCATGACCAGCTCGTGACTTTCAATGCGCGGCAACCCTGCCTAATCGCGGTGGAATGGAGATGAGCATGCAACCCCAGCGTCCACCCTCGTCCCTGCGTTGGTGGCAGTTGGTGTTCGGCGTCCTGTGCATGATGCTGATCGCCAACCTGCAATATGGCTGGACGCTGTTCGTGCAGCCGATCCACCTGGCACGCGGCTGGTCGGTCGCCGAAATCCAGTGGTCGTTCAGCATTTTCATCGCGCTCGAAACCTGGCTGACGCCAGCCGGCGGCTGGCTGGTGGACGCGCTGGGGCCGCGCCGCGGGCCGAAGCTGGTCGTGGCCGGCGGCGGCGTGCTGGTCGGCGCCGCCTGGGTGGTCAACGCCTACGCCGAGTCGTTGGGGATGCTCTATCTTGGGGCCGTGGTCTCCGGCGTGGGCGCGGGCTTCATCTACGCGACCTGCGTGGGCAACGCGGTGAGGTGGTTCCCGGACCGGCGCGGCCTCGCGGTGGGGCTGACCGCCGCCGGGTTCGGCGCCGGGGCGGCGCTGACGGTCATCCCGATCAAGGCCATGATCGAGGCCAGCGGCTACCAGCACACCTTCCTGGTGTTCGGCATTGCCCAGGGCGTCATCCTGGTTGTGGTCGCCTGGCTGCTGCGCGCGCCCGAGCACGACGCGGTGCTGCCGCCGGCGCCGTCCCGCAAGCTGCCGCAGTCGCTGCGCAGCTACGCCCCGCGCGAGATGCTGCGCAGCCCGGTGTTCTGGCTGCTGTATGTCATGTTCGTCATGGTGTCCGCGAGCGGCCTGATGGCGACCGCTCAGTTGGCGCTCATCGCGTCCGACTTCGGCATCTCCAAGACGGTGCTGTTCCTGGGCGCGTCCACCTTGGCCGTGGCGCTCGTGGTGGACAACGTCATGAACGGGGTCGCCCGGCCGTTCTTTGGCTGGGTGTCCGACCAGATCGGGCGCGAGCCGACGATGGCCATCGCTTTCAGCCTTGGCGGGCTGTCGTACTTGCTGTTGGGGTCGTTCGGCAGCAACCCGCGGCTGTTCGTGATCTTCGCCGGGCTGATCTTCTTCACCTGGGGTGAGATATTCAGCCTGTTCCCTTCGACCTGCACGGATGCGTTCGGGCCGAAGTACGCGACGGTGAACGCCAGCCTGCTGTATACCGCGAAGGGCGCCTCGGCCCTGCTGGTGCCGCTCGCCAATGTGATCCAGACGGCGACCGGCGGCTGGCAGTCGGTTTTCATCGTGGCGGCGTTGATGAACTTCGCCGTCGTGGGCGTGGCGTTCGGCGTGTTGCGGCCCCTGCGGTATGCGCAGGCGAAAGCCGCAAGCCTGGAGTTGGCTGCGAGCAAGCCGGCCGAGTAGGGAAGATACGGGAAACCACGCCCGTCTCAAAATAGCCACAAAGTGTACTTATTTCGGTTGCATGAACTCTCGCGGGTGCCTGCTGCCTTTAGCCGTGGCCGTCATGGCGTCGCTCGCTGGCTGTGCTGCGCCGCCGCCCGGCGTCAGTCCGGACCTTCTGGCTGCAAAGGCCGGTGCGGACCCGGCGCACACCCTGGCGCTGATGCGCGAGCAGGGAGAGCGGTTCGCCCATGTGCCTTTCCTGGCCGGGAACAAGATCGACCTGCTGGTCGACGGCCCCGCGTCGTTCGCGGCGCTCGCCGAGGCGATCCGCTCGGCCGGCACTCGGGTCGACATGGAAAGCTATGAGTTCGACGACAAAGCCGGCGGCGAATTCTCCGACATCCTGCTGGCAGCGCGCCAACGTGGGGTCGAGGTGAACCTGATCTACGATGCCTGGGGAGCGAGCGGCACCTCGGCCGCATTGTTTGAACGGCTACGCCGGGGCGGGGTGCGCGTGCTGGAGTACAACCCGTTGCGGCCCAATGGCCGGGTGCCGGTCCAGGTGAACGCGCGCGACCACCGCAAGCTGCTCTGCGTCGACGGCAAAGTGGTGGTCACTGGCGGGGTCAACATCAGCCGAGCCTATGAGAATGCGCCAGGGAGCGAACCCAGCGACCCACGGGACGAGGCGTGGCGGGATACGGACGTGCGGATCGAGGGTCCCGTGGTGGCGCAGTTCGAGCGTTATTTCATGGAGACTTGGCGGCGGCAGAAAGGTCCCGCCCTCGCCGAGTCTCCGCCGTCGCCCGCCCCCGGCGAGGGAGGCATTTTGGTGCAGGCGATCGATGGCGCGCCGGAGGATGGGCGTCCGTTGATCTACCGCACGCTGCTCGCGGCCGTCACGCTGGCGCAAAAGTCGGTACACCTCACGACCGGATTCTTCGTGCCGACGCCCGACCTCACGCGGGCCTTGGAGGCGGCGGCGCGGCGGGGCGTGGACGTGCAGGTGATCGTGCCGGGCCGCAGCACCAGCGACGCCGCGCTGGCCGCGGGGCGGTCGAAGTACGGCGACCTGCTGGAGGCTGGGGTGAAGCTGCATGAGTTCCAGGGGCGGATTCTGCACGCAAAGACGGCGGTGGTCGACGGGGCGTGGTCGGCGGTCGGCTCGTCCAACCTCGATTGGCGCAGCACGATCTGGAACAACGAGATCGATGCGATCATCCTGGGCGGCGATTTCGGCGGGCAGATGGAGGCGATGTTCCGGGCCGACACCGCGGCGTCGAAGACGATCGACCTCGCAAGCTGGCGGCGGCGCGGCCTGGGCGAACGGGTACGCGAGCTAAAGGCGAAGCTGGTCGAGGAGCTGCTCTGAAGCAGGGCTCCTGCCCTACTCCGCCATGAACTTGGCAAAGGCGTCTTTCCAGTCAGGGTGCCAGCGGGACAGCGGGGGGCGGTCCTGCGTGATGTCCTGCGCGGCCCACAGGATGCGCTTGTCGTCCATCGCGCGCGTCACGTCGTTGTCCCCGCACAGGATGTAGAACCGCCCGCGCGCCATGCCGTCGAGCAGCACGTCGATGACCTGGCCGGGCGTCCACGCGGCGGCCGGCTTCTCTGCGGTGCGGACGCGGGTGAAGCCGGTGAAGGTGAAACCCGGCACCAGCAGGTGCGCCGTGACCCGGCAACCCTCCATGTTGCGCAGGTCGTGGGCCAGCGCCTCGGTCACGGCCTTGATGCCCGCCTTCGACACGTTGTAGGCGGTGTCGCCCGGCGGGCAGGTGATGCCCTGCTTCGACCCGGTGTTGACGACGGCGCAGGGCGTGCCCTGCGCGGCCATGGCCGGGGTGAAGACCTGCACGCCGTGGACGACGCCCCAAAGATTGGTGCCGATGATCTCGTGCCAGCGGGCGGTCGGCGCGGACAGCGCGCCGCCGCCCTCGCGGCCCGCGTTGTTCATCAGCACGCCGACCTCGCCGAAGCGTGCATAGGCTTGTTGCTTCAGGCGCTCGACGTCCTCCAACCGGCTTACGTCGGTCGGGACGCCGAGCACCTCCGTCCGTTCTGAGAGCGCGGCCACGGCCGCTTCCAGCGCCGCGGTGTCGATGTCCGCCAGGCACAGCTTGAGGCCCAGCATCGCAAACCGCTCGGCGGCGGCGAGGCCGATGCCGCTCGCGGCCCCGGTGATGACGGCGACGCGGCCGGGGGTGAGGGCGGGGTGCTGCTGCATGACGGACTTCCTAGAGTTGAAACCTGACGAATAGTAGCTCCAGAGCTGAAAGTTCGTTCAGGGTGGGCAGCGGACCAGTGGGAAGTGTCCCGCGAAGGTTTGTCCATGAGGCGGTCGCGCGGCAGTCAGGTGGGAGCGAGCGTCATCTCCGAACTCTCCCTGCCTTCTGGGAAACTCAGGACGGTCGGGGTAGGTCGTGCCCATGAAAAACGGACAAGCACCGCCTCAGCAGCCCCTCGGTCCGCTGGCGCGGGATCGAGTGCCTCTGCCAGAGCGTCGATGCCATGCGCCTGCGGTTCCGTGATGTCGTGAGTGGCACATAACGAACGGCCTGGCCCCCAGTAGTCCCAGGGCAGGCACTCGATGCCTGCAAGCGCGGCGGCGTCACGCAGAACGGCTGCGGCGACGAACCAAGCTCCTGAAATGCCGGCAAAGGACACGCCGCAAGCGCCGGGGTCAACCTCTCCGGAGCGGATGGCTCGCCAGATTGAGGCAGCGAACCGCCAGCCTGCTTGGGGCACATCAGCAACGTCGAACGCGATACTCAGCCCCCTCCGCGCACGCGGGCCGAGTTGCGCATCCAAGATCGCCCATTTCGCGCCGTCCCGGTGCTCGCAAACCCAGTGGTCTTCCCAGTGCCCTGCCCGGAAGTAGCTCGCGAAGCCGACGCGCAGCCGTGCCGGGACGCCATGTTCCCGTAATGCACCTGCGGCCAGCAGTGCGAAGTCGTGACAAGTGCAATACAAATAATTAGCAAGGCTCCGCTGTTTCGTCAGCGGGCGGGAGTCTCGGTTCTCCACCTCGGCGAGCAGGCGGGAGACCAAGCGCAGGTTCCGATCCCGCTCCGCGGCGGGCGGCACACCGTAGGCAAGCGACCGGGCTATCGCGTGGTGGATGACGAAATTTTCCAGGAGATCCGGTAGTGCAGCCACCTCGGCCGGAAGCTCCCGTAGCCGCGCCCGGCAGGTTTGTGGATCAGTCCACCAAGTATGCTGGCTATCTATCACATCCCGTCTCCTGGGGCGGCCATGCCCTTTGAGGATATTCAGGTAGATTTGAGGATAGTCACATAGATTCTGACCGGAACTCAACAGGTTGATAGGGCAGCTTGGCTTTGCAGAGAACGTCGTCCTTGGGTCGAAACACGACCGCTAGCATGCCCATCAAAGCATGTGCCATGCACTCAACCCGACCGTGGGGTTGCGCCCGACTTATCAAGTCGATCGTTTCGAGACACGAAAAACACCGACGATGGAAGGTTAAACCTGAGGCAACTTGATCCGGCCCGGTATAGAATGCCCAAAACCGGCCGCACATCATGGGAGCACACGGCATGAACACCGCAACTACGCTGAAGGACCTACCCGGCGACACCAGCGCGCCAGCCCGCGCATTGGAAATGCAGCGCCTCGCCTACCGCCGGGACCCCAGCCCCACCCAGGCGCAGCGCACCGAGAGCCTGAAACGCCTGGAGGCCGCGGTGCGGCAGAACAAGGACGCATTCGCGGCAGCGGTCTCGGCCGACTTCGGCAACCGCGCCGTCCCGGAGACGATGCTGGCGGAGGTGGCGCCGGTCCTGGCCGCGATCGCCTTCGCGCGCCGGCACCTCGGCCAGTGGATGCGCCCGCAGCGCCGCCGGGTCGGGATGAACTTCCAGCCGGGCAAGGCGTGGGTGGAATGGCACCCGCTCGGCTGCGTCGGCATCGTCTCGCCCTGGAACTACCCGCTGCTGCTGACCTTCTCGCCGCTGGCCGACGCATTGGCGGCGGGCAACCGGGTCCTCCTCAAGCCCTCCGAACTCACGCCTCGCTGCAGCGCCCTGCTGGCCCAGGTGATCGCGGACACGTTCGACCCGGCCCAAGTCGCTGTCGTCACCGGCGGCGCCGACGTGGCGCGGGCGTTCTGCGCGCTGCCGTTTGACCACCTGCTGTTCACCGGCTCCACGTCCGTCGGCCGGCAGGTGATGCGGGCGGCGGCGGACAACCTGGTGCCCGTCACCCTGGAGCTCGGCGGCAAGTCGCCCGTGATCGTCTGCCGCGACTTCGGCCTGGCGGCGGCCAAGTCGGTCGCCCTCGGCAAGTTCTTCAGCGCCGGGCAAACCTGCATCGCGCCGGACTACGCGCTGGTGCCGTCGGACCTGGCAGAGCCGTTCGCCAGGGCGGTGCTGGCGGAGGCGCAGCGGATGTTCCCCTCCATCGCCGGCAACCCCGACTATACCTCCGTCGCGTCGGACGGGCATTTCAGCCGGCTGCGCGGGCTGCTGGCCGAGGCGGAGGCGGGCGGCGGGCAGGTGCTCCGGTTGCAGGAGGACGCGGAGGCCGAGCGCCGGCTGGCGCCCACGGTGGTGCTGAACCCGCCGCTGGATGGCACGCTCATGCGGGACGAAATCTTCGGGCCGGTCCTGCCGGTCGTGGGCTACCAGGACCTGGCCGAAGCGGTCGCCTTCGTGAACGCCCGGCCGCGGCCGTTGGCGCTTTACGTGTTCTCCCACGACAGGGCCAGCACGGACCAGGTGTTGGCGCAGGCGGTCTCGGGCGGGGTGAGCGTCAACAGCACCCTGCTGCACTGCATCCAGGACGACCTGCCGTTCGGCGGCATCGGCCCGTCGGGCATGGGCGCCTACCACGGGCGCGACGGCTTCATGCGGCTGTCGCATGCGCGGGGTGTTTACAAGCCTGGCAAATTCAGCGGCACGGCCATGCTCGCGCCGCCCTATGGCAAGCTGGCGAAGCTGGCCCTCCGCTACATGACGGGGAAATGACCGAGGCGCCGGCCGCCCATGAGGAGGTGCGGCGTGGCTGACGCCGGGCCGCGCTCCGGGGGGTGGCGCTTCGAACGCGCCCGGCCCGCCTGCTGCGTGCCCCTGGACAGCGCAGGGCTGGAGCGGGCGCTGGAGAACACAGGGACAACCGTGGCTGAGGGTCCTGGCGCACCGGGGCCATGCCAAGCCTATGCGGCCCGGCTACAAGGCAGCCGAAGCTTAGGGGATCGGGCCAAGCGACAGGAGTCCGCCAAGCAGCAAGAATTTCGCTGAATTGTCTTTCTTCCAACAAAGATCGACTTGTCATGATCTGTCATAGGCAGCCGCGAGGACGAGCCAGGTTGAGGCAGTTGCCTGCCAGGGCGGCCTTCTTGCGGAACGAGGAGATTGGGTCATGACAGGGTTTCAACATCGGTCGATGCTAAAGGCGGGGCTAAAGGCGGGGCTGAAGGCCGGACTGCGGGCAGGCTTGCTGGCCACGACATGGCTGGCCGCGCCGCAGCTTGCATATGCGGCCGACAACACGCTGGTCGACGGCAACAACGGCACCCTGCCGCTGCCGACCGGACAGTATGTCACGCCCACGGCGCCGCTGACCAACGCGGTGCAGCAGAACCTGAACCCTGGCTTGGCCGACTACCCGAATTTCGTCGCTGGCGAGGCGGTGCGGTCGCAACTCAGTCCGGACGGCGCAACGCTGGCGATCATCTGCGCCGGGCAGAACACGCTTTACAATACGGCCGGCAAGGTCGATGTGGCGAACTCCACGCAGTATATCTTCCTGTATGACGTCTCGGGCGCCAACAAGACCTCGCCCAAGCTCACTCAGGTGATCAAGCAGGCGAACGCCCATATCGGCCTGGTCTGGTCGCCGGACGGCAACACGTTGTATGCCGCGGGCGGCAACGACGACGCGGTCTATGCCTACACCAAGACCGGCAGTACGTGGTCGCAGGCAGCGAAAGTTGCCCTGGGCCACAACAGCAGCTCTCCGCCTTCCAGCACCGGAGCACCCAGCCCCGGCGTAGGCGTCGGCCTCGCTGTCCAACCGAACGCGAGCGGCCTGGGCATCTCCGCCGACGGCGCGACCCTGGTCGTCGCCAACAACTACAACGACTCGATCAGCGTGATCGACACCGCGACCAACACGGTTCGCTACGAGCACGACCTGCGCCCCTACTTCGCCAGCAACGAGGGCACGGACGGCGTCGCCGGCGGCGAGTACCCGCTCGCAGTCGTCGTGAAGGGCGGCACCGCCTATGTTTCCTCCAACCGCGACCGCGAGGTGGTCGTCGTCGACATCTCCGCGCCGGCCGCTGGCCGCCTGGTCACCCGCATCAAGCTCGACGGCAACGCGAACGGGATGACGCTCAACAAGGCGCAGTCGACGCTTTACGTGGCGCAGGACAACGCCGACCAGGTCGCGGTGATCGACACCGCGAGCAACCAGGTCACCGCCAAGATCGACGCGCGTGCCCCGGCCGGGGTGCTGACCGGCCCGCACTACTCCGGCGCCGCGACCTTCGCCGTGACGGTCTCCCCCGACGGGAACACGCTGTATGCGGTCAACGACGGCTCGAACTCCATCGCCGTGATCCCGCTCACCGGCGCTGCCGCCAACACGGTCGTTGGCCTGATCCCGACCGCCTACGCGCCGAAGGACATCACCTTCAGCTCCGACGGCACATGGATGTACATCATCAACGGCAAGAGCGACCAGGGCCCGAACCCTGGCCATCTGGCTGGCAGCACCGCGCTCATCACCAACATCACCTATCCCGGCGGCAACGCAGCCGCGGCGGCGGCGGCGGCGGCCTCGAACCAGTACCAGTTCCAGTTGGAGCACGCGACCCTGGTCAGCGCCCAGGTCCCGAGCGGCGCCGACCTGCCGACCCTGACCGCGCGGGTGGCGCAGAACAACCTCTACAGCGTCGCGCCCAACACCAGCGACGAGTCGGTGATGGGCACCCTTCACCAGAAGATCCAGCATGTGATCTACGTCGTGAAGGAGAACCGCACCTTCGACCAGATTCTGGGCGACCTCGGCAACGGCGCCAACGGCGACCCGGCGCTGACGCAGTTCGGCAAGCGCATCACGCCGAACTTCCACCGGCTCGCCAACAACTTCGTCACGCTGGACAACTTCATGGACCCCGGCGACGGCAGCATGGACGGCTGGTCCTGGACCATGCGCGGCCGGGTCACCAGCACAGAGGAGGTGACGCAGCAGATCAACTACGCCGGCGTCAACCGCGGCCTGTCCTATGAGTCCGAGGGTTCGAACCGCAACGTGCCGATCGGCCTGCCGGCGACGGCCGACCGCGACGCCGCTACCAAGGGGATGTTCACCCCCGGCACGGCCGCCCTGCCCGGCGGCACCGCCAACGTGTTGCCCGGCACCGCCGACGTCGCGGCCACCGACGCGCCGTTTGGCACCCAGCGCGGCCACATCTTCGACGCCGTGCTGCAGGCTGGCCTGACCGTGCGGAACTACGGCTGGCAGACGAACAATATCGGCCCCATCACCTATCCCAACGGAAACCCGATCGAGAACGCGGGCGAGTCCGGCGTCGTCCAGGTTGCCGCGCTCAACCCGACGCTGGTGCCCTTCACCGATGTTTACTTCCGCGGGTTCGATATGAACGTCTCGGACCAGTGGGCTGTCAATGAGTGGAACCGCGAGTTCATGGGGTATATCGCCAACAAGAACCTTCCGAACTTTGAGATGCTCCGGCTGGGCCATGACCACACTGGCAGCTTCGGCACGGCGCTCGCCGGGGTGAACACGCCCGATACCCAGGAGGCCGACAACGACCTGGCCGTCGGCCGTCTCGTCGAGGCCGTGGCGCGCAGCCCGTATGCCAACAACACCTTGATCATCGTGACCGAGGATGATTGCCAGGATGGTCCCGACCACGTCGACTCACATCGTTCCACCACCTATGTCGTGGGTCCGTATGTGAAGAAGAAGGCGGTGATCAGCACGCGCTACAACCAGGTCAGTGTGCTGCGCACGATCGAGGACATCCTGGGCACGCCGCACATCAACCTGAATACCGCCTACCAGCGGCCGATGACCGATGTGTTCGACACGACGTCCGGGTCCGGCGCCTGGAACTACAATGCCATCGCCTCGACGATCCTGAAGACGACGTCGCTCGCGCTGGCCGACACCGGCGTCAAGTACGCCGAGGGTCCGGACGTGCTGCCCAGGCACGACGCGGCCTACTGGGACAAGGCGACGCGCGGCTTCGATTTCTCGGCCGAGGACCGCGTGCCGGTGGACCTCATGAACGAGGTCATGTGGGAGGGCCTGATGGAGGGCCGACCCTACCCGACGCACCGTTCGGGCGTGAGGATGGGCACCCTTGAGGCGGCTAAGCAGCCGAACGACTGATTGGCGGGGGCATTGCGTGGCTTCCGGCGCCCCTGCGGCGCTGGAAGCCACGGCCGGCTGGGTGGGCTGGCCACTCCGGCGCGGCAACCCTCGGACGTCGGTGCCCCGCCCATGCCTCCTGCTTATGATCGTGGACACAGCGCCACAAGGTCACGTGGCTGTCCGCAGGCAGCCTTGCACTCGCCTCTGTCGCTGGGTGTTCAATGTCTGCCGATGATCCGCCCGGCGACAATTCCTAATTCGGCCGACTCTATCGCTTAGTGCAATATTCAGGGTTTCAGCCTAACTACGTCGTCTCTCAAAGCTGCTTTGAAAGACACCGCGTGCTGAATGACCTATTGCGCGGCCTCGCCCCGGTTCTCTCGCAGGACCGGGTCATCCTGTTCATCGTGATGGCGCTGGTAGTATGGGCAGCGCTGTCCGCCTACGGGCTGGTCCAGGCAGGTCGGAGCCTGCGGGATGCGTTCGGCGGTGCGGCCCGCTTGGTCGGCCGAAGCCCGGACGAGGTTGCGTTCGCCGCTTCCTATGAGTCAGTGTCGGCGGGGTTCGCAGACAGCCCGCTGCTGGGCCGGTCCTGGCGGGCGTTCCGGCAAAGCCTGATCGTGCCCTTAGTGCCGGGTCGGCCCGTGGCGACGACGTCCGATCCGCGGCAATGGTTCGACCTGCCGGACCTGTTCCGCCAGGCCGGCACCGACCTGCGCTACCACGCGGCCTTGCCGGGATTGCTCGTGGGGGCCGGCCTGCTGTTCACCTTTTTGGGCCTCGCCTGCGCGTTGGCGGCGGCCGGCGGCGTGGTTGCCGAGGGAGTGTCGCAGGCTGAACGCAACGCGGCCCTGCGGGACCTGCTTGGAGCGGCGTCGGTCAAGTTCGTCACGTCGCTGGCCGGCTTGTTCCTGTCCATCGCCTACGCCCTGTTGCGCAAACGGCAGCTACGGGCGGTCGAGGTCGCGGACGCCGCGTTCGTGGCCGTGCTGCGAGACCGCATGCCGCTCCGCACGCCTGCCGCCCTGCAGGCCGAGGGCAATGCGGTGCTGGAAA
>JAABUV010006564.1_pt1 | contig 12591 bp, 14 predicted proteins | sample 5559971 | NCBI WGS metagenome assembly JAABUV01 (sample SAMN10711881, study PRJNA513362) | rock metagenome | isolation source: Antarctica rocks | place: Antarctica: Victoria Land, Knobhead nord | collected 2015-12-19
ACCGCGATAATCGCGGCGAGCAGCAGTGTCAGCAGGACCCGGCCGTTGCGGTTTCCGTTCACAGGTGTGTACGCCATGACGCTGCGCCTACTTCCGTTGGTGTTTTAGTGGGTGAGCCAGGTGAACAATCCACCGGCTGCGGTCAGCAGCACCGCACCCGCCCCGGCACGCAAAATGTCCTGCTTCGCGGAGGTCACCGCGTGCTGGCCCAGGAACCGCGAGCCGAAAGCCCACACCGCGATCGCGGCCAGGAACGCCAGGAACGTCAGACCCATCCCGGCGTACAGCACGATGGAGGCGAGCGTCTGCCACATGTCCAATTTCGTCAAACCCCCGTTGCCGGGCTTGATGCCGGTGAAATCCATCGGGGTGCCGCCGCCCGGGTTGCTGATCCCGCCGGGTCCCGGCGCGGGGGTCGTCGGTGGGGCCTGCACGAATACGGCCGCGGCGTTGAGAATCCTGCTGACGTGCATCAGTTCTCCTTCTGATAGGGCAGTGCGGGAATTGCTGGGGTCGAACCGCCGACGTCGGTGCCGGCGGAAGATGCGGTGGCCGGGACGGCCGGCTGCGGGTTGCCGCGTCGCCAGCTGCGGTCGACCACGGAGTGGGTGATGTCGGCGATCACCGCGGCGACCGACTTGTCCAGACGATCGATGCGGATGGGCTGCTCCCGAAGCCCAGCCGAGGTCGGGAGGGTCAGCACTTCGCCGACGGAGCCGGCCAGTTTCGCGGCCGCCCGCACCGTGGCGCCGCCGAACGCGCCGGAGTCAGACAGGACCATCAACACGTCCAGGCCGGCCGGCAGCGATGCCCGCAGGTGCCCCACCGTGACCAGCGCGGCATCGACGCCGGCGGGATCGGCCCGGACGACCAGCACCGCGACCGGCCAGGTCGTTAGCAGCCCGGCAAGGTCCGGGTTGTCCAGGGAACCGCCGTCGATGATCACCGACGCGGCCGCCGGCAGCTGACCGGTCAGCCGTTCCAGCTCGCCGCCCCCGTCTTGCAGCACCCGCAGACCGGACGCGCCGCCCGGCGCCAACGACAGAGCCGAGTCCAGGTCTTGGGAGCGCAGTTCCTGCCACGCCTCGACGCTCATACCGCGGGTGTCACCGGTGACGAAGCGGGTCAGCGACGACCAGGGCCTGCGGGTCGACTCCAACGCCAGCACCGGCGACACCGACACCGACGCCAGGAACCCGCCCACCGCGGCGACCACGGTGGAAACGCCGACACCGCCGCCGGCGGAGAACAGCACCGGCCGGACACCGACCGCGTCCGGGTCGGCCGCCCACCCGGCGACCGCGGCGGCGTTGCGGGAAGCGAAACCTCGAGGCAACGTCCGCGGCGTCCGAACCGCCACCGGCACAGCGGCGGGAACCACCGTTTTCGACGGCGACGGCGACGGCGCCAGTGCGGCCATCGGTGTCGGTGTCGGGGCCGGTGGAATCACGTACCGGGTCGGCGGCGGGCACACCAGATCCACCACGGCCAGGGCCGGGTCCACGACCGGTGTGGGCTCCTGCCACTGCGCCGCGGCCGCGCTCCGGCCCCCACCACCAAAGCTCTGCCACCGCCGAACCGGCTCCACCGGTTGCCGCCCCACCGGTTGCGCCGAGGGATCACCGGAAATGCCGACACCGGCGTCTTCGTCGGGTACAGCAGGTGAAGGCGCACGTTCTGGTGCGCTCCGAAACGGTGTCATGTTCAGCTCCGCGCCGGCGTCGTCGGCGCGGCCACCTCGGATCCGCCTCATCATCGGGTTGTCCTGGTCGGCACGGGCGCGGTCTGTGTGGGCGTCGCCGCCGTGGCGGGCGCGGGGGCCGAAGTGGTTCTCCTGGTTGTGGTGGTAGCGGCGGCGACGTGTGCGCTGCCCGGCTGGGTCTTGGCGGTGACGGTCACCGTGACCCTGGTGATGGCGGCTTTGGTGATCGTCACCAGCACAGTGCTCCGCACTGGCCGCACGATCGGCGGTGCCAGCGACACGGAGGTGATGAACCGGGTCACCGGCGGCGCCGTCGACGCAGCGGTGGTGATAGCGGCGCGCGGAGGCGTGGGATGTCCGACCTGCTCACCGGCCCACACCCCGACACCGGCCACCGCGACCACCGCGGCAGCCGCCGCGGCGCTGGTACGGGCCAGGATCCGTCGGCGGCCGCGGTGCTGCTCCTGCGTTTCCGCTTCGAGCTGCTCCGCGGTGAACATCGGCGCCGACCAGCCCCGCTTCGGCTCAACGCCGGTCATGACGCCGACTCCGCTTCATCCGCGGCCCGCGGCACCGCCCGCAGCAATGAACGCTCCACGACGCTCACCCCGACAGAGGCCGGTGTGCCGCCGACCGAGGCGGAGGCCGGGATCTGGATCGGGGTGCTTTGCTCGGCGCGGCGAGGCCGGGTGAACACCTCGGTGATGTGTTCGGCCATCTCGAGATAGGCCAGCTGCGTCGCCGGCTTCAACCCCTCGACCCGGACTTGGCCGACGGAGCCGGCGCCGTGGTCATAGGGCACCAACACGACCCGGCCGACGCCTTCCCGGAATTGGGCGATGCCGTCCTGCAGCAGCGGGGTCAGTTTCTGTTGCGCGTCGGTGGTGGTGATGACCATGGTCGAGGTGGCGACCAGGTCCTCGAATCCGGCCTGCGTCAGCTCTGCCAGGCCTTCCGCGGTGGGGTTGAACACCGTCGGATCCAGTCGCATGCAGAACACGAAGTGGTCGACCTGGTTCAGGACCGCTTTCGCCGCCGGGGAAACATGCGAGGTGCCCCCGTCGACCGTGATCAGCTGCGCGTAGCCGGCGAGCTTGTCGATCACCGCTGTCCACTGGGCCTGGGTGATCGCGGCGACTGCGTCGGTGTGCACGCCGTCCTTGTGCAAAAGATGCAGCCGGCCCACCGAATCCAGATAGCCGGCCAGGTCCATCGGGGTGCGGATCTGGTCGAGATCGGCGATGAACTCCAGCAGCCGGCCACGGCCCACCCCGCCCAGCAGCCGCCGCCGCAGCAACGGTTTGTCCGGGTTGGCGTCCAACGCATCCACCGGCGCCGCCATCATGTCCGAGAACAGCTGCGTCGCCGCTGCCGCCGCCGTTGTCTTGCCTACCCCGCCGATCCAGCCGCCGAACCCGACCACCCGTGACCCAGCGCCCCCCAGACGGTCACAATCGGCTTGCATCGCCGCCATCCGGGCCTGCACCGCACCCCGCGCTCCGAACAACTTCATCTCCACCGCCGCCTTTCCGGTCCATCCGTGTATCGGGTGATGCGGGTCTGCATGGGCCGCGCCGCAGACGGTTTCGTCATCGTCATGACGTGGGTTCCGGGCGGAGCAGCCGCATCGTGGAACCGATGGCCCGCCACAAAAAGGCCGCCGACACCACGACCAAGGCCGCCGAAAGGAGCAGCACCACCACCGTCACGAAGTGGCCCGCAAATACCTGCGACAACGTGGGCACCGTGGCTGCCCCGCCCAAGGTGGCCGCCACCCAGTCCTGGTGGGAGGCGATGAAGTCCTGCACGACGGTGAGCGCCGCGGACAGGCCCACCCCGGCCAACGCGAAATGCGCCCACTTGATCTGCGCGACCCGGGATGTCACCGAGGCGCGGGACACGTTCGCCTCGCGGTGCAGCCGGGTGATCATCACGGCGATCACCACTGCCGTCCCGGCCAGCACGCAAATGCCCACCACCGCGGCGACATCCAGCAGCAGCGTCACCACCGCCACCAGACGGCTGGCATACCCGTGCCCGGCCGGGGCGCCGGTCGCAGACAGCTGCCCCGGACCGACCTTTGACCGCGCTGCCACCGCCGCCAGTGCGAAGGAGTTCATCGCGGCTCACCGACCAACCCCCGGGCCGCGACCACCGACAGCCGCACACACGCCGCCACCAACGCGCCGTCGATCCCTACCGGCCCGGTACCCATCAGGCCCCGACCCGGCGTTGCGCAGGTGCCCGCACCGGCAACGGCCATGCCGTCCGCGCACCGGCCGGCAGCTCGGCCGGGAGGCCGACGTCGGCGGGGTGGGACAGCTGCCATTGGGCCACATCCTGTTGCAGGTCAAGGAAACTCACCTGCGCGGCATCCCGCAGCCGCCGGATCTCCCCCGAGTGGGCGCCATGACGAAGATGCAACAACTGCACCCCCACCGTGGCGGTGTAGTAGGCGTGCTGCCCGATCTGATGCGGCAACACTGCGATCCGCGCATCATCCGCGGCGTCCAAGACTTCCGGGCCCAGGCCTTCCCGCAACACCTGATAGGTCGGTGGCAGAGCACCTGGGCGCCCCTGGTGCTCGGCCAGAAACATTTCCAGCAACACCGCCCCCGCACCGGTCACGATGCGACTTGCCCGCTCCAACAACCCCGGCCATTGAAAACTCACCGGGGTGATTTCGGGTAGCTGCGCGAGGTCGGCGGCGTCGTCGGTCAACCCCACGGCCACCAACACACACGGGGCCAGGGTGCGGACCGACCAGTCCGCGATCATCGCCGGGTACGTGGTGATCTCCCGCCGGTCAGGGTGGAGTGCTGGATTGCCCATTCGGCTATCTCCTTGCCTGTGCTGCAGTGCTGGGAAGAGTGAAGTGAGATCTGCGCGGTCGGCGTCCAAGTTGGCGTTTACGGCAGGCGCGGCAGGGGGGCGCGCCTCATCCGCCGAATTCGCTGGGAGAACGGTGTCCACGACTTAGCGGCCCCTCGGCCGGGGCAGATCCGCCGAGGCAACCCCGGCCCGCCTGGCCCGCCCGACCGCCTTGGCCTTCCTGGCGTTGCGGCGTGCCTTCCGCCCGTCGCGCATCATCGCTGTCCACCACCACCCCGAACCAGAAACTCTTGTTACCCATCAAATCCGCCCTTCCCGAGATGTCATGTCCTCCGCTGCGGGCGCCCCAGTGGCAAGAGTGATCCGCCCAGGTCAGCGCATCGAGCCAGGCCCTCATCCCCTTGCCTTCAACACACCTAATGACAAGACAAGCTTCTTCAGCTAACTTTGTGATCTTCGAGTGTTGCTGGTGCAACGACTGGAGAGTAGCAGTGAATCCGTGGTCCACGCCATGTTGTATCCAACTTTTTATGTTCATCGCTTCGTACCGTCGTTCTCGTTGACCGGAAGGATGGAGGCCGTCATGCACTTGCAGCGCGACGGGCCGGAGGCGGGAATGGGGCGCGGCATACCTGGGTTCTCCAGTGAGGCTCTACGCAGAGCTCGCAGGGCTGCCAGACTCACCGTCGGCGAATTCGCGGCCGAAGCGGAGGTCAGCGAGACCACAGTGCATCGATGGGAAGCCGGCTCAGCCCTTCCTACGGCCTACCACCTGAGTGTCATCGCATACGTCTTGAGCAGGGATCCGGCGGACTTCGTTACCGGCCAGCTCAACCAACTCCGCGCTTGGCGGGTATTGGCGGGCATGAGTATCGATGCGGCGGCGCGTCAGACTGGGCTGTCGCGCAGCACGGTCTACCGGCTCGAACAAGCAGCTATAGACAACCCAGCGGATGACACCGTCGCAGCCGTGGCCGCGGCCTACAGCCGTACAGCCAATGAGATTCGGACTGCGCTCATTGATCTGCGAGCGGCGCGACTGCTGGGCGCCAAAGCCCGAGGCACCGCCCGACGCGCTCAGCAATGAGCGTTTAGCACCAACGTTTAGTCTCAGCCGGTCACGCACAGTTGCATGTCGAGGGCATCACTAGAATGATAAAAATTGCGGCTTGCAAATTGGGTTCGAAACGCCGACGCGACGAGAAGGGGCTGCATGGTCACCAGGGTGGACATCCGTGGCTGACTCATTTGCTGACCGCCTGAACCAGCTCTTTGAAACTCAGCGCGATCCGGACGGCAAGCCGTGGACCAACGTTGCGGTGGCAAAGGCAATGCACGAGATCGGATTCCCGGGTGCGCCCGGCTATCTATCGCAGTTGCGGAACAGACAACGTGACAACCCCACGCTTTCCTACGTCAAGGCCGTAGCCGAGGTGTTCGGCGTGCCAGCCACGTACTTCACCGAAGATGCAGTGGAAGCTGCTCGCCTCAGGAACGATCACGCTACCCTGACCGCATTACAGGACTCAGGCATCGCGGGACTCGCTCTGCGTGCAAAAGATCTCGACAAGGAGTCACTACAATCGATCGAGGTCATCATGGACGCAGTACGCAAGTTAAAGGGATACCCCGAGATCCCCTGATCCCAAGGTTGTGAGCATGTCAGAGGCATCTCTAGCGGCCGCGACCAGGCAAATTACGCCCCTCTTGCCTGTGCCAATGGATCTCGCACTGCTCGTGTGCAGTCTTGCAGTCAGCCTCGGCAAGAACCTTCAGGTCACGGGCGCACCGTTCAGCAGTGGATCCACAACCGGTGCATTGATCAGAGGTTCCGATGGCGACCTGATCATCATCTTCGACAATGGCGCCGATCCTGCCCACCAGCTGCACATCGTCCTGCACGAAATCGGACACCTGCTCCTAAAGCATCAGCTGATCACGGTCTCTGCCGAGGACCTACCGAACCTACTGACCCACCCGTTGAGGTGTCCCCAACCGCCTGATCAAGAAGTTGCCGCGGAGAAGTTCGCGACGGCCATCGCGGCCATCGTGTCGGTGATGCCCGCGGACTTGTCAGAGCGCAGCCGGTCGAGCTCGATCCTGTTATGACCCCGGCCTTGTTCGCGGCGCTTGCCGTCTGTGTGGTCGTTGCCGTGCGGATGTGGCTCACCGCACGCACGGACAAAATGCTGCCAGAGTATCCCCCGCGTGTCTACCTAGACCTCGGTCTAGGTCTCATCGCCGTTGCATCCGTCGTCCGCGCAGCCGGAACATGGACCGACGAAACTACACACCACCCTGGACTTGCTGATCTAGGGTGGCGGCTTCTGGTTGCTGCCGCTGGTGCGTTCCTGATCCTCTATCTGGAAGCCCAGCGAACCCGGCAGCTCATCACCGCTCGGCGAGTCGTGGCCCTCACTTGGCCAGCGCTACTCGTCATGGTGGCACTTGTGATCCTGTGGCTACTGACCCCGTTCCATCAAGGGAATGCCTCCGATATGTTACCCGCCGGCGACGCCGCACCGTGGACGGAACGCCTATATATCATCATCTTCGATGCGCATCTCATGACCTGGACGGTGCCATTGTCGATACGGAACTGGCGATTGTCCAAGGCCGGTTACAAGGCGCGAGCCACCGCCACCACACGCGAGAAAAATACAGCCATCGGGCAGCTTGGCATGGCAATAGCAGCGGGGGCCGGGTCAGCAGCCGTAGCTACCACGATCATCCGCGCCCTGACAGTGGGATTTTTCGCACTCGACACCCAGACCCACCTCCACTCCGCCGGGACTGTTCTTAGCTACATCGCGCCAGTCGCCGCCGCAGTCGGTATCGGTTTCCCCGCTGTGGCTAACCTCCTCAACAGCCACCAGACATCGACCCTTCTTCGACAACTAAACGAAGCCCTCCACAGCAAGGAGCACGCTACTGACAACGATCACGAATCACGATCCCGTCCCCCTCTCGGCATACGTCTCCAACCCTTCACGTTCGCGATCGAATACTATCGGACACGGATAGCTGACACGTTGAGATCCATTGTCTTCAGCCAAGAATCGGCGCTTAAAATCGTTACCGCCAATGACCCCAACACCACGATGGGTACTACCCTCAACGATCCTCATCAGTGGACCGTCGCGTCGGATCACGCCACCCTTCACCGTACGGCGTTCAAGCTGTTGCCGATAGCGTCCAGCTCGGCAGAAGCTCTCAACCAGCTGGTCGCGATCGCGCGCGGCTACCGCGTCGCGGCGGCCGGCAACAAGGTGGCAGCATGAACTATAAGGCGTACTTAAATCAGCAACGCGTTCTGGAACTAGACCCACAGGAGGACTATCAAACGATTTATCAGCTGACCGCTTTTTATGACTTTCCCCGTGACATGCGCGATGGACTGACACTTGCATTCTATCGCGTTTTTGCGATTCCACGCATCGCCGAACTGCTCGTCAAGACAGGCGAGATGACCGGTAGGCCCGCCAAACGCAGCTACGACACAGGACTTGTCATATATGAGCTGATAGCGGCGGGATTCGATGCGCCTCGCGGCCAGGAGATGATAAAGCTGCTCGGGCGGGTTCATCAGGGACTCGGAATCGCGCAGGAGGACTTTCGCTACGTTCTGTGCACGTTCATGGTGACGCCGTTCCGATGGATAGATATCCGCGGATGGCGACCGCTCCTGCCGGCCGAACGCGAAGCATCAACCAACTTCTACCGTGAGCTGGGTCGCCGCATGCACATCGAGGCGTTGCCCGAGACCTTCGCAGACGCTGCCGCGATCCTTGACGACTACGAGCAACGCTTCGCGGCGGACAACGAAGCTGGGCGCGCACTCATGGCTTCCACCCTGCTAGTTTTCCGGAACCGACTCCCGACGTTGATTCGACCCCTGGCAGCACCGCTGCTCAGCAGCTACTTCGCAGATGCCAAGCTGACGGACGCCCTGGGCCTCCCCATGGCACCATGGATCCTCAGCGCCGCGATCCGGCTCGTGTACGCGGTTCGCAACGCAGTGCGGCGTAGGCGTCCAGCAGCGAAGACGTCCTGGTTCGTACCCGGAACACCAACCCATGACGTGTACCCCAACGGATACACGCTCGATCAACTCGGCCCCCAGTCCAGCTAATCTGGCGCAAGATAAAATAAGCTGTTGGCGGGACCCCGGCGCGTCGTCCCTGATTTGGGGCCGCGAAACGCCCATGATGTTGGTATGACAGCAGCGACCGGCTCAAAGATTGGGCGCCCGAGTAAGGGCGCTCGTGAGGCTTTGCGTGGGAAGGTGCCCAGCCCAACCAAGCGCGCAGCCGAGGCACGTGCAAAGCGGCTGGGTATGACCTTGACCGACTATCTCGACTGGCTCATCAGGCGAGACACGGGGTTGCAAGCTGACAACGCACAGGAGGGCCTGAACTTCACAGACGCTGCCTAATCGGGACTACCCGACCCGACAAGTACATAGAAACGACAAAAGCCGCCCTGGCAGGCGGCTCTAGTCGAAGTAGCGATTGGGCCCAGTTCGTAGCTGACCCGATCTGACCCCTAAGGATCTGTCTTGACGGACAGCTCTGAGGGTAGCGCATACCCTTCGGTCTTCCAAGGCCTTGGGTGTGGTGACACGCCCTCCGCGCAAATCACCCATACGTGTTCTCCTGCTGGTCAGCCCCAGGGTCTGGCCGCTGAGGTGTCGGCCCGGCCCTCGAACGAGGTTAATCGTGCGGCGGCGGTGTGGGCTGCTCTTGCCCCGCTGCTCGCCGGCCGCCCCGTGGTTCGGGAGTCCCGTGATGGTGGCCGCAACTACCGCGCTAAGTGGCAGCGACCGCTGACCCACCGGGTGCCGGTGTCCGTTCCCGCAGCGATCCCGATTTACAGCGCCAGCGGTGACACCCGAGTCCTGGCTATCGATCTCGACGCCAAGCAGGGTGGCCGCGAGCAGGTTCGCCGCGATGCTGCCGCCATCGCGGACCTGGTGCGCCGGTGCGGCGGTGAGCTGATCAGTGATGAGTCGCCCTCCGGCGGCGTCCATTTGTACGTCCCGTTCACCCAGCCGATTGGTTTCTACGATGCCCGGGATCTGGCCAAGGCGTTGGCTGCCCGGACGCCGAGCATGGACGCGGCCCCGAACTGCGGGCTGACCGATGGCCTGATCCGCCCCCCCGGCGCCCGCCACCGCTCCGGCGGCTTCCAGATATTGCACGGCCCGCTCGCGGCCGCGGTCGCCCTGGCCCGCTCCGGGAACCCACCGTCGGTGTGGCGGCGCCTCACCGACGAGCTGGCCATCGAGCTGGCCGCGCTGGCCGCACTCGAACCGGCCCGAGGCGACGCGAACACCGCCAGTGATGGTGTGGGTGCCGCCGGGCATGTGCCGCGCCGCGGTGGGGTCCGGGAGCTGCCGATCGACTACGTACGCATCGCGACCACCGGTGTGTACGACCCCTCCCGGCACCCCACCCCCTCCCACGCCCGCCAAGCCGTGCTGACCGCCGCCGTCTGGGCCGGCCACGACCTTGCCTCGGTGCTGGGCCGGATGCACTCCGGCCGCTGGCCCGGACTCACCGCGTTCTACACCCGCTACCGCACCGCCGCCCACCGCCGCACAGCCCTGCTCGGGGACTGGAAAAACGCCGTTGCCCTGGTCACCGCAGCCAAGGCCCAGCGACCAACCCAGGACCGTGTCCGCCAATCCCACACAAGCGAGCCAAGTACACACCGCGCGGTACCAGCCACCGGAAAAAACAACAGAAACACCCACGCCGAATTTCAGTTCCTGCGGACCTGGCAATCGGCGATGACCCTGGCCGAACAGAACGACCCCCACCACGGTGGATGGATGACCCGCCGCATGGTGCTCCGCGCCATCGGCGAGGCAGCCCGGAAAACCGGATCCCGGTACGTGCACTTCGGCACCCGGTCCCTCTCGATCGCCGCCGGGGTGGACCACAGCACCGTCGCGGCGCACCTGCGGGTGTTGCGCATCGAACCCGATGCTCTGATCGATCTGATCGAGGACAACCGCGGCGGCGACGGCGACCTGTACGAGTTGCTCATCCCCCACCGTTACGCCGACCGCGCCGTTCGGCAGGACTGGCGACCCGGGAAACTTCACGCCCTGCGCTCGGTGTTCTTGGAGCTCGGCGTTCCCGCCGCCCTGGTCTACGAAGCACTCGAACACACCCGGGAACCGCTGCGCAGCTTCGACCTCACCAAGACGTCCGGGCTGTCCCGATCCGCGGTGTACGAAGCGTTGGAAACCCTGGCTGCGTTTCACCTGGTGGAGCAGCGCCGCGGCCGCTGGAGCATCGTGGCCACGACCAGTTTGAGTGTGCTCGCCGACCAATTCGGGGTCTACGACACCATCATCGCGCTGATCGCCCGGCACCGCGATGAGCGAGCGACCTACCGGCGGCTGCTCCGCATTGCTGACCCTCCACCAACCACCACCACGGACCTACCCGACCAGCACTCTGGTCTTCCCCCACCTCCCCCACCGGATGAGGCCGAAACGGCCCTCGACATTCTGCAACGGATGCTCGGTGCCCAACTCATCCCCGCCTGATCACACCCCGGATGCCCGCTGATGGGACGCCAGCCTTCGACGCGTTACGAAACCGGTGAAGGATGTAACGCAACCTGGGCGGCGGCGGCACCCTACCGGGCCCGATGGGCGGCTACCCGGCATTTGTTGCTGCAGTATGTGTGTCACTTGTCGAATCAGTTGGCGGGGTCTAATTAAGTGGCGGGTTCTATTCTAATTATCTGACGTTGTCCGCCGCGTTGGGTCGCATCGCTGCAGGTCAGGGCTGTCAACCGAAGTTAGAACCTCGAACAAATGATCGGTCACTGCGCCAGATAGCGTGAACAGAACCCGCCAAATAATTCGAACAGTTACAAACCAGCCCCGTCGGACAGGTCCACTATTCAACCTCACACCACCGTCGCCACGCCGATACATGTTCACCACAATCGGTCTGGTCCATCACACCGATGAAGGGTCGCAGGGGTGCATTCCGGGGGTCGTCGCAACACCCTGCTCCGGGAGGTGTCAGATGGGAGGAGTATCTGGGTGGGCGATCGCTGATGGGACGGCCGGCGATGCGCTCGCCGGGACGTGCGCCGGTGGCCCTGCGGGAGTGTCGGCAGCGCTTCCGGAAGGCGATCACCCGCGGCGCCCACCGGCGAGGACGCCGGTGCAGAAGCGGGCGTGTCGCAGGCAGTGGCAGTCATTGCTTCCGTGAGGCTGGTGGCATACCACCGTCAAGATTCGAACCGGGGAGCTGGCCGATACCTGCTGGTTCCACGATAGAGGACATCGCGATCTGCTGCGCCACGGATATGGGGTCCGGGAGATCGCCCGGCGAATCGGGGACGGCGTGCATGATCGGCGCGGTCGGCGAGCTGGGCGAGCAGTTGCGCGCCGGAGCTCTTGTCGAGCCAGACCAGCACGCTGCGGGGCTTCCGCTCGTTACCGAACTGTCGTGCTTGGTTGATCGGGCCGCGGCCGCAGGGTGCGGTGATGCCGTCCGGCGTCTGGGGCGGGCGCGGTGGAGGTTCACCCCCAGCCGGCGCCCGGCAGGTGAAGATCGCGCAGGTCAGCACCGGGCGCTGACCAGTGCCCGTTGCCCCCGGACTGGACTTCTACCAGTTCTGTTGGGGAAAGGTCGCCCGGGCGGCGCCGTGCATCGTCCGCGCCCATAAACCCGTGATCGGTCAGGTCTCGCATCGTCTTGTCTTTCATGCAACGAAGTTGACCCAAGGGAGCCGTGGCGGACTATCAGGTCTGGGCCGCATCTAGGTCAGTGGGGTTGACCCACAGAGCGGCGGCCAGGGCGGGCGGAAAGTGGTGGGTGGCAACGCCGGCGCGGACGAGCTGTCCGCCGCCGAAGGGGAGTCGCTCCAGCAGTTCTATCTGCTCGCCGAGGGTGATGCCGCTGTTGTCCGTCGGCATCATCGGCGCCACCGTCATGCCCCACGTGGTGTACCTGCACTCGGCCCTGACCAAGAACCGCATCACGCCCACCGACAACACCGAACGCCGCACCCTGCTGCGCTTCGCC
>JAABUV010006565.1_pt1 | contig 12589 bp, 17 predicted proteins | sample 5559971 | NCBI WGS metagenome assembly JAABUV01 (sample SAMN10711881, study PRJNA513362) | rock metagenome | isolation source: Antarctica rocks | place: Antarctica: Victoria Land, Knobhead nord | collected 2015-12-19
CCGCTGCGACCCCTGCGGGCGGCTTTGCGGCGGAGGGGTGAACCCACCGCCCTCAGGCCGGGGGACACCGGCCCACCCGCACCCGCTCGTCGGGACGGGACAGGGAGGCCCAGATGAGCACCAGCACCCACACCAGCACCAGCACCAGCAGCACAGCCAGCCCGACGACCGGCGGGCAGGACAAGCTCCGCGTTGCACGAGCAGATCAGCGACGGCGTCGCCGCGCTGGTGGAGTCCGAGGGGTGGCGGGCGATGCTGGACACCGCCGCGAAGTTCCACAGCTACAGAGGTGGCAACCTGCTGCTGATCGGCGGGCAGGCCCCGCAAGCCACCCGGGTGGCCGGGTTCCGTACCTGGCAGAGCGTGGGCCGGCAGGTACGCAAGGGGGAGCGGGGCATCGCGATCCTGGCGCCGTGCACCTACCGCCCAAAGGCGGCCGACCGGCCCGAGCCAGCCGGACCGGCCGGGCAGGAGCTGACTTCTACCTGCAGCGGGGGAGCGGCGCACGACGTCGGCGGCAAGCAGGTCCGGGGCTTCCGCGTGGTGCACGTGTTCGCGCTACACCAGACCGAGGGGGCGCCGTTGCCCGAGGTCGCCCCGAGCCTGCTGGTAGGTCAGGCCCCGGCCGGGCTGTGGGACGCTCTGGAAGGTCAGGTGCTTGGGCACGGCTACACGGTGCACCGCGGTGACACCGGCCGGGCCAACGGCTGGACTGACCCTGCCAGCCGCACGGTCCGGGTCAGTGGCGCCGTGGACGACGCCCAGGCGGTTAAGACGCTGATCCACGAGCTCGGGCATCTTGAGTGCGGGCACGTCGCGGACCTGCCGACCTACCTGACCTGCCGCGGCCGGTGCGAGGTCGAGGCCGAGAGCGTCGCGTGGTGGCGGCCGCGCACGGCCTGGACGCCAGCGGCTACACCTTCGCCTACGTCGCCGGCTGGGCCGGCGGAGACCTCACCTATGTCCGGCAGGCCGCCGAGACCGTCACCAAGGCCGCCCGCACGATCCTCGGCCACTGCAGCGCCAACACCGCGACCGCTCCCGACGACCTGGCCGACACCGCCTGAGCCCGGCACCTGGGCCCGGCGCCGAGCCGGGCCCAGGTGCCCTCCGGCTGACCTGCACCAGGAGGGCCGCCATGACCGCAGTGGGCAGCCGACGCCGACCAGATGTGCGAACGCGCCGACGCCCAGACCGAGCACCTGCGGGCGTGGCTGCGCGAGCAGCGCGAGGGCGACGCCGAGCGGGCACAGGAACACACCAAGTGCACCGCGAGCGCACTGCCGAGCTTCTAGCGCGCGTCGATGAACTCACCGCCGGCGCCGCAACCGCGAGGCAAGTCGCCGCAGACACCGATGGGGCGCGGCCGGCTAACCGGCCGGCTGCAGGTGGCGGGCGGCCACCCACGCCTCGACGATGACCGTCGCCGCACCGTCGTCGACGGCGTACACCACGCGGCCCTGCCAGCCGCCGGCCTCCCGGTCCTGGCGCCACTCGGCCAGCAACCCTGCCCAGCGACCAGGGCACTCCGACAAGCCGGTGACCCAGCAGTGCCGGGTCAGGACCGGACGCGGCCGGTCCTGCAGGGCAGCAAGCTCTGAGTCGGCGCCGACCTCCCCGGCCGTTCCGACCGCGCTGCGCTCGGCCAGGGTCGGGCCGCGCCGACATACCTCCTGCCATCGACCCAGCATGACACCGAAGGGCGAACGCACGTTCGAGTGCTGTCAGACCTACTGCACCGGGTCCGCCGGGCTCCTAGTTAGGTGCCGCCTGACCGGTCCCTTGCTCCGATGAGACTCGGCCTCCGGGCTGATGCTCGGGCATCGCGCACCGACCGTCCATCTGGCGACGTCCCAGTGAGGCGGTGGAAAGGCCTCTTCCAGGCGGCCACTGGAACGCGCCCACAGCGCACCTGATCATGCGTCCAGGTGTCAATGCACGGTCGGGGAACGCGAGGCGAGGCAACATGCATGCGGTGTGCGGCGCGCCTACCGGGATGCCAAGTAATCGTGTTACACGATTCGTCCATGCGTGAAGACCGTGGGAAATGACCACAGTGGCGTGGAGAGCGCCGGCCCGTGATGGTGCGCGTCCCGGTGCAGGTCGCGCAGGAACTGGAGCAGATGGCGAGCAAGCAAGGCGCATCGCTGTCTGATGTGGCAGGGCGGCTGATCACCCTGGGTCTCGTTGCTGAGCAGTCCACGCCTCGGAATCAGGGATGACCGAGCCGGCACTGTTGGACTCCGCCGGTGCCAGAAAGTCACGGGGCGCCTTCTTCACCCCCCCTGAGCTGTGCGCCTACGTCGCCCAGTGGGCCATCAGTGGCGCATCCGATCGAGTTCTTGAGCCGTCCTGCGGAGAGGCGGCATTCCTGCTGGCGGCGGGGGAGCGGCTTCGACAGCTCGGCGCTGACGTCCGCGCGCCGCAGCTGACAGGTGTCGAGCTCCACCCAAGCAGCGCCCTCGCAGCACAGGAGGCTGTTCGCGGCGCGGGGCAGGACATGTCGCTGCTCATCAGCGACTTCTTCTCGGTGTCGGCGCACCGCAGCTACGACGCTGTCATCGGCAACCCGCCCTATGTCCGCTACCAGGAGTTCTCAGGCTCGGCCCGGGCGCGAGCTCGAGCGGCCGCGCTAGCGGCAGGGGTCGGGGTAACTGGCCTCGCCTCCTCGTGGGCGGCGTTCACCGTGCACGCTGCCGAGTTTCTTCGTCCAGGTGGCTGCCTAGGCCTGGTCCTGCCGGCCGAGCTGCTCACCGTCAACTACGCCGCGCAGGTACGGCAGTACCTCATGGCGAAGTTCGGCCGAGTCCGCTTGGTGCTGTTCACGGAACGGGTCTTCCCAGGCGTCAGCGAGGAGGTGGTCTTGCTGCTCGCCGAGGACGCCCTCGCCGAAGGCGGGACCGACCACTGCGAGCTGCACCAGTTCGAGAACGTCCATCAGCTGGGCGCCGCACTCGGAGCTGGGCACACGCCCTCGCCGGTGGCCTGGCGCCCCGTAGACAGGTTGAGTAAGTGGACCCCTGGCCTGCTCAGCCGGGAAGGACTAGCGGCCTACACGCGGCTGCAAGACCTGCCAGAGTTCAGCACGCTGCACACCTGGGGTGACACCACGCTAGGCATGGTGACTGGCAACAACAGCTTTTTCGCCCTGTCACCAACCCGCGTGCGGGAACTTGGGCTGAGCCGCGAGGACCTGCGGCCGCTCTCGCCGCCTGGTAGCCGCCACCTCCGCGGCCTCAAGATCACTGAGGCTGCGCTCGCTGAGCTCGGTCGCGCCGGAGCACGTACCTGGCTCTTCTACCCCTCCGTCGGTCGCGAGCTCTCCGTAGCGGCTCGCGCCTACATCGACGCCGGCGTCTCCGAGGGAGTCGACGCCGCGTACAAGTGCCGCAAGCGGAAGCCATGGTGGCGAGTCCCCCTAGTCGCACCCGCGCACCTGTTGCTGACCTACATGAACGCGGACACGCCGCGACTGACTTGCAACACCGCCGCTGTGTTGCATCTCAACTCGGTGCACGGCGTCTACCTACGCCAGGGACTGAAGACGTGGGGGGCGGAGCTGCTGCCGCTCGGTGCCCTGAACTCCATGACGCTGCTCGGCGCCGAAACCGTCGGGCGCGCCTACGGCGGCGGCATGCTCAAGCTCGAGCCGGGGGAGGCGGACATGCTGCCGATCCCAGCCCCTGCCCTGCTCAAGAGCGCGCGCCCGGCCTTGCTGGCCCTTCGCCCGCAGCTTGCCGGCGCGCTCCGCAACGGCAAGGTCGTCGACGCCGCTCGCCTGGTCGACAACGTCCTGCTTGTCGGTGAGCTAGGAATGCGGCGCGGTGAGGTTCGTGCGCTGGAGGAGGCGCACGCGGCCATGACAGCGCGACGCACGGCACGCGGTAAGGCTGCGCGCTCCAGCGCAGGACCCGTCCCGTTGCCTGCACCGACCCACACGAGTCCGCCGGCATGAATGCCAGCCGGGTCGAGACACTGCTGCTCACCGCGCTCAAGGGGCTGCCAGCCAAGCCCGCTGACTCAGTGCCTGCGGCCGCCAAGAAGCGCTACAGCGAGCTGATGAGCGCGGCGATCGCGTTGGCTCTCGCCGAGGAGCTGCGCGAGCGCGGGATGCCCGAGGCGCGCCCGGCGCCCCCCGGTGAAGTCGGCGCCTCGGGCGCCGAGCGACGGCTCGCCGGCGGCATCGGGGCGAAGAAGGTCGACGTCACCTGGGCCACGGAAGAGTCCGGCCTGCTCCTGGGCATGAGCGTGAAGAGCATCAACTTCAAGGACGGCAAAACCAAGAACTTTCAGAAAAACCTCACCAACAGGCGCGCCGACATGCTCATCGAGGCCGTCACCCTGCACCGCCGTTTCCCCTACGCCGTGCTCTGCGGGATGTTCTTCCTCGATAGCGGGGCCGCAACCGACCAGACAGCGACCCGCCGCAGCACCGCCGTCAATGCTCATCAGCGGCTGCGCCTGTTCACCGGCCGCAGCGATCCGGCTGGCCGGGACGAGCAGTTCGAGCGGCTCTACCTGATCCTGGTCGACGCCAACCCGTTTACGCCGAGCTACAGAGTTCACGAGGTAGGCAACCCGGACGCCGAGATCGACCTCGATACCGCGCTCAACCAGGTCGTGGACCTGGTCGCCGAACGAAACTTCGACTTTTACGAGTCCATCGACGGGTCCATCTACAAGCTCTCCGCCCGTGCCGCCCGGGGCGACATTGTCGCCGACGAGAGAGTCACCGATCCGCTGGTCGAGCTTGACGATCAGGCCGATGATCGACCGGGTGCCGAAGATGACTTAGATCCTGATCCATAACAGTGCAAGGCCGGTAGGTCGGCGGCGGTAAGCGGCTCGGCCCGCCGGCGGCCTGCAGAGGCGACGGGAGCCTGATGTGAAGCTCGACAAATCGGATCTCCAGTTGGAGACAATTGTTAGCCGCGTAGTGGCGAAGGAACTCGATCTCCAACCAGACTTTCAGCGCGGCGAGATCTGGGATACCAAGAGGAGACAGCGCCTCATCGACACGATCTTGCGGGAGTGGTATGTGCCCGCTATTCATATTGTCGTTGAGGCGGACGGCGAGGAAGTCGTCTTGGATGGCCAGCAGCGCCTCGCGGCCATCCGCGACTTCTTCGCTGACAAAGTAAAAATAGACGGTGATACCGAACCCTTCGACCAGCGTATAGCGAGTTTGGACGGACTAAGGTACTCGCAACTGCCAGGCACCACCCGGAGAGCCGTCAACCGCTTCGTGTTACCGATTATCACGCTATCGGAGTACAAGCCTCAAGAGCCCAACGAACTCTTTTTTAGGCTCAACCAGTCTTATAACCTCACACCACCCGAGAAGCGGAACGCGCTGCACGGCGAAGCCCGGGATCAAATCAAACATTTGGTCGCGGAGCTGAGCAAGCTCGGCCTGCTAAACAGCCCGAGGATTGGCTTCAGTAATGGACGCCTTGCCTATGACGACGTCATCGCAAGGACTTGTGTCGCTCTAGAGACTGGAACCCTTCGTCAGCACATCAACAACGACGTTGTCGAAAACTTCTACCGGTCGCAGCCCTTCTCCACCGCGACGATAGACGGCATGCGGCGAGCCGCCCAGGATCTTCTGCAACAGATCAACGGCTCTGACTCTCGGCTCAAGTTCAACAAGGGCACGCTGCAAACCTGGCTCACGTACTGCTACTGGGTGCCAGGAGCAGGCGGAGCGCTCCCAAGCCAGCTTCTTGCTGCATTCGAGCGCGAGCGGTCTTCGGTTAAACGTGGGGACGCCTCGGGAGCAAGCGCCACGAGTAGGGCCGTTGCCGAGGTCCTGCGCCTCTACGACGATCGAGCTTCATATCGCGTCACCGACGTGTCCTCGGTGCTAATCCGCGACCTGGCAATCTATCTCTTTTCGCAAATCGTCTACAACACGCCGCCTCGCAAAGGGACGGACGAGTTGGTCTGGGATATGGAGCGCTCCCCAGACGCCATCCAAGTGCTCCTTACGGACTACCTGAGCACGGGTGTCTGGGGGAATCTTGCGGCAGGTGCAGGTGCAGGTGCAGGTGCAGGTGCAGGTGCAGGTGCAGGGGCGCCGGCGTGAGGATGGCTGAAGAAGACGCGGTATGGAGAGACCTCAAGCGCAGTAGACAAAGCCAGGCGCCGCACGTTGCGACTGTTGGTAACATCAGTCTAGAGCTGTCAACTCCGTGCTTGGTTATGGGGGGAAGAAACGGTGCGGGGAAGTCCCGCCTGCTGCGCGGTTTGGTTGAGCAACTGGGGGAGGGTGGGCTCCTCCTGGACCTGCACAACCTCTGTCAGCGCGCCTTAAGCATTCTCAAGTCCCGCGACGACTTCGACGAGATGAAGACTGAATTCGAGATCCTTGGTCCGAACCCTGCTCGACGTGACGATGTCCAGCGTGTGGTTGGGCGCGAGTACGACGTTGTCAACTGGTACGCGCTAGAGGTCGAACTTGCCGACGCCGAGGTAGCGGAGCCTTTCCGGTGGTCTGGAGAACAAGCACTTGTACCGTACTTCGAGGTGGAGCACCGCTTGTACCGTACTTCGAGGTGGAGCACCGAGGGCTTCAGTACAGCTCGCGCGATATGGGGCTTGGTGAGTTCTCGGTACACTTCCTGTTCTGGATACTCGAGCAGTACCGACATGTTGATGGGCTCACAATTCTGCTGGACGAGCCTGATGCATTCCTGCCCCCTGTTGGCGCCTCCAGCCTCCTGGTGAGACTCCTCAAGCTGTGCCTGGACAGAAGGTGGAGCATTGTCCTGACGACACACTCCTCCGAGATCATCTCGCAGGCGCTTGTGGAAGACGCGTTTGTCCTCATTCGACTCGACAACAATGGGCAAGCCGTTGCGCTGCATTGTGCAGATGATCCTGCAGTAGCGGACGAGCTCCTGACTTGGCCACCGGCTCGCCACGTTCTCTTCGTGGAGGACGAATCGGCTTGGACTCTAACGCGGGTGCTCGTGGACAGCATGGACCGCCGAGTCTCACGGACCGTTGAAGTCGTCTGGGGCAATGGTGCGGGGTATCTCTTCGAATTGCAGAGTCACCTTCCCCGACCTCCAGAGCATAAGATTGGCTTCGCCTACTTGTTCGACGGTGACAAGCGCGGGGAGGTGCAGCCGTCGAAAGCCAAGAGGTGGCCAGCCCTGTGCCTACCAACTTCGAATGACCCAGACGAACTGTTGAAGCGTGCGGGTGCAGACGTGCCCGACCTTGCCCGTCGCTTGAACGTGCCGTCGGGAGAGCTGACGCGCTTCCTCGATAGCCAGGAAGGCCTTGATGCGCATGACTGGGTCAATGGCCTTGGTTTGCGGTACGGCAGGCAAGTAGTCCTCAAGGCATTGGCGGAGTCGTGGGTGGAGAAGAACGCCTTTGAGGTCGAGCCGTTCCTGAAGATGCTCAAGGACGACGTCTTCTGACCCAGTTGGCGCGGTTGGCCGAGGCGGCGGCACGACGGGCGGGCCGGGATGCTGCACGGCAAGTGAGCTCGCGAGGAGGAGGAGGAGCACACAGTCCGAGCGGGAGCAGCACCTGCCACTCCCCATCCCGACCGCTTCCAACTGATTCTTGTACGGCCCCGTGCGGCCCGACCACGGCCAACAGCGGCACCGTCCGCCAACCCGTTCCGGTACGCCGGGGGCCATGAAGACCGAACGGGTTCTACTGGCAGTCGTGCTTGTAATCCCGACTACAGAACGGTCCCGGGCATGGCCAGGTCAGCGCGTCGTTCGAGCGACAAGCCCCGCTGTCGCGACGAGAACGGCCTCGGCATCGGCTCGGGACCAGGAGAAGTGTTCAGTCACCGGATCGTCGTGGCTGGCCGCAGAGGTCAAGCTGTACAGGTCCTCATTCAGCGCTGCCCACCGCTCGTCCTGACTGCGATCCTTGGGAATCTTGCCGACTTTGACGGGCGGGTTGAGCTGGTTGAGGTTTTCCAGTACCAGCCTGCAGGACCGGACGCACATCTCCGGTCGGCCTTCTCTAAGCTGCTCGCGAGCCTCACGGAGCCGCTTCGCCGCCTGCACCAGGGAAGGCGGGTCGCCCAGCTGTGTGCCCTCCCGTCGCGCCGCGTCCGACAGCGGACTGGGCACCCGGACGCTGATCCCCACCTCCATCCCGACCTGGTCCAACAGCTGTAGCCAGCGCGGAAGTGGCAGCCTGTAGCCGACCTCCGTTGCGAACGTGGGGTGTGTCGTCGCTGGCGCTTGCAGCAGCGTGCCCTGCAGGTTAAGGCGCAGCGCCAGGTCACCGGCATCGTGTGCGCCGTCGATCGCGATCAACTGCTCGTCCGAAACGGTGAGCAAGAGCCTTTCGCTAACGGAGTAGCTACGAAACGTCATCACCTGCGGCACCAGGGCGCCGATAGCCTTCATGGGTTGATCCAGCCAAACGAAGCCCTCCATCAGCACAGGGGTGGCGGCCGTTGCGTCGTCAAGCCACGGCGCGTGCGTCTTGACACCGAAGTCGAGCCGGTGCACACCCACACCCGCGAACAGGCCCACCTCACCGAAGTGCAGGAGGGTCGGGCGTCCAGCGAAAGACAGAGTGGCTGTTTCGAACATCCCGGCATTCTTCCAGCCACTTGACCTTCGAGTCGCTGCACGCGCCCAGCCGGCGGCCTGCTCGATGGAAGCTCTGCGTTACAGACCAGGGTCCGTGCCAATTCCTTGGAAGTGAGACGGCCCGCTCCTGGCGATGCTGGGGGAGGATGCCACGCTCAGGTGGGTGTCCGGGAAGTCGTGCCACAACCGCGTGTCGCGTGGGTCGTACGCCGCCGAGTTCTCGTACGGTCGCAGGGTGGAGTTGGGGTACGCGCGGGTGTCGACCGCCAAGCAGGACCTGGAGCGGCAGATCGACGCGTTGACCGCGGTCGGGATCGCCCCGGAGCGGATCTATCTGGACAACAAGTCCGGGGCGGCGGTGGACCGGCCGGGGTTGCGGGCGGTGCTGGGGTTCGCCCGGCGGGGCGATGTGATCGTGGTCCACACCCTGGACCGGTTGGGCCGCACCGTGCGGGACACGTTGAACCTGATCCATGAGCTGACCGAGCGCGGGGTCGGGGTGCGCAACCTGGCCGACACGATCAAGGTCGACTCGGCCGACCCGGCCGACCCGATGGGGCAGCTGGCGGTGGTGCTGCTGGCGTTGTTCGCCCAGATGGAACGGACCTACACCAGCGAGCGGGCGGCGCACGCCCGGGCGGTGGCGGCCGCGCACGGCCGGCAGGTGGGCCGCCCGAGCCTGCTGAACCCGGCCGTGCTGGCCTACGCGGCGCACCTGCGCGACGCCGGGCACACGATGACCCAGATCGTGGCCGAGACCGGGATGACCCGCAGCAGCCTGTACCGGTACCTGCCGGCTCGCCGACCGCCGCTGCTGACCGCCGCTGAGCCCACGCAGGAAGGTGCTGTGGCACCGACGGCGGACCCCACCAGAGTGCCGGTGGGCGCGTGATGCCGGCGGGGATGGGGGAGCGGCTGGTCACGGTCCTGCTGACCCTGGCGGTACCGGAGGCGGCGGACCCGGAGGACGCCGCGGCGCTGGTCGCCGACGCCGCGCAGAGCACCGCGCTCCAGGTTCGGCACACCACCGGCGTGGAGGGTCACCTACCGACGCCCGGGGCGACAGTGGTGCGGGCCGGTCGGGGGCAGCCGTGGCAGGTGGTGGCGGTCACCGTCGACACGCTGCGGTTACGGGACCTGGCCGGTGACGTCGTTGAAGTCTCCCGGCGCAGCGTCCGACCGGACCCGCTGGACACCCAGGTCGGCTTGCTCGCCTAACCACTGGCGGCTCACCCGCGCCCGTCTTGAAACAGCCGGGGTCCCAACCCCTCCTTGCGTTGTTTCGAAAAGCACCGTATGTGCGACAGTCCGGCGGCAGAACGGGGTCTGAGTAGCAGCGCTGCAGGATCGTGCGCTAAGGGCAGCTGCTGGGCCGTGTCGTTCAGGGTGTAGCTCATGGGCCTCCCCGATCAGAAGTGTCAGGTTGGACCTAAGACCCGGTTGGATAGGTGTCCATCAAGCCGGAGTCCGGCCCTAACCTGACGCCCCGGGCTGCTCCTCCTGACGTCAGGCTGGGCTTTGGGCAGCAGGTCGGCTACGCCCGGGTGAGCAGCCTGGACCAGAACCCCGACCGGCAGCTCGACGGTGTGGCGGTGGACCGGACGTTCACCGACAGCGCGTCGGGTCGCAGCACTGGCCGGCCGCAGCTGGAGGCGATGCTCGCGTTCGTACGCGACGGCGACACGGTGGTCGTGCACTCGATGGACCGCCTGGCCCGCAACCTCGACGACCTTCGCGCGCTGGTGCGCACGCTGACGGCGCGGGGTGTGCGGGTGCAGTTCGTGAAGGAGCAGCTGACGTTCACCGGTGAGGACACCGCGCTGGCGACGCTGCTGCTGTCGGTGATGGGTGCGTTCGCCGAGTTCGGCCTGATCCAGGGCCCACGGTCGCCGTGCTCGGCTACGGCAGCCAGGGGCACGCCCACGCGCTGAACCTGCGCGACAGCGGCGTCGACGTCCGCATCGGGCTGCCGGCGAGCTCGGGCAGCCGGTCCCGCGCCGAGGCCGAGGGGCTGCGGGTGGTGACCCCGGCCGAGGCCTGCGCCGAGGCCGACCTCATCATGTTGCTGGCCCCCGACACCGCGCACCGAGCCATCTACGCCGAGGCGATCGCGCCGAACCTGTCCGACGGGGACGCGCTGCTGTTCGGGCACGGTTTCAACATCCGGTACGACCTGATCACCCCACCGGCCGGCGTCGACGTCTGCATGGTCGCGCCCAAGGGCCCGGGCCACCTGGTGCGCCGCATTTTCTCCGACGGCAAGGGCGTGCCGTGCCTGGTCGCAGTCGAGCAGGATGCCAGTGGCTCGGCGCTGCCGCTGGCGCTGTCCTATGCGAAGGGGATCGGTGGCACCCGCGCGGGCACGCTGCGGACCACGTTCACCGAGGAGACCGAGACCGACCTGTTCGGCGAGCAGGCAGTGCTGTGCGGCGGTACCACCGCGCTGGCCAGGCGGGTTTCGAGACCCTGGTCGAAGCGGGCTACCAGCCCGAGGCGCGTACTTCAAGTGCCTGCACGAGCTCAAGTCCATCGTCGACGTGATGTACGAGGGCGGCATCGTAGGGATGCGGTACTCCATCTCCGACACCGCCGAGTACGGCGACGTCACCCGCGGTCCGCGGGTCACCACTGCGGCTGTCAAGGCGGAGATGGGTCGCAGCCTCGGCGAGATCCAGGACGGCGGCTTCGCCCGGGAGTGGGTCGCCGAGGACGAGGCCGGCCGCGGCACTTTCACCAAGCTGGTCGAGGAGGGCAAGGAGCACCCGATCGAGAAGGTCGGCGCGCAGCTGCGCCCCATGATGAGCTGGATCGACAAGGGCTGAGCTGGATGACAAGGGCTGAGTCGGGGCGCCGGGGGCGGGGTAGCCTCCGGCGCGTGCCGCCGGACGAACAGCCCGGTCGCGTCCCGCTCGGCGACCAGCAGATACCCGCCGCCACCGGGCCGACCACTCGACGAGAGGTCGAAACGCTGCCCGACGGGCGCCGCATCGCGTACTACACGCAGTCCAGCGCGCGTGACCGGGCGGGGCCGCGGTGAGCGAGCGCCGTTACGATCCGACCACCGGCGAGTGGGTAACGTTCGCGACCCACCGCCAGGACAGGACGTACAAGCCCCCGGACGACCTGTGCCCACTGTGCCCGACGCGGGACCCGGGCCGGCCGACCGAGATCCCGCGCGCCCACTACGAGATCGCCGTCTTCGACAACCGGTTCCCGAGCCTGTCCACCGACCCGCCACCGCCCGACGTCCCTGGCACGGAGCTGGTGCCGGTCGAGGAGGCGTACGGCCGGTGCGAGGTCGTGGTCTACAGCGACGACCACCACACCACTCTGGCCGAGGCGGGGCGGGACCGCATTCGGCTGCTGGTCGACGTCTGGGCGGACAGGTGGGCGGTACTCGGCGCGGACCCCCGGGTGTCGTACGTCCTGCCCTTTGAGAACAAGGGCGAGGTCATCGGCGTTACGCTCTCCCATCCGCACGGACAGGTCTATGCGTACTCCGACGTTCCGCCGCGGCCGCTGCGCGAGCTGCGCGCCGCTCAGGCGTACCTCGGGCGTGCCGGGCGCTGTGTTGAGTGCGATGTGGTTGCAGCCGAAGCTGGTGACGGAGCCCGGGTGGTTGCGCGAGCCGGCGGCGTGGTCGCGTTCGTCCCGCAGTGGGCCCGGTTCCCGTACGAGGTGCATGTGGTGCCGCTCGCGCATCGCCCGTCGGTCGCGGCACTGGAGGCGAACGAGCGCGATGACGTCGCGGACGTGCTGGCGGCTGTGTTGGCCGGCTACGACGCTCTCTTCGGTTTCTCGATGCCCTACGTGCTCGGCATCCACTCCCGACCGACCGACGAGGCGGAGGACTGGGACCTGGTCAGCCATCTGCACTGGGAGATCGCCCCGCCGCACCGCAGCGCCGACAAGCTGAAGTACGTGGCCGGCTCGGAGATGATGGGCGGGGCCTACCTGAGCGACGTCGCGCCGGAGGTTGCCGCCGAGCGGTTGCGGGCTGCCCTCGCGAGAGC
>JAABUV010006567.1_pt1 | contig 12584 bp, 21 predicted proteins | sample 5559971 | NCBI WGS metagenome assembly JAABUV01 (sample SAMN10711881, study PRJNA513362) | rock metagenome | isolation source: Antarctica rocks | place: Antarctica: Victoria Land, Knobhead nord | collected 2015-12-19
CTGGGTCATCTGGTCAGCTCCTGCGCAGCGAAGGAGACGTATGAATCAGGTGCGACCGTGGTCAGGGAAGCCCCCCACACGCGCCGGCCTTGCGTCACGATAGGGCTTTCGCAACAGGTCTACTGATCGTAAGGCCAAGCCATAGAACGGCAAGCACCAACCAACATAGAGAACCAGCCCACAACCAGTCAGGCGGTTGTGCAAACGGCACATGTGCGATGGTGGCGAGCACAAAAGCGGTTGTTGCGGGATGCAGCAGCACCGGCAAGGCAATCGGAAGGCCGCCTCGGATCAACGCCTCGAGCATGGCCCCCGCCGGCGCGTCTTCCGACCCGAAATGCCAGACGGAAGCTGCCAGGAAGATCGCCAAGGTAGAGAGCGGCGCTACGTACCAAGCCGCCAGCACGAACGCGAACAAGGACAGGTATGGCAGCGAGAAGACAGGGAACCAGGCCCAGCCGAGCCGGGGTCGGAGCACGTCGCGAGCGATCTCACCATCCAGCGCACCATGCGGCACGCCAAGGACGATGATCGCTGCGAGTTCGCAGATCCAGCCGAGTTCTCGTGGCAGGAACGCGGTAAGCACCAGCGCCGGCCCCGCAAGCAGGACCGGCCAGTGCCACGGCCGATGCCGGGCTATCAAATCAGGCAGGGCGGTCGCCGATGCGGCTGCCCCGCTCATTGCCTCAAGCTGTCGCGTGGAGCGAGACCGGCTTGCCCAGTTCGGCAAGGTCGCGATCGGTTGCCTTGCTGTCGGACGACACCGCCATCAGGCCGTAGGCAACCTTGGCCAGAACATCGAGGATCGCGATCACCAGCACGCTGAAAGCGTCACTGACGATGTTGAGTCCGTCCGGTGCGACGGCGAGGATGACCGGATAGATAAACCACAGCACCGACAGGATCGTCGCATTACGGCGGTAGGTCGAACGGATGTCATCCCGCTCGAGGGCGTTCGCCTCCATCTGCGATCCCCAGATGACATAGTAGACACCAAGGAACGCGGCGCAGGAGATGATGAACCAAGTCCACTTCATCCAGCCCACTTCCGAGGCGCTGAACGCAAAGGCGGTCGCGATCATGATCACGTCAGCCACAATCGCACCAGCGATCGGACCCGGACGCTTTTTCCCGGAATGCATTGCCGTCATCGCCAGGGAAAGCAGCAACAGGGGTGTGGTAAACGTCCAATCGATGTAGCGGGCAAAGTAGAAAGTGCGTACCGAGTGCTCTCCGGTTGCCACTGCGGTATCTGTCGGCAGAGCTACAAGACCTTGACCAGATGCCATCGCGAAGTAGAGACATGCGGCGATGATCGGCACGATGCCGTGCAGCACCGTATGGAAGCCTTCCGAGGGGGTGCGGCGCTTACCAGTCAAGAAAATTGTCATACCACCGGCAAGCAGTATAATTGAGGTAATCCAGAGAATAGTATTTGAGTTCATCAAGAAAAATCCATTTATAGGTGTTTCAGGCAAGATCTTAATCTTGCCTGCCTGTCCGCCTTTTGGTCGGCTGTCTCATTAGTCTGCCAGCGGGACCGCTTGCGCTGGCTTCGGCTTAGGACCAGTGCGGTGCACTCGTGGATCAATGACATCCAGCACTAGGGCATCGCTGCCGGCCTTGATACGCGGTCTCTTTCTGATGATGGAACAATCTTAGCTTCCTTGTTTGAGCTACATTTATAGTCCTGGCTCAAGATCTTGATACTTCAAACAACCATTTTTCACGTCAAGTTAAAATTGACGTTACTTTTCTAAGTTCCATCAAATTACAGTGAACTTATGCCTTAAACTAAGCAGCGCGCCGGTTCTGACGATAGTTGTTTGACAGAGTGGTACTACACCCGCCCCAGGCTCGGGGATGGTTCTTGCCCCGCTCCGCTTCGTCAGCTACCTGCGCGTCTCCACGGACGGCCAGGGACGCTCCGGCCTTGGCCTGGAGGCGCAGCGCCAGGCAGTGGCCGCCCACCTCGTCCACGCCGGCGGCGAGTTGGTGGCGGAGTTTCAGGAGGTGGAGAGCGGCAAGCGCGCCGACCGGCCCCAGCTCGCCGCAGCCCTCGCCGCCTGCCGCACCCGCCGCGCCGTGCTGCTGATCGCCAAAGCTCGACCGGCTGGCCCGCAACGCGCGCTTCCTGCTTTCCGTGGTGGAGGGCAGCGGCGAGGCCGGCGTGGTGTTCTGCGACCTGCCCACGGTGCCGGCCGGGCCGGTCGGCAAGTTCCTGATCACGCAGATGGCGGCGGTTGCCGAGCTGGAGGCCGGGCTGATCAGCCAGCGCACGCGGGTCGCCCTGGCGGTGGCCAAGGCGCGCGGAGTGAGGCTGGGCAACCCCCGCCTGGTGCCGGCCACGCCAGCTATGGCCGCAATGGCGCGAGAAGCGCGCAGCCGCCAAGTGACGGAGCGGACGGGCGACGTGCTCGCCGTGCTGCGCCAAGTGCAGGACGAGGAGGCAGGCAGCCTGCGCACCATCGCTGCTGGGCTCCAGGCGCGCGGCGTCCTCACCCCGGCCGGCAAGGCACACTGGTCGGCAAGCCAGGTCAGGCGAGTGCTGGTTCGCGCTGAGGCAACGAGCACTTCCGGCGCCACCGGACCTTAAACGTCCGTTCGTCAGGGTTTGTACACGCTTGCATGTCTACAGGAAGTCATGTCTGTTCGCACTCCTGAACACAGGAAGACACACAGTGCAGACCATTGCGGTCCTTTCTCAGAAAGGCGGAGCGGGCAAGACGACGCTTGCCATCCACCTTGCGGATGAGGCTACGGCACAAGGCAAGCGGGCTCTGCTGATGGATCTGGACCCGCAGGGCTCGGCCGTCTTGTGGGGACGAGCTCGGGGTGACCGTGCACCGGACATCAGCCCTGTGCACGAGGCGGCGTTTCCGTCTGAAGTGCGGCGTGCCGAGGCTGAAGGATACGACTTTCTGTTCATCGACACGTCGCCGCATTCCGATCGCGGAGCCTTGCTGGCAGCCCGCGCAGCCAAGCTGGTGTTAGTGCCTTGTCGTCCGGCCATGTTCGATCTGGGGGCAATCGAGGCAACGCTGGATCTATGCAGGCTTGCACGAAGCCCTGCGGTCGTCGTGGTCAACGCCGCACCTATCCGCAGCAAGGTTGTGGGCGAGGCTACCGAGGCCATCACCCAGGCCGGGGGGGAAGTATGCCCGGTGATCATCCGCCAACGGGTCGCTTTTCAGCACGGCTTGAGTGACGGCCGCACAGCTCGTGAGTTTGAGCCGGGCGGATCAGCGGCAAGCGAAATAGAATGTTTGCTTGAATACCTGAATACACGACTACAGGAAGACATGGAGACACGATGATGGCAGTTCGCGCCCCTCTCGCAGTGCCCAAGCGTACTGGTGCAGAATCAGCGGCCGAGGTGGGCCACAGCCTGACCGGCTCCAAACCAACGCAGAGCCGCACGCCAGCTCGCCAGGGAAAGCGTGCGGCGATGGTCTGGCTTGAGCCTGAGCTGGTCCGTCAGCTCAACCAGATCGCCCTTGATGAAGACCAGACGGTGCAGGCTCTCATGGAAGAGGCTGTAGGGATGCTGTTCACGTCACGAGGGAAGCCAAGGCTTGCCGGTTGAGCGGTGTGGAGGGGGTATACTGCCGACCGTCCACCAATTTTCAGACACATCAGGCGGTTGTGAAGATTTGTTGAGTTTTGCTCGCGCATCGGTCACGCTTGCGCATTGCACCTCATCCGTGGGACGCTTAACCGTTTCGTCTGGAGAACTAAAGGCCCAGAAGTAGCAAGACCCGCCGGGTTAGAGGCGGGCCACACTACCGGCAGAGCCGGAGAGCATCAGTCTGTGAGAAGTTGATGTTCTTCCCTCTCCGGCGTTTTTGCAAGCGAAACCTTGCGACGCCCGAGCTTTGCCTGGTGTCCGGCTCTGACCCGGCGGTTGCCCAGCAACCGACAGGAAAGCCATGCGCAGAACAAACCCAGGCAGGCGCCGGGACAAGGTATTCGGAGAAGGCCGAGCGATTCCGCTCGACCGCAACGCCAAGGCTCGTATCTGGGCCTACGCCCAGGCCTACACGGTACTGCACCGCCAGCCGGGACAGCACGGGGGCCGCTAACGCGGGCGTCCCTCGACGTGCTGTGGGCGCTGCTGTGGGGGTTCCACAACACCCACACCGGCCGCTGCTTCCCGAGCTACGAGGCGATTGCCGAGAAGGCCAGGGTGCACCGCTCGACGGCGGCGCGGGCGATCGCGGCGCTGGAGAAGGGTGGTGTGCTGACCTGGGAAAACCGCTTGGTGCGGCAACGCGTGGTCAGGCCCGGGCTCGACCGTCCCGTGGTGATGCTGGTGCCGCGCAGGACCTCGAACGCCTACAGCTTTCAGGACCCGCAGCCGGAAATCCGGGCAAGTTTACCTAAGTCGCAAAACTCGACCGGAACCATCTTCAAGAGTTTTTCCTCTTTTACAGAGTCCAGGAAAATGGCGCCGCTAGACCCCTCAAGCCCCCTCGACGCGGCGCTGATCCGATTGGGAAAGGCCGTAGGGGCCATTCCAAGCGGAGCAAGAGAAGCAAGACGCTAACGGGAGGGAAGCTAGCCGGGGCAGCCATTTTCCGCTCGTGCCCCCAACGACGTATTATGCACATGCATTATAACTGCAAAGCACATACACAGGTGCTTTGGAGGGTTAGTCATGCCTCGGACAAGCGCGCGTCCCAAGGTGGAGAGTTTTAATTTCCGGGTGGACCCAGAGCTGAAAGCTGCCTTCGCAGCGGCCACGGCTGAAGAGGACAAGCCGGCAGGACAGGTGCTGCGCGACTTTATGCGCGGATACGTAGCGCGACGGCAGAACCACGCCCTGAGTGCCGAGGCACGGCGGCAGTCTCGCGTCGTAGCGAGCCATGCCGCCGATCCGGGCAGTGACGAGGCCCGGGTGATGCTCTGGATCGAGGATGTATCTGATACCGAGGGCTGGACTGCGTGAGGCGTGGCGACCTGGTGACCGTCGTCACGTCCGGCGATTACAGTAAACCCCGACCCGCCCTTGTGGTGCAGGCGGACAACTACGCCGCGCATCCTTCGCTGACCGTGTTGCCTCTCACCAGCGAGATAAATGACCTGCCGTTGATTAGGGTCTCGGTGGAGCCGACCAAGGGCAACGGGCTCCGGTTACGCTCACAGGTGATGGTGGACAAAGCCACTACGATCCCACGTGCAAAAGTCGGCAGCACGATCGGCTATCTCGACCAAGCGACGCTGGCAACCATGAGCAAAGCCTTGATGGCGTTCCTGGGTCTTAGCCAGCTGTAGATCCTGCCTTTGCGTCCGCCTCGAACGCGCGCATTCCTTTCCGCTTCCACCGAGCCTTGAGGGATTCGGCCTCTTTCCCCTCTGGCCCGCCTTGCTGGAGTTGTTCGATGATCTCGATCATGGCGCCGAGCAGTGTAGCGCGATCGTCCTCCAGCAGCTCGACCAGTCCGGCCTTGTGCATGATTGAAGTCAAACAAAAAGTTGCCGGAGTGCGCGAGAGTGTCGTGGTAAGCATGGCATCAATTGTTTTCTTACGAGCTGTAGCACAGAGTTTTCCGCAACTGTAGTACTAGATAACTTGATAGCGCTTTAGCCTAATTTATGTATTATGTCACAAGTTACAAATATTAATATATGTTATTAAAGTTGTCGTGATATATTTTAGAACTTTCACATCGACGCTCAAAGTTCTCTGGTAGTCTAATAGGATGTAAGTAGTCTTCTTCAACACCAGCAATTCTCTGCAAGCGGTTGAGATCGAGTAAACACATCTTTCTTTGCTCCATTCCTATCAATTTTTGCTCGTAGAATATGCGCATGACACGGTTGACGTGAACCTGGGTCAAGCCAAGAGCGTCGCCCAGCTCCTCCTGCGTGAGAGGCAGCCGAAATGCCTGGTCATCTGTTAATCCTACCGCTTTGTGCCGCCAAAACAGTTCGCAGACTAGATGAGCGATGCGACCTCTGGCATCGCGTCGTCCAAGAGAGATAACGCGCTCTTGCAGCACTGCCTCTTCCTGGATGGCAACCCAGGACAGGGCCGTGGAAACACCGGGATGATGCGCCAGGCAATGAGCCATGCTTTTGTGCGAAATGGGTGCGACCCGTATCGGGGTGACGGCAGCAATGGAGTGATCCCGTTTCCGGGACAGGAAGATGTGCATGCTGCATAGGTCGCCGGGGATCAGGAAGTTTATAATCTGGCGGCCACCATTAGGCAGTGTGTGATAACGCATCGCCATTCCCTCCGTGAGGAGGAAGATGGTCGAGGCAACGTCGCCCTCGACGACCAGGTCTTTGCCCTTCGCCACGAACTCCGCGCCAGCAGCTAGTGTATCAAGGGCTGCTTGGTCAGCTTCCGATAGCGGTGCAAATTTCGACAACTTCAACGCGAAATAGTTTTGTTTCATGCTACCATGAGAAGAAGATGTTGGTAGATCGGTCTTTGTCATAAAATTATCTCTCTCAGACTACCCGTATAACTAGCAGGAGAATCGTTTTTGGTAAGAGGGCACCACAAAATTTCAATAAAATACAACCATGACAACCCTCCGGTTATTAAATCTATTGAGCAACGAATAAACAAGATCCTCGGCCGTCACAACCATTTGGAAGCAGAGGAGATGAGTTAGCAGCAGACACGCTTTCTGAAATCACCTGGAGCTGCCTAATTAATGCTAATTTTGTTTTATCATTTCTAAGTTTTTTAGAAGTATTTTGTATTATTGCTATAATTTCTTCAACAACTTTCACGACATCATCTTTTCGAACAACTCCATTCTCGATCAGAAGAAGGGTTAGACCTTCCCAGAGCATGAAAGAAGCTTGGCCATGAGGATCAGGAGGAGGTTTCATGGTTGGCTAAGCTCGTAGCATATGAAGAGCATTACTTAAACCTCTCCAGAGGGTCATGGCATTACCAGGAACCATGGACCCTTTTTGTTCTAGGGTGCCATGGTATGCGTTGCACGGTAACGCATGGAACGGTCTCATACGCTCGGCTTCATTGAGTGACGTACGCCGACCGAGGGTCGGCAAACTCCTCATGTGTCAGCCAACTTGGCCGTTGGTATCAGGCATGGTCATCCTTGATCATGCTGCAGGCCTTTGTGTCCGACATGTCCAGCGTGAAAGACTTGCTCATCACCGTTTTGCGGCCCCTCGGTGCATCTCCCAGGATCATGCATCTGGCCTGTCTCGTGCGTATCGCCAGCCAAATCGACCTGTCAGGTTGTCTAGCACAGCCAGACGCTACCAAGCAAAACTGAGCTGTCAAAAAAATAATATTCTTCTATATATTCCGCAAAATATATTAATTGATATTCTACAAGTTCTAAAAACAAATTATGGAAAGATGAGGTAGATCTGTACTACGTTGTCAAACGACGACCGTTTTACAGGCTGGTACACCCGCCGCTAGGCTCGGGGGATGGTCCCTGTTCCGCCCCGCTTTGTCAGCTACCTGCGCGTCTCCACAGACGGCCAGGGACGATCCGGCCTCGGCCTGGAGGCGCAGCGTCAGGCGGTTGCCGCCCACATCGTCCAGGCCGGCGGCGAGCTGGTGGCGGAGTTCCAGGAGGTGGAGAGCGGCAAGCGCGCCGATCGGCCGCAACTCGCCGCCGCCCTGGCCGCCTGCCGCACCCGCCGCGCCGTACTGGTCATCGCCAAGCTTGACCGGCTGGCCCGCAACGCGCGCTTCCTGCTGTCTGTGGTGGAAGGCAGTGGCGAGGCCGGCGTGGTATTCTGCGACCTGCCCACGGTGCCGGCCGGGCCGGTCGGCAAGTTCCTGCTGACGCAGATGGCCGCGGTGGCGGAGCTGGAGGCCGGGTTGATCAGCCAGCGCACGCGGGCAGCCCTGGCGGTGGCCAAGGCGCGCGGGGTGAGGCTGGGCAACCCCCGCCTGGTGCCTGCGACGCCCGCCATGGCCGCGGTGGCGCGGCAGGCCCGCAGCCGCCAAGTGGCGGAGCGGACGGCCGACGTGCTGGCCGTGCTGCGCCAGGTGCAGGCCGAGGGCGCAAGCAGCCTGCGCACCGTCGCGGCCGGGCTTCAGGCTCGCGGCGTGCTCACCCCGGCCGGCAAGGTGCGCTGGTCAGCGACCCAGGTGCGGCGGCTGACGAGCCGGGCCGAGGCAGCAAGCGTGAAGGCATAATGTGACACAGGCTATCAAGCCAAAGCTCTGAGAACCGCTGCGGGCTCGCGTTCCATGATCCGCAGCAACGTGCGAGCGGATGGCGCAATGCCGGTGCGGCGTTGCTCCCAGTTCCGCACTGTCGCCACAGGCACGCCGATCGTGGTCGCAAACGTCGCCTGAGACATCGACAGCCGCTCACGGATGGCCTGCACGTCGGGGACCGGCTGAAAGTCCGCCAGCGGCGCGCCGGGGTCCTCGCCATCCTCGATCATGTGGCGGCGGATGTCCGCCTCCGTGGTCGCCGCGATCTTGGCCTTATCGACCTGGCCAGGGGCCGCTGCGATGGCTTCGGTCAGCGTCATGCGGATTGTCTCAGCCATTCTGTACGCTCCCTCTTGCTTGCAATCCGCGCCGATATGATCCGGCGCACGCTACCCCGGTCGGTGTAGATCACGGCCAACACCTGCCCGGTTGCGGCTTGACCGATCGCCTGAATACGAACCTCACCGTAGTCGTGCCGTGTGTCTTCCACCTCAATGACACGGCCGGCAAAGATGCTGGCAGCCACCGTGAAACCGAAGCCCCGTGCCGCATAGGCGGCGTCGCTTTTGGTCGGGTCCCAGGCAAACTCCATAGGCTCTTATACGCTTGAAGCTTACATCTGGAAAGCGGTACGTGCATCATACGGATGGTGCTGCGCCATAGCAGCAGTCGCTTTCAGACATATTATCAGAGAGTTAGGGCGACAGGATACCCACATTTAAGTATTTGTGGTTATGTGGTTATGTGGTTAACCGTGTTTCATCATTTGTGGAAAAACGGATCGTGATCCTCGCAGTTGTCAACCAGAAGGGAGGAGCGGGCAAAACCACGATCGCCTTGAACCTCGCCGCCGCCATGGCAGCACAAGGCAAGCGGGTGTTGCTGATAGACGCTGACCCTCAGCAGACGGCACAGGATTGGGCCGCGATCCGCCAGGAGCCGTTGCCGTTTCAGGTGATCGGGCTGGCGAAACCGGTGCTGCATCGGGACCTGCCCGCCATGTCGGCCGACTACGATTCGATCATCATCGACGGAGCGCCACGGAGCTACGAGGTTGCCCGCTCAGCGATAGCGGCGGCGGACGTGGTGCTGATCCCGGTGCAACCATCCGGAGCGGATTTTTGGGCCAGTCGGGAGACGGTCAATCTCGTGAAGGAGGCGCACGGTTTTAAGGAAATGAGGAAATCCACATTTGTGGTTTCACGGAAAATCAGCCGGAGCGTTCTAAGCCGGGAGATCGGGGACGCCCTGGCAGAGTTTGCCCTGCCCATCCTGACAGCCAGCACGACGCAGCGCGTGATCTACGCCGATGCGATGACCGCAGGCCGAACCGTGATCGAGCAACAGCCGGATGGACCCGCAGCCGATGAGGTTCGGGCGATTCTCGCAGAGCTCGAAGGGATGGCAGCATGAGCAGCAAGTTTAAGATGCCCGCCCGCGGCGCTCAGAACGTACAGGGGTGGGTTGATGAAGGCGCGGCGTCGGTCGGGGTGGTCGCAACGCCGAAGGAGGCAGCGAGAGCCACAGGCGAGCAACAAACGCGGTTGAGCATCGACATACCATCGCAGATTCATGCTCGGTTCAAAGCAGCTTGCGCGATCAATCAGACCCGGATGGGCGAGCAAATCACCCGCCTTATCGAGGAGTGGATACGGAAAACCACATAACCACAAATGTGGGTTTGTGTGAATCAGCGGGCCTATCGGGTGAGCCCCTTTGGGAATGTGCATCCTTGAGCCCTAGTGGCTTTGCACGCTTCCCAGGCACTTATGAAGATTTGTTGAGTTTTGGTGGCGCATCGTTCAGGCTGGCGCATGGCGGCCTACCCTCGGGCTGTCAGGCCATTGCGATCGGAGAACGACTAGCCCAGAAATAGCAAGACCCGCCGGGTTTAGGGGCGGGCCGCACTACCGGCAGAGCCGGGAAAACATCAGTCGTGACAAACCGATGTTTCCCTTATCTCCGGCGTTTTTGCAAGCGAAACCTTGCGACGCCCGAGCTTTGCCTGGTGTCCCGGCTCCGACCCGGCGGTTGCCCAGCAACCGACAGGAACGCCATGCGCAGAGCAAACCCCGGCAGGCGCCGGGACAAGGTATTCGGACCAGGTCGGGCCATCCCGCTCGACCGCAACGCAAAAGCTCGCATCTGGGCCTACGCCCAGGGCTACACGGCGCTGCACCGCCGCCAGGGACAACACCGGGGACCGCTGACGCGGGCCTGCCTGGACGTGCTGCGGGCGCTGCTGTGGGGGTTCCACAACACCCACACCGGCCGCTGCTTCCCGAGCTACGAAGCGATCGCCGAGAAGGCCAAGGTGGACCGCTCGACGGTGGCGCGGGCGATCACGGCACTGGAGGCCGGGCAGGTCCTGACCTGGGAGAACCGCCTGGTGCGGCAGCGTGTGGTCACGCCAGGGCTTATCGGTCCCGTGGTGGTCCTGGTGCCGCGGCGGACCTCGAACGCCTACAGCTTTCGTGATCCGCAGCCGCAAAACTCAGTGATTTTCCCTAAGTCGCAAAACTCGACCGGAACCATCTACCAAGATTCTTTCTGCTTTAAGGCAGATCAAAAAACCGCAGCTTTGGACCCGTCAAACCCTCTCGATGCCATGCTGATCCGGCTGGGGAGGACAATCGGAGCCATTCCGGACGGTTCCAAGGAAGCAAGAGGCTAACACAAGAAGAAGTTTAGCCCGTGTTACCTGGCTCCCGATCTTATCGGTTGTAGGTATTGTTTTGCTGCCCTCGGGGCTGATCAGGATCACGGTCATTGCGGTAGTTCTGCTGGTTGTTCCCAGTCTCGCCACCGTTGCGCTCGTCCATGTCAGGACGGCCAGAACGCTCTGTGTTACCTCTGCCTCGGCCTGATACCTGCTGGCGTGCCTCATCCTGGCGGCCGCGCTGGTAGCCGCGCTCGAAAGCATCCTGCAAGGCTTGATCCTGCCCCTGATTGCCGGTCGTCAGCCCTTGAAGCAGTTGCCTCACGTCCGGTCCTCCCTGGGCTGCGGCAGGGGTCACCACGGACAGCCCAAAAAGCGCTGCCAGGACGGTGCTTCGCATCATAGTCCTCCGTTCAAAATTGCCATTACGCAGAAGCCTGATCGCATGGCTTAGCCCAAACTCTGGTTCCCCCCCAAGAAGAGGGAGCCAGAAATGCGGGTCGTATGTTTTTAAGCGGCGTCGTCTCGCCCGTGCACAAGGGCAGGAGGCGTCGTCGCCTCGACCGCGGTGAAAGCTTCGAGGATCTTGTAGCTGTGCTCTGCACCGCGCGGCACGATCCAGGAGTCACCGGGGTTGAGCAGGATCACCTGCCCCTCGGTGTGCAACTCCGCCCGGCCGCTGATGGCGTAACCGGCGCAGTCGTACTCCCGCCGCATTGGAACCTGATCGTCACCCGGCTCCACATCGCGCCACATGCGCATGGCGATGCTCTTGCCTGTCGCGAGATAGACCTGGCCATCAGGTCCCTTGGGGGAGTGTCTGCTGTCCACCTTGATCACAGTCGTGTCGCTCATACCGGCCTCCTCGATTTACCAAGCCAACGTCACGGCGAAGGGGGAGGATGCAAGCGCGCCTGGAATTCTTTCTCCACCTCGAACGCGCGCATTCCTTTTCGCCTCCATCGCGCTTTGAGGGATGCGGCATTCTTTTCCTCTCGCCCCTCCGCCTGGAGTTGTTCGGCCAGTTCCAGCAGTGCGCCGAGTAGAGTCGCGCGATCGTCGTCGAGCAGCTGGACGAGGCCGGCCTTGTGCATGAGGCCGCCGAGCTCGATGAGTTGTCGCGTGCGTGCGCGTCGTTCCTGCACCCAATCGCGTGTGTCAGCCCGGTTCTGGGCGAGCACGAGCCTATTTCGTAGCACGGTCAGGCGCTGAAGCTGAGCCGTTGACGTCTGGAGTTCCTGGAGCAGGGTCGCCGGCTGCTTTTGCCTTCCCCCAGCTTGCCTCCTTGCTGAAAGACGGTCTTGCCGGCTTCGGTCCACCTCGCGATGTGGCTGGGCTGGTCCTTGCTCTGTTTAACAACGGCCATGAGTGCCCCGGCGAGAGCCTCCATAGGCAGGGCATCGGCGCCGACGATCTGCACCAGCTCGCCGAGCTGGGTGGTCTTCTGCGTCCTGACCTTCCTTGCCTTGTCCATGAGGGCCTGGAGTTCGGCATCGTAGTCCCTCGGCTTGCGCGCCATCGCCGGCTCCCTATGCTGGTGGGTGCAGCCTAGCCGCGGCCGATCGTGCCCGGCAACAGACCCTGGCACCGGCAAAGAGCGTCACTCACGCGATCGAAGTGCAGCGAAGAAGAGCGTTTGAGTGCGCGCTGATACGTTGCAAGGGCAACGTGCGCTCAGGTCAGTGACAGTATACCCAATCAGTGGCTAGGCTCAGGGCTGCAAAGCTGGAGCTTACGTCACGAATGGCGATTTACCAT
>JAABUV010006569.1_pt1 | contig 12584 bp, 17 predicted proteins | sample 5559971 | NCBI WGS metagenome assembly JAABUV01 (sample SAMN10711881, study PRJNA513362) | rock metagenome | isolation source: Antarctica rocks | place: Antarctica: Victoria Land, Knobhead nord | collected 2015-12-19
TGCGGCGTGGCCGCATGTGCACCCCTGGCTGGCTGAGAGAGGCCATAGCTTCGTCTTGACTTATGAATGCGCTGACAGTGTCATGCATGCTGTATGCTTGAAGCTTTAACTGCGGTATCATGCCAATTCCACTCCAATCGCATGATGGACTGCTAGTTGAGCAGCTTGGGTGCATTGATGGCGAGCGCTTCACGCTATGGGAATGTGCTTGTTGGCTGTGTTTCCGCCCGGATCTTCCTGGTCAGCTGATGGCATGCGCGCATGCCTTTTACCCTAGTTTGATGCCTGCTATGCATCCATCCATGGGGCAGCACCACGCTCGGCGAGCATGGTGCGTCGCACTTTGGGTTTGCCGCATCAATTTGGCAAATTGCATGCGGGTGTCGCGCGCTATTCCACTGTATAGCTGATCAACGTGCAATCTAGACGTAATACCATGCAGAGCTGGCATGTGGAACTCACCGCCTGTCCAAGCAGAGCTCGCATGGGTGCGCTCTCGACTGAAGCGCACGCCCCAGTTTGACAAAAATGGAACACTTGTGATATAAATGTGGCTACTGTTACACCCTAGGCTTCCCGCGAGTTTTCAAAAATCTCGACAGAGAAGTCTGCCTGCAGAGTCTGGACGGGATGCGCAAGCAGGCAGGGCTGGCACCATGAGCATCGCAGTGCTCTCCCATCCAGTACCTCGCACTCCGTTCAGATCGCCCTCAATAGTTGTGCAATGTGAATTAACTTGTGAATGCGCAAGGATGTTTCGCGTCGGGGCCCTGGGCGGGTCATCAACTTTGGCATCCCTGCTAAGCCTGACACTCCTTACGGTGCTGGCCTCAACGGCAGTCCTAGGTGCGAGTCACGCCCTCTTTCTGGCCTGTGCACCAGAGAACTACAACGGTAGAACGCAGTCTGGTGCCCACAGTGCCCACACTGGTGTCAGGACAGATGCCGGTAGGGGTCCGACTCAACCCGCCCGCTTCTGGTGCAGCAGGCAGTACCTTGCACGCTCACCTGCGCAGCGGCGCTGCGCGGGGCGGCGCGCGCCGCGAGGCCCTGGCAAACAGCGGCTTTCCGGCTCACGCGGCGGCGGCGCTGGAGCGCCAGCGCTACTTCTGCAGCCTTGACGCTGTCATAGAGCCCGCCGCCGCGGTCGGCCGGCTGGTGCAGCACAACGTGAGCCTTGTCGCGGGCGCGACCGTGGAGCTGAGCCTCTACCCGTGCGCGCAGCCCTTGTTCCAGCAGACTGCAGCGGTCCCTGGGCGCTGCACCTGCGTGTGGCGCAACGCTTGTCCGCTTCGGCAGGCTCTGCGGGCCGCAAGCAGTGTGCCCAAGTGACTGCAGCAGGCACCGTCAGTTCTGGAGCGCGCGGCACCTTGAAGCCTGTCCGCAGGGCCACAGGGACGGCGACGTGGTCAGCCGCAGCATGCTGCGCATCGGGCGCTGGGAGCCGCGGCTGTTCTACGAGGTGCTGGCGCGGCTGCGGGCGGCCGCCGCGGCCGCGGCGGCGGCCGGCCAGCGGCCGCCCGTGTTCCTCGACATCGGCGCCAACCTCGGCGCCTTTGCAGTGCCGCTCGCCAGCGCGGGGCACCGCGTGATCGCGTTCGAGGCGCTCGCGGCGAACCTGGTCGCGCTGCGGCGCAGCCTGTGCCGCAACCCCGCGCTCGGCGACCGCGTGCTGCTGTTTGACAGGGCGCTCGGCGCCAGCGCGGAGCACGACTGCGTCTTTGTGTCCACCCCTCACAACAAGGCGCGCGGCGTGCCTGCACGGTAAGACTATGGTGCATGCCTGTGCATGACCCAGAGCTGGGCACCTCCTCCTGCCCACCAGCATGGCACAGCGTACGCAAACGCATGGAGCAGAGGCAGCTTAGGTGCAAGCCGCGGCAAGCAAGGAAACAGGCGCGCTAAAGCTGTCTGCACTTACAAAAAGAGAGGCAGCCTGCACATGGAAGTACCAACCTGGGAAAATTGGGAGCTCACAGCTGACCAGCTGGTGCATGAGGTCGAGCCGGTGCGCAGGGAGACGGCATGCTGGCGTGCAACAAGCCCGCCGGGTGGGTCCCGGGTCCGGGCCTGGTTGTGCGGCCGGGCAGGCCGGAGTTTGCGCGCCTGGACGACCTGCTGGACGGCTGCTTGGACGACATTGTCGTCGCCAAGCTGGATGTTGAGGCGCGCTCCTCTTTCTGCGCCGCATGCGCGCGCGAGAGGGCTGCGCTGTGTGCCTATCAGTGTGGGTGTCTACTGAGCTGGCACTGCCCTCGACATCAGCAGAAGCATCACTGACAACCCTCCCTGCACCTGACTTCTCGCCATCGAAGAGCGCGCTTGGCTCACCTAGGGGACCTGCATGTCAAGGAATTTACCATTCTTTCAGAGTGGCTGCGACGCCTTCTGGCCACAAAGCAAGCGAGGGCACTGGACAAAGTCCAGGCGAATGTGTCACCAGACGCTGCCAGGACGTGGTGGCAAGCCCGTCCGCTTCAGCGCCGCCGCTCGGCGCCCAGCGCGCAGGGCTTTGAGGCGCGCGTCCTGGAGGGCGGCGCGCGGACGCTGCTGGGGCGGCGCATCCCCTTCATCCAGACGGAGGTGGGCCCGGCCATGATGGCTGGCGTGGGCAGCAACGCGACAGCCTACCTGGAGCGCTTCGTGCAGGTGAGCCGAGTTCGCACCTGTTATGGCCTGACCTGGCAAGCTCAATGGCGGCAGCCGAATGCATGTGACCCGATGGTGTGTACCTGATGCATTGCGCCCGTCCTACGCCTAGCACGCCCCCCAGAGCTCTGTGGACGTCCTCAAGCCTACCGTGAGCAGCAGCTCCCCGAGCTTACTGGTGACAGTGTGCTGCACTGCAGTTGCAGACTGTCAGGGGCATATGTAAGTGACCCGCTCATCACTCGCTGGCTGCTTCTGGCGGGCAGCATGCGAGCTGCGCGCCGGCACCTGGGAGTGAGGCGGGATGTGTAAGCCCTGTAGGGGCTACTTGGCTCAGGCTTCTTGGCCTTGTATGGCTGCATGAAGACGGGGTGTGTTGATCTTCACCCTGCTGTGTTCTGAAACACCCTGACCATAAAGCTTCCTGCCCGCAGGCGGGGTACGAGCTGCGCATCGGCAGCTGGGAGGTGCCGGAGCGGCTCAGCCCAGCGCAGGCCGTCGCGCATGCGGTTGATGCGCAGGTCAACGTGTGTATGACATACGTACCCTCGCAGGACCCTGCCATACTCGGCAAGCGCGCGCACGGGCCCACAGGCGAGGCGGGCGGTGCGCAGCAGGGCCGGCCGTCCGGCGTGGTCTGGGAAGCCGCGGCGCGCATGCAGCCTGACAGGGCATAGCTAGCGTCTGGAGCTCGCGCCTGGGCAAGGGGCCGTTTTTCTGGTCAACCAAGTGGAAGACTCCTTGTTGCACAATCGCAATGCGGCGCTCCGGCGCGCCGCATAATACGGTGGATCATATTAAAAAAGGTAATAAATATGTTTTCAGGAATACAAGGACGCCAACAAGGCGTACAGAGCGTTCAAGCTTGCGCCGGGCTCGCGCACGGACGCCGTGCTGCAAGCACTTGAATGTGGACATGTACAACACGCCTGGCACGGTCCTCGGGCACGACAGTCTCAGGCAGTCAGCCAGTGACGCTCACAGTCCGAGCCAGGCGTGTTGTGTACGTCCACGTTAAGCGCCGCAGCACGGCGTGCGGGTGCGACTCCGGTGCAAGCTTGATAGCTCTGCACGCCGTGTTGGCATCCTTGTTTGCCTGCAGGCATGTTTATATGTAGATTTATTTACTAAAGTCCACCTCACACGCTCTCATTAGCGCCAATGTCCCCAACCACATTAGCACACACTCAAACAAGCTCCTTGTCGTCACCTGAGCGATGAACGCTCTTGTTGTTGGAGGAGCTGACGCGCCTTTTGTTGCGCGTGCCCGTCTCCGGATGGACATTTGCACAGTCATGCCTAGACTGCTGGAGGAAGGAGAACAAGGCAGCCAGCTGTGGCGTGTGCCAATTCAAACAGACTTGCATAAATCTGCACGGCTGTTGATAGAAAACGCGCTATCGTTTGCGTGCAAGTTCTCAGCAATCACCGCTTGTCGTGTACAGCGCAGCGCTGTCTGGTTGCCGCGCTGGTGACACCTCCGCGCGTGCTTGCACCTCTGACCAGCTGAGGTCGCAGGTCTGCTGTGCCATGATATGCGAAGTATGCTCAGATACCACAGTGCTAGAGCGGCGCTTTGCTCAAAGTGCAGTTGTAACACGCACGTCGTGTGCGTGCAGGCAGCCGGGCTGGCATCCTGAGGCCCGCCGCGCTTGGCGCTGCCCGCGCGCTGCGGTCGCTGGCCAGGATGGCGTGCCAGGCCGGGCCAAAGCCGGCGCTGCTCAAGGATGTCATCAATGTGACCGCCGCCTGCGAGCACCGTGACGCCGCGCGCACTCCCAAGAAGGCCAGGGGGGAGCCAGCACTGGCGCTGCGCGTGAAGAAGCTGGACGAGCGGGCTGTTGTGCCCAGGCGCGGCAGCGTGGGCGCCGCGGGCTACGACCTGGCCAGGTGCGCCCCTGCTTCCGGGTGAGCCAGGAGCAGAGTGTGTGTCTTGCGACACGCGCCGCTTGTGCTCTGACTACTTCACAGTCAGGTGGCCGTCGGGGTTGTGCAAGGCACAGCGGCAGCCTGTGACAAGTGGCAGGTGTGTCTTCATGTCCTCAGCAAGACCGTGCCAGTGCGGGCGCGTGCCTCTTGCGGCTAGCAGCTGACAAGGTGCATGTGTCTGTGCATGCTTGTGCTGCACCCGCCTCAGCTTGGCAGCTGTTTCGAACGGCGGCGGTGCGCACTCACCTCGCCTGTGGACGGTGTCTGACCTGCTGCACGGGCTGCGGCGTGCAGCGCGCACGACTGCACCATCCCGGCGCGCGGGCGGGCGGTGGTGAGGACAGGGCTCGCAGTCGCGATCCCGCCGGGCACCTATGCGCGCGTCGCGCCGCGCTCGGGCCTGGCGGTGAAGCACTCTATTGACACCGGCGCGGGGGTCGTGGACGAGGACTACCGGGGCGAGGTCGGCGTTGTGCTCTTCAACCACGGCGATGCAGACTTCCAGGGTGCGGCCTGGCTGCGGTATGCTAGCAGGAGCCGGCAGCCGGCATCACCCAGCTGCATGTCGGCGCCGCCCTTGCGCTCTTGTTGCAGCGCTCGGTGTGCACCTGGGCACCTGCGGGCCGGGGCGCTGCGCTCTTGGGCAGCACAGCTTGACCGCTGTGTCGCTGCTGCTTGGGCTGGGACATGCACAGGTATATGCCGGCAGGATAGCGCGCCTGGGTTTGCAAGCAGGGCAGGGCACGGCCCGGTCTGGGTGCGCTTAGGTGGGGCCAGCCAAGCCTAGCTCAGTTCAAATGAAGCCAGGGTCCACGCCGACATCAACGCCAAGCGCCAGCATAAATGCCAAGCGCCGTTGAGGAGATGCAATGTGCACGAGTACATGCAGCTGACGGCCTTTGCGTGCGCGACGTGCAGTCAAGGCGGGCGACCGCGTGGCGCAGCTGATCCTGGAGCGCATCATGACGCCAGCCGTGGAGGTTGTGACGGACTTGGACGAGACCGCGCGGGGCGCCGGCGGCTACGGCTCCACCGGCACCGCGTAGCAGTTCTTGTTTGAAACGCAAACAATGGACGTGTCTGAGTCACAGTCCGCAGGAGAATGTGCTTGAATACACAAACAGCCTCCGTAGGGCGTCAACTGGCCGCATGACCTGAAACTGCTGGGCGGCAGCGCCTCCCCTTTCCTTGTGCTGCACATTGTCCGCAGCCCATGCCAGGGCTTTTTGTTTTAAACGTAAGTCTGTAGCATGATGCTTGAAGGTGGAAGGTGTTTACTGAGCTCTGTGTGAGTCTGGTCAAACATGTGGTAGCACAACACGTGTGCAGCAAGGCCATGAACAACCAAGGATTGCGTGACTATGCTTGCATGCCAACGCTGACTGAGGCTCGCGCTTGGCAGGGTGTCAAGCATGCATAATTTGTTTGCTATATATGCATCCTGTGAGCCGGCGCTGCACTGTGCATCAGCTCTCTTGGCTAAACCCGGCTTGCTTGCACCCCATGAGCGCATGTCGTGGCAAGAATGCTTAGGGCACTACCATACATGTATGTATTGTCATGCACTGCTTTGCACGCGTCATTGAAGCTGAGCAAGTCTGCGCAGGCAAGGTTAGCACAAAACTCACCATGGACGCACTGGACAAGCACGCCGGCCATGCACCTACGAACACATCAATAATGCGTTGTTGCACACGTACCCCTGTGTAAAGTCCTTGCAAGATGACTTTTGCAAAGAAGAGCCAGCCCAGCCTATGAATGCAAGACACCCAAACTTGCATAGGGTCACTCCATGCAACCAGCTGTCAGGGCAAGAAGCCAGGAGCCAGTGCAGCCATCCCCGCCTGCAGTCCCCACAGCAGGACGCGCATGTCTTCCCTGGAGCGCGGAGCGACGCGCTCTCCTGGCGTCCCTGCAATTCTTGCGCGGCTGCCGGCGCGGCTGCCGTGCCTGTCGCATCTGTGACCCTCCTCAGTGTGCTGCCATGCGCCCTGCAGGCTCGCCGCACGACCGGCCGTGTGACCCTGACACACCCTGCTTTGACCTCCTGTCGGACCCTCCCCACCACACTCCAGCACGCCCGTGCGACAGGGTGGCTCCTGCACATTGGACCATGCTGACGCGGTCGGCGCCTGCACGTCCGCGGCAGACCCCAGGCTGCCGGAGGGCCTGTGCAGGGTCTGGCGCCGCCCGCAGCGCCTGCATCGAGAGCCCAACCTTGTAAGGGGCTCCCTATGTGCGCGCTCGCCGTCGAGTCCTCTGTCAGATGACGCTGCTGCGCTGAGCTGCTTCGCGTCTGCTGTCAGGAGGGAGTCATTCTCGGATTCGCTCAGGACGCGCGGCCGCGGCCGCGCCGCCGGGGCGCGGCGCTCGCGCGTGCATGGGGCTCCATGCATGAACAGACGTGGATGAGGCAGAGCTGACCATGCTGGAAGCCCTCTGACATCCTCCAGGTGCGCGCGGCCGCAGAATGCTTCCCGTGCGGCCCCTCCAGAGGCAGGTGGGGTGGCGTGCGCCCCAGGCGCCGCGCGCGGCGCCTCGCCGCGCAGCACCGCAGCGGCCTGCTGGAGCGCGCCCGCACGGGACCTGGCCGGCGTGAAGCCACACCTGTTTGCACAGCGCAGCCGCGCGCATGGGGCTTGACTGCAAGCGTGCCCTGGCAGACTGGGTAAGGCTACATAACGGTCAGGGACATCGCCTTGTGTTGCTTGAATATGACAGCCCGTGTGCAAGCTCCGCATGTTGCATTGTACGTGTCTGAGTCGCCAGTCTTTCATATACATCATGATGGCTGCGGAGTGCAGATGCTGGCTCGGCACGGCGCACAGAGTGTGCTGCAAACGGTGCACATGCACAAGGGTCAAAGCGGCGTGGGCGCTGCCGGCACCTGGCGGCGGCGCGCGCCAGGCCCAGCGCGGCCTGGCTCTGCTGCAGCGTGTCCAGCTCCGCGCGCAGTGCGGCCGCTGGGGCTGGGCACGCCGGTACTGGGCTGTGCCCCTTGGATCCCTCTGGGGCGCGGGCATCGCCCCACCCACCACCACCCCTGTGCGGCTGGCGAGCAACCCGGCCCAGCAAACCCTGTAGGGGTTCCATGTGTTGCTGGTCCGCCGCCTCGTCGCCCGAGGCCGCGTGCGCGGCCGAGGCAGCTGCGGCCGCCCGCGCGCTCGCTCGCGGGACGCGCGCGCCGGGCGGGCACGTGAACGCGGCGCCGGGCTGGTGCGCGCAGCTCACGCCGGCGCTCCCGCATGCGGCGCAGGCGTCGCAGGCGCAGGGCCGCGCGCCGCGTCGCGCCAGCAGCTCCAGCTGCGCCCGCAGCGCGCCATGCAGCGCGCACAGCTGCCACGCGCGGCGGCACGCCCGTCATGTTGTCTGCAGCTGAGGTGCATCTTTTAAGCAGCCAGCTGGGAGAGTTACAGCAGGACAGCCTGACGTGGGCTTGGCGGCTCCAAATTGGCAGTCATGCGCCTAGCAGCCGGGCACGAGTGTTGTTCACGAGCTGGTCGGGCCCTCCTCGACTGTGTGCATGGAGATGCATTGCATGGCAGCTCAAAGCGAGAGACGACATAACAGCTCCAGATTTGTGGTCAGTGCACAGGTGCAGGATGGTTAACTTGTCTTCACATGCCCTTTCAAGCAACCCACTGTGAACGGGGCACCCAAGCCCATTGAGCTGGCACTCCTTCAAATCTGGCAAGCGGCCTGCACACATCAGATGATCTTTCCGCAAGCTCCCAGACACATTGCGTGCCTGCCCCTGAGCACGCGCGTCGCGCGCGTCGCGTGCGCCGCGCTCCGCCCTGAGCTGCTCCTGCAGCTCGCGCATCGCCGCCTGCACGCGCCCGCGGTACCTGCGCCGATGCCGCCTCAACTCTGTGCTGTGTGGGACCGAGCTGCTCCGCCAAAAGGGCAGCAAGTCTATGGCAGGCGGTTTTGCTCAGGCCCCTGTGTCAGCAGCCATGCACGGCTCTTGGGCATGGGTGAGGTCGTAGGCAGGATGCTGAGGGGCAGATGACTAGGGCGCAGTATCAGTTCTGGCTGGTGTTGTAACGAGGGAAGGCAGCAAGCGCACTGGTCGTGCGCGAGCTTTGCAAGTTCCAGGCTCTCCCGCACGTCAGGCGCCTGTGGCGGCCTTCCCTTGCCCACACGCGAAGCAAGGCGGTCAGAAGTGCAAGAGACAGTGTGACCCTGCGTCCTTTATTATTTAAGTCACTGGCATGTTTGCTTGAACATGCCATGCGATAAGCTCACCCACGTCCCACACATCAGACCTGCGGTGTGCTACAAAGGATGTCCAAACATACTGGTGCCGCAAATTACGGCACACCCAGCGGCGAGCCGTGTTTGGTTTAACGGAGCCGCACAGGGCTGCCGCACCTGTGCGCTCGTGCGGCTTCTGGCTGCGACGCCAGCCGCGGCGCCCCTGCGCCCTGAGCGGCGGCAGCTGAGGGCGGCTGTACGGAGCGTGCAGCAGGCGCCCCCGCCGCTCGTCCCGCTCCATGGGCTGCCCGGCTGCCACCAGCGCTTGGCTGTGGAGTTGCCTCGGCTGGCACCCCGGCGGGTCTCCGGCGCGCTGGACCCAGGTCCTGCGGCCCCCCACACGCCGTGGTGAAGGCGCACTCCTTGGGCTCACAGGGCATCTCCATCTCTACCTCTATGCCCATGCGCTTGGCATGGGGCAGGGCGCCCGCCGACGACGCTCGGCGGACTGTGCGCAGAGGCTGCCTCCTCTGCGGGGTCCCTGAAGTCGTTGAGGCGCGCGAGCAGCGCCGCTAGGCCGGAGTTGTCCAGGGCTGGGGCTGTGCTGTCCTGCGGCAGGACCGCGTCTGCTGCACCAGCGCCCTCGTCCCTGTCTGCTGCCTGGTGCAGCCACGCCACCCGAGCACCGCCCTGCCCCAGGTCCGAAGCTGCGGCACGGCCCTCAGGAGGTGCGCGCAGCTGGTGCAGCAGCGCTCTCAGAGCGGCCCCTGCAGCTGCAACGGGGCCCTCAGCTGCTGTGGGGGCCTCGAGCAGCCACGCCGCCCTGGCCCTGTCTTCTGCCTGGCGGGCAGCACCTGCATTGGGCTCCTCCTCTACTGCAGGCTCCCGGTGTAACCACGCCGCCTCAGCGCCGCCCTGCGCTTGGCTGTCTATCGCTGAGCTGGTACTTGCCATCTGCACAGCTGATTGGTGTAGCCACAAGGCTTCAGGCGCCTGCCCACTTGGCCCTGAGCGAGATTCGTCCATCACCTGTCCCGCTGAGAGCTTGCTGCGCCTTTCGTACGGCGTATTTTGCAGCTGTCTTCTTTAGTGTTCGCACTGAGCAGCAGCGCAGGGTAAGATGGGGTTTTTTTGCTTGACTCAAGAGCTCTCACTCGCTGAGCTCAATATACAAGTCTAAGCCTGGCCTAGAGCAGGACAGTGGCAAAGAGACAACCAGACGATAAGCGCTTGCTGTGAGCACGTTCAATAGTACACCAGTAGTCGTGCTCACCTCACGGGCTCTTCCGTGCCATGCCTGCCGCCAACGTCCTGAAGAGGTGCGTGGGACGGTGCAGAGTGCAGCAGATTTGTTGCATCTTTCAATCTATGTTGCAAACACGCATGGGCTGTTGCACAGGACGTGCGCCGCATGGTGCCGCCCGGTCCCCGTTGAGGCCAAGTGCCTCTGCAGGCTTCCCTGCACCAGAGCCTGGGCCAATGTAGGTGCGCTCGCCTTGCGTGAGCGCCAAACAGCACTGGTTTGACAGTTGATGTGTCGACTGCCTAGGCAGCACCGACACTTGGCATCTCTCTCCATTCCTTTAAGCTATCCGACCGCTGGCGCGTCGTGCCAGGGACGCGCCAAGCGCACCAAGCACGGCACTTGCCGCTCGTGCGCGCACAGTCAGCGCAGGCAGCAAGCCACCAGGCGCAGCAGCCTGCTTCCGCCGTCGGCAGCGGTACCAGTAACTCGCCCGCCCTTGGGCCTGCGCAGCTGGACGCCAGCCAGCTGCGGCTTGCGGCCAAGCTTGCCCGCTTGAGGTCTGAGCTTAGAACTGCGGAAGAGCACGAGTCCTGTGCTGCTTCACACGCCTGCTCGCTTATGTAAATGAAGGTTCTTGTTTGACGCATGTCCGTTCCTGCTTAAAAGTGTCACGCGCTCCCGTGCCTATGCGTAATTAATGAAACCTGACACTCAGAGGCTCTGAGGGCGCCCTGCACTTGCAGCGGCTTCTGCTACCTGCCCAGCGCCGCGCTGCGCGAGGCGGTGAGCCAGGAAGGCCTCACGCTCGTCGCAGAGGGGCAGACCAACTTCACGCGGTGCGCTGCTGCCCCCACAGGGCGCAGAGCAAGCACCAGCGCCCGACCCGCGCTTGAGGGAGCCTTCCTGGGCAGCTTGTCACCGCTCTGTGCTTGGCATCTGCAAACGCGCCTCTTCTTAAGCCTCTGATGCCTTGGCACCTCGCGGTCGCTGTCTAGCAAGTGCAGGCTTTGCATGGTAGTGCAGCTCATCTCCCGGGCCGCTGCCAGGTGGTATGTGGCCGACGGCGAGGTTCACCCTGTCGGCGAGCAGCGCCCGCGCGCTTCTGGGCCGGCACCCGTGCGGCCAGGCGGCCCCAGCCCGCCCGCCGCTCCGGCGGGCTCGCGGCCGAGCAGCGAGCAGGCCTGGTACGACGATGACGAGGACGGCGGTAGCCCTGCGGCCGCGGCTGCGGCGCGCGGCGCGAGCGGCGGGGCCAGGACCCCCGCATCAGACCGTGGGGTTGGCGGCGAGCGCGGCCCGAGCGCCGCGCCCGCCGCGCCTGCGCGCCCGCAGGCTGCTCGCGCCAGCTCGGGTGCCGAGGCGGGGGCGGCGGCGCCCGCCGCAGCAGAGGGCGGGAGCGGCGAGCTGGGTGTGACTGAGGGAGGTGGCGGCACCGGGTGCGCACGCTTGCCGATGACAGTCCACCATAAGGGTAGCACTGTTTTTATGATGTTTCTGTGAGTGGACCAGCCCTGGCACCTAGTTGCAGGGCAGCAGAGAGCACAGCCACCTTGCGATAGTGATATCGGCTCTGAGGTTTGCGAGGCATGTGGGGGCGCGAGACATGAGACGCAAACACGCAGCGCAGAGGTGTACATGCAGCAGACACGCACCGGCGGCGCGGTGGCGACGCAGCGCGTAGTAGTGCGGCGCAGCATGGCCTGGCGGCCGGGCGAGTACGGTGCAGCTGCAGCATGCGCGCTCCCATTGCGGGGTTGAGGTAGGTTTAAGCGGTATGCGGAGGGCGGGCCGTCTGAGGACACGGCGTGCCCTGTAACAATATGCATGTGCTTAGACCGCGCGCTGGGCTGCAGGGGCGGCGGGGCCGGCAGCGCGGCGCCGGAGCGCGTGGTGATGCTGCGCGGCGTGGCGTGGCGGCCGGGCGAGGTGGAGCTGTGGCGCCTGTGGCGCGACGTCGCGCGCGCCTGGCCCGCGCCCCTGGCCGAGCCCGGCGCCGGGCCGGGCGCTGGCCTGCTTGCGCACGCAGGCGCGGCCGTGCCTCTGTGCGGCAGCTCTTGTGGAATACATCATGGCAGGCATGCTTCTATATTTTGGGTGTGTGGTGTGATTTACCAATGATCAACCAGTGGCATCATGCTGCTCCTCCATACATGCCATCAAGTCAACCCAAACAGGCTACATAACCTGGACCTTAAGAGCGACCATGGTGGCGGCGGCCCTGCAGGCGTGGCAGACATGGCGCGCCAGCTGTGGGCGGACCTGCGGCCGCACCTGGTGAGCGCGCAGCGCAGCGGGCAGACTATCAGCCTGGGCGGCCACAGGTGCATGCCCTCATCCTTTCACCCGCAGGTGACAGACTTGGTGTTGTGCGGACTCGACAGCGCTGCTAGTGGGGTGAACGGGGACCAGGGCGCTGCCTCGCTATGCCAACCTCCGTGCGGCGCCGCAGCCTGGGCGGCGCGCTGGCGCTGCTGCTGGCGGCGCTGGCGCGGCTGGAGCCCGGCGCGGCGCGCGGCAGCGGCCTGCGCTGCTACAACTTTGGCTCGCCGCCGGTGCTCTCGCA
>JAABUV010006571.1_pt1 | contig 12579 bp, 17 predicted proteins | sample 5559971 | NCBI WGS metagenome assembly JAABUV01 (sample SAMN10711881, study PRJNA513362) | rock metagenome | isolation source: Antarctica rocks | place: Antarctica: Victoria Land, Knobhead nord | collected 2015-12-19
CCGCCTATGCGCACAGTGTTCACGTCACAAGCACGGGTGGTACAGGTTGTGCTTGCACTGCGGGTGCTGGACGGCGCCAGCAGCGCAAGTGCGCTAGCAGGAGCATGCAAGAGCTCGCCCAGCGTGATATCTGCATTATTAGTCGGCAGCCGGCAGCGGGGCGCGCCGGTGTAGCCGTGCGCATCGCGCGGGTGGCGCGGCGGCGGCGACGCGGGCGCGGCTGCCAGGGTGGCGCCGGGCGCGCGCCCGCGGCCGGAGCCGCCCGCGGAGGCCGCGCCGGCGGCGGCCCTGCCAGAACCGCCAGAGCCGCGCGCCAGGCGCGCCTTGTCCACAAGCGCGATGCAGAGCGTGCAGCCGCGCAGCAGGCGCGCCTGCAGCTCAGCGCCGGGCAGGCTGGCGCGCTGCACCAGGATGCCCGCGCGCGGCGCCTCCTGCGGTGCGGCGCGCGGCTGCAGTCTCACGCAGATGCCGGCGCGCAGCCTCGCGCATGTGACTCTACAGTCACATCCAGTCAAGTGGACGCGGCCGTGGGAACATCTGTACAAGCAGCTGGACACCCTTGCATGGCCTGCTGGCGCGCGCTACACGGCTCCACCCAATGCCGTGCGAGTCCAGCGGCCCAGAGTGCGGCGGCGCGCAGAGGCCTGTGCTCACATCAAACCCAGAGGCCCTCTGCAGGCACCCTCTGCGGCGGGCTGAGGCGCGCGGAGCGCCGGGAGCAGGCCCTGCACCCTAACCCAAACCCTGTCCGCACCAGGAACAGGCGTTCCACGCGCCGGCAGTCGTCGCGCAGGTGCTGGCGGTAGAAGCGCTCGCGCGCGTACGCGGGGTTTGCGCCCAGGGTCACCGTCGTGAACTCCACGGCCACGCCGAAGCGCCGCAGCAGGTGCGCGAGGTCGATGGTCCACACGCTGCGCGCGCGCGCGCCGCGCTCAGTGCAGCGGGCGGTGCGGCGCTCGCTGCGCCGCGACCCTCATCTCTGGGCACCACCTGCGTGCCGGGACAACAAAGCGCCCTGCTGGCATGCTGCATGCGCCGCCGCACTTGTCCAGCCTTCTGCAGCGCCTCTGTTGCGCCCTGCTATTGCGCACCAGCTCTGCTACCAGGTGAAGGGCGTCAATTTCTACGTTCACGTGCGCCGCCCAGCCCACGCAGCGCTTCTCGCACGAACACATGCGCGAGTGCAGGCCTGGACAGGCCGCAGCCGGGCCGCGCGGCCGCGAGACGGGCAGGCCGGGCCGGCGGCGCGCCTGGTGGTGGCGCACAGGTCGCGCAGCGCCTGCAGGCTGGGGCTGTGGACACCCGCCGCGCGCAGCACCATCAGCACGCACGCCAGCCCGCAGTCCCTGGCGCGGCGGGCGTGTCTGCGTCACGACACTGGCCGGGCAGGCCGCTCTGCGTGAGCTGCTGTGTGGCGCGGTGGTCCGGCTGCGGCTTAGGACACCCACTGCTTGACAAGGCGCTGCGTGCTGGTGCGCGGCCCCGCGCAGCATCGCCTGCACTTTCCTCCTGCACTCTCCTGCTGCTCAGTGAAGACACCAAGCAAGCAGCTGCATAGCGGGCGGCTGGCCCAGCAGGGTGGCCACGCGAAGTGATGGCACGCCCCAGTGCCCACGGGGCTGCGGCAAGCAGCCAAGGGGAAGAGCGCCGGCCGGCGCGCACCAGTCGTAGCTCTGGCGCACATGCGGCACGCGTATGCAGCACGCGGGCTCGCAGTCGGTGGCCCGAGCAGGGCGGGGCGAGGGCGGCGCGGCCCGGCGCTTGGGCACCAGGTCGAGATGCAGCAGCGCGGCCTGCTGGGGCGAGCAGCTGGCGGGCCCGTAGCCCAGGGCCGCCGCGCTGCGCGGGCGCACAGGGTTTCGCTAGGCATTGTGCTGCAGGGCAAGCAAACGCGCTGTGAGCACGAGGGTGTCGTCCCACTGCTCAGCAGGTCCGCAAGGCACGGCGCCACTGAAAGCACTGCACGTTTAGGTCGCTGGCCAGCGTGACCATGACCGGTACACCTTGAAACACCAGCGCGGGGCAGGCATGCGTCTGAGTTGCGGAGAGGCGGGGCCCGCGCCTGGCGCGCGCCGGGCCCGCCTCCTGCACCTCGGTGCTGGAGGTGCTCGCCTGCATCCCGGGCTAGGCGTGTGTGAGAGCAGCAGCCAACCACCGGGAGCAGGTCCGCCCGCCCTCGGCACGCTCCGCGGCGCGCCCGACAAGCGCTGCGGCAGCTGGCGGTCGCTACCGGGCGCGCCCGGCCGCCAAGTGGCGCCGCCGCGCTCCCGCCCAGCAGGCACTCGCCGGGCCTGAGCGCAGCGTCAAGAGTTAAGGAGAGGTGCTTCGTGTGACAGTCCGACTGGTCCCTGCGCCGCGGGCCTGCCCCGTCATGCGCGTCGCGGAATATGGGCAGCGCTGCAGCAGGCGCGCGGAGAGCTACCATCGGGGTGCTGCGTTAGCACACTCTGGCGCTCGGAGCACCGGCAAGCGGGTCTGCCAGTCCGGCAGGAGCGGCAGTCGCCCGCCATCAGTGCGACTCAAACAGGCGACATGGGTGGGCAACTTAAAAACGCAAGGGTGAGCGCGTGCAAAGGTTCCAGGTGTACAGGAACTGTGCTGGGCGCAGGCACGAGCGCAGTCGAGGGATCATGTGCCCACCCTGTCTTGTCGCAGCCCAGTCTAGGAGCAATGTGCGGTTAGTCACTACCACTATGGGTGGATGTGTCATGGACGCATCTTAGAGGTACTTATGCGCAAGGCACACCTCCTTGGAGCCTCCAAGCAGCACCCTAATGCACACGGACCGGTGCGACCGCTTGTAGGTGCGCCCGGAGCCGCCCTGTACTCTGCGATTGTCTATGCTCACGATCCCGAGTCCATGCAGCTGCGCTGGTGCGTCCCAACAAAAAGGAGAAAGAAATACATAACTGCAGGGCCCTAGCCAAGCCCTAAAAGCAAAGTACAACTCTGGCCCACGCTCCTTGTCCTGCGCGGTCGCAGCCAGGCTCGTCGTATGGAGGCCAGGGCGAGCCAGGGGGTCTCGTCGTCGCCTGTGCCCGGCCTTGACGAGGCGGAGCACGGTCCGGCCGGGACACGCTCTGGGCCATGCCGCTGCGGCGCGCACGAACAGTGGAGCAGCCTTCCGAGCAGAGCAAGGTGCGGTCCAAGAGCCGGCAAAAGTGCGCGTCTGAGGACAGGAATGGATCGATTCCGGAACGAGCTCGCTGCTCATGCGCAGCAGTGTGGCCAGACTGCTTCATTTGGCAGTATTTTTAGCAGCAATAGGCAGGGATATCGGCACTGGCGGGACCTGCCAAGCAGGCGGCATGGCCGAGCGCCAGCGAAGCCAGCATGGCTGAGCTGCGCCATGGGCCACCGGAGGCACTGCTTGGGTTGCTTGCTTGCCGCAGGATAGCACTCTACAAGCACAACAGTGGCGAGTTTGTGGAGCGGCAAGCTGCTGACACGCCGAAAGCGTAAAGCGCTTGCCCTGATGCGGCAAGGCGGCTGAGCGCGCAGGAGGAGACGCTGCGAAAGCAGCGGATGGGTGGCGAGGGGCTGCTGGGCTTGGGCGACCCTCCTCCTGCTGATGCTGCGCACGGGGGCGCAAGCGCAGAACAGCTCGAGCGTGGCGATCACGGAGAGCCACGCCTCTCCGCTCGCGGCATACACAGAGGACACGGTGCGATGCAGCTGCTGCTTTTCCTAGTGCTGCTCCCGTGCCATTCACTAGCTCTGCAAAGCCTGCGCTCTGTGAGCTCCTTGCGCTGGCTCACGCTGCTCGCGACCACCGTCGCCAGTGCCACACCTTTTGCTGAAGCGAGCGCGCCTGCGGCAGGTGCTCGGGCAGGTCTGCCAACAGAAGGAGGCCGTAGCGGCGGCCACGCGTGAGCGCCCGCGCTCTTTACGTAACTGCCCCCGCCCCTGCCTGCGCACCGCGGCCGGCAGCGAGCGGCGTCGGCGCCCAGGGTGCAAGCGGCAGCGAGCGCTGCAAGCGCAGGCGCCTAGTGAAGGGCATGGCCAGTCTGACCACGTTGCACCGCCACTGTAAGGCCTGTGTGCATTGCCTTCTCTCTAAATTAGAAAAGCCAGGCAGCGCCCAATCGTCCGCTCCGACTTTGCGCGCGAGCACTTGCCGTGTGTCTGAGACGCGGAGCGCGCGTGCGGCGCAGTGGCCTACGCGCAGATCCAGCGGCAGGAGGTGGACTACCAGTGCGGGCTGGTGGAGCCGGCGCTGCTGGGCGACGCCGCTACGCACGTCGCGACCGAGGTCGCGTACATGGCCACAGCGCCCCTCCTGGTGCGGCCGCGCAGGCCGCCAGGAAGAACAAGGCTCACTGAGGAGTTTGGGCTGCCGGACGCCGCCTGTCATGTGTCCTTGTGTACGCGACGTGCGCGTACACACGACGTGCACGCGCACGTCGTGCACGTGCATGACGAGCGACGACCTCGTAAGCTTGTGTGCGGAGCATGCACAAGCTTGCATGCTCCGCATGCAAGCTTGCGGAGCATGCGGCTGGCCAAACGCACAGCGTTTGGCCAGCCAAAACGCTACACGGAGCTGGGAGCATCCGTTGAAACGGTCGTAGGGATGACTGGCAGCATCCGGCGGCGCCACAAGCGCGCATTGCTGGAGGATGCGTGCTCTTGCCCGCCAGTGGCTTGCGCGCGTGGGTCAGCAGCATCAGTGCAATGTCAGCTGATGGACGCACGCTGGAATGGAGCTTGGTGCAAGATAGACAGGTCAGCCACACAGGGCCGAGCGCGCTTCGGGCGCGCAGGCCGCGGCAGGCGGCCAGCTGCCGAGCACGGCGGCTGGGACCTCGCCGGTGGTGCTGGCGGCGCTGCGGGAGGCCTACGCCGCCGAGGTCATGAACCTGGCGTCCAACCTGGACATGGACGTGCGCCGCCCTCTGCCCCTGCCCAGACCCTAGGCCTGGGCCGGCCGCGCCGGCGGGGAGCCGCGAGTGTGCATAGCAGCCACGCCTGAGCATCGCGGCCGTGCGCCTTTATGAGAAAGCTCGCTGGTGACACGGGGCTCGTGGCCAGGCGGCTCTTATGTTGGGCGCTGGCCTCGCATAGCTCCTGGCCTGACAGTCGTTTGGGACGGCGCGGGGCCTGCGCGCTAGCCTGAAGTGGCAGCTGGGGGCCGCCGACATGCGGCGCGGCCTGAGAGCGGCGACCTCGCAGGCGTTTATGGATTTGGCGCGCGGCCAGCGCTGGCCGGCGGGCGCGGCCGGCGGCGAGGTGCGCGCGGCGCTGCACATGCGCGTGCTGGACAAGCCGACGCTGGGCGAGTACACCACCGCGGTCGTGCTGGACCACGCGACGCTGCCCGCGCTGCCGGGGCCCATCACCAGCGACACGCAGGCGCGCGCGCTGCCACCCCGCGCGAGCCTCCTGCAATGGCGCCGTGCGGCGGCGCACCAACGACGCGTAGACGCCGCTAAGGAGGGCGCCCGCAGCAACGTGCAGACGCCCGCAGCGGCTGGCCATGCGCGGCGCGGCGCGGCGCTCATGCGGCGAGCCCGGCAAGCCTGCGGCGCCCAGGCCGGCGCTGCGGCGGGCGCAGGTGGTGGTGGCGGCTACTCTAACCTACATACACCCTAAGCCTATCATGTGGCAAGCCCAGCAAGCCTGCAAGCAGCGCCCAGGCTGGCGCGGCGGCGGGCGCAGGTGGTGGTGGCGGCGTTCCAGGCGCCGACGCAGGTCGCCTTCTTCTTCCACTCCACGCAGACGCTCAACCCGTGCATGTGGGCCACCGACCTGGACCTCAGCCAGGCCGCGTACCCCGCGCCCGACTGCCCCGGCTGCATGGTGCGCGCCGCGCACAAGCGCGCCGCCCCGGCGTCGACCGACCACTTTCACTTGGTGGGGTGGGGAACGTGGTGATATACATTGAGCACGTGTTGCACGCACTGGCATGCACTTCATCTTGGCGCCTGTCTCGTGCATGACGTGTGACAGTGCATGCATTTCCATGTAACCCTACCAGGGCCCCTGGCTAGCGCGCCAAGCGGGCGCCGGCGCGCGCGCCAGGTGCACCGCGGCTTCCTGCGCGCGTTCCAGTCGGTGGTGGCGAACAAGCTGCCGGGGTACACGCTGGAGGCGGTCGCGCAGAACCTGACCGGCGTGCGGCCTGCCGAGGCCACCATGTGCGCCCCTCCGCTGCCGGGCATGCCCACCGACAGTGGCAGCACAGGCATATGAGCGGGGCTGGAGCTGGGTGACACCACAGTGGCTCGGTGACAGCCCGCGAGGCGCAGGGCATGCCGCATGTGTGTGACACGCATCCGCTGCCCCTGATGCTGCCGCTGGCTAGGGAAGATCGTATCACTGGTCTGCACACGTATGCTTGTGACATCAGAAGGGGCGCACAAGGGCGGGGTCACGACTCTTAATTGACATGATATTCGCGGCCGCTTGCACAGGGTCCTGTGCTCAGGCCATAGCCTCGGCGCCGCGCTGGCGACGCTGTGTGGAGCCTGGGCGAAGGCTATATATCGAAATGTGCGCCCCAACAATTACGAGCACCACAGCTGGCAGTGCTACGCAGACAAGGCAGCACGGCAGCGGAGGGCTGGCTTGCATGTCACCAAACATCGACTGGTACACAACACGCATCGTATCCTTGTTCCATTGGTCCGCTACAGTGCAGCCCAGCAGGACAAGAAGGGCTGCAGCACAAGTCACCACGTTCACGATCGCGCCAGCGCATGTTCCTGGTCAAGCAGGATGGTTTGGTGTGCTGTGCAGGCTGTCGTGAAGGTGGTGACATCCGGGTCGCCGCGCCTGTTCAACCCTGCGGCGGCAGCCTGGTACGACCGCTACATGGGCGCCGGCAGCGTGCTCCGCCTGGTCAACAACCGCGACGTGGTCCCCAGCCTGCCATTCCAGCGCACCGCGTGCGGCCCCCGCCGCGCGCCCGCCCCTGTGCTAACCCTACCCTACCCTACCCTTCCTTGTAAACGGAACGTAGATCCCAGCCTGCCCCATTCCAGCGCACCGCGTGCGCCCCTGCTCAGCAATCGCGCCTGCTCAAAGCAGCGACAGCCAACCCCGCATGCTCCTGTCATGCTGCAGGGAAAGCGCCGCTGGCGCCGACCATGCGTCAGCTGTTTACCTGCAGCCGAACATGGACACGCGAGGAAGGCACGACTGCCAGCACTGCATGCGTGTGCAAGGCCAGGGGTCCAGACGCAGCTCACCGCATCAGTAAACAGGCCATGCCCAGCAGCCGCAAGCGTCTGGCTCTCTCTGTGGCGCACATCGGGCGTTTCATCCTGACGTGCATGAGGTAGGGTGAGTCTGACATGCGGCTGCGCCCCGCGGGGAGCAGGGTGGGCAGCTTCCAGCACGTGGGCGCGCCCATCTGGCTGATGCGCTCGGCCAAGGACCTGCCGGGCAACTACACGGCCTTCGCCGGCGAGCGGCCCCCCTGGTACACCGGGTCCATCGCCGACCACAACCTGGGCTACGTGCTGGCCCTGCGGCAGATCCTGTTCTGCCATGGGGGCCCGGGCGCCATCTGATCGTGAGGCACGACGCGGCCGCGGAGGCTCAGCGCGCTCTGTGCAGAGCCCCTGGCCGGGTTTGCACGCTGGGCGACCGCAACCCCGCCCGCTGCCAGCTGCGGTATGAAGTCTGAAGTGTGCGAGAGAGAGAGAGAGAGGCGCCAGAGAGAAGGCGTGCTTACATGCACAGCCTGTAGGGCCGCTTCCGGCCGCTTTTACGGTATCCAGTGCAAGTTGCCGCGCGTTTGCGCATTATGTTTGGTTTGCAGCCTATTCTGTCCTGTCTGGTGTGGTGGCCACACTGTGGCGCAGTTTTGATGTTTCATTCCAGCTGAGAGGGTTCAATGAGAGAGGCAGGGCTGCGGGCTCCTACGGCCTGCACCGGCTAGGAGGTTGCACTGCGTTACCGCGCTGCAACCTGACATGCGGGGCCGAATGTGAGGCAGATCACCGGCAGAGCTTTGTGGGGATCACAAATGGCATGTTGTGCAGGCCATTGCGCCTGTTTCACGCCCTAACACATGCGCCCGACTCTGTACATGGAGGACGCAAAGCCGCGCAGTGGCAGCGTGACTGTGCAGCAGGTTGCAGGGCTGCACGCATGCGCTTGCATGCCCCTTGAGTTGCTCAAGATGCATGACGAGTGTCTGAGGTGAGCTCTGGGCGTGCAGCTTTGTGTGGGCGGTGACCCAGCCTGCGCCTTGGTCGCGACTCTGGTGCTGATCAAGTGGGATTGTGAAATATGCTCATGCGGAGCCTGCGACTGTTTGAGCTGTGGGTGCAGGCCAGGTCAGAATACTGCGTGCTGGTAAAATGGCCTGTCAGCCGCCGACGCCTGAAGTATGATTGACTGTTCAGAGTCTGCCGGCGCCTGGCGGATGACGCCTGCCAGTAGCCTGACCCAACATGGGAATGTTGAAGGTGTGGACATGCAAATTTAGCAGCACTAGTTTACCTGGCAGCCTTTACCACAGCTCAGACATGGGTTGCATATGGTCCCATGGAGCACACGTACCTGAGCTGCACCATCTATCGACATGCCGCATGTATCAGGCACAAATGGATGATTGCAGCCATATTATTAGCCAAATGCCACAGGGCTGCGCCGGCAAACAGGGCCAAGCGTTACAGATCAGTTCCACCGCATGCAAAGAATGCAGCAGGCCAGTGCGCGTGTGCGCAGGTGCTGGAAGCAACCCGGACACACCTGGTCTGGAGTAGATGGAAGCAAGCATAGTTGCAGGCAGGTGAAAGTAAGTGCACAAGCGGCTGCCTGAGTGGCTGGGCATTCGAGGAGATCATGTAACACAGCCATATCCCCCTGGATATGAATGCTATAGCTCGATCACTCCAATCTTCCCTGCGAGACATTTTATAATGATTACAACTCCACGGCACCGGGTATACTGAGCATTTGGTTGCTTGCTATGGGGAAAAGCAAAAAAGGTGATCCACAGGGGTAGCCGCACTGTCCAGCGCGTCGCCAGGCGGGCATGTTGCGGTCAGCAGTCAGGCTGGCCGTGCGGCTGCGCACATGCGGCGGCGCCTGCACAGACGCCACTGCCGGCCACCCGGAGGCGTGGGACCCGCTTCGGAGGTATTTGGGCCGGAACGCATGGTTGCCAGAGACGCCAGGATCTTGCAGCCGCGCTTTCAGTGGAGGCGTCGGAAGTGCGCCTAACGCTCCCGAGCGGTGGCTGCGCTCCTTATTGGTAGGCCATTACCGTTGTGAGCACGCTTCTCAGGTTGCCGGCAACCGCGTAGGCAGGCGGCACACAGCAGGGCGCTTTGGAAGGCAGGCCATGTAGCGGAGTTGTGGCAGCTCCCGACCACCACGGGCCGACACATGCTGCCTTGCCAAGCGCAAATGCTACCGTCAGAAGCGTGTTTCCTGCGCTGAAAAGGTGGCGGAGGTGAGGCTCCTTGGTCCAGTGCACTGTATTTGCGATAGGGCGCTCCTGCCTGTCAGTGCTGAGTTCCGCACCGGCCACAAGGCCTTGCAGGTCTGCATCAAGTCGTGCGCTGCTGTGCGCGCTGGCCTAAACCTGCTGATGTGCCAGGGGCCACAAACGCCACCAGGTCGAGTCGCCAGAGGTGCTGAGCTGCATGGAGAGCGCGCGTGGCCAACTGCCAGGCTGCAGTGGCTTCGAGCTGACCGAGTTGGCTCGATGGGTGACCATCGTGCAGCTTGAGCGTGGCCTTGAGCCGAGCAAGGCGCTGCTCGACGACCTGGCGGCAGCGCTGGTGTCCCTGCTGCCGCGCGAGCCGTGGCTGCCCAAGCGAGGAGCTCTTGTGACGGTCCTGACATGTTTAAGCGAGAGCGGCTGGCTGCTGAGCGTCGCGCTGCACGACGGGGTAGTGGGCGAGCTGCTGCGTGCTGCAGCCGGCACCGCAGCGGGTGAGCACAGCAGCAGCACGGGCTCCACCCTGACAGCGTTGCAGGCAGAGGCCATTGCGCGCGCGTGGCGCGCTTTTGCAGCCCAGCCTGGGTCACCAGCGCTGGCCACGCTGCCCGCCGTGCTGCGAGCCGTGGGAGCTCCGCTGGAGGCACCCGCGCTGGACAGCGTGCAGCGGCTCAGCGGCGCTGGCGCTGCCAGCGAGGAGCCCCTGGAAGGCATCCTGCACCAGCTTGTCTCAGCACAGAGTGTTGAGGCCGTCGCCCGGGTCCGCGATGCCGCTGGCGAGCACTTTGGCCGCGAGCACGTCTGCGCAGCCATTCAGCGGCTGGCCGTGCTGTGCCCATGGTGCGCGGCCTAGTGGGCGTGAATGCTGCCGCCGCTGCTGCTTGGCTGCGCGTGGCTGCGCACCCGCCCTCCCGCCCTTGAAGCAAGGCAAGGCTGGGCCGGCGGATATGTGCTGTCTGGGTTCCCGGCGCTGTACTGTGCGTTCAGGCCCTCGGTGTCGCGTGCAGGCGTGTGAGGGCCGCGCATGCGGAGGCTGAGCGCGCGCGCGCATATGCCCTGCTGCAAGGCCTGCAGGAGGCGTTTGAACGCCGGCTGCCAGAGTGCTCAGCGGGGGAGCTGGCCGCCACAGCGCGGCACCTTTCCCGCTTGGGGCTGCTGAAGCATGGTCTTTTGAAGCGCGTTGCTGTCTGGTTCGAGCACAGGCTGGCACGTGCAGACACCAGATCAGACCTGCAATGCGTGGTAGACATCCTGATGCTGTACAGGCATGCTCTGCCGCTGCGGCCCGGCCCTGCGCTGCTCGCCGCCATCGGCGCGTGGCTGAGCGCTGCGCTAGCCTCTGGTGAGGCCGCAACAGGCGCGGGTGCGGCCAAATGGCGCATGCCTGTTTCCCCTGCTTGCGCTACTGCTGTACTAAGCGTCTGGGCCAGTGTGTGTGACGGTGCAGCGTTGCCAGCGACTGTTATCAGGGCGCTGGCGGGTTCTGCTGTGGCCGATGCAGCCGCCCCAGACGCGGCGGGCAGAATATCGGTCGGCAGACTGGCACATGCGCTGTATTATGTGGCTAGCGTGGTTGATGTAGCCCCCCCTGCTGTGCCTGCGACAGACAGCAACAGCCCGATGGCTGGGTTGCAGGCTGATGTTGCCAGGTGGGCGAGCCTGGTGATTGAGCATGTCCAGCCGCATGCCCCCCATGACATGGACCACGCAATGTATGCCTTGGATGTGCTCGCAGTTGCCCCAGACGCGGGGATGGCAGCCGCGGCTGTTGCCAAGGCGGCCGCGCTGACCCCGAAAGTGGACGCACAGCACCTGCGGAGTTACCTCTTCAGGCTGGCCAGGCCGCTGGCTGCATGGCACCGGTCTGGGCTCGCGTCGTGCGAGCCGGCCGCGCGCGCTCTGTGCGCCCGCGCGCCCGAGCTGCTCAAGCGGACCAGGAGCGAGACGGAGCGCGGCAAGGTGCTGGCGCGCCTGCGCATGCTGGCGCCCACCGCGCATGTGGATGTGCCTGAGCTGGCGGAGCCCAGCCGCGCCAGCGGCAGCGAGCCTCAGGAGGCGGGGTCGCTGCAGGGCGACGGCGCTGGCGGGGGCCCAGTGGTGCATCAGCAGCCCCCGTGGTGAACTGCCGGGCAGCAGTCCACCACTCCCTATGCAGGCGCCCGGGAGATAGCGCCCTATGCGTGGATGCGCGGCGCCTGGAGGACTGCCGACGACCAGACAGGGTGAGGTCGGGTGGCGGGCACATGCATGGCAGGCTGCTTTGACAGTTGTCAGCGGGGCAGGCAGCGGTGGGTGCCGGCCTAGCTTTTCTCAGGCCGGCACCCAAGGGTATGCTGATCCAGCATATGCTGGTGCCCCGGTCTCACTGAGAGGGCACAGGACCCCGCCAGCCGTCCTGATCCAGCTCTGTTCCTGCGAGCATGCAGCGCCTGTTTATGCACAGGGCGACATGCGCATCTCACGTCAGCTGAGCTGTGCTGCATGACGACTCGTACGCACCGACCAATATTGCACACTAGGGTGGCTGAGCTGCTGAGCAGCTCAGAAACCCCGCACACAATGACAGTTCTCTGCTCACATGGTCCTGCGCTGAGTGGTCTGAGAGTCTCTACTGGACCACCACTGGTCCAGTGGTGATCGGACCACCGTGGTCTTTGTCACCCAGACGGCGGGATGCGCAAACCAGCCCTGAGCTTTCAAGCTATCAGCCTCTCAAGGTGTCAGCAAAGCGACAAAGAGATGTGTACTGGCAGACAAGCTTGCATGTGCACCTTTTGTCGCCTGATAATGAGCTCATGAGCTCTTTCTTCAGCTCTCTCTCAAGGAATTGCCCTGCCGTCTGCAGGACCGCGGTGCAGCTAGTTGTCACCATAACTCATACTGGTGCCAGCATGCATATCCTCAGATATCGCGCCTGCACCAACCGTGCAAGTCCAGTGAGAGCGTGCAACCGCGGCAGCCTATGAACAGCAACGCTTGCCATCCTGCTTCCTGGGCCGGCAGGGCATGCCCGCAAAAGACAGCTCCAGCTCTGAGGAGGACTGTGCCGCGCTGCGCTCTGTGGCCGTGAGCGGCGGTGACATAGCCAGTCAAGCAAAAAAGTCGGCCGCGCATGTGCGGAGCGCTCGACTCGGGAACCACTGCTGCCCGTAGTTGCCCCCCAGCAGACGTCGTGCTGA
>JAABUV010006572.1_pt1 | contig 12575 bp, 11 predicted proteins | sample 5559971 | NCBI WGS metagenome assembly JAABUV01 (sample SAMN10711881, study PRJNA513362) | rock metagenome | isolation source: Antarctica rocks | place: Antarctica: Victoria Land, Knobhead nord | collected 2015-12-19
GGCCGGTCGACCGTTTCGGCTGCCTACCCGACAGCCACCGTCATTCGTGGAGACAAGCGTTCTGGTTCTGATCCCTATGGTGCGAGCTTCCCTCTCGAATAGCATCATCAAAAGCGCCCAAGAGCCGAGATGTCGTCGTCCGTTACGACAAGACGATGCCTGTCGAGCGACGCGTCATGGCGGTCGGGCACGCGGTCATGCACATAGTAGCGGACTTCACCCAACGTGGCTATAATCCGCTCATAGGTCCACCCTTCGACGGGACGTCCGAGGTAGACGCCGATGATTTTGCCCAAGACACCGGCATAGACACGCTCGCTATAGTCATTGAGGAAGGGCACAGCACACCGTCCTTTTCATGTTAAGCATCCATCCGGATACCGATTTTCAGCACCTGTGAGAACTGGTCCTGCTGCCCTACGTTCAGCGCCGCTGGAGCGCGATCAAGGTCTACGATGGGGTCCAGGACTCCATCCGCGGTCAGCGCGCCCGATCGGAACAAGTCGGCACAGGCCTGTTGGGCGCGCTGTTCATCCCAGAGGGGGTAATCGCGGTCGGGATTTCCCCAGTGGGAACTGGCCTGGCTCGCCACGATCGTCGGCCGGTTCACATGGAACTCTTCGCCTAGATAGAGACCGGCGCCGGTACCCCGGCCCCACCCCACGCCGACCACCGTGCCGCACTGCATAATGCAGCGGATGGCTTCGTGCAGCGCGCGATCCGTGCCAGAGGTTTCGATCGCCACGTCGACGCCCCGGCGCTCGGTCAAATTCTTGATGGCTAGGCTGGCGTCGCCGTCCGTCGGATCGATGGCGGCATCGGCGCCCATCCGCAGGGCACGGAGCCGGCGCGCCTCCACAGGGTCGATAGCCACCACCCGCAGGGCGCCAGACGCGCGTGCCGCCTGGACGGTGAGGAGGCCAATGGCGCCTAGCCCGAACACCGCCACCCAATCACCTAAGCGAACGCTACCGTCACGGACTGCCACGAGCGCGACATGGGCAGGGTCAATGCACACTGCCGCTTCGGGCGCCAAGTCATCTGGCAAGGGGCGCAGCGCGGCCGCCGGCGCTTGGTGGACTTCGCGGACGGGCATATATCCGTAGACGCGGTCACCCGGGCGTAGGACTCGGACATCGGCGCCGACATCGTCGACCACGCCCACAGCCATGTTCCCGACCGCGAACACCACCGGGCGCGCGTCCGGCACATGCGGCTCTGGATCCAGAAATAGACGGCGCTCGGGATCCCAGCGGCGGCCCCGGTTGACGTCGCCGCTCCATAGGTGTGATTCGGTCCCATGCTTCGGCGCCGCCAATGTAAGGCGTACCTGGACGTAGTCGGGCGCGAGAGGTGGCAGCGTATAGTCGCGGAGGACGAAGCGCCCAGACTCGGTCTCAAACAGTAACTCACGAGACATGCGGTTCCTCCTCCCCGGGCACACTCTGCCCATGTACCCTATGCACGATGTCTGTGCTCCCCGTCCGCGCTATGTCTACCTCTATCGGGGTTTCGGGGTCGGACCCGCCCCATCGTTTCAACTGTGGCATGCGGGCCGCTGCGAACGAGTGACGCCGGTGACGGACATCCGCCGATAAGTGGTGACGAGCGCGCCCAGTACGGCTGACGAGCGCGCCCAGTACGGCTGACGAGCGCGCCCAGTACGGCTGACGAGCGCGCCCAGTACGGGAGTGGTAACGATCGCTCGCAAGCGGCCCCGGTGTCTGCGCGGCTCACGCCTTGATCCCGCCTGCTGATACCCCTTCGATGAATTTCTTCTGCAAGGACAGGTAGAGGATGATCGCGGGTAGAATCATGATCACACCGCCTGCCGCCGTATAGGCGTAATTGGTGACATACTGCCCGGTGAATTGGAGATAGCGCACCGCGACGGTCTGAACGGATGGGTCTTGCAGGAACGTCACGGCGAACAGGAACTCATTCCAGCTCCAGATCGCCACGATGAGCGCGATCGTGCCAAATGCTGGCCAGGAGAGCGGCACGACGACGCGCAGGAAGACGTGCCATTCTGAACAGCCATCTATGCGCGCGGCTTCCTCGATTTCGCGGGGCAGGTTCACCATGTAGCTGCGCAGAAGCAAGATGGCGTACGGGAGGTACATGGCCACATAGAGGAGGATGATCCCCGCGCGCGAGTTCGTTAGACCCAGATGCGACCAGATGATGAAAAGCGGCACGAGGAAGAGGATCCCCGGTACCGTGGAGGCGACAAGAAAGTAGGTGATGACGGCGCCGCCTCCCGGCGGCTCTAGGCGCGCGATGGAATACGCCGCCAGCCCGCCGAAGAGGCAGACCGCGAGGACCGTGCATGCGCTTACGACGAGGCTATTGAAGATGCCTGTCGTAAAACTCCCCGTCGTCCAGGCGTCAACGAAATTGGACCACTGCCAGTTGCTCGGCCAGCCCAACGGGCTGAATTTGATCTCCGTATCCGACTTGACCGAGTTGATGAGCAGAAGCAGCAACGGCGCGACAGAGAAAACGACGAGCGCGATGAGCGGGATGTGGGCAAACAACCGGCTCGATCGCCTGGAGTCGGGTCGTCGCCGCGTGACGGTGATCATACGATATCCCATCCCTTCTGACGGATAAAGACGAACGCCCCAATGACAATGCTGAGCAATACGGCGAGGGTCAGGGCCATCGCGCTCGCGTACCCGTCGTGGTACATATAAACCGCCTGTGAGTAAATCCAATATGCCAACACCTGCGTGGCGTTCGCGGGTCCACCCGAGGTCATCACATAGATGAGCTCAATGACCAGGAAGGAACCGAGGAAGGTCGTCAGGGCGACGAACACGAACGTGGAACGCAACAGGGGGACGGTCACGTGCCAGAACGCCTGCCAGGCATTGGCCCCATCGATGTGCGCGGCCTCATATAACGTGGGGTCGATCTGCTGCAGCGCCGTCAAGAACATGACCATGAGGAAGCCCCACCAGCGCCAGTTGTCCGCGAAGGCGACGGCGTACAGGGCCGTTTGGGTGCTGCTCAACCATGGTAGGGCCAGGGTACCCAATCCAATCTGGGGCAAAATCTGGTTGATGCCGAAGATGGGATGGTAGATCCAGGCCCAGATGCGGGCCACCACCACGGTCGAGATCGTGGCCGGCAAATAGAAGATGGTGCGGTAGGCCATTTGCAGCACCCGCGAGCGCACCGAGCGGATCAACAGGGCCCCACCCAGACCCATGATGACCGGGATGGTCAGAAAGATGGCCGCGTATTGGACATTGTTGAGCAGGGCGGAATAGAAGACAGGGTCGCCCGTGAAGAGGGTACGAAAATTGTCCAGGCCGTTGAACTTCGGGATTCCCAAACCGTTCCAGGAGGTGAAGGCTAGAGCCAGCGTGATGATGCAGGGGACGGCCACCACAACCACATGGATTACCACGGCCGGCAGGAGAAAGGCCCACGAAACGTTCCGCTGATGGCGGCGTAACGTCGCGACGTGTCGTGGTCGCGCCAGTCGATCGCGTGTGTTGACGGCTTGCACAGCCCTCTCCTTCTTGCTGGATGTGACGCGGCCAGGGCCCCTCTCGCCGCGCAAGGGGCTGTCAGACCGGCATAAATACCCCGACCTGGCCATCAAACTGGACGTGCGGTGTGCCGAGGCGCGGCGACGGAAAAAGCCGACCGCCACGCCTCGACGTCACGCCCGACGCTACGACACCGGTGGCGGGACAGTGGGTAAGCTGCCGCTTGCTTGCTCGCCCTGGAAGGTCTTCTCCATACCCTGCAAGAATTTCGGGATGGACAGGGTGCCGTAAAGCACTGATTCGGCGTTACTCCACATGTACTGCTCGGTCCCCGCCGGCCACGCCGACCACGCCAGGTAGCCCGCTTTGCCCGATGCCATGGCCTGCTCGTTGTTCAGCAAGACCTGCTGGAAGAGCGGATTGGTGGTCTTGGGGAAATCCGCGGCGGTATACTTCAAGGGGGGAACCCATGTGCTCGCCAGCGTATAGGCCCATTGCCCGTTAAAAGATGGGCTGTGGAAGAACCAGTTCAAGAACAGCGCGGCCTCCTGTGGATGCTTGGTGTGCGCATTGATCGCGTCCACCTCACCGACCCCGATGGGCGGCCAGGCGGGGACACCCGGGCGCCAGGCGGGTAGGGTCGCCACACCCCAATTGAAGCCTTTGGCATAGGTGAAAATCAGGCCCAGGCTGAATCCCCAGGTGCCTTCCATCTTCATCACAGCCTTCTGCGCGCCGAAGAGACCCCAGGAATCATTGGTACTCAAGGACGCCGACTCTTTACTGTTGATGAAGTTATCATCCCACAGAGTCTTGAGCTTGGTGAACGCCTGCGCGACCAACGGGGAGGTCCAGGGCATCTTGCCCGTGAGGACTTTGTACATCATCTGCGGGCCGACGTAGGCATTGAGGGCGTAACTCTCCCACCATTCCCAGCAGGGCTTGCAATCCGAGCTGCCGAAGGCGAAGGGGATCAACCCCTTGCTCTGGATCGCCTTGCTGAGTGTCACCATCTGATCGAAGGTCGTGGGGGGGGACCAGTGATACTTGTTGAAGATGGTCTTGTTATACCAGAGTACGAGTGTCTCGGTCTCGGTGGGCAGAGAGTAGAGATGGCCGTGGTACAAGCCAGCCTTGTACGCAAATGGCAGGATTTTTTTGTCCCACCCGTATTCCTTGGCGTACGGATCGAGGTTCAATACCGCATGTGCGTCAGCGAATGGGCCCATCCAGGAGGGGCCATTCTCGTCGAAGACGTCGGGACCCGATCCCGCCTCAAGTGATGTCTTCAGGTAATGGTCGATACCCGACGCGCCGCTTTGTTGCACTAGCTTGATGTGTATCCAGGGATACTGCTTCTCGAACGGCTTGATGAGGTACGTCTCCGCCGCCTGAGTCGTCGGCGCATCGGTAAACTCCACGCCAAAGGTGAGGGTCACGGGTTGATGCGCATGGAGGCCACCGGCAGCGTGAACGGCCGGGCGAAGGGGCGCCAGGCCACTACTCAACAAGACGACGATGATGGCGAGGGCACCGGCAAGGCGGAGTGATCGCAGAGAGGAGCAAGCTAAACGCATATTTCACCTTCGCATTCGCCTATGGTCATATATGGTCATGTTAGGACGGATCGAACGAACAACGCCCGTTTCCAGGCGCGCACCCGACAGCCGACAGCCAGAGGGGTGAGCTTGCGGTCGTGCGTGTCACCTCCTCTCGGTGATGCTTTGGAAGCATGCCTACACAGGCGCTGGCATGCACGAGGGAGAGTTGCACACCGGCTCAGGCAAATATGTGGCGCGAGGCGAGATTGCCCACCTCATCAATCCAGCATCATCGAATCAATTCAACATGGGGCCATCATACACCACCCATACTCGCCCTGTCAAACTAGTTCTGTACGCATGTTCATGTGGTACGCACCTGCAAATAGCGCGTCGATTGACAGACTGAGGGGTCCCATTTATTATGGTGGGTAGAAACCATTCAATCTTGAGGAGCCTCCGTGGGACAACAGCGCCATGTAACGATGAAGGATGTCGCGGCGTTCGCTGGCGTGGCTCCGTCTACCGTCTCCTATGTCTTGAGCAATCGGGCTCCGATCGGCGAGGAGACACGTGCGCGGGTCCTCAGAGCCATCGAGCAGTTAGGGTATCGTCGCAATATGAATGCCGCGAGCCTGCGCCACAATGCGACCGGGATGATTGGGCTGATCATCCCCAACATCACGAATCCCTTCTACGGCGAGATAACCATCGGCGTCGAGAGTGTCGCGCAGGAGCATGGCTACATCGTCAATTATGGCAATACGAACTATACGCCCGCCCTCACTGCGCGTTATCTGGAGGCGTTCGTCGAGCGGCGGGTTGATGGGGTCATCCTGGTGGACGCCGTGCCGGAGAATCTGGTGCCCTTACGCCAGTGTCACATGCCCGTCGTGCTTGTGGATCCGCAACCGTCGGTCGTCACGGACGAGTTCCCGACCGTCGACACCGAGGATCGCACGGCCGCCCATGATCTCGTCGCCCATCTCATACGACTCGGCCATCGGCGTATCGCGTTTCTGAACCTTGGCCACGGCGGTCCACGTCAGGACGGCTATCTGGACGCGTTGCGTGAGGCCGATCTCGCCTCCGATCCAGCGCTCATCACCTCCGCAGAGAATACTGTGGATCTGATCGGCGTTGGGCAGCACTTGACCGAGCAACTCCTGGCGTCCGGAGCCCAGCCGACCGCGCTTTTCGGCGCTACCGACCAAATGGCCCTAGGCGCCATGCGCGCTACGCGTGAAATGGGCCTCCGCATCCCCGAAGACATCGCGGTCGTCGGCTTCGATAATATCGCCTATGCGACGCTCGTGACACCGCCCTTGACGACTGTCGCGCAGCCGACGTTCCGCATGGGCTCCGTGGCGATGCGGTTGTTGAGCGAAAGCATCAAGGGGCACGCAGAGCAAGCGCCCCGCAGGGTTCTCCTACCAACCGAATTGATCGTCCGCGGGTCCTGTGGCACGGGTAGTGGTCAGAGTAGGAAGCCGTCGAAGAACAGAGAGGAGAACAGATGATGCCGGATAAACCTCGCGTGGTCGTCGACCCCCACTTTCGCCGCATGGAGGAGATCTTTTCCCCATCCGACCTAGCGCGACTGCACGCGACCGTCGATGTTGTGTGGGGACAGGATGAGCCCATGCCTATGGAAGAGGCTCAGGCAGCCCTTTCCACGGCCGTGGCCGTCGTCTGTAGCGAGTGGCGGTACGGCACGGACCTCGCTTACGCCCCAGCGCTGCGTGCAATCATCGACGTTGGCGGCGCTTTCCCACGCACATTGGACTATGCGCAGTGCTTTATGCGTGGCATCCGAGTCCTGACCGGCGCCCCGGCCTTCGGGCCGCAGGTCGCCGAGATGGCGCTGGGCATGGCCCTCGCCGCGAGTCGTGACATCGTCAGCGGCGATCGTGCCATGCGCGCGGGCACCGAGCGTTACCTGCACGCCGGCAATACAGGGACCTTCCTGCTGTATGGCCAACGGGTTGGCTTCATTGGCTACGGGAACCTGGCTCGGTCCCTTCACCCCCTGCTGATCCCTTTCGGATGCCGATTCTTAGCCTTCGACCCCTGGCTAACCGACAGCTATCTGCGGGGCCAAGGGGTCGAACCAGTGCCTCTGGAGCAACTCCTCAGCGTGTCGCGGGTGATTTTCGTGCTGGCCGCGCCGACGGTGGAGAATCGTGCGCTGCTATCGCGGGAGTTGTTGGAGCGAATCGCACCGGGGGCTGTGGTGGTGTTGATCAACCGGGCGCATGTGGTTGACTTTGACGCACTCACGGAGTTGGTACGCGCCGGACGCTTCAAGGCGGTGATCGACGTGTTTCCCACCGAGCCGTTAGCAGAGGATCATCCCATTCGACAGGTTGAGGGCGCGGTACTGTCGGCCCATCGTGCGGGCTCAGTGAAGGAAGGGCTGTGGGAGATCGGAACCATGGTCGTGGACGACCTTGAGGCTATTGCACGAGGATTGCCCCCGCAGCGCTTGCAAGCCGCCCAGCCCGAACTGATCGCCCGCTATGCGAGTAACAAGGCACCGACCGTAGCACGCTAAGGAATTACTCCTAAATAAAGTATCTACTCTATACTTTGCACTTTTTGTTTGACCGCCACCTATTGCGGATTTCTGAGTCGCTCGACCACAATATGTGGCACAAGGCAGGCGTTCTACTTGACCATAATCGAAAAGTGCAAAGATAGAGTAAAGAACTGCTGTGCTATGCTGACGTGATGGAGAAGCACGAGGCGCCAGCGGCCTTCGACCTGATGCGGGCTGCGCTCAATGAGCGGCAGTGGCGGATATATCTCGCGGTAGAAGCCAAGAAGATTGGGCGTGGCGGCATCAGTCAGGTGGCGCGCGGCACGCACCACCCGCAAGACCATTCGCAAGGGGATCGCAGAGATCGAGGACGGACACGCATACGTGGAGGGGAATCGTGTCCGGGGCCGTGATGGGGCCGGACACGCCTGAGCGCGCAGGATCCGACGCTGGTCGCCGATCTGGAAGCGCTCTTGGACCCGCAGGGTGACCCCATGAGCTTGCTCAAGTGGACCACCAAGAGCATCAGCCATCTCCACACGGCGCTCCAGCCGCACGGACCCGTCCTCGGCCTGGAAGCCCTGCACCGCGCCCGGCAGGTTGAAATGAAAATGCGCCCCACCCTTGGGCGCCACCGGGTCCAGGCTGGCGAGGCTCCGACCGCTGTTCACCACGTGGTAGGTTTCGATGACCGCGTCGGTGATGCCGCGCCCCCGTCGGCCGTCGACAGGTAGAGCCGATCGGCGATGGGATCGTGTAGAGCGGGTGCCGCCTCAGCGGCCGGCGATACGTGCGCGCGTCACCCGCCAATCGGGCTCCGCGGCGTGCCACGCGCGGATGTCGTGAATTACACGGGCGATCAGCGCCTCCGCCGGGATCAGGCGTAGCGCCGTCTCGAGCAATTGCTGGGGGTTGGACTTCACGAACGCCTGCGCCTCCATGGCCGCGATCACCTGCGCGCCATAGATAGCCTCGCCATCGTGGCTGACCGAGGCGGCGCGCCGTGCGAGGTCGGCGGCGAACGCGGGATCGCCCGGCGCGACCATCCCCCAGCCATCGATGAAGATCTGGGCGCCGATTTGCTCGGCCACGACCGTCCCGTTCAGGGCGATCGAGCCGCTGTCCGGCGCGGACACGCCCGCTTTGAGCCGCAGAAAAGCGGTGTGTTCGGTCGAGTCCCCCATCCCGCCCCACCAGAGGATGGTCCGCTGCGCGATGATGTAGTTGAGCCAGGTCTCACCGATCTCGCGCGGGCTGAGGTCACGGCGGTTCGCGTGGTCGGGGAGCGCGCGCAGAAACGTGAACGTGCCAGAGATGTCATCGTCAGTGACGATCAACGGTTTAGCGAAGCGCTCATGGACGTAGCTGGTCACCTCGCCCAACTCAGCCATGATGCGCTCATAGGTCCAACCCTCGAATGGCCGGCCCATGTAGACCCCAATGAGCTTGCCGAGTACGCCCGCATAGACACGTTCAGGATAGTCAGAGGGAAGGGGCATCGAGGCGCCTTTCACTGTTACAGAAGAACGTCATCATCTGCTGGTAGATCCACATGGCCAATGTCATCTCGCTCATACGGCAATACCCTACAACCGCCCCACCTGGCTCAACCACTGTTTGACGAAACGGGGCGCGTCGACGTCGACACACACGCGCATGTTGGGCGCGCGGTCCGGGGAGGCGATCGTGCGCAACACGCGATCGTGCACCTCGAGTTGGATGTGCGCGCCACGCACGGCGATAAGGGTCGACGCGACACTGGCGTAGACGGCCAGCGGATCGTGCATATACGTGCGTTCGCCCTGGAAGATATCACTGGGCAAGTTCATGGCGCGCGAGAAGTCGGCGAAGCGCGCCAGCATCTCCTCCATCAGGGTCACCAGGGCGTCGGCGAGCGGCCGCTTCCACGCGCGCATCGACGCCCGCTGCGCGGGTGACAAAAAGACCTGCGTGGTGACCTCGAAGGGGACGATCGTCATCGGCAGGCCCGCTGCGAACACGATCGCGGCGGCGCCTGGATCAGCATTGAGATTCGTCTCAAGGACCGGCGGCCACGGCGTACGCGTGGCGTCGACCATGCCGCCCATCAGGGTCAGATCGCGCGCCCAGTCGCTCAGGCGTGGCTCCAATCGCAGGGCGCGGGCGATGTTGGTGAGCGGGCCGATGGCGACGAGCGATATATCTCCAGGGGAGGCCGAAACGCGTTCGACGATAAAGCGCGCGGCGTCATCGGCCGTGGCGTCCAGATCAACCGCCCGCGTCGGCGTGAGATCCTGGAGCGACAACAGCCCCGTACCCTCATGGCCCCAAAGGCGCGGATGCCAATGGAATGTATCGGGGAGGGGCGCTGCCAGCGGCAGGCTTGCCCCCGCTACCACCGGTACCTCCTCGCGCCCGGCGAGTTGTAGCAGGCGGCGGGCGATACGCGCGCGCAACGGCGCGTCCGCGTGCACCGTCGTCACTCCGACGAGCCGGATATCCGGGTGAGCCGCGGCCAGCGCGAGGGCCAGGGCATCATCCGCGTCCGTGCCCACGTCGGTGTCCAGGATGATGCGTCTCATGCGTCCCCCTCCTACTAACCTCTGGTGCTAGTTGAAAACGCCATTTTGTTCGCGTTCTTGTTGCTTTTATCTAATATTTGATGCACATCTGTCTAACGAGAGGGTAGGGCACGCTATCGAATGGGCTCCGACGACCGTGACTCGGCCGTATACGCACCATTTGACGCAATACAGAGGTATTGCGGCTATTTCCATCGCATCAAAGACATTGGAGAGGCTCTCCAACTAGCACCAAAGGTTACTAGCTGGTTGTTCTATCTTCTCGCGCCCCGCGCACACGGCGTGGTTTGACAGCGGCGCACCCCCATGGTACTATAGCCCCTGTTACCGATGCCAGTCATCGGTAACAAGTATCGATGAGCGGGCTCCGGCCCACGAGTGGAGGACGTGACGCGATGGGCGTGCGCATGCGTGAGGTGGCCGCACAGGCCGGCGTGTCGACCCAAACGGTCAGCCGCGTGATGCGCGGGGAGACGTGGGTCGCGGCGGCCACGGCGCAGCGCGTCCGCGCGGCCATGGCGGAGCTCGGGTATCACGGCAACGCGGCGGCCGGCGCGCTCAAACGCGGACAGACGCGCACGCTCGGCTTGCTCGTCCCGCTACTGGAGACCACGTTCGCCTCGTTCTGGCCGGACGTGGCCGCCGGCGCGGAAACCCTGGCGCACAAACACGGGTACGCGCTCCTGCTCTGCGATACGAGCGACTCGCTCGACAAGGAAGAGGCCTACCTCTCACTGCTCTTAAGCCACAGAGTAGCCGGGATTATCTACGCGCAGCCGCGCTGCCGTCCGGACCGACACCCGGTGTTCGCCAGCTTGCTCGCAGTGAACATGCCCGTGGTGGTGGTCAGTTCGGACGAGCACGATCTCCCCTACCCTCATGTGCGGACGGATGACGTGCGCGCCGGCTACGTGGCGACGCGCCACCTGCTCGACCTGGGGCGGCGGCGCCTCGCGTTTGTCGGAGACGCCGCGACGGCGCCGGGTGCGGGGCAGGGACTCCTGAAGGCGGCGTACGACCGCGCCATGGGGATGCGGCACGCCCTCGTCGACGCGGGCCTCGAGGCCGATGGGATTCCACTCCTTCTTGGGTCACATTCGATAGAAGGGGGGCGCGCGGCGGGCCAGGCGCTGATCGCGGGACCTGGCCCCTTGCCCGATGCCATCTTTATCGCGACCGAGACCATGGCGCTCGGTCTGCTGGATGTCTTACGGACGCATGGTCTGCGTGTACCGGAGGATGTCGCCCTCGTCACGCATGACGGCTTGCCAGCCGGCGCCAGCGCGTTCCCCTCGTTGACGACGATCGCTCCGCCGCGCGGTGCGATGGGCGGCGCCTGCGTCGATGCGCTGCTGCGTATGGCCGCGGGCGAGCCTATCCCTCCGTTGTCGATGTTGGAAGCTCAGTTCATCGTTCGCGAGTCGACGGCCGGCGTGGGCGCTGTCCCGCGACAGGGTCTCAGCACACCGCTATCATCGGCCGACGCCTGGTCGTGGTGGCGCACGGACACGCTGGTCGATGCCACGGACGGCAACACCGCGCCCGTGACGCGTACGACATTGGGGCGCGTCGCCTATACGGATGCAGGGGAGGAGGTGAGGCCGCGAGATTAGTCCACCGCTCACGACTCGTATGTTTTTGACACACGTCCTATTTTTGGCAGACGCGGCCCATCATGGGGCACACTCTTATCGCCCAGGCAATGGAAAGGAACAGGGTCATCATGCACCGGTTCTCACGTTTCCGCACCCCACGCTCGTGGTGGTCGTGGCTCATCGCCGTGGCCGTCGTGGCTGTCGGCCTGCCGGCCAGCGCGCGGCAGCCCGCCGTCGCCGCCCCGGTGACCGTCACCTACTTGTCGACGCAGGGACAAGCCGACATCCAGGCGCTCGTCACCCTCTTCAACAAAACCCATCCTGGCATCCATGTGGTGGAGCAGAATCTACCCTTCGACCAGTTGTTCCAGCAAGTCCAGGTGCGCCTCTCAGCGGGCTCCGCGAGCCCCGACATCATTGACGTGGACGCCCCAGTCGTGGCCGCCTACGCCGTCCAGGGGTTCCTCACGCCGCTCGATACGGTCTTCAGCAAACAGGACCTGGCGCAGTTTGTCCCGGCATCGCTGCAGACCTCGTACTACCTCGGACACCTGCTTGCCCCGCCCCTCAATAGCTCGAGCCAGGTGCTGTATTACAACAAAGACCTGTTGAAGAAAGCGGGTGTGCCCTTCCCGTCCGCTGATGTGCATCATCGTTTGACGTGGGAGCAACTGTCCACGGAGGCGCGCAAGGCGCAGGTCCGCTCCGGGGGGCGCGTCACGGCATGGGGCCTGATCATCGACCAAATCGACCGCCCCTACCAACTCCTGCCCCTGCCCGAATCGCTCGGCGGCCAGGCGATCAGCAAAGACGGCCTGAGTGTGGATGGCATCATCACG
>JAABUV010006573.1_pt1 | contig 12574 bp, 13 predicted proteins | sample 5559971 | NCBI WGS metagenome assembly JAABUV01 (sample SAMN10711881, study PRJNA513362) | rock metagenome | isolation source: Antarctica rocks | place: Antarctica: Victoria Land, Knobhead nord | collected 2015-12-19
AGCAGTAGTAGATCCACGACTGCTTTATTATTCGGAATTGGGGGTCCAGGCACAAAGACCAATACAAGTCAAGCTGCATGCGGCACGCTAGCGTTCGGTGGGTGCGAGATTGCCCTGCGAGGTTTATCCTCTGCTAAGGATTGTCGGAGATTGCGGCGCGGAGAGGGTGTGGCTAAGAGTAGTCAGTAGGTGGGCAGATTACTTTATTGACGAATGTTGATTATATTTATATAATTCGTAGGGCAGTGGTGTCCAGAGTTGTGGCCTAAGGTTGTGGTACAGTAGTAGGTATCCGGTTGGGGAAAGGCGGTTCGTCCATGATCTTTGTGCGCTTAGGGGGAAATTCCTCCGCCGTCCGGACGACGGGCTTTCCGTCGGTTGATGGACGAAGTGGAGATGATTGAGAAATGGAATGTTTTCGTTGCTGGATGATTGTTAATAGTAGATTCGCAATTAGTAATGAGCGATGGTTATATATGTACGTGTGATGTAGTGTAAAAGTGGTCGTTCGAGTCCATCTGCAAAAGTCGACTCTATAATCCTCAACATGTCATTATCGTACCTCCTCGGCTTCTTTTACTCTCAACTCCTCGTCTCCCTCCCAAAACCCAAGGAACAATTCACCGGGCAAACAATCATCGTGACAGGCTCCAATACCGGCCTGGGTCTCGAAGCCGCAAAGCACTTTAGCCGGCTGAACGCGGAGAAAATCATCCTTGCGGTGCGAAATGTCGAGAAGGGAAAAGCAGCCAAAACTTCAATAGAAGCAAGCACGAATCGTCATGGCGTGGTAGAGGTGTGGCCCCTGGACCTCACAAGCTATGAATCGGTCAAGCACTTTGCCAAAAGGGCAGAAGGTCTGAAGCGATTGGATGTTTTGTTGGAGAATGCGGGCATGATGACCAGCAAGTTCTCGGTGGCGGAGCGGGACGAATTGACAATCACGACCAACGTCGTCAGCACATTCTTGCTAGGCCTTCTTCTTCTTCCGAAGCTACAGGAGACGAATTCGAAATTCAACGTCCTTCCTCGACTAGTCATTGTCTCGTCAGATCTGCATTTTATGGCCTCTCTTAAAGAGAGGGACAGCCCCAATATATTTGAGGAATTGAGCAACAAGCAAACGGCGTATATGGGTAATAGGTGGGCCTGTCCTTCAACGAGACAGAAACTCTGACGCTAACACCTGGCAGGTATGGCGTTTCCAAGCTTTTTGAAGTTTTCACAGTCCGGGAGCTAGGGAAACTCATCGACAATTCCTCGAAACCTCATGTGATCATAAACTGTCTTACCCCTGGAGCCTGTTACTCTGACTTTGCACGAGAGATTACTGGCACTCTTCAACATTATATGTTGGAGATAGCAAAATTCCTCATTGCTCGGTCGACAGAGGCGGGGAGCAGGACGCTGGTGGCTGCTGCCGCTGCAGGGAACGAAACGCATGGGAAATACATGGCTGATTGCCATGTCTCAAGGTTCGTTGTGTATGACTGGTGCCTAAAGAGTAGCAGCTGACAGTATTTCCTCGTTAGTGAGTCACCCTTCGTGTTAAGCAAAGAAGGAACAGAGACACAGAGGAGAGTGTGGTCAGAGCTATCACGGAAGCTCGAGAACATCCAGCCCGGAATCCTTCAGAACATATGAAGATTGATGGCCACGGCAGGAGGATCAAGCAATAACTCGTGTATTGAATTCAATGTAATAAGGTGTAGATTATTAGATAGGTATCGAACTGATACTGTACAAATTAATGAATTATATATATGAACGTCCAATGAATCACAGTGCGGCCTTTACTCCGCTGAGCCCCGGGCTGAAATGACTTGGAAAGGCGGATGAAAGTAGTAAGACTCTTCGTGTCAGACGAGAGGCAAATAATACGATAAGACAGCAACAGCGTGACATTACAACAAAAGAATGCTCTAGCAATGTCGAGGCGGGTACTCGTACATGTCCCTGCGGGCCATAGGAGTACATGACTACCGGTACTTGACGGCATACTCGTGACACTCGTGCCATGTTCTCGATTCGAGAGAAAGCCGTGGAAAGCTGCAGTAATAACGGGTACTAACGGGCTGGGTGCAGCTGCAGTATTATTATTATGATCTTCTTGCGATGCTTGTGTGACAGTGAGGAGCCAGCAGAACCAAATGAGAGGCTTACTGTCAACGCTATATCAGTTAGCCATGCTTCCAGCAATAAAAGCTGCATCTCGAACCGAATCAAGCTAATCATACAGCACACGAAACATCTTAGGGGCGACTTGACAGCGTTTGCCAATCCGCCCAGGCTTTGTCATGGCAACAATGCAGCATCTGCCGACTCGTTACAAGAGTGCCTCAGGCTAACCTATGAAAAGGGCCAATGCTCTTAATGCGCTGTTGGTTGCATAAGTGTGTAAGAATAATACATGATACTTTTGGTTGCAGGCGTTGAGAGGCGCGTCCGGAAGTTGGCGACGAAAAGGGTGTGGCAAAGCCATGAATGCTGTTGGTCGCAACGTGGCCAGACCTTTTTTGAAAGGGCTTTGCAGGCGAAACAAAGAGGTCCCCTGGGATGGGCCATGGGGTCTGACCTGACGTGCGCTGCTAGAAATAGTCGTAACAATAGTAAGGTAATACTCCGCAGCCATCCAAGTTTACTCTAGTCGGTTGATCATCGAGATCATGGGGTGCCATAGGTTTGAGACGCCATTCAAGCTTTTTAATTTCTATCCGCAGTCCGTTCGCATGATGAACAAATAAAATGATTTGTGTAGGAGTAAAGCAGCCGAGTCTACCGGTAGGCTGTAGACGCCATTCCAAGCCATTGGCTCGAGTGCGGGAGAATACGTGGATAACGTGGATGAGTAACGGGTACTCCGTCAGCTGTACCTGTCACCATTCTATTTGCCTGGTTAATGGCTCGTTTGACGCTCACGAGTACAAGGGGACTCGGTACCATAGATTCGTCATTGTCCATCATAATGGATGTCCCAATCTGGATCCCAGAGATTTGTCCCAAGGAGAAATCGAGTTGCCGATCAGATGATGTGTCCGAGTCTGGCATTCGAGAGCAACTAAAGGCTGTCACCCCCGTCATGCAGGTGCAAAGTGCCTGGTACAGTAGAGTAGACTGGTAGTATGCGCCTGCCCGTAGGTAAGTGTGCGACACTTGGCTCGAGAAGAAAGTCGTGGAATATTGATGATCCATGTTGGCTTGGCAGCGCTAAAGCGTCTTTCCGTTTCTTGTTATGCCAACCCAAAGCTCCCTTTACCTACCTATACCCCCCCATCAAAGGCCACTCCTCATCATCAACAACAACAACATGATCCTACTACAACCCCAATCATGACCGGACAATAGTAACCTCCAACTCACCCATCGGTCGTTCGTTGTCGTTGCTATCCTCCTTCAACACCCATCTCTTTTGTTTCCCGTTGTCGTCATCAACCCTCCTTCCGCATTCCTCAGCTGTCGCCTACAGCAACACTCTCGGTGCTACCTCCGCCATCATCACTCTGCGTCTCCAACCTTCAGTCAAGTCGAAGCCTACCTCTCATCTTTAGTTCAAACCTATCTACCAAACCTTCGGTGCGTGAGCTACTTGTGGATTCGAGGAATCAGCTCAAGTTCTTGGTTGCCTTCTATGATCTCGACGGCATTCTCGCTGTGACTCGAACGAGAGGCGGGAGCCGAAAGCAATTGATCTAGCTTGACGCTCGCACGTCGAAGATTCATCTACCGCTCTCTGCTACACTTCGATTCTCGCTCCGGCCTACATCAGCTTCCGATAAACGTCCTTTTCGACCTCGATTACCATTATCCGCCATTTTTCTTGTCTCAGACTTCTTCCGTCCTTCTCACGACTCTACGCAGCGAACTACTCTACACCAACCTAGCAACATCCGTTGTCGATTTCCATCGGCGTCCCCTCCTTCGATCCTAGACCAATCCTGTTCTCCGCCCTCATTTACGCCAGTCACAACTAGTCTTCTATAATCAATCCCGGCTACAGTTCGGTTGTTTTCCTTGTCAGTATAGCGATAGAGCCCCTTAAGCCGATCAATCTCGGCCAATTTATTTCCTTTGCGTCGAAAACAAAAAATCATTCTTATTTGCACATGAGGCTCTGAAAATACGACGAGGAGTTTCCTGGTCTCCATGAGCGAAGGGTGGAGGGTTTGTATCCAGCGTTTGTGTTTCCAGTTATAATACTTTTTTGCTCTATACAGTACCGACCGTCACGACCGTTCGACATTTCTTAACACCATCCTCCGCCTTCGCCACCTTGTCTCATCGTCCAACAAACTCAAGCATCTTCGAACATTGTCGGCTTTTCGGCCAGCAGAGTGGAGGTCTACCCTACCTTCGCGCTACGCTTGCAGATTATCTCACAGAGCTTGACATCCTGACGCCTTGTTGTGTACCTCAGCGCTGAGAGCTGTCTTGTATATTGCTTGATTGATTAATTTTGTACTACTTCGGCCTTCCTACGCCAAATTCTTTAGTCTTTCGGTTTCCGCAACGCTATGGATTGTATGAAAGACAGCTTCATTGAGGGTCTGGTTCTAGATGGGCGTTTTCAGTCAATCTCTCCTTTGAATCATGGATCTTTCGGCATGGTCTTCCTGGCGAAGGACCTAATCACTAGTGGTCTCGTTGCGATCAAATGCTCGAGCAAGTCAGCAAATTCCGCCAATTGTCCGGCCGCATCAGGTGATGCCCATCTGGTCGAGCTTGCTTGCCATAACCGACTTGGGTCTCATCCAAACATTGTCAATCTCATCCATTCCTTCGAGACTGATGCACACGTATACTTGGTCTTGGAATTCTGCTCAAAGGGTGATTTGTATGAAGCGATTCGCCTCGGTCAAGGCCCGTTAGAGACCGAGAACGTTCGAGAGTTTATGCTACAACTGGTCGGTGCGGTGGAATACATGCACTCCAAAGGACTCTATCACCGTGATATCAAGCCCGAAAACATCTTCCTAACTCAAGATGGTTCGATGAAACTCGGTGATTTCGGACTCGCTACTACCGAAGCTTGGTGCTACGATATTTCCGTTGGGAGTGACCGGTACATGTCTCCAGAGCAGTACGACCCAGCGGAGAACGGTTACTCGCCCGCCAAGGCCGATACGTGGGCTGTCGGAATTTGTCTTCTAAACATCCTCTTCTCCCGCAATCCCTTCTTAACGCCAACCGAGTCTGATGTCCTCTTCGCCGACTTCGCTCGAGACAACCAGTCTCTTTTCGACATTTTCCCCAACATGTCTCAAGATACTTTCGAAGTGCTTGTCCACGCCATGTCCATCGATCCAGCTAAGCGTTCCCTTACTGCCGTCCGTGAAAAACTCCAGCAAGTCATCAGCTTCACCACTGATGAGGAAGTACTGGATGATTTCTGCAACGAGGACCGCGAGGTCGTGCCAGCAAGCGCCAACCGCGAGCCGCTCCGAACCCCGTCGATCCAAAGCCCCCAAGTCGATCAGGGTGCTGCGTTCCCATGGGCGAAGGCACTTCACATGAGCCCACATCGTCGTCAATTATCTGTCATTCCAGACAACGAGAGCTATACAGAAGATTTGTTCCCTGCTTCCGAAAGAGACCGAGACTCGTGGTACTCTCTGGCTGAGCATAATTCATCTCTTGCGTCCGGCTTGGATTCGACTTTTGCTGCTTCTGTCAAGTCGATGGCGTTGCATCAGCCAGTACCTCGAAATGCTATACGTACGGATCCGCTACCTGTCACTGCCTCACTGCCAATCAAGTCTTCCAAACCTCTACCCGCCTTATCCTCTGTGTTCGGAAAGAACGACAACTCCGTATCCAAGAGTTGGACCGATCTATGGGATGAAGACGAAGAGGAATTCATGGAGCATGAGAAAGCACTTGAACAACGCCGCGAGTACAATAGCCGAAGCTGGAGCATGGAAAGCAAAGACAGTGACCCAACTCTCCGCCGTGCTCCGCTTTCCGAGCTCAAATCCTTATCAGCTACCAACTCACGGACGAACAGTCCTCGGCATGAAGAGGCCGGCAATTCCTTGGACGGCGCGAACGACGTTGTTGACAGCGGCCATTTCGTTTTCGAGGATATCGCACCGCCAACGCCTCGCTACTCACCCCCCTCGAAGCGAACAATAATGGACAAATGGGCAGCCTTGGGCAACCGCCGTCGCGCTTTCCACCAAAGCGCAGAAGGCTCTCCGGACACTCCGAACAAGAAACGAGCAAATCCTGGAAGTTGGCGTGGGGGGTTAGGGTTGAGGGTGTGGTCGGGGAATATTGGTTTTGGAGCGTGGGATAAGAAAGAGAACGCGGGCAATAAGGTGCAGGATTGGCGCCGGGATACCCAGAAGATGCGTTCGACAGAGCGTGTTGTGGAGGACTCCGGCGACCATGAGTGGGTTGGGGGCTGGCATGACCTCCATTTGTAGGTTTGGGCGATCTGGACTTGAGCTGTAGCATCCAGGTGCTGCTGGGAGAGAAAGGAAGCGCAGGCTACGCATGTTGTGTTTTGGATTGCTAGGCAACTAGCGAGAGAATACACGCATTTACCCACTCTAAACATTCTACTCTTCGTCTTGACATTGAATTGTTGATGTATGTGACTTCCAAGTCACCTGTACTTGACGCTTCAAACGACCAAAACACCAAAGGCACGGAGCCTTCATGGTTATACCGCTAACTCACCAGTATGCATGCTGTTCATAATTCATAGGATCAAGGGCTAGTGGTACAAATTATATCCGCCGAAGAAACCTAATCGCTGCTTAAAGCGGACGTCAAAAAAATTCCTCATCTAACCCCACCATCACCCCCACCAAAGTACCATAATAGCATAACCCAGCATCATGGCACCTCAAGGAGAATACGCACTCCTCTGCTTGGAGAATCCTCTCCTTGGTGAGTTCTTCATACTCGCCGTTGATATCAGTTGCTAACCCTAGTCCCCACCAAGACATCCAAGGCCAAGGGTAAGCAGAAAAACCAACAAACCAGTTTTTTTCATACTTCGAACTCGAACCTATCATTAATTCATTTCTGCAGAGATGAAGCCCTACTCAAGAAGTACGACGTCAAGGCCAATGACGCCATTCTCGCCGAGGAGAAACACATGCCCCTCTACGAAGACCTTCTCCAGAACCACAACGCCAAGCTCATCGCCGGCGGTGCTGCGCAGAACACTGCTCGAGGCGCTCAGGTACCCCTTCCTACCCTCTATCCCCCACCATTCCCCTCCCAATCCGTCCCTCCTCCAATTTTTACTGACCACCACCTCAGTACATCCTCCCCCCCCACTCCGTCCTCTACATCGGGTGCGTCGGCCAAGACAAATACGCCCAAACCCTCCGCGACGCCTGCGCCACCGCCGGCCTCCGCACCGAATACCTCGTCGACAGCACGCACCCAACCGGCCGCTGCGGCGTCATCATCACCGGCCACAACCGCAGCATGGTCACGGCCCTCGAGGCCGCCAATGAGTACAAGCTCAGCCATCTGAAGAGCCCTGAGATCTGGAAGCTCGTCGAACAAGCCCAGGTCTATTACGTCGGCGGGTATCATCTAACCGTGTGTCCGGACGCGGCGATGGTGCTGGCGCAGGAGGCCGCCGAGAAGAACAAGATATTTGTGCTTTCGCTCAGCGCGCCCTTTATACCACAATTCTTCAAAGAGCCGTTGGCCAAGACGGCGCCGTACTGGGACTATGTGATTGGCAATGAGACGGAGGCGCGGGCGTGGGCGGCGTCGCAGGATCTGAAGACGGAGGATGTCAAGGAGATTGCAGGACACCTCGCCGGGCTGGAGAAAGTTAATGGGAAGCGGAAGAGGGTGGTGGTTGTGACGCAGGGGACGGAGGCGACGGTGGTGAAGGTGCAGGGGGAGGAGGGGGTTAGGGAGTTTGGGATTAGGGCGGTAGGGGAGGGGGAGATTTGCGATACTAATGGGGCCGGGTGAGTTTTTTGGTTTCTTTTCATCTGTGGTTGAGTGGGAGAGGGGAGGAGTGGAGGAAGCATGGAAGAGATGGAATCAGATTTGGAGCGCAAGTTCATGAACGAAAGAGTACCTCTGCTAACCTTGTCAACTACTTAGGGACGCCTTTGCCGGCGGCTTCGTCGCCGGAATCGTCCAGGGCAAATCCCTAGACGAGTGCGTGGATATGGGACACTGGCTAGCAAGCCTGAGCATCAAGGAACTAGGACCGCAGTACGTAATACCAACTCCCCTAAATGACCTCCCTTCCTGTCCACAACCGCATTAAGAATCTACACGAAAAACGCTCGAAAAATACCAACACAATCTATTCACTTCTTCCCGTCCACCTTCCCTCAGATCAACTCAAATTCGTTCCTTCTTCCTCTCCTTCTTCCGCAGGCTGATCTTCGAAATCCCAAACCACAGATACCCCTCCCCCAAGCAAACCTACCAGCCAACCTCAAAACCCTAAGGGTCTCAGCGACAAGGCATAGCGGGAAATAGGGCGTTCAGGGTTTCAACAACTAGGTTTCAACAACTAAAAGCGCGCCTGGTGCTTTCTTCTGGGATTGCGGGTATGAGGACGGTAGATACCCCGATAGGAAGTTTCATCCTCCATGTGTTTGGGGGTTGGGAATTTAGAACATAGACGGGCAGGGAATTATTGCTCCTTTTCTGGTGTCCGTTCGCTGTTTCCTGGGATTGAACTGATGGTGCAGAGTTGCTTGACCTCTACGTGAAATTGTTTTATCCCCCGCCTTGACCATTCGGTGGCGTTTGCACCGCCATCCCCTCGCGACCGCTCAAGCGGGGACCCTCCCAAGAACTTCCATGGAAGACGCTGGAGCTGTGGAAGACCGTGTCGTCAAACATGGCCGTGCTTCCATGGTGCTTGCTGACAGTAGAGGGTCTTGCAATGACGCCAAAATTGCCAAACGGTTGGTTTTGCGGGAGCTGAAACGTAGCACCGCTGGGGTCAGGTATGCTGCTAATGCTCGAGTCGACAGAGCAGCTAGTCGGCTGATACTGCTGTGGCATTGAGAAGCCATTTTGGGAGTTCCGCGGAGAATGGGTCGGCATGCATTTCGCGGTGCTTGGCCGTGAGTGCGGAGTTTCTTCTCCGGGCTGTGGTGCGAAAGGGGAATTTAGGATACTTGGAAGTGTCGGTCGAGGGGTGCTCTGGTGCTGGGCCTGCGGGGAGTAGGACCCTAAATCTCGGACGAGGTCACGGGCGGTTAGGGTGCCGATGACGCCGTAGCTGGTGTCATTGCCTGCTTCCTTGGTTGGGGAATCGTCAAAGGAATAGCCGGGGGGTGTTGGCGGTATGCGGTCTGCGAACTCGTTGTGGGGACCTTCTCTGTGTGTGTCATTGTCTGCATTTTCGGAGCCGACGAGGTTGTCTACCCAGCGATGAGTATTTGTGGATACGGAGACGGATGCTGCTTCGGAAACACCTTCGCCAAACGCGCATGCTGCGTTAGGCTGAATGCTTTCGTTGACGTACGATATTTCTTCGTGTTCTATACCCGCGGAAGATATTGTTGCTTGGTGGCATTCCGGGCTTCCGATGAATTCTGTAAGACCTTCCTCGTGGTAAGCAAACATAGCGCCTTCCACAAGTTTGATTGGGTTATCCTGAGGGACAAAGTAAGCCCTGTTGTATGATAGCTCGGTTTCAAGCTCACCTCCTGCAATTGCAGCTCTAGTCCATCTAGCAAAAGGTCCCGGATTCTCCCAAGCATCTCTATATTGGAATGATATCTCTCTATACCGTGATCATGATACTTTGGTTTTCTGATGCCAGATTCCTGGCTGTAATACCTCCTCAGTGTACTCTCATGTTCTAACGGTTTGAACCCCAAAGTGTCTTCATCTTCTTCAAGCAGGTATCCAATCTCCGGCAGAGCATCGACAGGGAACGTCGAAGCAAGTAAAGTCAGAGTATTGGCGTAGCTTTTCCACATTTCTTTGATTTGCACATTGAGCGAATCGTTGCCGGCTTCGGCGATGAGTTGCGTGGCGTGAATAGTTAACCAGGAGCTGTAGTGGCGAAGACCAGGGAGAACACGACGCGCTACAGCGGTGGTTTTTTCTGATCCATTGGATGGCAAGCCATCCGCTCCAGATACGGCTTCTTCACCAGCAAAACGCTCGAGCTCTGGCTGAAGGACTTGAAGAAGAGTGGAAAACGTTCTTATATTCAGCTGCAGGAAAAAGAGGACTGATTGCTTGATCTCCTCGGACTCTGGAGAATCTAAAGCTGTTTATTAGTATTAGTTTTGACCTCAGGAAGTCCAAACACTTACTCGACATTCGAACAATAGCAAAGTATTCAGCAGCTATGTTGATAAGAATGAATTTGTTGAGAGTACCCTCCAGCGATCGCTCTTTCAAGTCGACCGCGAGCTGGGTCAGTACCTCGTCCTCGAGCTCGTCGTGTTCAACAAATTCAACGCCATTGTAGCAGCGAGCATGTAGACGCATGAACCAGCCCACCAAGGCTTTTCCAGGTCCTTCCCCATCACGTTGCAGGCCATTGGAAATAATTTCTCCCTTGTTCCAAGCTTCGTGGATTTTCTTAAACTCAAGTTCAAGGTTGCCCCTTGCGGCCGGATGAGGTTCTTCGACGGCCAGCGCACGGTACAGATGGTACGTTGCACGCAAGTGATTAGCATCTGTCCGTGCAATGACCGCTAGCTGGTTCTGAGAAGCTCCAGAGGCAGGATATATGGCTTCAGCGAGGACATAATACCCTATGGCCGGGCCCCAGTTATGCTCCTTACCTACCGGCTCCGACTCGCGGTACCTTGAGAGGTCACCCAGGCGCACCAATGTCTGGTGGCAGGATACAAGAACTTTATGACGGAGGTTTTCGGAGGCTACAAATTGGCTATCAGTGGACGAAGCTATTCAAATTCAGCAGCTTGCCCGTTCTATTGTCCGTTTCAAGCAACATACTGTTCAAGTTTAGTCGGCGGGCAACTGCTCTCAATTCCATGATGCCATTGAACTGCGAATCCAATCTTTGGATGTACCCACGGTAGAAACGTTGGCTTGACTTGATGAAATCCAGATAATGCTTCATTATTTTGCGGTGCTCAACTAGCTTCTTCTTGCCCAATCCCTCACGGAACTACAACGTGAACATATAAGCTTCAAGAGCACCCAAAGCTCTCTCTGCAGACGGACGCACTGTACTCAGCTGCTTGCGAAATCGACTGTTGATCCTGATATGAGCATTCCAAAGCCTGTTCTCCACATCCTTGCCAAGGGCGAAATTGAAGTCTTGCAGCATAAGGCTCTCGCATTTCGCGCGATATCTTGCAGAAGTTAGGAATTTTCCAAAGCCAGAGCATTTGGGAACGTACTGATCAATTTGATGATCGATATTCCGAAATGTAGGGTCCTTCTCTGTCAAAGTGGCCTGAAGCTCTTTCTCTGCTCGTTGAGCCAACCTATGCGCCATGAATATTTGCCCTCCAGGAACCTGACAATTTGGGGAGACTGACTTCCAGCTTCGCTCATTCAAATCTGCCATGACCTCCAGAGGTGTTATTGTTTCTTCAGGAGACCCCACGGTCGACCTAACGGCTAGATATGTGGATGAAGCTCCAGAGGACTGTCTGCGCTGAGCCGGTCCATTTGGCGCAGGTCAACGCTTGTTCGCTACAAATGTGTTGTAAATGTAAAATTCTGACTCAGACAACTCTAATTGAAGAATTCCCAGTGTTGTGATACGTGTGATGTCTCTTAGGGCTTTGTTGGCATCATATCACATCTTGGAGGGGTGTCGAAGGATTTGACCGGAACATCGCCAAGTGAAGGTCTGTCTGACCGCATTCAGACCGCATGAAGGGCACATCTTCTTGATACATCGGTTCCAACAGCTAACATCCAGTGTGTAATGGAAAGGAACCGGAATGCTAGGCGGTTAGACGTATGCAATTAAGAAGATGAATTGAAATCCTAGCAAGTATTCTCTTCACCGCTACACCGCACATCATGCCCAAGCGCTCACGAGAAGACTCTCCCACCCCGCCGCCCCCGTCAAACGCAGCACCCCACTCCGAATCCTACCCCTCCTCGCCCGCCTCTATCGATACACTTCCCCAATCTTCCAGAGCGTCCACAGACCCACCCATCCATTCGAACAAGTACATCCAAACCTCCGAAGAGCTTCCTAGAGCTAGAGCAACAATGAAATGCTCCCTTCCACCCCACTATGAGACCTTGGCATTCCCAACGTTCGAGGAGTTTGAGATCCACTATGCGAAGGTCCATGCGAACCGCTGCTCTGAGTGCCGCAAGAATTTCCCTACGGAGCATTTCTTAGGGCTACACATCAGCGAAAACCATGACCCACTAGTGGAGGCAAGGAGGGCAAAGGAAGAGAAAACGGTTGGCTCCGAAGACTACAACTGGTGAAGAGAGGAGGCTGATCGTCTCTCAGTACCAATGTTTTGTCGAAGGCTGCGACAAGATTTGCTCCACCCCGCAAAAACGCCGCATGCACCTGACTGATAAACACATGTTCCCCAAGAACTACGACTTCCAGATTGTGAATACTGGTATCGACAAGCGCAGCTCCATGCTCCGTACGCGTCACCGTAGA
>JAABUV010006578.1_pt1 | contig 12569 bp, 16 predicted proteins | sample 5559971 | NCBI WGS metagenome assembly JAABUV01 (sample SAMN10711881, study PRJNA513362) | rock metagenome | isolation source: Antarctica rocks | place: Antarctica: Victoria Land, Knobhead nord | collected 2015-12-19
GCAGCGGTGGTGCACCGCTCAGCTGCTTTCCCGCCTGCGCCTGGATCCCGCTCAGCCTGGGCTCAGGACTGCCGTGCACACCGCGCGCGGCTCCGTGGCTGCCAGCAGCTGCACACGCACAGCGGCGCACCCGCGCTCGGCCTGCCGGCGCAGCAGGCGCAGGGACACGCGCAGCGTGTCTGAGCTGCGACCGCACCGCCGAGCAGGCCCGCGCCGGGCCATGCCCTCCTGAACCGGCCCGCGTGACGCGCGGCCGCGCGGCCGGCAGCTGGGTGCTGCACGTGGAGGACACCAACCCGCACTCGCTCTCCGCGCACGGCTGGCTGGAGGACACGAGCAAGGTGGCCAAATACGTCATGTCGGACGCGGACTACGCCGCGCGCGAGGGCACGTACCGCGCGTACAAGGAGCGCCGGCGGCAGGCGCGCCGCGCTGGCCAGGGTATGGCAGGGTTTTATGGCAGGGTATGCTACCCCCATCCTGGGCATGGCTGCCTTCCCCGCGTGCCAAGCGCCCAGACGGGGAGGGCGCGGGGCGGCACTTTCAAACGCGGCCGCCGCTGCGCAGGACGGCCCCGAGTGGCCCGCGGAGAAGGCATGTCTCAGCGCGCCTGCTGCCGCGCAGGAGGACCCCGAGTGGACCGCAGAAAAGGAGCTGTGCACGCGGCGCGGCCTGCCGTATGCTGCAGCGCCCGCGCGCGGCGCCGGCGCCGACGCGGCGGGCCCCGAGCACCAGGCGGCCGAGGCGGCGGCCATCCCCGTCGGCGCGCGCTGCGAGGCGGACCCCGGCGCCAAGCGCGGCGTGGTGCGGTGCGTGCGCAGGGCCGCCCGCTGCCTGCACGCATGTCTAGTGCTGCTTGCAATGCCTCCTAACACTGCTTGCGTGGCTCCGCTTCACCTCTGGAGCACTGTGAGGCCGAACGTCCCGCCCTCCCTGAAGATGTGGGGTGTCAAGCTGGATGACGCACCAACGAGGCAGCTGCAGGTGCCGAGCGTCGAGTGAGCAAAACCAGGCACAGCTACATGCCTCTTCCTACGGCGCAGGCATGTGCCAGGCGCATGCGCCCTGAGCCTGTCCCCATTACCACCTGCCGCCCGCGCGCTCATGCAAGGCGCACGCGTCCCGTGCGCGCCAGGTTCGTGGGCAAGGTGGACGGCCTGCCCGCCGGCTGGTGGGTGGGCGTGCACTACGACGAGCCGGTGGGCAAGAACGACGGCAGCGTCAAGGGCGTCCGCTACTTTGCTTGTCCCCCGGGCCATGGCGGGCTGCTTCGGCCCGCGCGCGTGCGCGTGGGTGACTTTCCGGAGCTCGACGCCTTTGCTTTCGACTCGGACGACGAGATCTGAAGCCCGCTGGATGCCTGGCATGTACAGTACGTGATGCACTGATATGAGCAGGTCCGCATGCGTCGCCCTGCATAAAAAGCAGGAGTCCTGTCGTGCGCCTCGCGTTGTGCAACAAGTTTTGCTGCTACGACTGCTTGTGATACCACGCATGAGGACGTGACCTGTACGCACCAGCTGCGCATTACAAGTGAGAGAGCTCCTCACACATCATGCCTGAAACACTGCCAACAGTCCCACAAATCCCCGGACCTGATGGCCCATGGCTGGGCCCAGCACTCGCACCGTCTCTGGCGCACCCTCAGTGTACAGCAGCAGAGCTGCGGCCTGACATCATGACACACCCTACCAGGGGCTAAGTCTAATCTACAGCCTCTCGCGCGCCAGTACCCAACCTGCCAAGTGCCCCAATATAAGAATGTGAGCCCACGTCCACCATGCATGCACACAGCGAAGGGCCCCAGGGCGTGTACTGTACATTGAACATGCAGGGCGCTCCTGCAGCATGCTCCCACACACTTACATCCCATGCGCAGCCCCTGCCTGCTAGTGTACAGGCGAGCCATGCCCGCCTTTGCTTACCCTCACAGGCCTCATACAGCACTCTTAAGCAATCAGTGTCCGCAGCTGCATGCCCAGCGTCCAGCAGCCTGCACAGTGCTGTAGCGCATCAAACAGGTCGGCGCCCCTATAAATACAGGCCACCCCGCCCCAGCGCTGTTGATGCCCACTGCTACGCCAGCCCTGGGCCCCGTGATCGCCCGGATGCACACACTGCGGGAGGCACCCAGGCCCGAGCGCCCCCGCAAGGACAGCCTCACCATGCATCTGGCGCAGGCACAGCGCGCTGGCGCAGCAGCACATGGACCATGTGGCGGCGCGTCCCAGGCGCACGGCCGCTGTCCAGGCGCCCGTGACAGGGCGGCTGCTCCGGCCATGGTGCGGGGGGGCGCGCTCCCGCGCCCCCGGCGCGCGCCTACGCGCCTGGCGCAGGCTTCTGGCACGTGCGGCCGGCGGCATTGGCCAGGTCCTCGACGCTGACGCCTGCCGGCGCGGCGCGCACGCACGCGTCATTTATGCACCCTCACACACGACAATCGATCAGAGGCCTGGCACAAGGCAGCTGAGAATTGCAGACATACGCTCCCCTGCCACCAGGAACACTTGTGCGTGCCAGAGAGGTGCACACAGCCAGCAGCTCCGCCGCTGAAGCCGAGAGCTCCTTGCATTGGTCCAGGCCCGCTGGTGTGACCGAGTCGCAGGCCCGCAGGAGAGCAGCTCGCACGCAGGTCAGCGGCTTAGCAGGGGGCACAGCGCGTTCAACGACAGTGCGCAGCCGCGCAGGCCGAGCGCACCGGCATTGCACAGGTTGGCGAACAGGCGCGTGTACTGCATGCCGTACTGGTCCAGCTTACCGCAGCCGCCCTCCCACGCGCCCACCATTGCCTGCGCGCGCGCGGCGCCCCTGTCAGCCGCGGTTCGCAGTGCTGCGTCCAGCGCCGCGAAGCCCCCGCCCGGGCGGGCGGCGCGCCGGGCGTGCAAGGCGGCGCGCGCCATGCAGGGCGCACTCCCAGGCTCTGAGCGGTCTGTGCGCGGGGTGGGCCACTGCACGGGTCTGAGCAATTTACGCGCAGCCTCCCTGGTCTGGCTGCCGCGCAGCCCGCGCGGCGCGCGGCCCGGCATGCCTAGCCCCTTACTGTGTGATGAGGGCAAAGCAGTGGTTTCTGATGGGCGGGGCGGCGCACGCGCAGGCAGTTCCAGTCGTCCACAAGCGGCAGGCCGGCCGCGCGCGGCAGCGGCGCGGACACAAACTGCTCCAGCACGGGCGCGGGCGCCGCCAGCGCCGCGTTGCTGCCGGCCGGCGCCGCCGCCGGCAGCAGCAGGTTGGCGTACGCGTACTTGGCCTGCGGCGCCACATTGCTCATTCTGTGCACCATCTCTTTAAGTGGCTTGCAAGGGGCAACCCCGGGCCGGCAAGCAGTGTCAGTGGCGACCGAGCGCGTGTGCACAAGGTCGCGGCCTCAGCGCGCGCGGTGTGTGCAACCTTTGTGTGCGGATTCTGTTGCTGGTCACACGACCAGGCGTGTGTGCATCTCAACCAGAAATTCTGCACACGCCATGCGCGGTGCCTAGCAACGGGGCAACGACCCTGACCATACCCTCACGCCTGGCTGTGGAGGGCCAACGCAGCATCCAGGCTGCGCTGCAGTGCGCGGGCGAGACGGTGTCAGGCAGGCAGTGAGTGACGGGGCTGCCGGGCAGCGTGCCTGCAGCGCCGCCAGGACCGTCGGCTGCGCGAGCAGGGCTGCCACGGTGCCGCGCGCCGCCTCATCCACGGCCTGCGCACCGCCCGGCCTCGAAACCGCGTGATGACCAGGCGCCGCGCGGTACTTCGCGCGAAGCTACTTGAAAGTGCCAGGCCGGCCGCAGCGCCAGATGAGGGGACGGGTCAAACACCCACGTGAGACGCCTACAGCGCATGCTCGGCGGTACGCTTGCCCAATGGTTATTCCACAAAGACAGTGGAGTGAGCAGCCGCCGCGCGCACCCGGCGCGTGTCCAGGGCGGCGGCGAGCTCGGCGCGCGCGGCCGCGCGCGCGGCGCCCGGCGCGGCGCGCTGCACGCCCAGCCACAGCGGCAGCAGGTCGGCCTCGCGCTGCGGCAGCGCGCCCATGCCCGCGCCGTCCTCATCGGCATGCAGCAGGGCGTTGCCGGCGCTGCCATCGCCTGCGCGCCGGGCGCCCTGCTCGGCCTTGCGCGCACTGCGCAAGCATGGCGCAGCACGCGCGCTGCGCGCCCAGCAGCCGCGGCTGCACCCCGCCGCCGGCGCTGCAGCGGCGCGCCCGTGGCACCGCCACACTCGCCAGCACCGCCCGGCAACACCGCAGTGCCGCGCTGCCAGTTGGCTGTATAAAGCTAGGCAGTCTCTTGCCACCAGCTCCGCAAACAGCGTCCCCTGTCCAAGCCCTTGGGCCCGGCTCCTCGGGGCGCGCCCGTGTTCAGCGCGCCCAGGTAGTCGGCGGCGGGCTCCTTGTCGATGGCGCGCGCGCCGTACTGCATCACATGGCTGCCCATCGCGAACGTGTCGTTGTTGGATGTGCGCCGGCGCACGCGCTGGTACTGCCGCTCCAGCGACTCCTCGGTCAGGTCGTAGCGCTCGCTGCGCCGCGCGCGGCAGCGATTCGTCAGCAACCTGTCAGCGACCCTGTCACGCGCGCCTGCAGCACCAACCTGACCACGCATGCTCGCACAGCATTCCGCCTGTGCTGAGGCAGACGTGCAGCAGGGCGCGCCCGCCCAACGCGCGCGCTCTGCAGCCAAGCGCTGCCGGAAGCTGCTGGCGCAGCGCACAGCGCTGCTTCACACGCGCCTCTCCCGGCGTTGTGGGGCCAGGCAAGGGTCAGGGGAAGGGTAGGGTCAGCGGCGGTGCGCGCCTGTTCTCCAGGCAGGCAACCGAGTACAGGTTGCCCAGGCAGGTGGTAACTCGGGGTGGCGGAGGGTCAGGGTTAGGGCAGGGTCGGCCGCGGCGCGCCTGTTCTCCAGCCAGGCGACCGAGTACAGGTCGCCCAGGCAGGTGGTGAACTCGGGCGGCGGCGGCGGCGCCATGCCCGGGCAGTACGTGCCCCAGCTGCTCTCGTACGCGTTGGACGCGGTCGTGGCGTAGACGTCCAGCGAGTCGTCCAGCATGCCCTGCGCGCAGCGCGCCGCCTGAGCCGCGCCCCGCCGGCGGAGGCTGCGACGGCGCGGCTCCTACAGCCTGCAGGCCGCCCAGCACGTCTGGCACCCGGACGCCTGCAGAACGTTTCCGTGGCCGGCGGCTCTCACCTCACCCATGCTCATGCACATGAAGCCAGCTCACATGCTCTTCATGCACGATGGCAGAGTGCTGCTGCTGGCAGGTCGCGCGCGCTGAGCAGACCCTGCCCTTCACACCAACCACGGACGCGAGCAATCAGCGCGGCGCGGCCGGCCTGCGCTATTTGCCCGCGGCCTTGGTCAAGCAGCGTGGCGCGCGCCTCAAAGATGGACCCCGACTCGCACGCCTCGATGTACAGCACCATGTCCCGGAAGCCGCCGGCCGCGCTCTTGTTGGCCAGCGCGCCCAGCAGCTCGTCGGCGTACAGGAAGGCGCCGTTGGGCATGCCCAGGATGCCTGGGTAGGGTAAGGTTACGGGTTATGGGCACATTGAGACCACTCAGCAGTGAGCAGTGCTAACATTGACCATGCCCCGGCGCCAGGACTGTGCTTGCGCCGCCAGTTCAACCTGTGCCTGCTCTAACCCATCCGCGCCGCGCAACTTATGACCACGCCTGAATCAGCAACGCCGTCAGCCAGGCTGCGCCCGGCGCTCCTGACGATGCGGCATGCGGGGCACCTGCAAGGAGCGCAGGTGACAGACACGCTGTCAGCTGGGCAGGCTCAAGGCGAACAAGCACCTGCTCTATGCTGCTGCACGCGCCGCGGGCTCGGCAAGATAATGGGTAGGCAGCGTCAGCGCTGCTCTGACACGAGCAGCGCCCAGAGCGGGCGCACCCGGCGCGCCGTGGTCCGCAAAGTACACAAACACGCGGTCCTCCGGCCCCGACTTGATCGTCTTGCCGCTGGAGCCGATGGTCATGAACGTCTGCGGCGCCGGCGGCTACACACAATTCAGTCGAAATGCAAGGACAGAAGCAGCGGATACACTCGCCTACCTTAAACTCTCTATACTGAATGCTTTTGCTCTTCTGCTTGACACGCATCATGAAAGCAGGGCAATTCGCAGCGCCCTCCTTGCCAAAAGAGCGAAGTAGGGCGGGCTGGGTGGCCACCACGTCACTGGCATGTGGCTGGGACTGTGGCTGGCACTGCCACGCACCTCCTCGCCCTGCAGCACCGACAGGAACGTCTTTGCGTTGACGGTGGCGCCCGTGTAGTCCTGCGCGGCAGCACGCAAGCGGTGAGGTACAGTGCCAAGCAAGCCGAGCGCAGCAGAGACTGTCGCGCCCGACACCAGAGCGGCAAGCTGGCAGCAACGCGCCGTGCGCCCGCCCAGTCAGCTGCCAGGGGCTGTACATGCCTCACACGACTGGCACTCGGCAGAGGCTGGCAGTGGCTCAGAGCCAGCAAGGAGCGCACCGGCTTGACGCCGGCGGCCACGTCCGGGCCGCCCGGCCGATTGAAGATCTTGCCGGGGTGCGGGTTGAACGGGTTGTCCACCAGGTCGTCCTGAACCTGCGCCGCGCTCGCAGACGCCGGGTCAGGCACCGTCGCTTAGTGCGCCCCCAGCCTGCCCCACTCTAGCCAATAAGAAACGCCAGACAGAGTGTGAGCGACTGGGAGCACACCGCACAACGCTCGCACATGGAGCAGCGGGGTCACAGGGGCGCACCATCACGACAATGTTCTCCTCTTTGATGCCGCCATGGCGCAGCACTTGGTACGCCTGCCGGGGCGAGCAAGGGCAGGCGGTCAGCCGCCCCGTCGTGGGCCGCGTCCTCGCTGAGCAGCAACGCCCAGCGTGGCAGCATGCTCTCGTCGTCTATCGTCGCACGCGCAACCACACCAAACGCCAGCCGATAGCCAGTGCACGCCTCGCGCAGCTGCGGACAACGCACTGAGCCAGGACGGCAGCGCGCAAGAGGCGCACATGCAGCACGTCGGCCTGGTGACGGTAGTTGCCCCAGCCGGCAGAGCCGGCAATGAGCAGCGCCCAGATGTCGCCTGTGGCATGCGCACGTGCCGCATCAGTCCCGCGCCGAATCCTGCCAGGTCAGTTCTGTGCGCAGGGCGCCAGAGGAAGCCCCAGGACACGGCGACACGCCAGCTGCAGGCATATCAGCAGCTCGTGCTGCCAGGCGCGGCGGAGCAACCTGGCGGCAGTCCAGGCGTGCGCAAGCGCGCGCACCCTTAAAGTCGTCAGGCTTCTCGCCCGGCAGGGTCAGGAACGCGGGGCGTGCGGCCGCACACGCCGCAGCAGCCCAGACGACGGCCAGTGCGCAGGCCAGGGCTCTGCGCTGCACCATCGCGCAGCGCGCGCTTGCCAGATATGTCGACTTTTGAAGCACCGGTGCACGCCTGCACCTACAAGCCGGACCTGGCCGAGTCTCTTCCGCCCCGCCCAGCATGTCTTGCTCATCCGCTTGTGAGGGTCTGCTGCGTCCAAACTAGGCTGGCCTGTAAGGGGAGCCTGCACTGCAGAAGGGCAGGTGTTGCTTAGAAAGAGACACTCCAGGCCGTCGTCGTGCCAATCCCGCGGTTGGGTGCTTAGAGATATGCTAGGCCCGGCACCGCTTGACACTTGCACCGCGCCGGGCGCCCGCGCTGCCCTGCAGCAGCGCCTGTGCAAACGAGTCCACGGCAGGCAGTAATGCCGGTGATCACCAATGTGGGAGGCTCGATCACCAGCGCGGTTGCGCTCACGCTGCTGGCATGGGCGGTGCGCTTCATCCGCTCGCGCGCAGAGCGCCAGCGGCGGCGCCGCCTGCGCGGCGCGCCCGCCAGCGCGCCCGGCGGCCGCTTCTTCGCCACGCTGTCGCCGGCCGCGCTGCGGATGCTGGTGCGGCGCTCGGGGCGCACCCCCATTGCGCGCTTGAACAGGGGGTCCGGCCGTGCCCCGCTCTGAGCACTCCGCTCAGTGCTGGCGTATCTACTCTGTTCTGCGGCCCGGCCTCAGGCAGCAGAGTCACAGGCAGCAGAGCCACAGCGCGGCGGGCTGAGCCGCAGGTCGAGACGCAGCCGCTGCCGCACGTGGTGCTGGACGTGCGCAGCGCCAAGGCCGCCGCGCAGGCGCCCCTGCCCGCAGACCTGCAGGCCGCCGTCCACCTGCCGGGTGCGCTGGTCCGACTGCGAGCACGCCCGCCCAGCCACGCGCGTCCGGCCGAGCGCGGCCCCGTGCGCGCGGCGGGGGCGTGAGTCCCCTTCCCGCCGTCGGCGAGCGTGTCGGTGCACCCCGGCTGTCCGCTGTGTGGCCGCCCACGCGCGCGCCGAGCAAGCCAGAGGCGTGCACGTCAGCAAGGTCGCCGGCTGCGGGACCGCGCGCAGCGGGCGAGGTGGCGGGCGTGCTGCGCGCGCGCTGCGCTGCCTGGCCGGCGCGCTTCCCGGCCGCGCCGGCGCCCGGCCGCGATTGGCTGCTGGTGTGCCTGGCGGAGGGCGAGGCGGAGGCGCGCGGCGCGGCCGCGGAGGCCGCGGCCGCCGGCTTCGAGCGCGGCGTCGCGCTCGAGGGCGGCCTGTCCGCGTATGAGCGTGCCGCGCATGCGCAGGCGCGCGGCCCGGCGCTGGCCGGCGCCCCCCGCCGCGCGACGGGCACCCGGGCTCCGCCGCGCTGCGCGGCCCTGTCGCAGCAGGGCCTGCTGGGCTGCCGCCGCTGCGCCGGCGCTGCGCGGGCAGCGCTGCCGCTCTGGCCGGCGGTCGCCGTGCCGGGCGATGCGCGCCTGGCGCAGCCCGAGTCGCGGGGGCGCTCGCGCACCGGCACGCGCCGGGCGCCCCGGACGGCTGCGAGGCGGGGCGCTGCAGCGTCCCAACGTCCGGGGAGCGCCTCAGCACGGCGCTGCCCCACAGCCCGGGGCGCCCTGGCCGACTGTGTCCGCCGTGCGGCGCAGACGGACCTGCGATACATAGGGCGCGACGCGCTGGCTGTGCTGCTGGGGCTGGCTGGCGAGGGCGGCCGCCGCTGCGACGCGGCGCGCGTGCTGGACGTGCGGCGCGCGGACGAGCGCGCTCTGTACGGCAGCATCCCCGGTGCGCGCCGCAGGGCCTGTCCTGTTTTGCTGCGCGCTGCAGGGTCTGTCCTGTGTTGGTGCACGGCGCAAGGCCCATCCTGTGTGGGGAGCCGCTGCGCTTGCGGGCCACGCCTGTGCACGAATGGTAGGCTCCGTCGCGCTGCGCGGCGCGCTGGGGAGGCCTTGCTGCGGCAGGCGCAAGCCCGGGTCCTGACACGCCAGTGTGGGTCAGGGCAGTCGCCGGTGGAGAGGGCGCGGCAGTGCAGAGGCTGGCTGCGTGAGCGGCTAGAAAGCCGGGCGGTCCCAGGCCGGCTGCACCACTGCCTCCCTTGCACCCTCCAGGGCAAGGCTACTCCGCTTGCAGCCAGGCGGGGCTGAACGCCTCTGCTTGGAGGTCGACCCCAGCGGCCAGGGCTCCCACTCGCGGCGCAGGCACGGTGCACGTGCCGGCGGACCAGCTGCCGGCGGCGCTGCTGCTGGCGCCCGCCGAGTGGGCGGCCGCGCACCGCTGCCCCAAGCCCGACAAGGCCACCTGGCTGGTGCTGCAGAGCCGCACCAGCCAGCGCGCGGCCTGGGCCGCGCAGGTGCCAGCCCCGCGCGCGGCTGCGCAGCGCCCATCACGCACACTGCATGTTTAGACGGCCTGACTTGTCTCGTGAGGCCGTGCGAGCGCTTGATGCTGGTGGTGCTCGCTCCGAGCTGGCTGAGAAGCGTTCTTCGCCTGGTGGTGTTAGATACACGGCTGACTGGCGGAGGGGGTGCTTCTGCGCAGGTTGCCACGGACGCGGGCTACACCCGCGCGCTCGTGTTCCGCCCGGTGCGCTCCTCGCTGTGTTGGAGCTGCGAGCCGCTGGCATCCAGCCCGCCAAGCCCGACGTTGTCAAGCCCGAGGCTGCTATTCCCAGCTTTGCAGGAGCCAGTAAAGGAGAGCTATGACGGCGCGCCCGCGCAGGGCGTGTACGGCTGGCGTGCGTCCCCGAGTGTCAGGGCGTACCGCGCGTACAAGCGCGGCGAGGCGCCCCCGGAGCCGGAGGCGTGCGCCGCCGAAGCGCTTAGCGCGGCGGCGGGGCGCAGCGAGCTTGCACAGCTCGGGCTACAGGTGTAACAAAATGATCACACGTGCACACGAGCTCTGCGATCGGCGGTCCGGTGATCGGCAGGCGAGGAGGGCTGCTAAGCCCTGCAGTTGATGGCTCAGCGGCTGAGCTCAGCAAAGAGCGGGCAGCCAGAACCTCTCCCCGTCTTGTCACAGAGGGGCCGGCGAGAGCAGAGCGTGACACGAGAGCCTGTACAAGGAGCTGCGAGGCAGGAGGGAACGCCCGGGCACGTGGTTTAGTCATCTTCTTCGCGCGCGCTGCCCGGCACAGCGCTGGTGCGTGCCGCCCGGGCACGCGTGGTGGCGACCTTGGGTCCGTGCAGGCGGCGCTGCAGGGCACCTGCGTGGCCGCTGTCAAGTGCTCCCTGCCACCTGCTGCCGCGCAGGGACCCCCGCGCGCTGCCGCGCCGGGCGTGCGCGTGACTGCAGGGCTGTGCAGGCGGGGCGGGCCGGCTCGCGCGCCGCTCACTGGGGCTCTGTGCTGCAGGCGAGGAGCAGGGAGTGCCGAGGGCCGCGAGCTCACTCCACGGACCAGGCCGCTGGTACGCTGCCCAGCGTTGCGGATTGGTCGAGCCTGGGTGTCCCGGGCGGGCCCGCCCGTTGCTGTCGAGGCCACACTTCGCTGAGCAACTGGGCCTCGCTCCCTCCCTCCCGGCTTGGGCAGATGCTGCGTTTCTTGCGAGGGTTTGGCGCGCCTGCAGCGACCGGTCCCTGGCCGTCGTAGGACTGCGGGAGGACGCTCCTGCGGCTGCCTGGTGACCCGTTTTGAACGGGCGGGAGGTGCCCAGTGTGGTGCATGGGAGCTGGAGCCCCATGCTGCACCTTTGTGTGCCTGCTGGATCCGCGGGTGCTGGCAGCCGTGCCGCGCTGCGTCACGCGCCGCGTCGAGTGATGGACTTGTGGTTCTGCTTGGGGCACATGTCCCCCGCATATGCTCTGGCGCTGGCGCGTGAGCGCTGCCCGCAGCCGCACCGCGACGCGCAGCGCCCCCGCGCCTCTCCCCGCCCAGCCGGGCTTGTGTTGCGCGCGGGCGCGGCGCGCCAGGCGGCGGCACACATGGCGGGATGTGTACTGCCGCACCCGGTGTGGTGCGTCCGTGCTGACCGCCCGCCCCGGCGCAGGCGGCGCCATGGGCAAGTCGCGCAGACGGCACAAGCACCCCAACACGGGCTACCCGTACACCATCGTGCGCGTGGCGCAGATCCACGTTGTGCGGCCGAAGGCCCGCCACCAGGCCGAGAATGGCGTCTACATAGGCGCGGCCCCAGGCCGCTGGGCGCACCTGCGGCAGTCCTGCCGTGCAACGCAGCCGCGCAGCTTGTGCGTGAGTGTTGGCAAGCCCGGTCGCGGTGCGCAGCGCCGACGCGGCGCGCCGCCGGCGCGCAGGCCTGCTGCTGGAGGCGACGGTGGAGCCGATCTTCCCCAACCTGCCGCGGGAGCCGCTGCGGCGGCGCGGCGGCCTCAAGCGGCTCGACTTTGTGCGCGCGTACGGCGAGTTCTGGGGCACCAAGGCGGCCAGCGTGTACCGCGGCACGCGCTCGCTCGTGCCGCACGCGCTGGACTCCAGCCTGCGCGCCGTGGAGGACCGCGTGGCCGGCGTCGGCCTGCCGCTGCTGCTGCGCAGCGAGCACGCGCTGCGCAGCGTGGACACCACGGCGCGCGGCCCGGCCCGGGGGCGCCCGCGGCTCTGCCGCCCTGCCGGGACAGGCAGGGCGCCTGCGCTGCTCGCGCAGTGGCGACGAGATTTGCGCCGCCTGGGGCTGGTCGGCAGGCAGGCGGCGCGGCCGCCCATGGGTCGACAGCCAGTTTTGGCGACCGGCGGCGACTGACGCGTGCCGCGGGCGCGTGTAGGTGGACAGCGCGATGACGGTCGTGCGCGAGATGCTGGCGGGCAAGAGCCTGGGCGACGCGCTCGTGGCGTCGCGCCAGGTCGCGGCGAGCGAGTACCAGTTCCAGTACGTCAAGGCGCGCAGCGACTACCTGCAGCAGGCGCGCGCCCGCCCGGCGCTGCACACCTGTCTGGGCTGGCAGCCTGCGCCAGGGCTGCTGCTGCGGTTGCCACTTTGGCTGCCTTATGACATCGGTTTTGCTTGCAGTTGTGCCGCCTCCAATCAGACATTTCACGAGATTTTCTTTGTCACCCTGAGGCGCGCGGGCTGTGCGCAGGTGGAGGACGCGATCGCGTTCTTGAAGGCTGCCGGCATCACAGGCGCGGCGCGCGCGGCGGTCGCCACGCTGCTCGGCAGCGTGCGCGAGGCGCACAAGACGCCGCCCGCACTGGAGTTCCGCTCGGAGGCCGTCATCAGCAAGGTCAGCGATGCGTGGGGCATGCTGGTCGTTCAGCCGCCAGGTGCGGCCGCGCCGCCCCCGCACTAGGGGCGCGGCCGTTGCGCAAGCGCACTGCGCCTTGAATCCTGCACCGCGCACGC
>JAABUV010006579.1_pt1 | contig 12568 bp, 10 predicted proteins | sample 5559971 | NCBI WGS metagenome assembly JAABUV01 (sample SAMN10711881, study PRJNA513362) | rock metagenome | isolation source: Antarctica rocks | place: Antarctica: Victoria Land, Knobhead nord | collected 2015-12-19
TCGACTACGCGATCGGACTTGCCCTCACCGAAGACATCTTCACCGACGAGGTCAACCAGCGCCCCGAAGGTAAATAGCACCCCACCTCACACAGGTTGTGTCCACTTACATGGTTGTGGACACAACCGCACTCAACAAACAGTCAAGACGGCCAAAGCGTCACGCTTACAGAGCAACATCCGAAGGGACATGAGCAGGTCCAGCTCGACTTCACCACAAGAAACCGGTGGCAAAGCCTATTCTATTGTTTCGTCAGGAGAGCGAGGCGGGTTCTTAACCCCGGTATCGCTCGACGCGACGCTCAAGCTAAGCGCCTGCGAAGAGTGATAGGCTCCGGGCTCCTCTTTGGGCTGACTGCCGTATTTTGGGGCGAGATCACCGAACCAGCAGGCAGCCGTCACGCCCCCATCCATCAGAATGTCACTGCCCGTGATGAAGGCACCATCAGGCCCCATGAGGAGTGCGCCGACGGTTCCTAAAGCCCAAGGTAAGCGTATTGCGGAAGCGGCCGCAGCTCTCCGTTCCGCGGCGCTCTGATGCGCTGCTTGGAACCTCTTCCATTGGTCGAGCACCCATCGCAAATGCGCAGGCTACCCCCTCCGAAGGAGGTGTGGCTCTTCGCTGCGAGGAACAGGACATAACCGAGTTCACCCTGGGGCGATGGCTCTTGAAGCGGCGGCAAGGAACTGCTTGGCCTGCGCCGGGTCTAACCCGGGCAACTCCAGCTTGCGCAGCCCGGTCATCACCTCTGCGATCAAAAGCCTGCCGCTCACCTGATGGATCATGTCCAACAGGCATGCGCTCCGATCAAGCCGCTCCGCTATGTCGAAATGGGCAGACCGCAACCAGGCTTCATAACGTATAGCCGGTTGCGCGTCGCCGATACAGGCGATCCAGGCCAGCAGGCCTTCGAGCTCTGCCGGTGCGCTCGCCGCTTTGGTCAGATCTGTAAGTCCCAACCGTCCCCCCGGAGCGAGCACGCGAAAGAACTCCGCGGCAGCAGCGGCTTTGTCCGGGAAGGTGCAAAACGCGCACTCGCAGACAATCGCGGAAAAGCTCGCATCAGGGAACGGCAGGTGCTCGGCATCGCCGGGCACGAAGGTGACGTGCCCGGTAAGTCCGCGTTCTGCCGCGGCAGCCTGGGCGAGGCGGGTATTCTCTTCGCTGAAATCGATACCCACCACCTCACAACCAAACGTCGCCGCCAGGTAGAGCGCACTTGTGCCTCGACCGGAGGCCACATCCAGCACCCGGGAGTGTGAGCCAAGTCCCATGCGCTGCGCCAGCTCATGGGTAAGCTGTGTGCCGCCGGGGTGGAAGCTTTCGCCCAGCAGGAAGCGTGCGGCATCGCTGCCGTAGAAAGTGGCGCAACACTGCTTGACGGTGGAGCCAGAGAGTTGCGGCTCACCCTCGGTCAAGCGAGCACGACCGGCTGAATGGCGTGGAACCCGCTCATTGTGTCCTTGCGCGTCCACTGGGCGCCCTTTACGTCGAAGATGACCGGCTGCGGTGTGAAGGGGATACCTTCACGCCGCGCTTGGCGACGCGCGGGCTCCATCGCGTCTAGCTGTGTTCGCGCCTGCTCGCGACAGCCGATGGTGTTGTACGCGCAGAAAGGGTATCTGCTTGCCGCCGGGGATCAGGAATTCTTTACAGCACTTCATCAGGTTCTTCTGGTTGAAGGTGTAAGGGTCCATGAAGTCCTGCAGCATGATCATCAGCATGTTCTTGGCGAGATCACCGAGTGTGCCGTCGCCAGGGATGCCGCAGGCTTCGCAGGAGACCTGAAATTGCTCGGCGGACTTCTGCGAGCCCGGGACCGAGGAGGAGGACCACAGGCCTTCAAGCGCTTTGCGGATCTCCAGCGAGAAGTCCGGCATAACGCGATTGGTGATGTAGTCCAGGTAGTCATACACGTTGACGATGCGCGAAAGCGGTGTCACGTTTTCGCCGTCGATCAGAGCGTAGGTCACCGAGTTGCAGGTGGGAAAGCAGCAGGGGACGGGAATGAAATCCGACACCATGAACTGCTTGGCGGTCTGCGCTTCAATCAGCTTCAGAATGTCCGGAATGGTCATGCGGTTCATCGGATCGTGCTGGATGTGGCGGCCAGTGTGAAAGGCAGGCTGAAAGTTGATGCCGCGCACAGCGGGGTGCCGGATCGCAAACTCGATGATGCGACCGATCTCGTGTTCGTTGACGCCACGCTCAATAGTAGGGACCAAAGTGCAGTTGATGCCGATGGAGGCGAGCCGATCAAGGGCCTTGAGCTTCTCGGGGAGGATGCCGGGTTCGCCGCGGATGATGCGGTAAGTTTCTTCCTCGAAGCCGTCGAACTGGAAGTAAATGGAGGCGCGAACCTCGTTGAGTTCGGCGAGGAAGCGATCATCCACCGCGATACGCTTGCCGTTCGTGTTGATCATGACGTGACGGATCCCGCGGGCATGGGCAGCACGGACAAAGTCCAAGATCTGGGGATGGATCGTGGGTTCGCCCCCAGAGAACTGGATGACCTCCGGGTTGCCTTCTGTCGCAACGAGGTGATCCAGCATCTCTTCCACCTCCGGCAGCGTCAGCGAAAAGCCGGGGCTCGCCTTGGCAAAACACAGCGGACACGCAATGTTGCAGGCGCTGTTCACCTCAATGATGCCGAGGCAGGCATGTTGCTGATGATCGGGACAAAGGCCACAGTCATGCGGACAGCCGTCGACGATCTCTGTCGAAAACTGCAGTGGAATGGTTCCCGGCTTGTTGTACTTGCCAAAGGCGACATAGGCCTGCGCGTCTCCGTAGATGAGCCCTTCGAACGGGCCGCAAGTGGGACAGCGCTTGCTCATGTAGACCTTGTTGTCGCGCAACAGCACCTTGGCGTCAATGACCTTGCGGCACTCCGGGCAAATGCTGCGGGTAAGCTCGTAGAAGACGTAATCAGCGTCTTTCTTTTGCACGGGCACACAGGGCACTTCATGGTTCAGTATTGACATGGTGGCCTCTTTCCGCAGGTGGCGCAGGCCGGCGCGCAGTCGCAGGCGTAGGCTGGAGCAGCCAGGTGATCTATGCGACGAACCGATCATACTCCGCCTAAAGTACGGCTTCGATGAATGACCCGCGCGGATCATTGGCGGGTACCCTGTCGGCGAATGGGCTGCTTCGCGTAGCGGGTAGTGCAAGCGGGACGCTGGTTGGGCTTTACCTCGTGTTGCTGCAGGCGAGCCGCACTGGGTCTGCAGGGGCGGGCACGGCCGGTACTCTCGGTGCAGTAGCGTATGCAGCCGAACTCCTGTTTTCCATCCCGCTGGGCGTGCTGGCGGACGCGTGGCAGCCGCGCTGGGTCATGGTGGCGGGCGCACTGCTGGGAGCGGTCGCGGTCCAACTTTTCGGCCTGACACACAACAGCGCAATCTTCTATCTCAGCCGGGTGCTCGAAGGTATCAGCATCGCAGCGGTCACGCCTCCGCTGCTAGCGTGGCTGGCAGATCGAACGCAAGGCGACCTGCGCGCCCGTGCACGCGCCATGAGCTTTTTCGAACTCTCACTCCTGGCCGGCCTCGCCCTGGGAGGTGTAGCAGCAACCCAGTTGTGGAGTCACTTCCATGGCACGGCGTTCAGTCTTATCGCGGTGGGATACTGTTTGCAGCGCTGCTGCTGGCTTTCTTTGCAGGTGACGCCAAAACGGCACCGAAGCGCCACCCACTGGATGGCCTGCGACTTGCGCTGCAGGATGACCACGTGCGCCGTCTGGCACCCGTGTGGCTCTGCGTCAACGCGGTGACCGGGCTGTGGCTGGGACCTACCCTCGCCTTTCTGATGACGTCGCCGTCGCCTTCGTATCGCACTCAGTTCTTTGACGGCCTGTATGCCGCGGATCCCCGACACTTCGGCTGGGTGCTGCTGGCGTATGCGCTGCTCTTTGCAACCGGCGTCACGGGCTGGAGCGTGGCACTGGCACGCGTGGGGGTTCATCGCGCCATGCTGATTTCCCTCGCGACCATGCTGCCGGTGTGCCTGGGCTTTTATCTGGTCAACCATGCCGTTGGTGCGAGCAGTGCTTACCGTTGGATGGTGGGTATCGCAACGGCGTTGTTGATTCTGGTGGAGACGGGTTTCACCCCGGCAGCGCTCTCATGGCTTGCGGGCTCGCTGCATGGGGGCCTCGGCAAGGGCAGCGCCATGGGTATCTACTCTGTGCTGCTTAGCGTCGGCGCCATCGGGGGATCTTTGATGGCAGGTTGGCTGGGCAAACTGTTACGCTTTGATGGCCTGCTGCTGGGAACGGCGTTGCTGTCAGTTGCCGGGCTTCTCCTGATGGCGCGCATCCCAGAGGACGCTCCGGCCGATGCAGGAGGAACGAGCTGATGAAATACGACTTTGATTTCGCGATCATCGGTGCCGGAGCCTCCGGCCTCATTGCTGCGGACTTTGCGCTCAAGCTGGGTGCACGCGTCGTGATGATCGAGAAGGATCGCATTGGCGGGGACTGTACCTGGTCTGGCTGCGTGCCCAGCAAGTCTCTGATCAAGGCCGCTTCGGTCGCGCATGCCGTGCGCCAGGCCGCGCGCTTCGGTGTCGGCGCAGAGGCGACGTCCACAGATATGCCGCAGGTGCGGGCGTGGCTGAACTCCACGATCGAACACATTTATGCACCCACCACGCCGGAGGCGCTGCGCGCGAAAGGCATGCAGGTGCTGCTGGGCCCGGCCAGCTTCGCGGACGCACACACCATACTGGCGGGCGAGCAGCGGATCACCGCCGGCAAAGTTCTGATCAACACGGGAGCCCAGCCACGCATCCCCGCCATCGCAGGGCTCGACGATGTGCCTTACCTGACCTACAGGCAGATCTTCCAGAATGATCGCTTGCCGCAACGGCTGATCGTTGTCGGAGGCGGACCCGTTGGCTGCGAGATAGCCCAGAGCTACCGCCGTCTGGGTGCCGAGGTGTCGCTGATTGGCGAAGCGCTGTTACCCACGGAAGAGCCGGCAGCGGCCGCGGTGCTGGCTTCTGTCTTCGCGGCAGAAGGCATCGAGTGGGTGCATGGACGCGCAACTGCAGCCTCCCATTCGGGCGATGTGTTTACCCTCACCACCTCTGCAGGGGAGGTTCGCGGCGACATGCTGCTCATCGCCACAGGCCGCGGGCCGGTCGTGCAGGCGCTTGGACTCGAACGCGCGGGAGTTCGCTACACGCCAGAAGGAATCGGAGTCGATGCGCATCTCCGCACGTCCGCGCGCAACATCTACGCGGCGGGCGATGTGCTGGGCGGCCCGCAGTACTCGCACCTGGCAGGCTGGCAGGGTTTTCAGGCGACGCGCAACGCCCTGCTACCCGGAAAGGCCCTGGGGACGCCACGCGCAATGCCCAGAGTCACATTTACGTCTCCGGAAGTGGCCCGCGTTGGGCTGACAGAGCAGCAGGCACGCAGAAAATATGAAGACAAGCTGCAGGCCGGAACGCTCGCCCTCAGCCGCGTCGATCGCGCGGTCAGCGAAGACGACACCCGAGGCTTCCTGAAGCTGCTCGCCCTGCCCGACGGCAGAATTCTCGGTGCTACCTATGTCGGCGAACGCGCCAGTGAAGCGATCACGGAGGTCGTGGTGGCGATCGATCGCGGCATCAGGCTGCAGCATCTCGCGGGAGTGGTGCATCCCTACCCAACCTACGCGATCGGTTTGCAGTTCCTGGCCACCGACATGACGATGCAGCGCACCTTCGCTAGCGCCAAAGGCCGCATCCTGCGTGCCGTATCCCGACTCTACCGCTAAAGTGTCTTAATCCTCGCGAAGAGTCGTCGTTTCGTGGTCAGGAGAGCCGATGCCGACGTAAACGCTCTTGACGCACGGAGATAGGTACTCTTCTCGTGGATTAGATGATGGGTATAGCCGGCATTGGCTTATCTGGTCCAACGGTTCTGTCAGTGCCGTTAGCCGTGCCGCAGGCGGCTTTGTGGAAGCGACCAAAAGCTCCAGGTGCTCCTCTGGGAAAAGCATCATGGAGAAATCGAAATCAAAAGCGAGCGCGGTTCGGGCACAATCGTCCGTGTCTCCCTCCCTTGCGCGTAACGAAGCGCCTATCGGAGAAAATCAATACTGCTGTCAGCAGGGGCAATCTCAGGGACCGAACCGCGGGTGAAGCGGGCTACGGCGGCGCCGCTGGGCCTCTATCTAAGCCCACTATCGCCCTGGTGGTCAATCAAAACCCAGTAGTAAGCTACAACGCGCTCATATCACAGCTTGTACTTTGGAGAGAGTACAAGCTTCTACATGTCAGCGCTTTAGGCCGTTCAGGGCATTTCCTCACCAAGAATGCGCCTGCCATCTACAATCTCCCTATGGGCAAGCGGCGGGTCGGCCAGATCGTAGTTATTCTGCTGCTTGCCATCTTTCTGATCGCCCCGGTTTATGAACATTTCGACCATTGGGACGGTTTTCCGAGGGGCGGAGACGACACAGTTCTGAGCCTGATAGCGACCGTTACATTCTGCGGCATGGTCCTGGTAGCCGGGCATTCTCTCTTTCGTGCTTTCACTCGAGAGCGTGTAGTGAAGATCGAGCGGTGGAATCCTCCTCCTCCGGTTCTCTTCGTTTTTCGCCCTTATAAGACCGCCGATGAGTCGCCGCCCCTTCCGCTTCGCCTCAGCCTGCGCGTTTAGACCTCAAACCTGACCGTTGACCGCGCGCCTTTGTGCGCTCCACGTCCTTGTGTCTTCGTTTGAGGTATCTGCATGACCGTAATCGAACCTTTCCACTACGTTGCGTCAACCTCTTTGGGGCGCATGGCACGATGTTTGCTGTGTGCAACTGTCTCGATCCTGCACCGCTTCGGATTAAGGCCACGGAAGTTCGCTTTTCGCCGCCGCCACCACTCCGGTGCCCCCATCGTTTCTTCCACAGTTCTTCTTGCAACTGTTGGATTGTTATCGGGGTGCGCACACTACAAGTACCACCCGGCTCCGCTCTCGCCTCCAGCGCTGTCTCAGGTCCTAGAAGCTCGCAGCCTCGATGATTCTGACCTGCGTACCTGGATGGATCACAGTGCGGGGTTCAAGCCGTCCTCCTGGCCGATGCGTGAGTGGGATTTGAATACGCTCACCCTGGCTGCTTTCTACTTCAATCCGGACCTCGATGTGGCCCGCGCGAATGCAGCAGCAGCCGACGCGGCCATCACCACCGCTGCGGCCAAGCCGAATCCTTCGGTGAGCTTCGCCCCTGGCTACCAGACACCGAACCCGACGCAGTTCATCACGTCCTTCGACTTCTCCTTGCCGATTGAGACGGCGGGCAAGCGCGGCTATCGAATCGCCAATGCTACGCAGTTAAGCAAGGCAAGTCGTCTACAGTTCGGCCAGACAGCATGGGTTGTGCGAAGCCGGGTGCGCGCTACCTTGGTGGACTACCTGTTTGCCGTCCAAGCAGCCGAGCTGCTGCGAAGAGAAGAAGGACTACGAAACACGTATGTGGAGCTGACGGAGCGACGCTTCCGCGCCGGCGAAATCCCGCTCCCAGATGTGACTGCTGCACGCATTGACCAGACGGCTCTTCGCCTTACGCTCCGCAATGCCGAAGGGCAGGTGCATACAACGCACGTCGCTTTGGCGGCGGCCATCGGTATCCCTGATTCCGGTCTAGCGGGCAAAAGCCTGGTCTGTCCGGAGGTCGATCAGCCTCCGGCACCGACATCTCTACCGGCTAAGAGCTTGCGGAGTGAGGCAATACAGAACCGCCTCGATGTGCAACGTGCGCTCGCTCAGTACGAGGCAGCGCAATCCACCCTGCAGCTCGAGGTGGCGCTTCAGTATCCGGACATCAATCTCGGTCCGGCGTATGCCTATGAAGAAGGCTCAAACTTCATCTCGCTCAGTTTGTCGGCAGTTCTGCCTCTCCGCAACCGCAACGAAGGACCGATTGCGGAGGCGGAAGCCCAGCGCAAAGTAGTCGGTGCGCAACTGCTTGCTGTGCAAAGCACCGTGATGGCCGACACGGACAGATCCCTGGGCCAATATGCAGCCGCGTACACCACGCTGGGCGAAGCAGAGCGGTCGGTCAGTCAACTTCAAGAGCAGCAACGAGCGGCGATTCGGATGCTGCAGTCGGGCGAGACGGAACAGCTTACGGTCACAGCAGCTGAGCTTCAAACCTCGGTAGCCAAGCGGGCTCGGCTGGATGCCATTCATCAAGCTCAGTTATCTCTCGGCTTGGTGGAAGACGCCTTGCAGCGGCCCATCAGCCCCGGAACAACACAGATGTTTCCATCGGGCGCACCACGGTAACGAAGGAGCCACCATGAAATCGACCGTACGCATTGTCATCTTGTCTTTGGCGGTCTTCGTTGTTGCCGGAGGACTCCTCTGGGGCTTCATCGCCGGTCGCGGTGAACAAGCAGCCGAGGTGGAGAGAGAGTCGCCGGTCAAAGCTCCCTCCCGCGTCACTTCGGAGAATGGTCAAACTGTCCTCGCCTTCGACGACGTAGCCCAAAGAGCCAACGGCATCAGCACCACAGTTCTAACCCCAACGAGACAGCAAATACAGGGGCAGGCAACGGGGGTGGTGGCACAGCTTCAGCCGCTTCTCGATCTAAAGGCCAGCTACAACACCCCTCGCACGGATCTCCTGCGAGCACGGGCGAGTGCACGTGCATCGGCTGCGGAGTATGAGCGGCTCCGCCTACTCAACCAAAATGGAAAAGATGCGTCGGACAAAGCGGTGGAAGCTGCGCGTGCGACGGCTGAAAGCGATGCGGCGCTTGTAGAAAATGCGCAGCAGGCAATCACTGTCCTGAACGGGAGCGCCCTGCTGCACTGGGGTCCGGTCGTTGCCGGTTGGATGGAGGGGAACTCGCCACAGTTCGAGGCCCTGCTGATGCAGCGCAGGGTTCTGCTTCAGGTGACCAGCACGACCGCAAGCCCATTCTCCGCGCCCAAACAGGCTACCGTGCAACTCTCGGATGGCACACACACTCAAGCCGATCTCGTTTCGGTAGTTCCTCAGCTCGATCCGCGCCTGCAAGTACCGAGTCTCCTTTACATGATCGCTGCGCATCCTGGCCTTGTCCCGGGAGTCAACCTGAGCGTGTTTCTGCCGTCAGGTTCACTGCAAAACGGTGTCGTCATCCCGTCTACCGCAGTGGTCTGGTCGCAAGGAATCGCGTGGTGTTACGTCGAGGAGTCGCAGGGCAAGTTCATACGCACACCCGTCAAAACTTCCGATCCTGTTGCCAATGGCTGGTTCGTCGCACAAGGGCTTAACCGGGGAACGCGTGTAGTTACTACGGGTGCGCAGACGCTTCTCTCGGAAGAGTTCCGCTCCCAAATCCAAGCGGACAAGGACTAAGGGAGACCACTATGTTGAACGCTGTCGTTGGCTTCTCGCTTCGTTTCCGTGGTGTTGTACTGTCGCTGGCGATTGCACTGTTGGGCTATGGCCTTTACGCCCTCACGCAGGCGAAATACGACGTTTTCCCAGAATTTGCACCACCCGTTGTCGGCATTCAGACCGAAGCGCCTGGGCTATCTCCCGAACAAGTGGAGCTCCTGGTCACCCAGCCGCTCGAAAACTCCATCAACGGCGTCACTGGAATCGCAACTCTTCGGTCGAACTCGATCCAGGGTCTTTCGGTCATCAACGTGACCTTCCGAAGCGGTAGCGACATCTACCTCGACCGGCAGCTTGTGAATGAGCGGCTTGCCAGCCTAGAGGGCCAGTTTCCGGTTGGGGTTCATGCGCCCATCATGGAGCCGCTCACCCTTTCCACGAGCACAGTTCTTGTCCTAGGGCTCACCTCGCCAACCAAATCGCTCATGGATCTGCGAACGGCGGCAGACTGGACCTTGCGGCCTCGGCTCCTTGCTGTTTCGGGCGTAGCGAATGTCGCCGTCTTCGGGGGCGAAATCAAGCAGCTTCAGGTGCAATTCCTGCCGGAGAAGCTGGTACAGTATGGCCTCTCCCTTAACGAAGTTGTTGCAGCCGCACAAAAGGCCACCGGGGTTCTGGGTGCGGGATTCATCGAGAACGGAAATCAGCGGCTCATCCTGCAATCGGAAGGTCAGGCTCTCACCCCCGCCCAGATCGCCGCTACAGTGCTTGTGCGCCAGAACGGGGCGAACGTCACATTAGGGCAGGTCGCCAACGTTGCCGCAGGCGCAGCACCACCCTTCGGGGCTGCTTCTGTTGAAGGCAAGACCGGCGTCGTTCTCGTCGTTTCCGGGCAATATGGCTCGAATACTGGCGATGTGACGGTCCAGGTTGAGCAGGCTCTTCGGGAACTCGATCCTGCCCTCAAAGCGCAAGGCATCAATCTGCGCTCCGATCTCTTCCGGCCTGCGAACTTCATCAATGTAGCGGTTCACAATGTTCGGCACTCTCTCCTGCTCGGCGCGGTGTTTGTCGTCATCGTGCTCTTCCTCTTCCTCTTCGATCTGCGCACGGCGGCAATCTCCTGCACGGCGATTCCACTCTCTCTCCTGGTCGCCGTAACCGTGATGAACCGCATGGGTTTCACGCTGAACACCCTGACTCTGGGCGGCCTGGCGATTGCCATCGGTGAAGTGGTCGACGATGCGGTGATCGATGTCGAAAACATCCTTCGCCGGCTGCGAGAAAATGCGGCTGAGGGCCATCCACGCTCCCTCTTCGCGGTTGTGCTCAGCGCATCGCTTGAAGTTCGCAGCGCGGTTGTCTATGCCACCTTCGCCGTCATTCTTGTCTTCATTCCCATCCTCACCCTTTCCGGAGTCGCGGGCAGGCTCTTCGCCCCTCTTGGAATTGCCTACATTCTTTCGGTCCTCGCGTCGCTTGTCGTGGCTCTTACCGTCACCCCCGCTCTTTCGATGCTCGTGCTAGGCCATCGCAAGATCAGAACAACGGAACCGCCCGTAGTGAGCTGGTTGAAACAGCGGTACTGCTCCGCACTCGCCAGAATCGAGCGCTCTCCTCGGGTCGTAATGGGGACAGTCGCCGTTCTGACAATCCTGGGTGTCGCCGCTCTACCCTTTTTCTCGGCCACCTTCCTGCCTGAACTCCGGGAAGGTCATTACATCGTGCACATGCAGTCTGTCCCTGGATCTTCGATTCAGGATTCCTTACGGGTTGGCCGGGAGGTGACGGCGGCACTCACCCGTCTTCCGTTCGTAAGGTCCGTTGCGCAGAGGGTTGGCCGGGCCGAACAGTCGGAAGACACCTGGGGCTCGAACTATAGCGAAATCGAGGTAGACCTCAAACCTACCGGCGGTGAAGAAGAGGAAGCGGAGCTCGGGACGATCCGGCAAACATTGTCACAGTTCTCGGGTCTCAGCTTCTCGGTTCTAACCTTCCTGACGGAGCGCATCGAAGAGACGATCTCCGGCTACACCGCATCGACGGTGGTTAACATCTACGGAACGGACCTCGATCAACTGGACAATGAGGCAGGCGAGATCACTCGCGTTTTGAGTGGAATGCCTGGAGTCGCGGACCTTCAGATGCAGTCTCCTCCGGGCACCCCGGAGATCGCGGTCACGCTGCGCACCCCCGAACTGCTGCATTGGGGCTTCGATCCTGTCACCGTATTGCAGGACGTTCATACCGCCTATCAGGGCGAGCAAGTCGGGGATGTTTATGAGGAAAGCCGGGTCTTTCCGGTCTCGGTCATCTTGCCACCCGCATACCGAAACAGCACAGAATCTATTGCCGCCCTGCCCATCAGAAATCCAGATGGCATCTATGTTCCCTTGGGCAAACTCGCGAGTGTGTATCAGACATCTGGTAGGTACAACATCCTGCACGATGGAGCGCGGCGGGTTCAAACGATCACCCTGAACGTGGCCGGGAACGGCACCGATGCCTTTGTCCAGAATGCCAAGGCCCGGATTGCCGCACAGGTGCATCTGGCTCCTGGTGATTATGTCCAGTTCACCGGAACTGCGGCTGCACAGGCTCAGTCTCGCCGCGACCTGATTGTTCATTCCCTCCTGGCTGCTTTGGGCGTTGTGCTTCTGCTTTCCGTCGTCTTAATGAATTGGCGCAACCTTGTCCTGGTGCTCGTCAATATCCCCTTCGCTCTCGTGGGAGGCGTGCTGGCCGTCTTTGCTGGCGGCGGCGAACTCTCGCTGGGAGCCATGGTGGGATTCGTCACTCTGTTCGGCATAACGCTGCGGAACTCGATCATGCTCATCTCGCATTACGAGCACCTTGTCGATGTGGAGGGAATGACCTGGGGCTACGAGACCGCAATCTACGGTGCATCCGAAAGGCTCGCCCCCATTCTCATGACCGCGCTCGTGACGGCATTGGGGCTATTTCCTCTCGCCATCGGCAGCGGAGCGGCTGGGCAGGAGATCGAAGGACCTCTGGCCATCGTCATCCTCGGCGGCCTGATTACCTCGACCGCACTGAATCTGCTGGTTCTGCCCACGTTGGCTCTCAGATTTGGACGGTTCGAGAAGCATTCTCAGCCATGACGCAACAGGAGCTAGTGTGCTGTCCCGGAAATTCGTGAACAAAGGCGGGCGAGTTTCTGAAGGATGGAATCGGCTGTTGCTGTCCATGCGAAGGGGCGGCAGTTGCGGTTGTATTGCTGGACGAAGTGGTCGATTTTG
>JAABUV010006581.1_pt1 | contig 12562 bp, 11 predicted proteins | sample 5559971 | NCBI WGS metagenome assembly JAABUV01 (sample SAMN10711881, study PRJNA513362) | rock metagenome | isolation source: Antarctica rocks | place: Antarctica: Victoria Land, Knobhead nord | collected 2015-12-19
TCACTCCCCAGAGAGACTTTCTCAAGCTACTATAGAGCCTCCCAAACTTTTACTTGATTTGGCCAGGTCTGTGTACGCCTGCTTACCATTTCAACAGACTCTGCTAACACAGAACTTAGATTCAGTATCCTTTCTTCGAATTTTTCCGATACTGTTCCATTCCTAAATATGGCTCGGTCAATCTGCACACGGCTTCAGAAGACTCGAGTCCCTCTTCCAGCAGGAGAGTCCAATCTTAATGACCAGTTCGAAAATCTACTTCGTCGGTTCCATCACCATCGAGGCGAGCTGAGCCTATACACTAATCAGCCTAAGCTGTCTCTCTCCAGTTATAATACCTTTATCCAGATGTTACGCGAACAAGTTGGGGAGCAGCCCCGCGGAAAGGACCAAAGCCTGGGTGTAGCATGGAACGAGCTTCGTTGTGCATACTTGCAGAGCGATACCCCTCTAGACGCTGAAGAATGCTTTAAGAAGTCGATTGATTCGCTAGGTGCGCTTGAGGGTGCAACCCGAAGGGACTTAGCCCTTACACGTCTGAGGTCCTGAGGCAATGATTCGCTTTTCGTCCACCATAAATAAACATCGTCATATTCATCCGAAATGCGGAAACTTCCGCGACGCGAAAATCACACCTCACCAAATTTCGCTCATACACAATTCTGCGCGTTTTATGACCCACCACGAATTTCCAATGACTCAAAGATTGCCGGATGAAGTCGTATACCGCATCAAGATCCGATTGTGTTGAGTGTGTGAACGGCTTGTACACTTGATGTAGGTGGAGCTCGCTACATATACGCTAAAGCTAGAGGAATAGGGCGGTATATAACATCAGTACAATCGACGATTACGCAAACTCTAGAAAGTAAAAGCCCATATAATCCCATCTTTCCGCTTCACCTCCTTCACGTTCCGCGCTGCTACTTGTTATCAATAAGACTTGATGCCAGTGCAGCAATCAACAAGCAAGTCTTCAACACCGAGGCATTCTCAACTTCCTCTGTAGTAGGCCCGCAGCAGCGAAAGTAAGGACCATAAGGGAAATTGTAATGACTATAAAAATCCAGAATTGCGATGCTATCACGAAATGTGTTGCTTCGTTTTTACTGAAGACAGACTTCGTGTATATTAGGTTCGAGCTGAAGATGGTCTTGACTAGTTAGCTATCAACAAATAGATGCACTCACGATTACTTACGGCAACTAGAGATGCCGAAAGATACATTGTGGCGATGGTTGTAAGGACTTTAAGTGTCCGAGAATCATCGTGGCCCTGCTGAGCTATCGTTGAGAGTATCATGTTCTCCTGATGGTTTTGCGCAGCAATGAACTGCAGGGCCACAAGACTGATCCGTATCGCTTGATCTGTTGCCTGCACCGTTTCATCGTTTCGAAACTTGACGATGCTTGATAGCTAAGTTAAATATCGTTTGTTAGCTTATTGATTAGTGAAGAATGTCTTAGAGTCCGAACCAATTCAGCAGTCCCCGAGGATCGATTCAGCATATCGGTAACGACCCTCCGTTGTTGCTCCACGAAAGTAGCGTACATTTCAAGGTCGCCGCAAGTCTTGAGACCGGGATCTTTACTTGAGACTAACGCGTTGCAGTGATCACTACACCGTCGTGAGACGTCGATGCAAGAATTCAAAGCGAATCTGCACTGACGTAGCTTCTCTTTAAGCCGATGTACGCGCTGACAGTCGGAGAAAGCTATCGTATAATCGTCTTGGCACTCTCTCTCAACACGTGAAAAACATGCCTTTTCATCCTTAACAAAATATTAGCTACAAGACTTATCTCGCAGAGAGGTACTGCGCATACGAGCTCATCTAATTGTGCGCTTAGGTCTCGTATATAGTCCGGCCAATTTTCAGCCATAGAAAGTAGTATGGCATCGTGTGTTCGTACGAGAGTTTGAACTATACCGTCGGCGTAACCGTCTGGACTACGTAAGGCAGCATCGAGCTTCCGACGAGTATACTCGATTGGCTGCAGCAGGATATAGCAAGAGCGGTCATCTTGCAATCCTGTCCTATGATAGATACCAGTCTGCCGTAGAGACCAAGAATCGCCGCGCAGCCGTCCGTTTCTTTCCACGTAATGGATATTATAACACAATTCGGCTGTTGCTGATATTTAGCGACAATTGTACCAACGAGAGGGTGTGGATAACAGCAAGCCGCAGCCCCGCGCGTTATAGAACCCCAGAACCCGCGCCATTTGGTCTCCTTCTCCCTAATCTTCTGTCCAAATGATCCAAGCCTATCCAGAAACGGGTCGAACACCTGCTCGGCCTGAATGAGTCCGAGAAAAGTATCGACGATCACGCAAAATGAGCCCCAAGAGAACTCCTGTGAGACCACACTGACTCTTAATCTCGTACCTCAGAGCCTCGTTGAGATCAACTCACTAGATTCTGTGGTAGGACTTCGTGTCGTCCACCTAGAGTATATTCAGCCTTTCGGCGTATTATCTAGCTAGAACAAATATGTACATTTATGCAAGCGCATATCTCGGACGCTTTACTAATAGTCGTTACTCTCATTTGGCCTGTAGTCCGCGTCAGCTAGTTTTGGTGCCCGTTCCGCTCCGCCATACCGTGTTTATCCCTTGGGACCATGACCAGTTCCATGGCCCCACCTTGTGGAACAAAGAGCTTTGAGGCGTTTGACTGAAGGTTGGTTCGCCATATTACGGGGTCATGGCACGTAGTATTGAATGTCCCTGCTGCTAACATGATGTTGAAATCCTGAATCTCGGAAAAGTGATCCTGTCTCGACGCCGAGTAATGCGAATACAGATGGGGAAATGGAAACCCTTTTTCGACCGACCGTCGCTACATAGAGGTGTCTGCATCGGACTAGCGATGTAGAGAATGTCATGTCACGTAGTCAACATATCCCTCCATTAGAAGTGAATCGGTTTGTCGATCGGCATGCATATTCTATGCGGCCTGTTGGCCTGCTTACGCCCGACCACAGTGAGGCATTTATACTTTCTAAGCGGCACCTCCCTTTCACAACGCACTCCATTGTTATTGAATGGCAAGGGTGTCGTCCATGCTTCTACTAGACAAGCGAAGGAGGGTGAGAGGCCTAAAAGAGGCCGAATGGGGGATTTGAAGTCGTGCAGCGATGAGAAAAGAGAAATCCCTTCTGCTATCTAAAGCCGCTGGCGGAGCTGGCTGAGAACTGACAAGGGCGTTTTATTATAACAGCTGTTCGAGATCTTATTCAGCATTCCACCTAAGGGCGCGGCGCTTCCACAACTCTCCATCCACATATCACAACATACCACACTTTTCATTAACGCCTTGAAATCCCCATCCGAAGCAGTTGTCAAAAGTATTCTAATGGCAGGCCGTATCTCTCAGACCTTGCCTCAGAGGTACATTGACAGAGCAGACCTCAAGGATTTGCTCCAGCGTCTCTTCGGCCAGGATTTTGAGACAGAAGTAAGTGCTTTAATCCCACGTCTCCAAGTCAAATCACGTCTGTACAGAAGTTTGGCCAATTCTAATATAGTACCAGGACTGTGACGACAGGTGGAAGATAAGCGTTCCTCGTAAACTCACAGAGGTGACCTTCACTCGAAAGCCCATTGTAATATCATCTAACGGATATCTTGTAGAAGAAGATCAAGTCCATCACCAAAGCCCCGGCCAAATCGAGCTCGTAGGATACAACAAGTGAATAAGCGCAGTTTCAGAAGTTCTTCTTGCTTGCCATCCTTCCAAAGCCTACGCCTGCAAGCTACCGACATAATGGAAGTGCTTCGTGACTCCATTCTAATGCTCTGCGTGAGGAATTACAGAAAGCAAAAGTTCATACCAGAAGCGAGGCTGTTTGAGCTTCTAACAGCGGACAAGATCATCCAAGCTTGCAAGAATACCATCAATGACTCGAAAGTAGTGAACATAACCGATGCAGTATTTAGGAAGGCAAGAAAAGTCTTCGCAATTCTTGTCCTAATCGACCATCTTAAGCTCATCGAGGAATTTGTCAAAGATGATCATTTCCAAGAATCACCTCTTGACCACAAATTACCCTTTAGCATTCAGTATCTACAGTCGATACTTCCGAATCTTCAAGCCGAATTATTTCATGACCAACAATGGGTTTTTTGCGCTCCTTATTTCTCGGATTCTCGGATTCCGCGTTATTTCCAGGATCAGACAATCTTGCCGTATCAGAAGAATGTTCGCCTCACCTCGGGGGGGTTTGGAGTTGTTTTCGATGTCGAGATCAACGACGCACACCACCGATTGAGTAGAGTAGGGACTACTGCAGCGCCGGGGGTTATAAGCCTTGTCCGCAAGGAAATGGCGCCGCAGGAGAATGACTTTGAGACGGAAGTGCAAAATCTATCGTTTCTTAATCTTCTTAAACACCCGAACGTTGTACGCCTACTTTCTTGCTATCACCACGAGCAAAATATTCATTTACTTTTTCCTAAAGCTAGTGAAGGTGACTTAGGGGATCTTCTCACGAGCGAACGCTCATCGCTGTTTGCGAGGAATGAAAGCTTTCTTATAGCTTTCACAGGACTTGCCTCTGCAATTCACAGCGTTCATGAGTTCACTGCAGGCGGGTTTGATATCAGGCGAATCGGTTGCCATCATGATTTAAAACCAAAGAACGTCTTGGTTGACGTCGGACGTTTTATTTTAGCTGACTTTGGTTTGTCGCGGTTCAAACACGGCGCCGACGGCTCAAAAACTCATTATCGAACACGAAACGGGTACGAAATCGCCCCCGAATGCCAGAGCCTCAATGGAAAGATATGTAACACGATTCACCGATCGAGCGACATATGATCATTTGGATGCATCGTTGCGAACGTCCTGGCCTACATGAGAAGAGGCAAGGACGGCGTCGAGTCCTTCAAACAAGCCAGAAAGTTCAACAACGACGGGGAAATCCTTTCTTATTTTCACCGTGGGGATACCGAAAACCGAGAGATGCATAGCTGATTGCAGAAGCTCGTCCCCGAATGCTCTTCGAGCGAGAGAATGCTTCTGGAACTGGTCAGGCAAATTCTTGTCCTGAATCCCGGCGACCGACCTCTTGCTGGTGACGTTGTTGCTGAACTTCAATTTATTACTCTTCATGCACTTGCTCAAGAGATTTCCCGTAATTTCGGGCGATTTGAGAGTATGACAGGTCAGACGGGAATCGAGCTACTGATCGAAAAAAAGAGTTTCATGGGCTGGCAGCATTCTTTGGGTCTTATCAGTGATCACACTTCAGACGTATCGCTTAAACATCTCTCCGGATGCGACAATTTCGAAGGTACATTAGATAGGCTCGAGAGTCTTCAGAATGTACTAGAAACTTCTGATCCGTTGTCGAAAAATATACGGCGACGTCTAATACTATCATTCCGACAGCATAACTCTTCGCTGTTAGCATTTCTCGAACATTCGATACAGATCAGCGCGAACATGTATCTGGAGACCAGTCTTTTGGAAGCGGAGAGCACAGAGTACCTCCAGCTTCTGTCTCAATATATCGATGTCAAGGAAATAGGACACATGGCTGACATTAAGCAAATAACGCTGCGTGCCTTGTCTGGAGAAGCCCCCATGGATGGCCTCAAGCTTTCTTTCGACTCGCACACCGTTGGAAAGTGGCGCAATATTCAACTTGATAATATCAAGTCTGGAACTGAGTCCGACAAGGTTCAGTACAGCGCAGACGAATCATGTTTGATCGAATGGAAGAGATACGAAGATCCAGTTCGCCGAGATACAATCGAACCTCGTATTCAAGCCATCGCCTCTCTTTTACGTTGTCTTCCCTCGGTCTCTCGTTTCCGTATACTACCCTGCAAAGGTTACTGTCACAAGCCCGATCGCAAAGCTTTTGGGCTCGCTTACAGCATCCCGAAGAGCCTTACTGATCGCACCATCACCGTATCTACGCTTAAATGGTTTCTGCTACAAGGCAAAAAATCACGCAAAAACCTTCCCGATCTTAGAACGAGGCTCTCGCTCGCGCAAGCTCTCTCCTCGGCCGTTCTGGATTTCCACAACGTTTCGTGGCTACACAGAAGGCTTTCGACGGCCAATATTTTGTTTTTCAATGATACCACGCAGTCGCTGTCGGCGTTGACAAAGCCGTATATTATTGGTATTTTGTATAGTCGAAAAAACGAGCCAAGCGCTTTTACTGAGGGTGTAGATCCCAATCCACAAGAGAGAGACTATCTGCACTCAAGATATCTCAAGAACGACGAGCGTTTTAAGCCGGGTTTCGACTATTATAGCCTTGGGTTAATATTATTCGAAATCGGCGTATGAAAGCCATTGCACGACATGATACCTCCTACCGGCTTCCCCGAAAGCATAGCCAAGAAGCTGCTGACTGAATGGATGCCAATGCTAAAATCAAGGGCTGGTATAGAATATAGCAATTGCGTGAAGGCTTGTCTTAACGATTCCTTGCTTAAAGCAGATTCATCGGCCGGAGCTGGTGCCGAACGTTCAGATGAGGACAATTCTACCGTGATCTACTTGAAGTTCTCGAAGTACGTCGTACAGAAGCTGGCCTGACTTAGTGAGTGCAAGATATAATCAATAGCCTTTATACTGCTTACGTTCTGGAGACGTTCGTTATACTTTAGGCAACGTCAAAAATGGTTTCCAGAACTGGCAGTTGCAATAGATATCTATAGGGATGTCGTTGACGAATATCTGAGTAGAAATCTTAGTAACGTGGAAGGGTCCGACGAGGGAACGGCACTCAGTCAGGGATTCGAGAGGACTGTGGTGGAAATGTGTGGTTTACGAACCATGAGTTCTGGCGTGAAGTTGCTGACAGGCTTACCGTACAGAGTGTTCCTACTCCGGCATGAATATAACGAGGCATTTTGATCAGGCAGACTTGCTTTTTCCAAATATCATTGTGTGAAGTATGTCTTGCAGTCAGAACGCCTATTCGGAAGTCGGGCGTGATGTTCTAAGCAGCAACTAGGCAGAAGCATAGCAAAGCTATGACAACATGCAGTAAGGTAGACGTGCTTCTGCCATCTGTCTATTCAAACGGAAATAGATCTGGTCGCCAAGCCTGGCTGGGAATTGATCATATAGTAGTTACTCCTTCAGCTGCTCATAGTGATATTTTACGTACCTTATCACTGCCTTTCATTGCAGCCTAATTACGTCCGACTGCGCAGGAATGACCGCAGCACTTTCCCTGCTTGCGGTCGAAAGAACCGGGCGTAGCATTTCGGCCAATGGCTGGCTTTTACGTTAGCAAGACATTCAATGGAGGGGCATCAGTGAGGTGCTTGGATTTGCAACTAGAGTGCAATCGCACGATGAATTCTTTTGCAAATTTCGCACCCAGCTTTTCCTGAAGCCGCTACGTTGTCCTTAAATCTCGAGTCATTCTCTTTTCTCACAAGCCACTATTCATACAGCACTCGATCCGTTACCTCAAATTACCTCGTACATCGTAACAGCAATGGCCTTCATCTCACCTGCGGAATCTTCAGCGTCTCAGATTCGATCTTCGTACTACTCTATAGTTCGAAGGACAGACCCCAAGGAAAACGACTTTCGTTACGACTTCATCACGTTTCTCGAGACATGTCAAAACCTAGAGATCGACGTCCTTGATATTACATGGCAGCCAGCTCTAGATGCCTTGGGAGTCGATGAACAGTCTGAGGTGCGCCAGTCGTCAGTTAACCTGGTCATGAGCTTTGCATTCAATCGGGTAAAGCCAGAAAAAGGAGAAGAGGAAAGAGAAGAAAAGGAAGAGGAAATCTATCGCGCCTTGGTATCACAAGTCTCTATATTACGGTATTCAGAGATTCGCAATCATCCGAATATCATTCATCTGATAGGCGTGTGCTGAGATATTCGAACTCCCGTTCAAGAAAACGATCACCACCCAGAGACTACCAAAGCACCTTGGCTTAAAGTCTGGCCGGTTCTGGTATTCGAAAAGACAAAGCATGAAGACTTGAATTGCTTTATGAGATCAGACTGTGGCAGGAACTTAGGTTTCACGAAAAGACTGAAACTATGCATCGATATTGCCGTTGGGATCAGAGACCTGCATAAGAACCGTGAGTGAACCAATACATATAAAAGATGTTTATTTAACTTATGCGTTATAGGCGTCGTTCACAGAGATATCAAGCCCCATAACGTGCTTATATCTGAAGATAAGGATGAAAGTTACACAGCAAAGATTGCAGATCTTGAGTATTCCGTTCTACTCCCCGGCGATAGTGATCACGGGTATATGCCACGGTCCGTATCTTGGGAAGCTCCAGAACAACATGATCGAGGACATCTGTTCTCTGAAATGGTCAAAATGAATATCTATTCCTTTGGCTTGGTATGTTTATGGTTCTTGTTCAACGAGAAGCTAGCCGAAAACGACCTTATTTTCGATCCTCTGCCGGACAAACGTCCCCATCCTTTGGAATCGAAGAAGCAAGACGGACTGAAGGAAACCATCGAAAGATTAATCTACGAAACAGCACAATTCTCAGCGAGGGAAGCTAGTGGTTTGGTATCATTCTTCCGATTCTGTTTGGCTTCAGACCAAGAAAATCGGGCTTCTGACATAAGAACCTTAATCGGGATTCTCGACGCACTATCGTCAACCATGAAGATCATTGTGTCATCTGAATCGAGTGCTGAAGTCTCGGCTAGCAATCTACTAGAGCCGTTCCAGGTAAGTAAAGTCATTTTTACTATAACATAATACTAATTTAATTCAGATTTCTAGATCAATTATAGCCTTCTATATGGTCGACTATCGCGTTCGTCGTCATATAGTTTCCTGTCTTTCAAAAAGGCTGGAAGATTTTAGAACCACAAATTCCTTGAGCCAACTTCAACAAGCTTCATTTCAGCTTGCCGTTTGTTTTCGACTAGACTTTGAGCTAGATCAAAATTATGAAAAAGCAATAGAAGCAGTACAACAAAGCGGCAGATCAGAATCAGACCTCAATTTAGAGATCGAACAAATAAGCTTCACCCATTATATCATACAGAATGAGTTTTTTCGAAATCTTAATTCTGAAGGCCTAGATATGAGAGCAAACACTATTTTCAACACGGCGAATTACAATCTAGTTAACGCTCAATTAGAATTACAGAAAGATCTTGCTGCAGTTAATTTTATATTATACAACGCTTTCACCTTACTTGATATCATTAAATTTAGCCTAGTTGTCATATTTACCCTAAGGGGACTGTGGCAAGATGCCGAGAAGCTGAACGTGCAAGTCATGGAGACGAGAAAGAGAGTGCTGGGAGCGGAGCATCCAGACACGCTGACCAGCATAGACAATCTGGCATCAACATACTCGAATCAAGGACGATGGAAGGAGGCCGAGGAGCTGAAAGTGCAAGTCGTGAAGACGAGAAAGAGGGTGCTGAGAGCGGAGCATCCAGACACGCTGATCAGCATAGCCAACCTGGCATCAACATACTCGAATCAAGGACGATGGAAGAAGGCCGAGGAGCTGAAGGTGCAAGTCATGAAGACGAGAAAGAGGGTGCTGGGAGCGAAGCATTCATTCACGCTGATCAGCATAGCCAATCTGGCATCAACATACCGGAATCAAGGACGATGGAAGGAGATCGAGAAGCTGGAGGTGCAAGTCATGAAGACGAGAAAGAGGGTGCTGGGAGCGAAGCATTCAGACACGCTGATCAGCATATCCAACCTGGCATCAACATTTTGGAGTCAAGGACGATGGAAGGAGGCCGAGGAGCTGAAGGTGCAAGTCTTGAAGACGAAAAAGAGGGTTCTGGGAGCGAAGCATTCAGACACGCTGATCAGCATAGCCAATCTGGCACACACATATTATGCTCAGCGGCATAAGAGCAAAGCGATTCGATTAATGGGAGACGTCGTCAGGTGTCGTATAGAAAATATTGGTGCCGATCATCCTCATACAATTGCCGCGAGGAATGCACTGCGTGAATGGAATATTAACTAAATAGCACGTCAGATTTCGATTGAAGCGTAGCTTCAAGGAATGATCTTACATCCTCATTGCGAGAAGGCAGCGTTCTGGGTGTGGCTTCGCAGGGAAGGAAAATGCCAAGAAACTTGCGAGATGCAAAAGGTGCCAGTGTGCTTACGGAAAGGCGATCTTGCTAGACATTCATTTCACTATACATGAACGTGAAACATGGCTGGCGGAATGAATTCAGAAGTTGAGCGAGAAACGAGTCAGAAATGAAGCGTGCAGATAGAGTCACAGTAGATAAAATAAATAAGGTGGAAAGCGGTTGAATTATTCTTTCTCCATTCATGTGACGAGCTTTATACGGCTCTGGACTCGTATCATGTTCCAGCGTGTGCGTACTGCAGCCGAATATCCATTTCCAAGATTTGTCCTCATTCCTTGTACACCAACAAGCGCTGCTCGCCCAACTCTGATCATGGGCTATGCTTCCTCATGCTCGAATAGTCTCGCTCATTCTCGCTCGGATATTCACCATTGTTGCGGCTGCCGAGATTAAGATCGCTGTCGCTGAAATCGTCGTCAACATAGCTGCTTGACGGCTCAGTTCTCTGCGACGCAATCCCGGCATCAACGATAGCACCATGCTGGAGCTGAGTCCGTGCCCCATCCTCGTAGAAACTGCTAGCCGCCGAGGCAAATCTCGTTGTTCTTTGGCTGTGTAAATTCCGCGATAAGGTATGCCGGCTGAAGCCAGTCAATAGGAACTGATGTTGTTGGCAGCGGTTTGACTGTAGAGACGGTAATCTCCCCGACGTGGCCGATCTCTTTTATGAGTCTGATAAACGGGCCGGAAGAGAATCCTGGCTGGTCATGATCGGCTCGGATCACCGCTGTAAAGGAACAGAAATGCAGGGAGGAATGCGGACAGAACGTAATCTTAGTTAGCACGAGTAGGTTGACTCTGAACGATGTGCTTGAAACACAGCAGTCAGACGGCATGTCTGTATTCATGACTTCTTGTGCAGAAGGGGTAGGTGAGAGCAAATGAGCCTTAGCGCAATGCCTCTGAGCCGTGCGGCGTGCTTGAGGTTGACGGGGAGACCGTTGCTGAAGATGATGCTGGCGTTTCCTTTGCGCTGGCTTACCGTTAGACAGTGATGGCCGTTTCCGTTTCGCAGGACGTAGCCTTCTATCTTTCTCATTCGATTTAATGTGAGTGATGCCAAGCTGGCTTTAAAATTGGAAAGGAAGAGGAAAGCGATGATCTCTGTCGCTTGCTCGACCTTGCACTTCCCTCTTTCTTGTGGGAAGGATAAATTCTACCACCCTCTATGACCGTCAGCGTCCCTACCACGGTATCTGCTTCACGATGTGGCTGTTCATCGTCGTTGTTGTCGCTATCATCAATGTTCTTCTCCTCCTCCCGCTGCCGCTGCTGCTGCCGCCGCCGATCATCCTCCTTGATAAAGGCATCGGAACCTAGAACGGGGCGATGTAGCTCGGTTCCCTTTAGTGCGCTTTGACTGGTATAGAGACGATCGCCTTGGCAGAACTGGTACTGTGTAGACGCTCTGAAGGCTCTAGAGCCGCTGCGAGAACGATCGGAATGCGATATCGTGACCTCGGATCTCGCGCGACCTGTGCAAAAGTCATTTGCCCTGCTGCAGTCGTGTAAAGGCACGCTTGAGGGACGCGGAAAGAGACCATGAGGGGGCGTAGGACCCGAAGGCAAAGCTTTTTGCTCGTTATGCCGCAATGGCTGAGCCGTCTCGGATAAGTCTCGATGCTCAATGTCGCGGCATTTTTCGAGATTGGAAGGAGGTACTGGAGTGCTTAAGTCGAAAGCGGTCTCTGTGCTATCGAGAACGCGTGTGTCTGGCTCCGCACTTTCGGCGCAGACACTATCGTTATTGCCTTCAGCTTCGATGGCACTCCGCTCGTCTTCTTTCAGGACAATTGAACTTTCTACACTATATCAGAAACCTAGAGAGGGGCTTTTCTGGGTCAAAACCGATGGTGATGAACGCTTTCACGTTGACTGACGTCTGAATTATGGTCAGATGGTGATCTGTCGCGATCGATCGAACTACTCCTTGCCTCGAAATCTGCCTTCTCGATCCCTTGATTCATGTAATTTGAGCTTGGGTCTTTAGTTGCGAAGCTTCTCAAAAGCTCTTCGATTGTAGGAAGGTTGTAGTTGTCGTCGCGGTTATTAAAGACAGTGTCGGTTTCTGCATCAAATTCTCATCAGTCAGTTACGATCGCTACAACCAGATATTCACATCCCGAAACGTATCGTTAATTCAAAATCAGTTGTTGCTATTGTCATCAGGAATTGCTGCGACTGATAGCGAGGCCGTATCGTGCGTCATCCCGTCAGGGTCAATGTGCTGGCTTTCCTCGAGCTTGCTGAACCGCTTCGGAGTGATGTTACGACGAGTTATCAGGCTGTTGGAACGCGGAGCAGTCGGGACATAAGTCTAGGGTACCGGATTGAACGCAGCCATCTCGATTGCAGAATCGAAGTGAATTATTAGGAAATAGTTCTGCTGACTGCTGGCTACTGGCTGCACCGACACAAGGTGCACAAGTTGAAGAAAGACGAGCATTTCAGGC
>JAABUV010006582.1_pt1 | contig 12561 bp, 11 predicted proteins | sample 5559971 | NCBI WGS metagenome assembly JAABUV01 (sample SAMN10711881, study PRJNA513362) | rock metagenome | isolation source: Antarctica rocks | place: Antarctica: Victoria Land, Knobhead nord | collected 2015-12-19
CGCACAAAAAAGGCCCGGACGGACCATCTACCCACCGGTTTCTGGGGCCAACGGCGACCGCGCGCGGCCCCAGAAACCCCTGCTCCGCTTGACCTAGCCGCCTGATTCAGCGGAAACTAGAGTAAGTGGAACCATATGACAACGAACGAGTACGAGTGGTACGACACGACGCGACGGTACACGCTGGAGTTGACGCACACACGCAGTGTGAACCCTGGTGTGGGCGAGAGCCGCGCGGCCGAGGACGCGCTCCGTCTCCTGCATGAGGATGGACTGGCCGGCGCCTACACCCTCAGCGGCCTCGACCCTATCGCGGACGACCCGTACGGCCGCCACAACGCCTACGCCTTCGTGCAGGGACAGAGCCGGCGGACGGTCGTGCTGTTCGGCCACGTCGATACCGTCGGCACGTCCGACTACGGACCACTGGAGCCCTGGGCGCTTGATCCCGCTGCCCTGGCGGCCCGCCTCGACGCGCTCGGGCGATTGGTCCCCGAGTTGGCGTCGGACCTCGCCGCCCACCCTGGCGATTGGATGTTCGGCCGTGGCGTCGCCGACATGAAAAGCGGCGTCGCGGCCACGATCGCCGTGACGCGCCGGCTGGCGCTACAGGCGCGCGAGGGGGACTTGCCGCTCTCCGTCGTGCTGCTGGCGGTGGTCGATGAAGAAAACGAATCAGCCGGCGCCTTGCAGGGCGTACGCCTCTTACACGCGTTGCGTGAGCGCTACGGACTCGAGTACGTCGGCGCCATCGACACCGACTATACGGCCGCGCGCTACCCCGGCGACCCCCATCGCTACATCTACACGGGAACGGTCGGCAAGCTCCTGCCCAGCCTCTTCGTCGTCGGGCAAACCGCGCACGCCGGCGATCCCTTCGCCGGCGTCGACGTCAACCTCCTGGTCGCCGAGCTCGTACGCGCGTTCAGCATGAACGTGGACCTGTGCGACGCAGTGGACGGCTTCATCGCGCCCCCGCCCGTCACGTTGCACGCGACCGACCTCAAAACAGGCTACGACACACAGCTGCCCTACGAGGCGTATCTCTACCTCAATATCGTCACGCTGACGACCACCCCCGCTCAACTCCTAGAAACGCTGCGCACGCGCGCCGCGTCCGTCCTGAGCGACCTGTTGACACGTATGGACACGGCGGGGCAGCGCTGGCTGCGGGATCGGCGTGTACCCTCACCAGAGGAACCCGCCGTGGGCGTCTCGCCCGTCCCCGCGTTGAGCAGATGGACGACGGGGATGGGCGAGCAGCGCAGCGAGCGTCCCGCGCTCCCAGATAACCCACGCGGTGGAACTGTGCTGACGTATGCGGCGCTACACACGGAGGTGGTTCGACAACTGGGCGCGGAGCGTGTCGGCGCGGCGCTGGACGAGGAGTGGCGCAGTTGCGCGCCCGACCTGGATAGCCGTGAGCGCTGTCTGCGCCTGGTGCGGCGTCTCTGGACGTTGAGCGGCCGGCAGGGACCCGCCGTCGTGCTCTATTACGCGCCGCCCTACTACCCCCACGTCGCGTCGCGACAGGGGCCTTTGCGGAAGGCGGTCGAGGCCGTCGCCGCGGGGCGCCCCGAACTCAACCTCCTGGTCGAAGACTACTTCCCGCTGCTCTCGGACATGAGCTATTTTGGGCTCGACCCCAGCGTCGATCTGGCGGCCCTGCGCGACAACATGCCGGTGTGGCAGGAACAAGGCGAACAGGGCGCTCCAACACATGCGGGCGCGTACAGCCTGCCGCTGGACGCCATGCGGTCGCTCGACATACCCGTCGCCAACATCGGACCCTACGGCCGTGACGTGCATCAGCCGGGTGAACGCGTCCTGATGTCCTACTCCTTCGGCGTCGTGCCCCAACTGCTCTACGAAACAATCGAACGCCTCGCCCATGTCACAGAAGAGCGTCAATAGGAACCAAAACACCGAACCGTAGAGGAGGGTATCGCGATGGTCGCGCGGTTTCTCTCGCGTTTCCTGGGCGGCGGAGCCAACGCCGCCGGCAGTGTCCGCGTCGACCCGACGGCGCGCTATCAGACGGTGGAGGGTTGGGGGACCTCGCTGGCCTGGTGGGGCCACGTCGTGGGGGGCTGGTCCGACGCCAAGCGCGCCGAGATCGCCGACCTGATATTCAACCCTACGAACGGGCTGGGCCTCACCATCGCGCGCTACAACATCGGTGGCGGCGATGACCCCACACACCACCACATGCGCCCCGGCGGCGACATCCCCGGCTATCAACCCGCGCGCGGCGTCTGGGACTGGAACGCCGACGCCAATCAGCGCTGGATGCTGCAGGCGGCGCGGGCCAGGGGCGCGACGGTGTGCGAGGCGTTCTCCAACGCGCCGCCCTACTGGATGACGCACGGCGGTTGCGCGGCAGGCTCCGGTGATGGCAGCGACAACCTCAGGGAAGAGAACATCGACGCCTTCGCCGCCTACCTCGCTGAGGTCCTGGCGCACTTCCGCGACGCCTGGGGCACGACGTTCCGCACGATCGAGCCCTTCAATGAGCCATCCTCGACGTGGTGGAAGACGGGCAACAACCAGGAAGGCTGCCACTTTTCACAAGACATGCAGCGCGCCGTCATCGCCAACCTGAGCCGCCAACTGGCCGCGCGCGGGCTGACCGCTACGGCCATCGCCGTCGCCGACGAGAACAACATCGACGAGATGGCCGCCACGTTCGACGCCTACGACCCCGCGACCCGCGCGCTCGTCGCCCAGATCAACACCCACTCGTACAATGGCACGCGGCGCGCCGACCTACGTGAGCGCGCGGCGGCGGCGGGCAAGAGGCTATGGATGTCCGAGTACGGGACCGGCGGCAGTCCCCACGACCACGGCAACATGGTATCCGCCCTGATCCTCTCGGCGCAAATCCGGCGCGACATGACCGAGTTGCGGCCGATATCATGGGTCTATTGGCAGGTAGTGGAGCGCGAGGCGAACAACAACTGGGGCTGCATCCACGCCGACTTCGGCGGGAGCGAGCAGTATTGGCTGACGCGCCAATACTACGCGCTGGCGCAGTACAGCAGCTTCATCCGGCCCGGCTACACCATCATCGGCACGGACGACGCGGGCACGCTAGCAGCCTACGACGACGCGTCCGGCACGCTCGTGCTCGTGTGCGACAACAACACGGGACAGGACCGCCAGGTCCGCTACGACATCTCCGCGTTCAGCCGCCTCGCCGGCGCCGCCAGCGTCTACCGTACCTCTACAAGCAAAAACCGCGCCCGCGTCGAAGACGCACCCATCATCGATGGGTCGCTCGCGGCCACGATCCCCGCGCAATCGATCGTGACGGTCGTCATCGCCGCTTAATGCCCAAGAGCCCATTTACTCACGCGCCGCCTCCTCGCGCCATTCCCGCGAGAGTTCTTCGGATAGAGATCGCTCCGGCGGGACTTTGTCGAGCACCATTTGCTAGATAGACGCTAGACCGCCCTGCGGCTTGCCCCATACGACGCTGCCGACGGTCTACAATTCGAGCAGTCCGTCCGTGCTCCAAGGTTGCACCAGGGTCCGTAGCTGCCGATCGAAGGCGTCCGCATCGGCGGCCGGCATGTGATCCCGCGACAGACTCGAACGCGAATGGAACGACGCGATGTAGTCTTCGACCGACTGCCGGGACGTGACCGGCGTTGTCTCTCGCCGTCCTACGGTTTGGAAAAGGCATCGCCGCTCCAGTTGCTCGATCAAATCGAACGGCTCGTAATCGCACATGGTCGAGTACTGTTGGATCAGCCGCGTCACACCGTCCTGCCACGGCGAATCAAGCTCGGTGCGATGTACGAGGGCGACGAAGCCGTACAGGCTGCACACCTCGGCGAAGCGCGGGAACACGACATCCCAGTCCATCCAGTGTATGCTATCGCCGGCCATGACAAGGGCATAGGGTGGCGATAGCGACACGTCCTCAACCGCCCCTTCGATCCATCGTAAGCGCGGCTGACTGCCGCCGTGCAACGTCTTCCCCCGCGCGATCATGGCGGCGGACACGTCGACGGCATCAACGCGGTCGTCGCGCTCCGCCAACCGGCGCGCGAGTTCACCAGTCCCCGTACCGGCATCGAGAACCGTGCGGTGTTCATCCGTGATCAGGTCCAGCAGGATATCGAAGACCTCTGGCGGGTAGGGAAGGCGCAGGTGATAGAGATCGACAACGCTCCGATCCTGGAAACGAGCCGCGTTCGCGGCCGTCAGGTGAGCGGGTTTCGCCGCCGTAGCGTCTAGACCTCCCCTTGCGGGTTGCTTGGTAGGGGAACTTCCGTGCGTCGGTACACCATGCCCACGGAAATGCTGATGCCGATACTTGCAAGCTCAACGGTGTCGCCCGGCCCATACTCATGCATGAGCCACCCCTGTATCGTACGCCGATAAACTTCGATGGCTTGGTACTTCGTTGCGATCAAGACGTATTCTTGGATATGCGGGCACGCGCGGTAGAACCCGAACTTCTGACCACGGTCGTAGGCCTCGGTGGAGTCACTCAGCACCTCGACGATGAGGCGCGGGGATTGCACCTCCGTGATGCGTCCGCGGTCGCGCTCGTCGCAGGTGACCGTGACATCGGGCAAGGTGTACCGCTGTGGGGACAGACGCACGGCGGCGTCCGAATTGTAGGCGATGCAGGGGCCGTCGCCGAAGACGCTATTGAGGACACTCACTACATTGGCGGCAATACCCGAATGGTCAAGGGTGCCCCCGGACATGGCGTACACTTGTCCGTCGATGTACTCATACTTTATATCGTGGCTGATACGCTCCAATTCACGCCACTCATCCACGGTCATAGTCCGCCGCGCCTGTTCCTGGGCTACCATTGGCTACTCCTTGGCGATCATACGATGTCTCCTCTTATCGTAACACCACGCGTGGACCGGCTGCGCCTGCACACCTATCATGGGGTGTACCTCAAAAAGTGAGATGAGCGCCGTGGGCCTGGCCTTAAAAGGCCATGGCAGGGACCAGGCCTTAAAAGGTCTCGTGGAGATTGACCGCGATGGCCGTACTCTAGACAGATGGAGCGTGTGACACGCCCTCACAGACCTTTCAAGGTCCGTCTCCTGCCATGACCTTTCAAGGTCAGGCCGCTTAAGGTCAGGCCGCGCCTCCCCTCGGCGCGTCAGCCCGTCGACGCCCGCGCCGGGTGAGCGAGTAGGCGGCGACGAAGAGCAGCGCGAGGGCCGTAGCGAGGGTGACGGCGGCTCCAAGCAGGTAGGCGAGTGGGGCGTAGACGAAGCGCATCGTGTGGCGGCCCGGCGGCAAATGGACCGCGCGCAGCAGGTAGTCGGCGCGCAGCACCGGGACGACGCGCCCGTCGATAGTGGCCGTCCAGCCGGGGAACCAGCCGTCATCCATCACGAGGTAGCCGCCGCTCGTCCCACCGTCGGCGCGCGTCGTGAGACTATTGTCCGTATCGACGGCGAGCCAGGTAGCCCACGCCTGCTGTACCGCGCCGAACGGACCGGCCGCTCGGTCCGGCGTGGCCGAGAGCACGGCGACCTGCCGGAGATCGGTCTGTGGGGCCTGGACACGGGCCAACGCCTCTCCATCTGAGTGTGCCGCGATCGCGCGCGGCGCGACGAACACGCGCGGCAGGGCGGCAGGGTTGTCGTACACGAAGCTGGGGGCAACCTCGGTTTCGGCATTCCAGTCCACGCCGCCGGGCACGCTCCAACGCGTCGAGGTGATGAATCCGGCTGGTTGAAGCCCCGTCACATGCAAGGTCGTCGCGCTGTATAGCGTGCGCACGCCGAATAGGCGCAGAAAGGGCGGATACACGTCGATAGCGGTGTCGCGGCCGGTCGCGACACGTCCGTGCTGGCGTTGCACGATCGAGGGATGACTGAACTGCCAGTACTCTTCGAGCGCCAGCGGCGCGGCGTCCTGCACGTCGTAGCAGGCGCGCGTTACCATGCACAGGCCGAGGGGAATGGCGGGGGCGGCGCTACCCGGCGCCGGGGCGAACACGCGGTAGGTTGCGTCGCGCGGCGACAGAACGCCCGCCCTGGACGCGCTGTAGTAGACGGCAGGATCGCGCGGGCGCAACAGGGCGCCGTTGGAGCTAAAAAGATCTAGTAGCGCCAGGGCCGGCAGGACCAGCGCCCAAGCGCTGTTCGCGGACACAACGGGGCGGCGCGTGGCAATAATGACCAGAACGACACACGCGGCGAGTCCTACGACGAGACTAACGGCGAGGCGCGCCGCGCCGCCCAAAGCCAACGCACGCGCCGCGAGGGGAATACCACCGCCGTGGCCCGCGCGCATAGCGATCGTCAGCAGCGCCGCCAGCGCGACGAGCGCGACGGCCAAGCCGGGCGCCAACGACGCGAAACGCCGCCACGAGACTTTGGGAACGGCGGCGCATAGCGCGTCGAGACCAAAGCCCGCAAGCACGGCCAGGGCAAAATCGAGGATAAGACCGGCGCGCGCGGGAACGCGCACGAGTCCGGCGCCGGGCAAGTGGTAGAGCAGCCCATAGAACGGCGTGTTACCCCCGAGCATCACCAACAGAGCCAGGAGCGCCAGCGCCGCGTACGGCCGCGCGGAGCGACAACGCACGAGGGCCACCGGCGCCAATAGCAGCGGCAACACGCCGGCGTAGGCGTAGATCTCGTGGAAATAGGGACTAGAGCGGCTGGCCGGCCAGTACGAGCCGTCCGCCGCGTTACCGAGGCCATTCGGAGCGACGAGCATGGTCAGGCCGCGCCACGGCAGCGACTGCGCGGCGGCCGTCTTCAGGGGTACCGCGCCAGCGCGCAAGGTATAGGGCAGGATCTCGGCGAACGGCAGCACGAAAACGGCGCTGAGCGCCAGCGCAACGAGCGCGATCACGACGAGCGCTCCCAAGGGCCAAGGGCATACCCTCACCCCCCACCCCCCTCTCCCTATCCGCGGGAGAGGGGGAGCCGCCCTCCGTGCAAAAGGGCGCAAAGCGGAGACGGCTGGGGATGAGGGGTACAACTCCCCCTCGCCCCTTGCGGGAGAGGGGGGCCGGGGGTGAGGGACGAACGTATACCAAACCACGAGCAGGGGCAGCGGCGCCAGCGCGAAAGGGAGGAACTGCACGCCAGCCGCGAGGACCATCAGCCCAACCACGGCCCCACACCATATAGCCGTCACAAGACTACTATGTCGAATGGCGCGCCGCAACAGCAGGAACGCCAGCGGCATGGGGCAGATCGCCCCGATTTCGAAGATGTGGCCGGCGTAGGCGTGCGCGGCCACGAAGCCGCCGTAGGCCAGCGTCACGGCCGCGAGCAGGCGCGCCGGACGGCTCTGACCAAGGTCGGTCGCGAGCAGGTACGTCCCGACGCCGAGCACCGCCAAAAAGAGGGCATAAAGCGCGGCGAGCGCGCTGGTGACGGGCAGCAGGAGCAACGCCAGGAGAACGGGCGTATAGAAGGACAGCGCGCCATAGGGGGCCAAGGGATAGCCACCCGCCGCGTAGTAGTTCCATAAGGTCGGGCGTTCCGCGTGCAGCCCATGCGCCAATAGGCTCAGAAGCGGGTAGACGTGGACCAGAATATCGCCGCCGTAGGGCGGCAGGCCGCTGGGCGTCTCGCGCAGGAAGAAAACGGGCGCGGCCACCAATAGCACGATGGCGGCGATATCCCACGCCCACATGGGCCAGTCTCTATCGCCAATCAGCCGCACGACCGCGTCCTGTCCCTCGCTTCTAGGACTCGTGCATTATCGTAGGGGCGTATGGCATACACCCGTGGCCTCGAACGCGCGGGCGTATGCCATACGCCCCTACGCCACGCCAGGCTCCTCGGTCCTGCGGATAATTCATGAACCCTGCCCACTACCTTCATGTACGCCTCACTACAGCACCACGATGCCTACGATGATATGCTACAACCTTGGGCACATGAAAGGGAGTTTTAGGGAGCGTTGTGGTCACTGGAACGATCATCAACGTCATCACCGTGCTGATCGGGGGCACGCTCGGTACGTTCCTCGGCGCCGCGCTACCGCCGCGCTTCCAGGAAATCGTGATGCAGGCGCTTGGCCTCGCCACACTGTTGATCGGCATGCAAATGGCGCTCAAGACCGGCAACCCGCTCTTCCCGCTACTGGGCATCCTCTTCGGGGCCCTGATCGGGGAGTTGATCGGCATCGAGAACGCGCTCAATCGGCTCGGCGACTATTTCCAGCGCCGCTTCTCTAGCGGCGGCGGGACCTTCTCGCAGGGCTTCGTCACCGCCAGCCTCGTCTTCTGTGTTGGCCCGATCACGATTCTGGGCTCACTACAGAACGGACTGAACCCCAACGACATCCGCCTGCTCAGTGTCAAAAGCGTCCTCGACGGATTCGCCGCGTTCGGCTTCGCGGCCGCGTTCGGCCCCGGTGTACTGCTCGCGGCCCTGATCGTGCTCGTCTACCAGGGCGGATTGAGCCTCAGTGCGGGGCTCGTCAAAGCCCTCATCTTCTCGCACCTGTCCACGGCGCAATTCAACGCTGTGATCGGCGAGATGACGGCGGTGGGCGGGCTGATGGTGCTGGCCGTTGGCCTGCGCCTGCTCAAGATCGCCGAGTTACGCGTCGGCAACTTCCTACCCGCCCTGATCACGGCGCCCGCCTTCGCTCTGCTGGCCGCGCCGCTCGCCGCCCTCTTGCGCGCCGTCGGGCACGGGCTGGGCGTGCGGTAACAGTAGTTAGTAGTTAGTAGTTAGTAGACACTAACTACTAACTACTGATTACTAACTACTCGCACCACCACATATCCGCGCATGGCGGTCTTGCTCGACACATTGGCAGTGTAGACCCAGGAGACAGCGGCGTCCCTAGCGCCCGTGGTGCTGTCGGAGATCGCGCTGAGCCCGTAGACGCGCTGCGGGACAGCGGGCGTTTTGTAGATGACCTGGCGCGTGGCCACGCTATAGATGCACACACGAGAGAAATCGATCGCGGTCCACGACACAAACCCGCCGCCGATCGCGGGGTAGATCGCCTTATCGCTATGGGCAAGATCGTCGGATAGGACACGCCCGCTCTGGACGGAGTAGAGGCCGATGCGCCCAGGTCCACTGGTTAACCCGCTCTTCCACGCGACGAGGTCGCCGCTGGCCGCCAACTGCGAGACGTCGCCGACGGGGAGCACGCGCAGGCTGCGCCGCCGCATGTCATACGCGTTTAGCCGGCTCGACGGGTGTTGACCAAAGGTCTGTGTTGTCCATAGAGCGGCGTCGCGCGCGAGCGCAGGGTCGGCGAAACTTGTTGTCGGCGATGATAAGCGCGCTAGCACCTCACTTGTATGTCGTGACGGTGAGTAGAGGGTGGCCGTGCTCTCGAAAGCCCCCGCCTGACGGCTCATCGACTGCAGCACGAGCAGACGCGTGCCGTCGAAGGCGATTTGCGGTGGGATGAAGGACGTGGCGCCGGGTGGTGAGGTCAATACCGTCGTTGTCCCTCCGTGCCGTAGGTCGACGATGCACACCCGCCAGGTGAAGATGCGCGACGGGGTAACCCCAGTGTCGACATAGGCAAGCGCGCTGCCGGCAAGCGCAAAGCCGCCGATGAAGCCGGCCGTCCCGTAGTGCGAGCGAACGGGCGTGCTTAACTGACGTTGAGCGAGGTTGTACACGTAGATACGATCGATCGGTGAACCCGCCGGTCCCTGCGGGGTATTAGCCGTCCAGGCGACGCGGCCCGCCGAGAGCGACGGGCCCTGCCCGTTCAAGGGCACGAAATACGGGCGCGGCGAGGCGATCGTTACCTCGTTGGCCTGTGGCGCCGCCGCGACCACCTGGCCGGACGCCTCACGCCACGGCCCCACGCCCCACACACTTGTCAGCAGGACGGCCACACCACCGGCCGCACATGCCCCTCCCACCACGCTCCCGCGTCGTCCCCCACCACTTTTGAGCGCCACGTCCGTCCCTTTCCCGCCAGTTGTTAGTCAGTCGTTGTTAGTCGTTAATCGTTAGTACTTAGCCAAAACTATGCCAGGTGCGGCGCCAGCAATAAAATAGCGCCATTGTATAGCATGTGCACGCACATCGATGGATACAGCGAGTCGGTCCGCTCGAACATCATCGCCAGCACGACGCCAAGCAGCAACGCTTCGGGCGCCATGGTCGAGCGCGCGTGGACAAGCGTGAACAGCAGCGCGCTCCCCCCCGTAGCCAGCATGACGCCCATGCGCTGTCGCAAAGCCTGGTAGAGCACGCCGCGGAAGAAAAGTTCTTCCGCGAATGGCGCCAATAACAGCGACGTCAGGATCGCCGCGGCGATCGGGATAGGTCCCCCCGAGGGCATACTATCCTCGATCACGATGGATGCGGAAGATCCCAACAACTCAACGACCAGCGTCGCCGCCACGAGGATGAGCGTCGAACCAATTACGAACAGGATAATCAAGAGCAAAACAGGCAGGCCCCACGCGGGCCGTGGCGCGGCCAGCCCGAGGTCCCGCCAGTGTACGCCACGACGGCGCACGACCAGCAGCCAGAGTCCCACCAGGATACCGAGATAGAAGAGGATAGTCGTCGTCATCGCCAGCCCGGCGGGGGGCTGCGCCGGCGCCCCTTGCAGTCCGCCTTGCAAAGCATAGAACTCTTGCGCGCCCACGAGGAACAGCGCGGCCACACCAAGGCCTAACACAAAGGTCAGCGCGGCGTCACGCACGCGCCATGGCACAGCGCCCTCCACTGCCGTCCTCTTTACCCTCTACCGTATTCCGACTGCTACAACAGGCCTACAGCTACCGCGAATAAACGACCGTGAATCACGACCCTATCAGCGCACGATATCACTCCCTCAGCATTGAGGAGCGCCGCGTTGGCACGGCCCATACAAGACTCAAGAGACAAGACATGGAGCTACGTAGGAACTAGCGAACCGTTGGGGGAAGCCCAAACGGTGTGGAAGGCAGCGCCGCCAGCCATCTATAAATATAACGGCTCAGTGGAGGAAAAAGTAACACTCAAACGGGGGCTATTTCGCACCCATGCATTGGGCACTGACCTGGTCACGCGGCTTGATCGTCGTCGGACCAGATCGCCGGAATGCGATTGTACTGGACAATCGAGGCCGCCTCCGGATAGTTGCAGGGATCGAAGTACCGGCACGTCGCATCACCGGCGCCGCGTCTGGTCCCGCGGACGAGGCAGGTATCGCGTGCCCAGAACGGGCAATCGCCACAGGTGCGGTTCTGCCAGGGGAAGCGCTCCTGCTCTCCCTCGGCCGCTTCAGTGCGGTAGTAGCCGGCGTCATAGGCCGCTTTCAAGCGTAGCATCCAGGCTTCATCGGCGAGTGGGCGCGGAAGATCTTCGTTCATTGTCGTGTCCCTCGCAAGCAATCGACGGCTCGCTAGCAGCTTCCACCATGGGGCGCGCTTTCTCCAACCATTTGTCAACACAACGGCGGAGCCATCATCCCGTCAAAAACAGTCTACGGCAAGCGGCGCAACACCTCCCAGCGCCGCCTGCGGATCAGGGCGCGTCCCTCCTCGCGGTGCGGACGGTCGTCGTAGCGGCAGGTATGCGCGTTGGCCGGACGCGGCGTCTCGTGCACCAGGCAGATATCATGCGCCCAGAACGGGCAATCTCCGCAGGTACGGTTCTGCCAGGGGAAGCGCGTTTGCTCCTCCTCGGCCGCTTCAGTACGGTAGTAGCCCGCCGCATATGCCTGCTTGAGCCGCCGCAGCCACTCCTCGCCGTCTTGCCCGTCTCCATCCATTCGTCAATCCTACCGGACTATGACGAGCTATCAGCGGTCAGCTATCAGCCGTCAGCTTTGGAACGTGTCAATGCGCGATGCGCGCCGCATCAAGCCGCCACTCGCCACTCGCCACTCCATGCTAAAATATCCGCATGAGGTGTACCCAACTATCGACAATGACGCGGCACTTGTAAATAGCACATTCTGTGGATATGTCCTCCCCCCCTCCCACTCATCCTATCAGTCCGCGCACCGGGCTGCCCCTCATCCCCAGAGGGCGCGCCGAGCGCACCGGACGGTGCGACGACGCCGCCCCTGAGGGGCTACGCGCCGGTATCGACCAGTTCAACCGGGGCGAGTACTGGGAATGCCACGAGACGTTGGAAGACATCTGGCGGAGCGAACCCGACGCGGTACGCTACCTCTACCAGGGCATCCTGCTCGCTGGGGTCGGGCTCTACCACCTGCGACGCGGCAACCGGCGCGGCGCTCTGAGCAAGCTGCGCGCGGCCCACCAACTCCTCGTCCCCTACGCCCCCACCTGTATGGGCGTGGATGTCGCTCGGCTGCGCGCTGATATCGCGAGAATACTGTCCTGTATCGAAAGCCTTGACTCTGATGCTCCGGTGTTGCTCGACGCGGCTCACACGCCCCTGATCATGATTGACGGATAAGCCTGATAAGCCTGCGACTGCGGTCGCATGGCAGCGTGCGGCACTGCGGTGCTGGGAGGGGGCTGCTGGTGTAATCTATGTTAGTAACTAGTCAGGTCAGGCGGGGTGGTCCCCATCCTGGTAGAGTAACACCATGAACGCTGAGGAGATCATTGCTGCGTTGCAGGCTGAGTTGGCCGCTGCACAGGAGACCATCGCCGCGTTGACG
>JAABUV010006584.1_pt1 | contig 12561 bp, 14 predicted proteins | sample 5559971 | NCBI WGS metagenome assembly JAABUV01 (sample SAMN10711881, study PRJNA513362) | rock metagenome | isolation source: Antarctica rocks | place: Antarctica: Victoria Land, Knobhead nord | collected 2015-12-19
GCACGACCGGGCTGCTGGAGAAGGTGCATGACACCATCTCGGCCGAGCTGGAGGGCATGGAGGGCCAGCTGACCGGGCGCGGCCGCGGCGCGCCCGCGCCCGCCGCCGCCGCGCGGTGCGGCCCCCACGCCGCCGCTGCCGCGCCGAGCAGGCGCCGGCTGACAGTCGCCGCCAAACCCAGGCAGGTGTATTATAGCATATATTGTTCACAGCATCCACTTTCGGATGACATTTGCTGTTAAGACCCTGCCTGTGAAAATGCTGTCCTCTGTGGTCCTGCCAAAAGCTCAATGCGTCCTGCACGCACGGGCAGGGTGGCCGCGGGCGGCGCGGGCGCGCGCTACAGCCGCCTGGAGGCCGAGGTGAGCGCGATGCAGCGCAACAGCGGCACCTACTGCGACGAGCCGGAGGACGGCCGCGACTACGCGGCCTGGCTGGCCGGCTTCGACCTGGCCGCGCGGCGCGGCGAGATTGAGGCCATCACTTCTGGCAACGCGTTCATGGCGGAACTGCAAGCGCGCATCGTGCCGCTCATCGTGCAGTACGACGTCTTCTGGACGCGCTACTTCTACCAGTGCGCGCCGCCCCAACCCCCACCCCAGCGCCCTTGCCCATCCCCTTTTGTGCGCACACAAAAGGGCTGCGTGCCGGGCCTCTGTTGCAAGGCCAGGCACGCGTTACTCCTACCAGTGCGCGGCGCCCCGGCGCCCGCGCCCGCCCCCCCTTGCGTGTCGTGCGCACGACAGGGCTGCGTGCCTGGCCTTGGCCCGAGGGGGCTGCGCTCCTGCCGTCGAGCCCGGCAGCATGGCGGTGCTGTTGCTGCTCGCCCATTCATCATCCGTGTGTGCCCTTGCAGATGCCCCAGGACCGCTTGGGAGCCTGCCTGCTTCAGCGGGTGCCTGGGCACTGCAGGCTGAGACCTCAACAGCTGCGCGGCTGCCCCCGCAGGCTGCACCGCCTGCAGAGCGCGCACGAGGCGCGGCAGCAGCTGGCGCAGCGCGCGCGCGCGTCCGCCAGCGAGGACGCAATCGGCTGGGACGATGACGTGGTGCTGCCCGCCGACGCCGACGCCGATGCCAACCCTGCGCCCCCTGTTGCCTCGGAGCCTGCACCGGGCGCCAGTGCCGGCCCAGCGCACGCCGTGCCGCCCGAGGCGCCCGCCGCCGAGCAGGGCGCCGCCGCGGCTGCGGAGGGCGCCGGCGAGAGCGCGGGCGCGCCCGCCGCCGAGCACGCTGAGGCCGGGCCCCTTGCGGACGCACCACCAGGCGCCGAGGAGGCCCACGGCGGCGGCGCTGCTCCAGCTGGCCGGGAGCCCGAGGGCGGCGGCGGCCAGGGCGGCGGTGCTGCAGCGTCAGGGGCTTCGGCTGCAACCGCTGCAGTGCGCCTGTGGTGGCTGAGGCTTGGTCTGAAGGGCCTGCTCCCTGTGCGTTGTGGCGTCCAGACCGCTTTGTGGAGATAAGAATCTTAGCTGTGATGTTCAAGGTTGAGCGACGAGGCAGTCCTGAGTGGCGCGCCGCGCACTTTTAGTGCATTTGCCGTCCTGCGAGCTGGCGTACGCCTTTTGGCTGCGACTTGGTCACGAGAGAGGCAGTGCTGGGTCACTGTGTCAAGCGAGGCTCTTCCCTTGTCACAACTTTTGCCCTGACGGCGGAGGCCCACGCCTGTGCAGGGCTCGGAGGGGCGGCCGCAGCTGCCGCGCGTGACCACCGGCACTGGCGCGGGCGGCCTGGCTGCGGCGGCGGGCTCGAGCACATCCTCGCCTGTTCAGCGCAAGGCGCGTGCCGCAGTGCGCACCCGCGGCAGACGTCTGTGTTGCATGCGGATAATTCAGCTGACACGCCTGCCTGTCAAGGGAATTGCGCGCCTTGCGCACTCTGCCCATGCACACTCTGTGACATGGTTGTTGAGTACAGGGCAACAAGCCTTGCGGCCAGCCCTCTGCTTGCGAGCCCAGCCAGGTGGACTGCTGCTCGCTCGCGCAATGCTCGCTGTGCTTTTGAAAAAAGTTTATCGTGGTGTACGGGAGTGCATCGCCTTTTGTAAGAGTACTGATAGCAGCAACTTACTATAGTATCTGATCGTGCCGTGCTCTTGTAGGAGACGTCGCCGGAGACGTCCACAGCGTCGGAGGACTCCGGCGCCGCGCCCTGGACCGTCGTGACCTCGCCCTCAGCGGCGTCGCGCAGTGCCGCTGCAGCCGCGGCCGCCGCCGTTGCGGCCGCCGCCGGTGGCGCCGCCGCGGACGAAGCTTCGTCGCCGCTCGTGGCGGCCCCTGGTGAGACCGACGGCGCGGGCGGCGGCGAGGCCGGCGGACCGGACGAGCCCCGCGCGCCGGCTGTGGTCGCGGGCGCAGGCCCTGCCGCGCTGCGAGCGCCTGGCGACCGGGCGGCCGCGGGCGCGCTGGGCGCCGCGGTCCCCGCCGCAGCAGCTGCGGCCGGAGCGGCCGGGGCCGCCGCGTTGCCCGCCGGGGCTGGAGACGGGAAGGAGGTCCCCAGGGGCGCGCGCGCGGGCGCCGCGGGCGGCGAGGACCTGGAGGATATCAGTGACGCGGAGGGCGCCGCAGCGGGCGGCGGCGAGAGCGACGTCGACGAGGACTGGGGCGGCGACTGGGAGTGACGCGCAGCCGCGCACACCGTGTCGCCCGCCTCAATCTCTAGTGCAGGTACTGTAGTTATGGGCATATGGCGAGAGAGCGCATTCGAGCGCTTGTGGGGACAGGCATGAGTGTTTGAGTCGCCATGAGCTCAGGGGTGCGATGAGCAGCTCATGAAGGGGTGCTGATGTGTGCCCCGCTGTGAAGAGCTTGTCATTGAGTGCGCGCTCATCAGCACAAGCGGTTGCATTTAAGTGCCACATATGCACTGTGAACTGCTGTACAGGCCTTCGAAGCACCATGGGGCTCGTGTTGTAGCTGACTCATTGGAGTGTACCATATGTTATTATGCGCTGCAATGACGCTGTAGAAGTTCGTGTAAATAATGCGTCTCCAGACTTAACGCGCATTGCACTGAACGCACTGCACTCATCGCGCTCACCCTGCAGCATCATACCACCACCCTGCTAAAGCGCGTACACGAGTCGTCAAGGGAGGCCCTGCTGCTCTGCACAAGACGGCAACTCCATGGCTCCAGCTTTGCACATGGCTCCAGGGCCGCCAATCAGCAACCTGCCCACATCAAGTCATCAATGGCGGCTCCTAGATGCATCCAGACAAACCGCCTTGGCCCCTAGTGCAGTCACGGTTCTACAATATCGGCAGTGCTGGGAAATCATTGGCAAGTCCGCCAACAGGCTACACAGTCCAACAGCACGAATCAGTCAGCTTCACCAGTACCTGTGCTCGAGCACAATGTGGTGGTCATGCCGTAGGGCGAGCTCACTCTACAAGCCCGGCATGTCGCCTGCGCAATTCAGGTAGGGGTGCATGGCCCGTGAACACGTGCGGTCAGGCGCGAAATCAACATGTGCAGGCGTGCGCCCTGCCGGGCGCACCCCGGACCAGACTCCAAACACGGGCACCGGGCTGGCGTCTGGGACAAGCACATGCGGCGCCTGGTCGCCCCGGCCACCCTGCGGGACAGGCTGCCGCAGTGGAGCGCGCCAATGGACGGACCCAGGCCCTAGGCTGCTGCGGCGGCGGGCGCCGCATGGGCGGCCGCGCGCGCGCGCTCGCGCGCGGCCGCGGCCGCGGCCGCCGCGCGCCGCAGCGCCGCCCGCAGCTCCACCTGCATCGGCATGGGGGTTACACATTTCAATATCTTTGGGAAGAGGGGGTGGGCTGGCTTGGTAAACTCATGTGTATGCATTGAACGTAGGTACGCGTGCACGCACTGAGACGGGCCTTGCAGGCGGGTGCACGGCAGCGCACCTGCAGCGCGCCGTCGGCCGCCCAAAACGCGGCGGCGGCGGCGGCGGCGGCCGCGCCGGCCGCGCGCGCGGCGCGCGCGGTCTCCTCCGCCGCCAGGCCCGCGGCCGCGGCCGCCGCGTCGTCAGTGGGCGGCGCGCCGTCGGCGCCCCGGCCGGCGCCGGGCGCCAGGCGCGCGAGCCAGACCAGGCGCCCCGCGTCCCAGCGCCCTGCCGCAGCCGCGCAGGCGCGGCGTCATCTTTGGCGCTATCGAGGACAGCAATGGGGGACACCACTCGCTTTTCTCCGCGCTCTGGAGACTCGCCAGTCGCGCCTGCTGGAGGGGGGCGCTGACCTGTTGGAGCAGTTTTCTAGAAACGCAGGCCGGCTGGTAGGCGCGGCTGATGCGCGAGCCCTAACCCTAACCCTGCAGCGGGCGCACCGGCCCAGCGCTCGGCGCCGGCGGTGTAGACGCAGAAGCCGTGCTTCTGGCCGGCGGCCCAGTCGCCCTCGTACACGGCGGCGCGCTGCGCCCAGGTGTACACGCCCGGGCCGTGCGGCAGGTCGCCCGCGCAGCTGCCCTGCGCGCGCTCCGGGCGGCTCTGGCGCGCGCGGCGCTGGCGGGGTCTGGGTCAGTGCAGTTGCTATACGGCGGGCGGGACGCGCCTGGTAGCGGTCGCCATTGGCGAAAGCGTACACGCCGGGCCCGTCTCGCTTGCCGGACCGGAACGCGCCGACCTGCCGCGCGCAAGCGCGCGCGGCGCTCGTAAGCCTCAGCGCCCTGTGCAGCCTCGTGCCCGCTCCTGTGCGAGCGCATGCAGCCAGCACAGAGTGGCAGGAACACCGGGACCTTTCCTGGGCACTTGACGCACATGCAGACGCCATAGAGCATGCACGAGTCATCGCAGTCTGTCTTGCAGATGTGCAGCAGGTATCGCGCAGAGCAGAGGGAACAGTGCATGCAAAATGCGGGCACCGTGCTCCACGGCGAGTGTCTGCGGAAGGGCGCCATGCCGAGGCGCGGGGGGTTTGAGTGAAGGGCAGCTGGACAGCATGCAGCACGCAGCGGGCAGCGTGCGCGCTACAAGCGAAGACAGCTCATGCTTCGAGATGGGTGACGCCGGGGGCGGCCGCGCGGCGCACAAAGGTGGAGTCGTCGGTGCACTGCTGCATGCCGCGGCCGTGCCGCAGCCCGGCCGCCCACTCGCCCTCGAAGAAGTCGCCGTTGCCAAAGTGGCACGCGCCCGCGCCCGCGCGCCGCCCGCCCGCAAAGCTGCCGGTGTAAATGCCGCCCCCCGGGTACGTCTCCGCGCCCGCGCCCTCGAAGCGGCCCTCCACCAGCTGCGCGCGCGCGCGCGCCGCACGGACGTGAGCACACAGGTGCCGCCTCTCTGGGACCACATTTTGGCCACGAGCTTGGGTGGCAGCTGCTGTGCGATGCAGGCGTGCGCGGCCCAGTGGGCAGGCGCTGCGCCCCGCCCGCCGCGGCGCCCGTCGCCAAGCGCGGGCGCCTGCATCGGTCCTGCAGCTGGTCTCATGTCTTTGTGTCGCCACCAGCGGGTGGCATGCAGAGTCCCACCTCGCCCTCGTAGCGTCCGCCGCCCGCAAATGAGTACACGCCCAGCCCAGCGGCCATGCCGCCGGCCACCTCGCCGGCGTACTCGTCGCCGCTCGCATACTGCACGCGCTCTAGGCCGTGCGCGCCGCCAGCGGCCCTGACCCGCGCCGCCCGCCTGCTCCCGCCCGCGTCGCCCCGCGCCCCCGCCCGCGCGCCGCCGCCGCAGGGACCACGGTGGTCGCCGCTTGACGCACACTCGCTCGTTGTGTCGCCAGCCTGCTCTGCCGCGAGCGGCGCAAATGCGCAGCTGCCTGGGCTAGGCGCCGCGGCCCCGAGCGGGCGGCAGGGCGCGGCGGGGCTTGCGATGCAGGGCGGCCCGCCGGCGTCAGCGCCCGGCATCCCAGCCGCGTCCCAGGGCAGCGCGATCGGCGCAAGGGCCGCGCGCGCGCCGCCCTGCGCAGTCGCCGCGCCCTCGCCCGGGCCCTGTCGGGCGTCGGCCGCGCCGGCCGCTGCGCCCCCCGCCGCGGCAGAGCCTTGCTCTGGGCGCCCGCCCGGCAGCGCGGGGCCTGGCGCCTGCCCGGGCTCCGGCACGTCGCTGGCCGGCGCGCCCGCCTCCAGCTCCAGCATGGGCGCGCCCTGCTCGCCGCTGGCGGGCGTCCTGCCGTAGCGGTCCAACTCGTCCTGCCATAGCGGGGCAGAGCCCGCAACTGCCTTCGGCGACGAGCATGCGCTCGCGGCGGCGCTGCGGCCAGGTGCGCGGCCGGCCGGCGGCGCGGCAAGGTCGCCGGCGGACTTTGCAGGGCTGGACGGGCGCGCGCCGCCGGTGCCGCAGCTGGCGCGGAGAGGCTCGTCGTCCCCAGCTGATGCCTGGCTGGCCTCGCCGCCGCACGCGCCGTCCGCCAGCCTGCGCAACGTGCCAAACGGGCGAGTGAGGCTTTAGCCGCAGATCTGGCGCTGAGACGCCAGCAAAATGGAGAGTTGTTCCTTGTGATGACTCATTACAGCTGGCAGCTTCTGTCATGCTGCGTGCCCCCGCGTTTGGAGCCACGCCCTGGGACCAGGTCAAGCCTTAATCGGCGGTGTGGGGAGCTGCAAGCGGTGCGTCACGCTGAGGGTGGGGCGCGCCGCTGCCGCGGCGCCAGCTGCGCCCACACGCCGTCGAGCGCCGCCAGCGCGTGCGCCACGCCGCGCAGCGCACCGTTCAGCTGCCGCGCCTCCTCGCTGTCTGCTCCCGCGCTCCGCCGCGCGCATCAGCGCCACTGTGCGGACTCGTCGCACCCCACGGCAGGACTCTGTATGGGCACCAGCCGTCCAGCTGCCGCGCATGCTTGCAGTGCCTCCCGCCCGCATGCAACGTGGCCGCATGGGAGGCTGCGCGGGTCGCCGCGCATGCTCAGCAGCGTCCCGCGCGGCACACCACGTAAGCTCCAGGAGCAAGTTTTGATGCTCAAATAGGGAGTAGCTGGAAAAGGGGCTGCTCTGCAACATGCTCGCGGCCTCCGCGCAGGAACAGCTCCGCGGGCGGCTGAGCGCGCGCACCATGCGCGGCGCGCGGCTGCGCGGCGGCGTCGGCGCCGCCGGGCGCCGGGAAGAAGCGCTCCGCCTTGTCCACCTCGTCGCACGCGTCCGCCAGCGCGCCCTCCGCCGCCTCCAGCTCCTGCGCAGCGCGCTCCGGCTCCCAACGCAAACCGGATGTCGCATGCGCATTGCGTGTGCATAGCATGTGCATAGCGTGTGCATAGCGTGTGCAAAGCGTGTGCATAGCCATGCGACATGCGCATGGGATGCGTGTCGTCCTGTGGTTGACAGCAGGAACCTCCTCGGGCGGCCGCGTCTGCATGAGCAACGCCTGCCGCGCGGAGCAGCGCCTGGCCGCGAGGAGAAACGGCGAGCGAGCGCTCGCGCGGCAGGTGGACAGGCTGACAGGCGGGCGTCCGCGCCGGGCGTGGGCGGCGCGCGCCTTGGCCAGGCGGCGCGCGCGGCGCGCGCGCGCGCGCGCGCCGGCGTCGGCCGCGCCCGCCAGCACGCTGAGCTGGTGCACGTCGTGCTGCAGCGCCCACGTGCGCGCCACCAGCGTGCCCGCCAGCCAGCGCCGCGCGCGCAGCCTGTCGTGGCGTTTGTGTTGTTAAAAGAGCTCGCACCCGCATGCGCTTGTGTGCTGGCAACCAGTGCGCTGTCCACTCTGCAGGAGCGCATGCAGCCTTCCTTGCCGCTCAATAAAGAGATGAGCTTTGTCGTCTGGCTTGTATGTGCAGACCGCGCGCGCATGCCCCCCCCTGGCGCCCGTCTGCCCGCACATGATGATGGCGATCGACGGGGTTGTAGTTTATTAATGCTAGGGTTTAGTGCGGGTCTTGTCGCTGCGGTTTCCTCGTTTCTGCGAAGTGCATGGTCCTCATGCTCACTTGCATGCGTACCTCCAGGGCACGCAAGCAGCCACGCGGCGCGCGCTGACATCCCAGCGCGTCCGGGCATCCGGGGCCGCGCGGCGCACCGGCCGCGGTGCAGGTAGCCGTCGCGGGCGGGCGCGCCCACGCCGCGCGCCAGGCCGCGCAGCTCCACCGCCGTGCGCAGCGCGACGGTCACGGCCACCCGCACCGCCTCATCCGCCGCGTCCACCTGCGGGCCGGATTGACAGCACGGCTAGGTCAGGTTCAGGGTCAGGGCCAGGGTTAATGGCACAGTCAGAAGCAGCCAGAAGCCACCTGCCGCAGGGGCAGCATGCTGGGGGCTCCTGCATGACTGCAGGAGGCGCGGGAGCAGACTGACAGCACCAGCCAGCGTGTGCTGTGCGCGCAGACTGGCAGCGCTCTGTTACAGAGCTAGAGCGCTGTGTCGCAGACCTAGTGGCGGCGCGGCCCCGGCGCTGCCTGCATGCAGGTCGTCGCCTCAGGCTGCAGGCACCGCCACATAAGTGAAAGCGCATGCCCCAAAGTCAAGTAGCAGGGAGTGCGCGGCCTCTCGGGGGCGGGCGCGCAGCGCGCCTGCTCAGACGCCGCGGCCAGCGCCGCAAGGCGCTGCGGCGTCAGCTCCTCGGCCGCCCGCCCCGCCGCGCCCCGCGCGCTGTCCGGCGCGTCCGCCCAGCCGGGCGTGCCCGGCGTGCCGCCCGCCGCGGCCGGCAAGCGGCCCGCGCGCCGCGCCGACGCCAGCTCTGACGCCAGACACGGCGACGCCAGCAACCCGCGCTTGCTGTCCGCGGCCGAGTTGGCCGGGGACGCGCGTGCGCGCGCTGACCGGCTGCTCATGGCCGCGCCCTCGCCGCCCGTCAGGGCCTCCGTTGCAGCAAGTCGCGGCGGCTCCGGCGGCTGCGCGGCGGCTGCGTCGGCGCCCCGCGCACTGCGCGGCTGCTCAGTCGCCGGCCGCTGCGAGCGGCGGCGCGCCGGGGCGGGCGCGGCGGTGACGGTGCAGGCCGCGTCCGCGCCCAGCGCCGCGATGGCCGGCAGGTGCAGCCGTGGCACCGCCGGCGCAGGCGCCTTCTTGGGCGCCGGCTTGCCCTGCATGCGCACTGCCTCTTGCTGCCACGGCCTGACATCACCACACCCGCATTGGCAAGCGCGTTATGCTAAGCGCAGGAGAGCCAGCAGGTGTCAGCAGGTGTACTGGCGGCGCGGCCATGCGCTCGGGTGACCCTGCGCAGCACCGGGTTGCCCTGTCCAGCCCGCAGCTGCGCGTGGCCTTGCCTACTGCACGCGCCTGCATGGGCCTCCGCACTGTGTGCCCTCGCAGCCTCCTCACAGCAGTCATGTAGTGACCACGCATCAAAGCAGGCATGCAAGTTGAGGCAGTGGCCATGCGTCAAAGCAGGCATTCAGGTCGAGGCGCCTGCCTGGAGAGCAGGCGCGCTCGCCTGGCTCCAGAGGAGGGACCGCACAGTGCGCTGAGCCTGTGCTTGGCAAAGCTGTGACGCCAGGGGCGCGCCTGCTCCCCAGCTGGCTGCAGCACATTGGCGCTGTCGCCGGCGTTCTCGTCGGCGCCGGCGCCGGCGCCGGCGCGGCTGCGCGGCGCGCCGCCCCAGCGCGCCCCGCCGGCAGGCGCGCCCGGCCGTGCGCCCGACCCTCCCGCCAGCCGCCACAGCGCGCCCAGGAGGCCGCTCGCCTTGGGCGGCGCCGCCTCGGCGCCGCTTGCGCCGGGGCCGGGGCCGCCCTGCTGCGCGCGGCTCACGTTGCCCCGCACGCCGAGCGGCCCAAAGAACGTCCGCGCAGGCGGCTCGGCCGCCACGGTCGCCGCGGCCGCCGGCGCCGGCGCGCCGCGCGCGGCGCCGCCTGTGCGCGCGCGCGCGGCGGGCGCGGCGCCGTGGGGCGCCGACCTCGGGGTCTCTGGCGGCGCGCCGTGGGCGTAGCCGGCCTTGGGCGCAGGCGCGGCCGCCGCCGCGCCGCGCGGCGTCTGTGCTGGGCCGCCCGGCCGCGGCGCGCCGCGCGGCGTGAACCCAGGCCCCGGTGCGGGGCATGCAGCGTGCGCGGCCGCGGCGCCCCGCGGGGTCTGGGAGGGCTTGGACACCGCCCGGGACCCCGCGCCCATGTGCGGCGTGCCAGGCACGCTGCCAGCGGACGCGCGGGGCGTGGTGGGCGCTGCAGGAAGCCCCCGTGGAGTCCTGGCGGGCCCTGCCATCCCCGCGCGCACCGTGTGTGCGGGCCGCGGCGTGACGGGCGGCGCGCCGCTGCGCGGCGTGCCGCAATGCCCGGCGGGCTGCAGCGCACTACCAAACCCTGCCTCGCCTGCACATGGCCGCATATGGGCTCAGCTGAGCAGGTGCATGCCCTCATAAGGCTTGCAGCAGCTGTTGAATGCTGCACATGTCCCATGCTTTGACAACAGGAAAGATTCGCACATGTGCAGTTGCCTGGGAAGGAGCCAAGGTGTTACCCAAGCTCATACGGCAGCTTGTGCGGCACTACCCACTGGTGCGGGTCACTGCTGTAATGTTGTGCATCAGACAGGGGCCAGGAGGTCTGCGCGCCGCTCACCCTGCAGGTGCCGCGTCCTGCCGCGTCAATAGCTTGCGCAAGCCAAAAAAAAGGCAAAAGCTTTGGAGATGAAGGGAATCGAACCCTTGACCTATCGCATACACGCTTGAGCCGCGACCATTGTTGGTCGCTGATCAGGTGCGAAGCGAGCGCTCTACCCCTGAGCTACATCCCCAATGCGATGTACAAATGCGATTTCCGCACATACATCGCCTCCAAATCAAAATAATACATGACAAAAACAGATTGAAACACAGGCTACCATCTGCTACCACGGTGGTGTGGTGCGGGTTGACCAGCTTTCTGCCTCTACAGGACTAATGTTGAGCTAGCAAAGCTGCGGCGGGCTTCAGAGGGACAGGCGTGTTGCAGACTGGCAGTTGTGCCTGGCACACGCTGCCTGCAAGTTTCTGACACGCTGGGATGTTGCCTCAGAGTTAAAGCATGACTCATGCTTCAGCATGCTCCATGGACTACCTCGTATGAATGCAGTCGCACACAATTCAGTTGCCATGGCTCCTGCCTACTTCCTAGGTGCAACCTCTCGCTCACCCCTGACATTCACGCTCACCCCTGGCACTCACGCTCATGCACGACAAGCTCAGCTCATGAGCACAGCCCTGGTCGAGCCGGCGGCGACGCAAAAATTGCTCGAGCGTTAGGGTCTGCTCAGCGTCCTGTCCCATAGGTTACGCAACCGTCGGCAGCGCATCCCGTCACGGCGGAGCTGCGCCCGCCCAGCCCGCTCACCCTACCCGCTCCACGCGCACCACGCGGCCGCCGCGTTTGCGGTAGCGCACCCCCGACCAGACGACCGCGGGCGAGGCCAGCGTGGCGGCCGCGGCCGCCGGCAGCGCCGCGTTGTTCAGCAGGAAGCCCGCCCACAGGCGCGGCCAGCTGAAGTCGCGTGGCTGCAGCGCGGGCGCGCCGGGCGACAGCGCCGCAAACAGCTGCAGCACCACGCCTGCGCGCGCATGCCGGACACCTCGGCACTTTCTCAGGCTTCAGAAGCACGCTAATATGTGCAAAGCGTTTTAAGGTGCTGCCAGGTTTCTGCGCATAAAGACGCGCTGCTTGTGGCGCAGACGTGACGCCGTCAAAGCAAGGCACGAACTGTTCTCCTTAATTGCGTAAAGCTGCCAGTCTGCACAAGCGCGCCTGTCATCCAAACCAGTGAGCAGTGGGCGGATAGAAAAGCTGCGGCCAAAATTGCCAGCGCTGCATCTGCACGCACGCACTCGCTGCCAGGCGCCTCGCCGCCCTGCCGGCCGCACCATCTCAGCACACGCTTAAATCCCGAGCACGGAGCCCTGCCGGGCACATGCCTGCACGTGCGCAGGGTGTACAGCAGATGTGTGAGCCCGTGAGGCAAGAGCATGAACTCCTCGGCGTCAGGTCCTTGCTCAGCAGTGTGATTACGCGCTAACCATCCAATAGGCCGCGCCTCGCACAGCACGCATGCAGCAGTCGCTGCACTTTGGAGCGTGTGCAGCAATTTGCGGTCATGCCACTGGCCAATGATGCATGCTGCAACCAACATGGCTGAGGGGCTGGTTGCGCTCACGAGCTGACTTACCTGCAGAAGCGCCGCAGCCTGCGTCGCGCCGCGCAGGCCGGCCAGGAGCGCGGGCGCCACAAACGCCCACGACAGGTAGGAGTGCAGCGCGAGCATGGTGTGGTTGGTGCGCGCCGCGGCCGCGCACGCGTACGTGTCCATCACGTACAGCTGCCGGCGTAGGTAGTTCCAGTAGCGCCCCAGGGTATACGCGCCGTCCAGCCTGCGCGGCGCTGGCGATGTGTTGGTACCCCGCAGGCACTGCGATGCCTGCGCGTTCTGAAAGTCTAGTGGCACGCTGCCACGCACATGTACAAGCCAAATCGAACATATATAGGCAAGTCACGCCAGCAGCACACATTAGGGAGACATGCATGCGCAGGGGCACGGCACGGAGAGTGCGGTCCGTGCGCACGCCGCGCCTGTGCGCGGGCGCGGCCGGCGCGCGCCAGCGGGGCTGCTGCCGGGCCGCGCACCACTGCGGGTACAGCGCGAACGCCGGACACAGGATGTGCAGGCCGTGGCGGCTGCACTGCGCCGCCACAATCAGGTCGTCGGAGTACCCGCCGTGCTCCCACGCCTGCGCCCCGCGCGCGCGTCTCTGCTGGGTCGAGGGTAGGAGCCTACTCATTGTAGCTCA
>JAABUV010006585.1_pt1 | contig 12561 bp, 15 predicted proteins | sample 5559971 | NCBI WGS metagenome assembly JAABUV01 (sample SAMN10711881, study PRJNA513362) | rock metagenome | isolation source: Antarctica rocks | place: Antarctica: Victoria Land, Knobhead nord | collected 2015-12-19
ACGGGGAATCCTGCCAACTTGGCTGTGACCACTGTTTAACCCACTGGGCATCTGGCGATTCACTCAAACTCCGGTGTTTAGTACCTGCCAGAGCAGTCAAGCCAACTCTCCATGTTGCAATGGCTTGCCAAAGTTCCTGACTTCTTTAGGTGCTGGCTGGTCAAGACGCAAGGGCAGCCTGCAGCAGGCAGAAAACCTCAGCACAGCTGCCTGAAATGGGTGCGTGCTGTCTGGCTTGACAAAAATGCAAATTCAGTACATTCATGTGCAGCATCATGCAGGTATGAGGTCCAGGACAGCGGCCCAAGCCCTGAGTTTGCTTGGAGTTTGGGTACAACACGTTCATGCAAGGGAGCTGAGGGCACTTGGTCCTGTCCAGACACCACCAATGTTGCCTTGACTGACAAGCGCCAGCCAGACAAAGGTAAGACGGGGTTTCTGTAAATGGTCTCAAGTGTTGTGTAGCTCAGGAGCACGCGTATCTGTTGTTGTGAGGGTGTTTGCTGATCGCGGCGCTGCAGAAACTATTGGCTTTCGCATAGGACAGAGAGCTCGCGGAACGTACAGAGAACTCGACCGACTGAGCTGGCGTCAAGCGCAGGCGCTGAAACTTTCAGCCTGAAAGCGATTGGCATCGACAGGAAACTGGCGTTATAAACTGGCGTTTGGAATAAGCGGCTGGCCGCCCGATTGACTCAACGCAAAAAAGACTGTACGCAAGCTGCCACTCACACGCACAGACTGTCGTCGCTGACTTAACGGCGGTTGCATCCAGTACTTGTTGCTAGTCAGCAGGCCTGCTTTCGTATCGACAGGCCTGAGACCTCTTGTGACCATTTCACCCATGTTGCGGTTATGAGCCGGCGCAGGAAGCACCTTACTCAACAGGAGCTTGTCCCGCCCACAGATAAGCAGCAGATCGTCAGAGCAAAGCTTAGCAGGGGTAGCAATATATTTGAGGCGAGTAGAGGCTGCCGTATAACTTGAAGCTTGAAACCACTCAGGCCTGCCATGTACCATATGTACACATTCAGCGTGAGTGTCTTCATCATTGTACAGGCTGAGACTGCAGACGGGCGTGATCTGTTGTGCTTCCTCCCAGCAAAGTTCAACAAGAAGCTCTGGATCAAGCGTGGAGGCTACATCATTGTCGAAGAAGGTGACGTTGATGTACAAGATAAAGTCACAGCAACAATAGTCAAGGTTCTTTATGAGCAGGATGTCAAGGCCTTCAAAAAGCTTTCTGGAGTCTGGTATGTTCGTGTTTCACCACTACTCAAGATTGCATCATTGCCAAATGTGTCTTTACTAGTCTCTAATTTGGTGCTTCTTAGTTGCATATCTTTGCTCATTGTCTTCTACAGCAGTGAGTACTAAGTGCCCAAGCATTCCTTGCATCAGAGTCTCAGAAATATTTTCCCAAAGATGCACTGAGCCTGGTAGAATGCCTGCACCATAGAAAGTCTGTCACACTATGCAGTCATGCAAAATCGTGTTAGGTTGCGCGATGCATTAAAAAAAGCGCAGAGTGCCCAAGCTTTGTGGTATGATTTTAAGCTGAACATGCAGGCCAGCAGCATTTGACAGCAATGGTCCATCAGAGCCCAAGACAGCCATGCCTGACATGCTGCCAAGGTCTGATGAGTCATCTGATGAAGACGATGACATGCCTCCTCTACATCAGAACCACAATCGGCAGGTCATCTACAGACATGAGGAGCCTGACTCATCAGACGAAGAGTAGTTTCAACTTATCCATGGCCTCTGATATATGCTGCTGTCATGGCTGTTGCCAAGTAATACAGTACCCACAGCTTTTAATCAGCTGTATGCCTGATGAACCACACATTTCAACATGTAGTACAAGTTTCCAAGTACAAAGTAGCATGTCTCAGATGTCTATATCCATTTACTGTAAGCAAGCCAGTAGTTGCCATAAGTCTCTTGCATAGTGTGAGCGACAGTGCAAGAAACGGTTTGATGCTGCAGAGAGCAGACCCTCTGTAGAAGAAACCTTGTTTGCAACTGTAACAACAGCTGCAATACATGCAGACTCAGCTCTGACATGCATGGCACAATAGCTCAATCTTAGCCTGTTTCCACCTTGCAGCTTTGGAAATTACAATGACAGGTGCAAATGTATAGTCAGCCAGAACCAATCACACATGGTGATAGGAAGAGTGGCTTCTGGCTGCTCATGGAGATCAGTTGCCAGAATGTGGTCTCTATGCAAAGCCATCACTCAAGCAAGAACTTCTGATCTGAAAACGTATACGCATGCTCTCAGTGCATACAAGGATGACAGTGGCTGAATCCTGTATGGACCTGCTACAACATGTACACTTTCAATACAGTACTGCTTTATTGTACTGACTACAGGACATTGGTCATGTAACAATGCTCTGGCATTGTTGCAGCCAGACTGATCTGTTCTGGTGATACATGATCTGCATGACATTGCGATCATAGCAATGCTCCGGCAGTTTCACCCTGAAACTGCCAGATTGATCTCTTCTGATACATACGTTGTCTTCCTGGCAACGCTCCGACAGCTTTGACTGTCAGATTGATCTGTTCTGTAGACATATGGCACAGCTGATACTGCCAATGTGGCAAAGCTCTGACGCCTGCTGCTTTCAGGTCAATCTGTACTGTAATAAGGCTGGCTGCAACAAAAGTGTGCAAGTCAGCTGCCAGCCTGCTGACTTCACCACTGTTGGTCCTGATTTGACCAGCAGTCTGTTCACACCATGTTGATTTCTGCTCTCAAATGCTGTAGTATCTTGTGACTGTACTACCCTGTTTGTGGTAAAGTCATTGGCTATGCAATCACATGCTAAGCCCTTTCAGGTCTTGATGGCGCTGTCCAAGTACTCTTGTGCTTGGTCTTTGATATGAGCCATGGTCTTGTAGTTGGTCTGCAGTGTCATTGCAGCATCAGCATCAGCATGTTACGAGCTTTGTGTGCACATGAAACCATGCAACTGTCGTTACAAAATGCTACTGACTCAAAGTTTTGGTCTCACTCAGCTCTGCAGCAAGAATGGCATGATTATGTGATTTCGGGGGTAATGTCAGGGAACAACAGCTATGATCAGAAGCTCCAGCAAGTGCTAGCTGGGCCGCATGCAGAATGTGCGGTTTGTAGCCCTAGGGTGCTGCAATGCCAAGGACAAACTGCAGTTTGCAACAAGCACGACGACGGACAGATTTGGTGCCACTGACAGTAAGCATGACTGCTCACATAAATCTGCTGACCGACAGGCAACAGATTGTCATTGCATGCAAACCATATGGTTCTGCCAAGCTTTCTTGCAAGCTTTTGTCAGTCTTGGCAAGTCATGTGGTGACTCAAAAACAAAAAAAAACATGTGGTGACTCACCAGATCTTCTGGCAGGTTCCGCAGAGCGTCTGCCAGGGTGGCACACTCATTGGGTCGAGCAGCATACCATGCCAAGTTTCTGATGTAGGTGCGGATGGTAAAGAGGATCGCCTGGGTCTTGGGGAAGCGTACCAGGGTCTCACGCTCGCATCTGGTGAATAGCGTCTGACCTGCGTTCTCGGGTGTGACCTCTTGGAAAGCATCCCTCTTCTTCTGTCCAGCTGTCATAGACCTGCATAGAGTCAGGCACAGTGAGACGCCTGAAAGTGCTTTGTGTACATGGGCGGATAAGCTGAGATGACGAGTTTGCACATGCAGAGCTAGATTATTGCAAGGCAGCCAAGTCAATGTCTTACGACTGATTCAAACACGGCCAGAAGTTGCATTGCTGTGAGTGGCATGTATCATGTGGCATCTCTGCTGTAAGCTGCATGGAAAGCAGTGCTGTTTGATGTGCTTCCGAGTAAAGGCAAGGCAAAGCAGAGGGTTAAGGAACACAAAGGGAACTGAAAGGTAGAGGAAAGGCAGAAGACTGGCAGGGCAAAGGAAGGTGGTGCAGAGACTTCAGGCTACCATCAGCCAAGCTGTTCATTGACACTAGTCACCATGTCACATGTTCACCTGGACAGGTGCTGCTTCAGGTGATCCAAGATACATGCAACATGTTGAGCACATGGCTGGAACAGCTAAGTGTGGGCATCAAAAGCCAGAGACTTTTCAAGAATCAGCACACTATCTCAAGCCTGTGTTAACTTACAGCTGTGACGGCAGGTGTGACACAGGTGTCAAATGGGACTCACGTGATGTCTTCCTCAGTCAGGGGCTGAAACAGCTGGGGGTGGTCGGTGATGGCCCAGTTGGCCCTCCAGAAGGGCTTGGGGGGGCTGAGCCTCTGCATGAAGGCATCCACAGGCTTGGACACCTCCTTGTGGAACTTAGGCACTGGGCTGTGGATGGCCTTCATGTCTGCCCCTATCTTCTCCAGTAGGCTCCAGCGCTGGGGGAAGAGCACTGCCCCAGCTGTGAACTTGAGTGTGCCTTCCACATCTTGCATGATGCACAGGTCCTCCTGTATCAAACCCAGGAGGGAGCTGAGTTGCAGCGCACACCCCTAATGCCTATTGGCTAAGCCCGCGTATTTATTGCTATTGTTGTTGTTATTATGACTCTTACTATTAGTATCATTGTTATAATAATTGATATTACTATTACCACTGTTAGTATTACTACTGTTATTCAAGATACAAGGTGAGCATGCATGTGCTTGATCTGATCATGCATGTGCTTGAGAGTCTGCTGTCCTGTTGAGCATCAGTGATGCAGCAACAGCGATGCAGGCATGATCAGGAGTGATGTACAACTGAGTGGATGTGGCCTTATGCATGCATTGCTGGTCCTCGCCAGAATTGCAGGCTCCAAATCATAAGTGGTTGTGGCTTTCGCCAGTGATTCTCATCAGCTATTGCCAGGACCAGGGTTGCTCGCTGCTGATCAATGCAACAAGACTGCAGCAGCATGCGAGGTGAAGCTTGTATTCAGGTGGTGCGATATGGCCCCTGGACTGTGCAATAGCATCAGCATTGCACAGCTCATCAGATGTGACAGCTTTGGACATGAGCAATGACGCTGCGTTTGAGACCTGGACAATACGGGCGCAAGCCTCCAGAGGGTCCATAGCACCACCCTCGATCTCAAAGGTCTCATTCGTCTTCAGGGCAGTCAGGATGTTGCCCTGCTTCTGGAAATGCTCCGGGTATTCCTTTGGAAGGAAGTCAGCCAGCATCAGAAGCATCTCTGCACATGCCTCCTTGGCCTAGACACAGGCAAAGCCTGTTAGGCAATGAATGGGACTCCTTAGGTCAAGGATAGAGGCTGTATGCTATCAGTGCGTGCATACATATCTACATCATGCGACCGTCTGCAGCACCTCTCACACTGTTGTTGAGAGTGGCTGCTAAGAAACCCAGGCAAAGCATATGCATTGTCAAGCATGTTTATAGCATAGCAGGCATAACTAATTGCAAGCTGCAAGAGGCAGTGAGCGCAGCTCACACATGGCTGGCAAGCAATGACCAGGTGCCGCTTGTCCTCAAGGATTTCACGCCTGAGCTGCATCTCTTCTTCATATAGACTGTCAATCTCCATCCAGTCGGCTGGGTTCATGGGCTCCAAGCCCATAGTCATTCTGTAAGGACCTGCAAATGACCAGCAAGCAATTCTACTGTAAGGGGATTGACACCACAGCAGCTTTGTAAGAGCCTGACCCACACGTGTTGCTTTACCTGGCTTCATTTGCTTTGTGTAATTGTACTCCGTTGGCTTGACAGGTGTTGCCATGCCGACGGTAGGCTCAGACATGTGCTTTGTAGTGGTCGCCGTTGCATTCTCAATTGCAGTTGCTGTTGCTTGAGCCCGCACAGCGTTGATCTTCAAGCCACAACTACTCCTTCGAACGGGTGCACGGCTGAAGTTGGTCGGCAAACCACGGGCAACCAATGCAGATCCTGGACTGACTTGCGATTTCATGATGGCTTTGCAAAACACCTGCACCGTCGAACAGTGTCTGCTTACTATTTTGATCACGGTCAACGTGCACCACTTTCTGCAACAGCTTTTGCGGAGCTTGCGGCTGCATGTTTTTGGTCACAAAATCAAGAGGTGGCATACCGAGACAATTGGCTAGGTGCTTTTTGTAGGGCAAGTGGCCTAGCAGGAGATTTTGTCTACAGACACGGATCGGACTACAGACGCGGGCGTGCAAGATCCGAACAGCTGCAGGGCTTTAGATCGAGACGACGAACAACTAACAGCCTTGCTGTCTGCCGAACACGATCCCAACCACAAACTGGCGGGTGCCATGCATCTTACGAAAGGCTACAGTGGTTCAAGGCTGAACAGGCCTTTTTCTGCGGGTTTCGAGTCTCGGAGGATTCATTACGTACTGGCATGTGGTCCGAGAGAGATGCTTTAGCCAGCCAACAAGTCTGATCACATGTAGAAGGAGACATAGGTAAAGTTTTTTCTTAGGTATGAATCCGAAGACATAGGTAAAGTTTGGAAGGAGACAAAAGTAAAATTTGGAAGATATCAAGACGGCTTAAAACAAACTGAAAAACCTGTATGTGATGTTGTTGCGCAAAACAAGACTTCATGGTTTTGATAGGGATGTGAGGCTATGTTATTCTCGGCCAAAATCCATTATGTGTTAGATGATTATGTAGTATACAGTGGAGAAGTGCCACTCTACGTTAGTCTCAAGAGGGGTCCAAATAATATACGAGTTATGATGGTCGAAAATACGTTTTAAAGCTCGATTCGTGTCAAGCTGACCTTCCTAGTCATTTGTGTGCAATTGTCACTGTCTGAAACGCAAAACACTTCTCTCTCTGCAAGGGCGTTGAAAGACAGAACATGAGCATGCGGCCAGTCTAAACGACACAACAGCTTACAAATCACAATAGCAAACCTAAACATAGTCTGACTCGGTGATCTCTTCAAACTCATCGTCATCATCCTCTAGTGCATCATCAGCCTCAAGAAGAGCACCAATGTCCTGCTCAAATAGGGAGGGGGTGTCATTGGCACGCTTGACTGCAGCCATACTTGCAATGAAAATCAACTTGTCCGCCTGCAGTTGCAAGAGTTGCCGACATGCTGCGGCCCGTTGCGACAGTCGAAAACAAGTGCGCCGGTCAAGGAACATCGCAGCTTTTATGCGTTTTTCCTCGTGCGGCAACACAAATGCGCTATTTTGACTTTGTGCCGATAGGTCTGAAAATAATGTCACATTATTTCAAAATAATTCAGGAAATAATGGTTTTCGGCAAATCCACTGTATTTTACGTTAGCTAAAATACAGTGGTATTTGCTAACATACACTGGTTTCGCATCCCTAGGTTTTGATGAACATGTTCGTGTTCGCGCTGAAGACATATAACAGCGCATTGCATGGACAGAGCTCATATGAGATGCATGTTCATCAGTTGCCCATGCATTTGAATGCCTGATTAGGTGACTAAGGACCGCGCCACATTATGTAGTATTTGCCCAGCTGGCGGCTGGTAGCGGTGGTGGTATCAGCTGTGCAAACATCTGCAGCCTCACTGCCACATGTGTACAATGTATTGCCTTTCTGGAAAACCAAGGCAATGCAGCTGCAGGTCATCATGGGGAAAGCATATCATGACAACAGCATATGCCATTGGCAAGAAGTCAGTCCAGGTAGGGGCTTTACCTTGGCTTCAAGTGGCTAGGACATCACCAGCCATGTGGTGCATGAGCTATACTAGTATACTGCAAGTACTGGCCAGTGAAAGTTTTTTGTTGAGACACAGTCTGCATTCGTGTGCTCACAACTCTGCACTCGTTTTCTCCAGGTCCAACCACCAATTTGCTCAACTGAGGTCCATACCATTGGACAATCCAGTCTCTAAGGAAAGATTGCAAATTTTGAAGTTTAGACACCCTTGGAAACCATAAAGGAGGGTCATGACGTTTTGATCCTGACACACAGGCCCAGAAAATTTCTGGGCCGAAATATACAAGTTCACTGACACATTTAGAATGAGTGCCAGTACCAGTCCAGCATGTACTTATAGCTTCTAGGCCCAGCACGGAGCACAGCTGTGGACAAGGTAACATCTACAACTCTGACAGGTTCATGTGAATATACATCAAAGAACATGACTCAAGCATGCATGCTGCTGATGAGCAGTATGCCTACGCCCAATCTGCTGATTCATGGAGCTTTGGTCCCAATGCAACAATATCCACAGTGAATGCCTGATAGCAGTGCAGCACTGGGACACACAACTAGCTACTTAAAGACTGAACCTTCACAGCTAGAGTACCTGGCAGGAACAGCTGTGATGCAGAGTGCAGCCAATGTGCCTATTGTCTGCGTCTTGTGACCTCTCGCGAGAGCAAGTGCCTCAACTGCTGGGCATATGTAGTGCAGACCAAATTGAACGCTAAGTAGCATAATATGGCTGAGGCACGCACGAATGGGAGTGCTTCTAAGACAGACGGGAAGATGTAGTAGCCATCGCTTAGCTTTGCATCACATGGCGAGCAGACAAGCTGGAGATCAGCTCACAGAGACAACATCCCAGAAATATATAGAGTGACACCGGTGTCTCTGTTGATCTTTTGATCCAGCATGGACGTTGCGATACCATCGCTGCGGAACGGAGGGAAACTCAGCAAGAATCATTATCCCGCCGGCTTCCGCTTGATGTGGCCAGGCGTCAAGGTCACACCTGTACATATCTGCGTAATAAAGCCTTCAGCCAAAATGACGTTATGCTATTACCGCGAAGTTGTGGCTTGGCCGGACGGGTTGACGGCCACATTAAACGCACTCTTGCGAGAGTTGTATTGGCAGTCAAGCATTGTCGGAGCGCAAGGTATCCTGGTGCTGTTGAGCAAGGATGGGTCTTGTTGGCAGAGCTGCATGCCTTCTACTATGTGTCTGTCTGTTGGGCTTGTCCGCGCAAGCAGCTGCGCAGATCCTGAATCTACCATTGGACCACATCGCCTTGCCACCAGGCTTCAAGATTGACTTGTACACGTCTCAAGCTGTACCCAACGCTCGTACTTTGGTGTTGAGCAATAACACTGCGTCCGGTAACATCGTATACGTGTCCACGAATAGCCTGAACAACGTAAGTTGTGTACTGTACAGTTTTTGCTTTGGGGTTTTATCCAGCGCGAGCTGCTGTGTTGCCGTGTGGACAGAGTTGAGCTGGGCTGGTTTGTGTAGGTGTATGCAATCATAGACACGAACAAGGATGGCATTGCTGACTCTGTGGTCACTGTTGTGGACAACCTTGCTGCACCCTTGGGCCTAGCATACGCCAATGGGTCTTTGTGGGTTGCTACCACACCCACCATTTACAGATTTGATAATGTGGATGAGCTGGCTTTGGCTGGCCAGGTAGTGTCTCTGCCTCCCTATCATTGCAAGGGCAGCTCAAGCATCCATGTAGCAAACTTCAGCGTGCTATAGCTTTTAGCGTGTTGCAACTTGCACTGAAACACTCCTGTGGTTGTGCAGAACTTTTCAACACCAACTATAGTTCTGCCTGGTCTTGGTATGCCGAGCGATCACGGCAACCATTACATGACCATTGGCCCAGACAACATGATCTATTTCAACCTGGGAGCTCCATTCAACATTGGCATACCTCCTGCTGTGGGTGAAGACAACCTAACATTTGCCACCATTGCTAGGATGACACCCAACGGCACAAACCTGACTACGTTTGCCACAGGTTGGTAATGTGTCCACTGCGCTCATTGCTGTTCTAAGCTGATGCTCTGCTGTTAACTGCTGTCAAGACAGAGTGACAGCAGCAGACTTGGTTGTATGATGACAGCCCTGCAGCCATGTTCTGCTGTTGTCACTGCTGATTTTGCGGCATGCAACCTGTCTTTGTGCTTTCCCACACCCTCCACGTTTTGGTACTTGGCAAGCTGGCTGTGCACATGCAATCTCTCTGTCTTTGGCTTTTTCATCTTGCGTCCTGCTCAGCATAGTAGCACCTCACTCCTCGGGCTGCATCTGCAGGCATCCGGAATGTGGTTGGAATGCAATTCCACCCTGTCCTCAACACACTGTACTTCAGCAACAATGGCAGGGACAATATTGGTGGTGATGTGCCTGATGACTACATTGCATATGCCCCTGTAGCTGGCCTCGACTTTGGTTACCCCTACTGTCATAGGCAAGTTGCTGTCCGCTTTGCCATTGTCAAATTCTCAAGTAGGGATCATCATGCCCTGTTTATGCCATGATCAACCTCTGCCACATGCAATAAGTGCTTGCTGCTGTAGTTGAGTTGCATGTGCAAGCTGGCAAAGCAATAGTTGTTGAATGCAGACAATGGCAAACTGCATGCAAATGTGTGAGAACTGATCACCTCTTTGTACAGCGTCACAGCTAGCGACTTCTTGCAGCCTCTAGATGTGCCTTATCCAGTGTCATGCATCATTCAGCAGAATGGGTGATGAGGCTCTTGGTATGCAGGCAGGGACTGGGGGATCCAGAGCTGAGGACCCCAGGGCCCGGTCTCCCATACCCTGACCCCGAGTTCACCGCTCCAGCCATGGAAGCTGTCAACGCCACTTTGGCACAGCAGACTGGTTACTGTGAAGGTGCAAGCCCAGTTCATGCTATCCCAGTTGTCCCTGCAATTGCACCATGATGCAATGCCATTTGTGCTCAGATGTGTTCTGCTTGAACCTGTGTTTGAAAAGCTGGCTGCTAGTTGAGCAGTGTGCAATGCTGTCAATTTGTGTGCTTCGATGCAAGGCATCTGGCCGAGATCACCACTGTCTGGGACACAGTTATGTTTGCTCATATGGAAGCTCTCAATTGCCTGTGGCTGATTTGCTGTGGTGTACCTGCAGTAACTCAGACGCCACCGGTACAAACTGTGGGGCCCCACGTAGCTACACTGGGCATGAAGTTTTACACAGGTGACACAGTCTGCCTGTGTGCTGATGATCAACAGCTGAGAGCTGAGCAATCATGTCTATGCATGACACGATTCCAAATAGGCGGGGCTCAATAAACTTGTTCTTTTGCTACTTCAAGGAGAAACAATTGTGAATTTGGACACACTGTCAGGAAGACATGTATTGGATGAAAGGTTGCTAGCCTAGGGTCTTCATGCACACCCTCCAGTCTGCACATTGATGTCTTCCTTGCCGGGATGCAGTGCAGAGTCACTGCAGTATCAACGCCTGCTGCCTTGTCTGTGCAAGACACCGGATGCCTATACAATATCTCATCTGCTCTCCAGCACTGCTTGACCATTGCTGCACAGCAAGCGTGTGCACACTCAATGCCACCGCGCCATGCTTGCAAGCCTCATGTGCTGCTGTCATTACTCGTTGCCTTGCTGACAGTGCCTGGTTGTCATGGTCCTCAACCTCAACAGCGATGGCTTGGCACAGAACTACTCAGCTTTGGCTGAGGGCTGGTTGCAGCCTAACGGCACTGCATGGGGTATGCTGACTGTACTGTGCTTGTACTTGTCATGAAACATGTGCTGAATTGCAATCTGGCATGATGGTGCAACGTCACAAGGAGATGCTACTATTCAATTGGGGCACTTGCCTGTTTCCTGCCTCACAAGCAGATGACATACAGCCTTCCAAATGCAGCATGATAGGTATTGGAGAACATTGTGTTGCTTGAGTGGCTGTCATCGGGAAGAGTTGAATGTGCGTCCGAGAAGTGTTTGCATGTGCAGGTCGGCCAGCTGATGTGTTGCCCATGCCTGATGGGTCAGTGCTAGTGTCTGATGACACAGCAGGTGCTGTCTACCGTATCACCTACAATGCCACTTTGGCAGGGGTCTCCATGAGCAATGTGACTGCTGACAGCACCAACTTCACCAGCGGTGTGTTGCCCAGTTTGGCACTTGCACCGGCTCCTGACATGTCCACAGAGGCACCAGTGTCTACTGCGGGGTAGAAGGAATCTTTTTGTCAGCCATTTCTGGCTGATTTTGCTATGTGTTGGCTTGGTTTCTGGCTGCAATCGCCAACAAATTTGTGTGCTTGCTTAACGACAGGTCAATGACAGGATGGGTGTCTTAGGGTCATCATGGACAAACGATTGGATTATTGTCCTGCAACGTTCACTGCATGGAATAAATGGATACCCTGTTTTGCTCGTAGAATAAAAGATTTTCCTGATAAAGGTTTGGAGACATTTTGAGACCAGTCTGACCTTGAGCTGAAGCTGCATGAAGGGTTTTTTATGCTGAGCTGATTTGCTGCTCTGTCTCAACTTTTTGCTTGTAGTGATCTGGTTCTTTCGCTTTTCTCTGTGCCTGCGCTGTTTGGTGGACTCCTGTTGTCTTGGCTTTTGATTGTTACTATTTTAGCTGCCGCTACATGTTCACAAGCAGGCAATGTTCTAGAACAGAAAAGATCCCGCTTACATCGACACTCGTTTTGGTGGCTTCCCAGGGTGGTGCACACAGCATCATTAGCGACCTGTAATTTAGCACTCTAACGCTGTCACATAGCCTGATTCACACGCATGGATTGTGCTGCCTTTTGCTGCGATGTGCATGGTTACAAATTGTAACTAGTCAGGCATATATAGATGTTCCATGTATATGGCTTGCACAACACACCAACCCAGGCCCCCCTGTTACAGCTA
>JAABUV010006586.1_pt1 | contig 12559 bp, 15 predicted proteins | sample 5559971 | NCBI WGS metagenome assembly JAABUV01 (sample SAMN10711881, study PRJNA513362) | rock metagenome | isolation source: Antarctica rocks | place: Antarctica: Victoria Land, Knobhead nord | collected 2015-12-19
GAGGCTCTGCGCGGCCGCCAGGTGGTTCATCATGTCCGGCGGCGGCGCGGCGCCGCCGGGGCCCGAGCGCGGCGGCGGCGCGCGCATCTCGGCCGCCGCGGCGGCCGCCTGCGTGGCCAGCCGCGGCGGCAGCATGGCCGCGTCGCCCGCCGGCGGCGTCCCCGCGTCGCGCGCCACGCCCGGCCCGCCGGGCCGCGCCCCTGCGCGGCGCGCCAGCACGGCACTTGCCTCACCGCGCCGGCGATGAGCTTGGGCAGGGCCGGGACTGCAAAGCGCCCAAGCCACGCATCCAGCGCCACGGCCATCGACCAACGCCGCAGCAGCGACGGGGAACCAGGAGCGCACGAGCTCCAGCACGCTCGCGCTGCTGCGGCCTCTGACCTCGTGGCGCCTTCACAGGAGGCATGGCTGACGGCCCTGAAGGCAGCGCTCGCAGGCCCCCGGGCATGGCGGCCAGGCATTGCTGTGGCGGCCTCCGCGCGGAGGCGCCGGCGGCGCAGCGCTGCGCCCCACACGGCGCTCGCATCGCGGCGGCCGCGCGCACCGGGGGTGGGAAGCCGCTGCGGCGGGGGCGCGGTCGGCCCGGGCTCCATGCCGGCGCTGGGGTCGTCGTCCGGCGACGAGGCCGGCCAGGGCGCGTCCGGGTCGGGCTCCTCGCCCGCCTGCAGCTGCACGCGCGCGCCATGAGCGCGCGTGCCAGTGCTGGGCGGCGCGCGCGCGCGCGCGGGCCGCGGCGCAAGCATCGGCGCAGGCAGCGGCGCAAGCAGCGGCGCAAGCAGCAAATCCTCCAAGTCCCCCTGCAGCCGCGCCGGCTCAGGAGCGCACACCCGGGGACGTGCAAGGCAGCGCGGGGTCGCCGGCAGGACCACCGCGAGGGCGTGCATGAGCTGCAAGGCCTCCTGCATGAGCAGCGGGGAAGGGCGGGACTTGGCGGGCATGCAGCGCCCTCGATCGCAGCGCAACACGACGCAAAGGCCAGAGCGCTTCTGGCAAGCTCCAGCGCCACACCCGCTGAACTCTCACGTCCTGACAGGAACTGCAGCACAGCTACAGGCAGCTTGGCTGCAACTTATACTACCAACAACTTTCTGGGGACCTCAAGGGAGTGCGCCAGCCGCGCAGCCTCTGTGCCAGGGCCCCGCCCGCCGCGTGCGCCCCGGCGACCCGCGCTGCGCGGCCTGCGGGCGCGCGCCTGGGCGCCGCCGCTGGTGGGCCAGACCAGACATGGCAGCCACAACCCCAAATAAGGAACCTACAGTGTCCTGACCTATGGTGTCATGACGCAGAGCCCACGGGGCACGCGCGGCCCCCGGGCAGCACCTGGCCGTTGCCGCCGTCCAGCTGTGATGGCACGGTCGCCACCACGCCTGCCGCGCCGTCCACCTGCGAGTACTGCAGCCCCGCGCGCGCGCAAACGCGTCGGCGCCAGCTTGCCGGCCCGCCGCCGCTCCCAAACAGCGCAGGGCCGCCCGGGCCAGGAGCGCGGCAGCGCGGCAAGGGCGCAAGCGGGCGGCACGTGCGACAGGCCGGCGGGCGCGCCCGCGCGCCGCCTGGCACGAAACCCTACGCGACCCTCACCCTGACCCGCCAGGCAGGCCGCCCGGTCCGGGCGCGCCTGGATGATCTCGTCCAGCGACTGGAAGTGCTGGTTGCCGAGCGTGAAGATCATCCAGCCCGGGTGCGTGTCCTCCCACCAGCACTGCACGGCCGCCTCGCACACGCGCGCCACCTGCGCCCGCCCGCCGCCGTCGCGCCCGCGCCTCGGCTCCCAGCCGGCCGTGGACCGCATGCCAAAGCGTGCAGGCGCGCCTGCCCGCGCTGGCCGGGCGCCCGGCGATCACAGGGCACCGCCTCATGGAGGGGCAACCTCCGAGCATGAGTTTGGCCAAGCCGTGGCAGGCGGCTGGAAAGCAGTGTGCGGGGTCTGACGTCTGGGAGTATGTTCAAGCAAGTGCCGAGCAAGTGAGGGAGGGCAGCGGGCGGGAGGGGGGCGCGCGCCTGCTCGCGCTGCCCGGGCATCTGGTGCTCGCACGGCACGACCTCCATGAAGTCGGTGCCGTCGGCGCGCCGGTTCTGGATGAGCGCGAGCGGGCAGTCCGGGCGCACGTGGCCCAGCGTGCAGCTGTACAGCAGGCCGAGCGCCATGTCCTTCTGGTACCACGCGCGCATGCGGTTGTCCACCTGAGCGCGCGCGGGCGCGCGTTCATATCTGCGGTTGCGCCCTAACCCGAACCCTATAGCTCTGATGCACCAGTCGAGCGGTGCGGCGCCCGGGGCGCCCGGGCGCCCGGGGACCGCGCCACACGCGTGCGCGCCTGAGCCCGCGGACCGAGCGGCCTGTCTGTGACCCGGCTAACGGCCACCGGCAATGCTCTTTGCCACACAACTTCAACTCTCACGCCTGCCCTCTGCCCCGCAAGCTAAATGCAAACACACCATCTGCACAGTGAGGGTCCTTGGAGCCCGGACGGCGCCGGGAGGCGGCAGTTCCAGCACACCAGGTCTCAGGCGCGGCGCGCCCGAAACACGTCCAGGACCAGAGCCGCGCGACTCTGCACGACAAAGGTGACCTCGACCGGCGCGCGCGCGCGCCTGGACGGCCGTCTTGGCGTGCTCGCACGCGGCGTCCCACTTCTCCTTGGACAGCTTCAGCAGCTGCTTGAGCCGCTGCTGCAGGTGCCCGTCCGCCTCCGACAGCCGCGCCAGCTGCTGGAACTCGCGCACCTTGGTCACCCTGTCGCGGGCCAGCATTCCCTAAACCATAACCTTGGTCACCCTGCGCGGGCCCGGCATACCCTATACCATAACCTTGGTCAACCTGCCGCGCGCCAGCATACCCTATACCATAACCTTGGTCACCCTGCGCGCGCCCGGCCGGCGCGCTCGGCGTGCTGGGGCGCATGCCGAGCGCGAGCCCCGCTGAGCGGTCCGGGCGCCGCCCGCTCGGCGCAGGCCGGCGGGCGCGCCCGGCCTGCGCGGTCTGCCCGGCAGGCATCCCGGGAGCGGGGGCCGTGGCGGCGCGCGCGCGGCGGGTGCTGGAGGCCCAGTGGCAATGCATTGCTCGCCTCACCTTCTGTTAACACCCAAGCTCGACAGTACAACACACACCATGCTGAACGGCCACAGAGCCCGCACCCCACACCACCTGTGCTTCACTCCCCGCTTCGAATGTTGACAAGCACAGCATCAAAGCACCGGTGCCCGCCCAGGTGCGGCGCGGCGCCCGCCGCGCACCGCCAGAGCGCCTGCGGGATGAGCAGGTCGACGTTGGCCTCGTCGGCGGCCGCCTTGAGCTCGTTGAGCTTCTTGACGGTCTCCTTGCCAATGTGGTTGAGCTTGGAGATGGGGTCGTCCAGCGACGGGATCTCCTGCTTCTTCAGGTTCTTGGTGCGCTTGGTGACCACCTGGCCGCGCGCGCGCGCGCGCGTCAAGCTACAGGGTGGGCTCAGGGTAGGTTTAGGGTTAGGTTACTCTCAACATAGCCTGTGCGGCTCCAGGGAGCCCGAACAGGGGTTCGGGCTCGATGGAGCAGGGCGCAAGCGCCAGGCCGCAAAGCTGACATCATGGCCCTGGCGGGCACAGCCGGGCGACCCGGCGCACGCCTGGCGCCCTGCCATACCCGCAAGCGGCGCGGCCGGCAGGCGACGCCTTCGGGAGTGCGCAGATGCCCATGCACAAAGTCCACAGGCGCGGCCGGGCCGACCAGGCGAGGGCAGGCCGGCCCCAGGACCGCAGCCGCGGCGCTGCGCCCCTGGCCCAGGATGCGGCCGCGGCGCTGCGCCCTGGTCCAGAACGGCATCCTACAAACAGAGAAGCGGGGCCCACGGGCGCGCACCACAAACTCCTCGGACACCGCCGGCCGCACGGGCAGGCGCTGGCCGGACGCGGACACGGCGCGCACGACCAGGCGGAACGGCGGCCGCTTCGTGCCCGCCAGCACGCTCTCCGAGCTCTCCGTCACCTTCATGCCCCTGCCGGCCGCGGGGCGGGCTTCCCGTCAGCGTCACCGCGGGATGCCCGACCCGGGAGCGTCAGAGTCAGAGCGCTCACACAGTCGCTGCCGGCTCCGGCGGGTGCGCCGGCCGCCCGCGGGCAGCGCCGCAAACGCGCGCACGCGGGCGCGCCGACGGATGCGGCGGCTCCCCGCAGAGGCGGGGTGCCGCTGATGACAGGCCCCCGCAACCAGGCGTGATGGGCCGGGACCCATGCGCTGCTGTCGGCGGCACCGGTGCTGCACTTCAGCGGACGCTGTCAGCAAGCTCTCGGCACCGCTGCTGCCGGCCCTTGCGCCACCAACGCTGTCCGACCGGTGCTGCCTTGGACAGCACACCCAGGCTGCTGGCACCCCGCCTTGGCGCCGACGCCGCCAGCCCACACATGCTCTCTGCCAGACCCGCCGGCGCAGGCGCAATGCAAGGGCGTGCTGCTGCCCATCGTAGACGAGCGCCTCGCGAGGCCCCGACGCAGCGCGCTGCGGCCAGCCTGCGCAGTGCCAGTACGAGCCTGCGCTGGGGTTGCGCGCGCGCGCGCGGGGCGCGCCGCAGCGAGATGCTGGCGGACCCCGCGCCGAACTTGAGCACGACCTGCGGGTTGTCTGCGTCGTTGCTGGCCGCGCCGGCCACCAGCAGCGGCTCGCCCTTCTGATTGAGCAGCACCTGCGCGCGGCCCCCGCAGGCGCAGGCGTCAGTGGGAACAGGGCGATGGAATTGCGCGCGTTGGAGACCATTGTCCTACCTTTGGAACCACTCTCCTTGTGTCTGTTCAACTTAGAAAAGGCGAGCCAACTGGTGTGTCGTTGGCAAGCACAGTGCACTGCTGCCGCCCGCCAGTGCTGCCGGCCGCCGGCAGGGGCGCGCCTGCGGTGGTGGCCGAGCAGCGCCCGACATACGCGAGCCAGGACAGAGACACGCCGCGCTCCACACGGCTGTGCATAAGGCAGAGTGTGCTACGGGGCAGCGCGCAAGAGGCGCGGCGCTCGGCAGGGCGGCGGCCGCGTTCGGGGTCGAGGGCGCGCGCCGCACCTCGCACTCGTCCAGGATCTCCAGCCGCTGCTCGCCAGCCTCGCGGCACCGCGTGTTGAACTTGTTGCCATCCATGACAGCGGCCTGCATGACAACAGGCGACTCTGCTGCGCAGCGGGTTGCATGGAGTGATAATGCCGCAGGCACCATACATTGGCGGCCTGCACGTTGCAGCGCGGTGCGTGCTGCGCCGAGATGCAGCAGGCTGGCAAAGTAGGGTGCCGCGCCAGCCATGACAGGCAGGACAGGCGTGCGCACCTCGACGCGCACGTCGCTGAGGTCATCCGTCACGCGCTCGCCGGTGTTCAGATCGATGCACTCTACCAGGATCCCGCCCTCGCACTTGGCCAGGAGCTTGTCGCCGACCCAGTACTTGCGCGCGAAATTGCCGAGGCAGCGCTTGTTGGGGTTGTGTTTGCACAGCACGCAGGCGCTAGAGTTGCACCCATGGTTCCTGCGCGCGCTTGCGCGCGCTGTGAGCAGTCGGGCGGCGCTTATCACCTGACATGCACTTGGGTTGCACCTGGGCTGCACCTGACCAGTCCTACAACTTGCGCGCCCCGCCGCGCAGCAAAAAGGCGCCAGAAGGCCAGGCAAACACCCCCCAAAGCGCCCCCGGGCGGCCCCGTGGGCAGCCGCCCGCGCGCGCGCATGCCCCGGGCAACATCCTTTGCGCGCGCCGCGCGGGCCGTGCCTGCAGTCGTGCACGAAGCACAGCTCGAGCCGCTTGTGCTTCTCGACGGCGTGCGGCGGCGGCGCCGCGAGCGGCGCCAATGCCATCTCGCGCTCCGCCGCCCCGCGCGTCTCGCGCAGGACCTGCCGCACTGCGGACTCCACCACCAGCGCGGGCGCGGTGGGTGCCAGTAGCTGTGCCAGCCGCACGCCAAACTCGCGGAGGAAAAGCTCGGAGGGGTCCATCGTGCACCAAAATGGAGTGCGCTCTCTGCCTGGGGCCAGAATGCTGGGCGTCAGGCCGCTGCATCCATCCGGCAGCGCCCTGCCCTGGCCCTTTAGATTTTGTGTGAGTGCCCGCGCTGCCACTCTTGCGCCGGAGTGCTAAACAATGTATGAGCCTTCCGTGCGCTCCTTGCTTGGGATCTTAGGGTTTCAGGGCTTGCCCCAGCTGGGAGGCGCCACCGCGCCGGAGTAGGTAGAACGCAGCAGCGCACCGGAACGTACGCCGCATTGCCCGAAATCCAGCCTGCCCCAGATGCCGGCAGTGGCGGCCGCGCCGGGCGCGGTCGCGGCGCTGCAGGCCAAGCTGCTGGACCCGGACACCAGCCTGCCCGGCAAGTACCGCGCGCTGTTCGCGCTGCGCGGCGCCGCCGGCGCGCAGGCCGGCGCCGCGCTGCTGCGCGGTGCGGCCCCGCGGCCCACGCGCGCGGCTCGGTGCCCGCGACAGAGCGCCCGCGCGCCCGCACAAGGCCTCTGCCTGCGTCGCGCTCGGCTGACGCCTGTCCTGCAAGAGTAATATGTTGCTTGCTCTCTGTGGACGCCCACGGCGGCGTGTGCGGCGCGGGCGCGGCGGCGGCCCGGCGCCCGCCAGCGCTCACCGCTACCTCCCGGGCGCAGGCCTGGAGGACGCGTCAGCGCTGTTCCGGCATGAAGTCGCCTACTGCCTGGGCCAGCGCCAGGACGCGGCCGCGGTCGGCGCGCTGACGGCGCTGCTGCGCGACGCGCGCGAGCACCCCATGTGCGCCCGCCGCCCCGGCGCTCTATGGCCCTGGCGCGGCACAGGCCGCAGGGCGTCGCAGCCGAGTGGGCAGCGCGTGCGCGTCATGGCGCGCCCGCGGGACCTCGCGCTGCTTGGCTCTGGGGCTGCGCGGCAGGGCGCTCTGCAGCTGAAGGAGGATTGCCGCACTAAGCAACGTCCTCCGTGTGTGCAGGGTGCGCCATGAGGCCGGCGAGGCGCTGGGCGCGATCGGCACACCCGAGTGCGTGGCCGCGCTGGCAGCGGGCGCCGCGGACGCCTGCCTGGTCGTCGCGCAGACGTGCCAGCTCGCGCTGCAGCGCGTGCAGCACCTCGTGGAGGCGGCGCGGGAGGGCGGCGGCGCGGCGGTGCGCCCCATGGAGAGAGAGAGACGGGGCCGTGCGGAGCTGGGCAGGTGTGCGGGCGCGTGTGTGCGGGCTTCGGCGTGCGCTGCGGGCGCGCGGCGGCCCATCTGCGGGAGCTCACCGCAGTGCAGTGCGGGAGCTTGCCTTCTTAGGGCTTCTAGGGTTCCTAGGATGCGCAGGCCCCGGACGGCGCGGCAGCGTACACGTCGGTGGACCCGGCGCCGGCCGCGCCGGCGGGCACGCCCGTGGCGGCCATGCGCGCGGCGCTGCTGGACGAGGCCGCGCCCGTGTTTGAGCGCTACCGCGCGCTGTTCGGCCTGCGCAACGCGGGCGGGCGCGGCGCGGTGGACGCGCTGGGCGCCGCGTTTGCCGGGCGCAGCGCGCTGCTCAAGCACGAGGTGGCCTACGTGCTCGGGCAGATGCAGGACGCGGGCGCGGTGGAGACGCTGCGGTGCGCGGCCCGCGGCGGCGGCTCCGCTATATACGCGCCGGGCGCCGCCTGTGGCGCGGGGGGCCGCCATGGATATCGTTCCTGGCTGCGGCGTCTGCAGCCATGCAGGCGTCAGTGTCCCGTGCGCGCGAGCATGCAGGGGCTTCACAATCACTGCATCACTGCATTATGGGCTGCACACAGCAGCGCACGAAGCCAGGGATCGTAATGCGCATGGCGGCAAGCGCACTGTGCCGCCCATCTTTTGCTGCTGCGCCGCCTATGAGCGAGCGCCTGTGCAGGGCCGTGCAGCACGGGAGGCTGCGGTGCACCCTCCTGCTGCTGTGACGAGCAGCCGCGCCGGCGCGCAGGCGCGTGCTGACGGATGCGGGCGAGGACGCGATGGTACGCCACGAGGCCGCCGAGGCGCTGGGCGCGATCGGCGACGAGCGCGCGATCGCGCTGCTGGCCGCGCACGCGGCCGACGCCGAGCCGATCGTCGCTGACAGCTGCGTCGTCGCGCTGGACATGCTGGAGCACGAGCGCAGCGGCGCGTTCCAGTACGCAGATGTGGGGGCAGAGCCAGGGTTAGGGCCGGAGCCAGGGTTAGGGCTAGAGCCAGGGCCTGAGCCGGGGCCCGCCGCCGGCGCGCGGGGCGCGGCTGTAGAAGCGAGCGGCTTCGCGGCTAAGGCCGCCGGTGACGGGGTGCTGTCTGGGCATGGGGCAGGGCTGCGCGGCGTGCAGCGAAGCACTGCCAGTGTCCTGCACGACGCCTCCTGTGCTGCAAGCCGGGGCGCGGGTCGCTGCGGTGCGCCCGGCACGGCGACTGACGCGCAGCGATGCGAGGCTGTCAGCCTCTAGAAGGAGGTCTGGTGAGGCTCGCTTGCGGCATCTGTGTCTGTGGGCTAGGCTGCGAGCGGGTGATGTGTGCGCATGCTGGTGCAGGCACACAGTGGTTGAGCGTGTTCATGCGCTGTGTGCCTCATTGCTTGGGTTCTGTAAGCCTGACTCCGCAATTTGATCTTGCTTTACTGCAAGAACTGCCAACCAGGCTGAGTGCTTGGCTTGCCATTCAAGTCATGTCAATCATGTTTGGAGCTTGTAACCTACAAGTAACTTGCCAAGTAATTTTGGGAACTGGTGTAAGGCCGAGCTTGCGCATCGAAGCAGCTCTACGCCCTGAGCTACAGGCTCTCAGCAAGTGGGGGACGATGGAGCAGGACTCAGGCAAATCATGTGTTGTCTCGCATGCGTGATGAGTTGAAGGTGACGCACGGCTTCAGCTCTGCGCCACCTCTTACATTCAATGTATATGGCAACGAACGCCGAGCGCTAAGCAGAACGCAGATGATGGAGCATGCCGCGTCACGCGACCGACAGCACGTTGTTGATCTCGCCCATGACATTGACCGTGCGCCCGGGGAACAGCGCGGCGACGCCGGCCTCCGCGCGCGCCTTGGCGGCCGCCGCGGCGGCCACCAGCGCGGCCAGCCTGGGCGCGCCGGCCGCCAGGCCGCGCTGCGTCTCCGCGCGCCGCGCCTCCACTTCAGCCGCCAGCCTGCGCGCGTCCGCGGGCTGCGCGTGTGCACGCCTGATATGGAGGCAGCAGCGGCTTTCCGCACATGGCTGTTTGCAATGGCAGCCTGCAGGACGTTCACCGGTCCGTCCAGAATCTGGCTGCCGGGCCCTCCTGTTCGGACATGGCGGCCGGCTTGCGGGCCTGAGCAGGTCTCGCCGTCGCAAGACGCGATGACGCCAGGCAGTCCGCTAGGTGTCTGTTCCACGCCGCCCGACGGCGCCACACTGCAGCCGCCGGCCCAAACCCAGGCTCGACAGCAGCAGCGCCACACCGCCTCGCCTCTGCGCCCCGGCCGCAGGCAGGCTTGGGCAAGCCGTCCGCGCTTGGCGCACTGGCGGGTCGCGGAGCCTGACAAGGCGGCTGCGATAACCACATGGCACAGAGTGTAGTAAGGTATATAGGTTAGGATTAGGGTCAGGGTCCCATCCCGCGGCGCCGCGCGCCTGCGGAACTTGGCCTCCTGGCCGCGCTTCTGCTGCAGCCCGGCGACCAGGCGGCCCAGGTAGCGCGCGCTGGTGCGCGCCAGCAGCAGCTGCCGCGTGCGCTCGCCCGTCAGCGCGCCCAGCACGGCGCGCACCTGCGCGGCCGCCGGCGGGGGTGAGCGCCTGGGCGCGTGCGATCACACTCGTCAAGGCTCTGAACACACCCCTGCATCATGAGTACTATGAACAGTTGCGGTCCCCCAGCTCGGAGTACTTCATGGTGAATGTGTCTCTGACCCCGGGCTCTCTGAACTAGGGCGATCCCCGAGCTTGGAGCACTGAACAGTGCATGTGTCTCTGATCAGATCGCTCATACCCTACATGCAACCCTGCGGGGTCGCCGTGCGGCACCTGCTCCAGCATGTCGCGCGCGCCGGCGGCCGTCACAGTGGCGAGCTCGTCGGGCGCGGCGGCCGCGGCCGCGCCCGCGCCGGGCCCCGGCGCGTCCAGCTCGGCCGCGCGCACGCGCAGGAAGGCGGCCAGCTCGCGCAGGTCGTCCAGCCACGCGCCGCGCAGGCCCGCGTCGCTGACCAGGCGCGCGACCAGGCCTGCGGCGCGGCCGGCCGCGCGCTCGCTGCGCCCATGATGCGGCTTGCGCGGGCAGGGGCCCTGCTGAGCGGCTCGTGGTGCTGCAGCATGTGGCCAGTCAGCTGTAAGGCGTCAGCAGGGACTGCATTCTATGATGAAAAGTGCTGAGGTGGTTTGTGGAAGTCCGCCCTCCGCCACACGCTGACGGCTGCTTCCTGCGAGGGCTGCAGGCGGGCAGAGCAGCTGCGCAGTCACGGCTTGCAGCAGGGGGCGCAGCGCCGCACCTTGCGGCTCGGGGGCAGCAATCGATATACTGGAGCCCGCGTCGCCCTCGGCGGCGCCGCCGTCGCCGTCGCCGCGCGCGCGCGCGCCGCCCGCCTCCGCATCCCCGTCCCCGGTGCCCGCCTCGGCGACATTGATGTCCCAGTCCACCCCGTCGCCCTCAGGCTCCGCCCCTGCCGGAGAATCCCCGTCGCCCGCCGGGGGGTCCCCGTCGGCGCCGGCCTCCTCTGCGACCACGTCCCAGTCCACAGCCGCGGGCGGCGCCCCGGCGGGGGGCGCTCCGGCAGCGCCGGCCTCCGCACCCTCCGCATCGACCTCCCAGTCCACCGCGGCCGGCGCCGGATGGGTGCCGCTGCCCGCGGGCGCGCCGCCAGCGCCTGCGCCCCAGTCGATGCCGGTGCCCGCGCCGCCGGCTCCATCGGGAGCCCCCGCGGCCGCCGGCAGCTGCAGCGCGGCCGCCGCGTCGCCGGCCGGGTCGCCCAGCGGCGCGGCGCGCACCTCCTGCAGCGCGGGCAGCAGGCCGGCGGGCAGGGCGGCCGGCCCCGGCGCGGCGGCGTCAGGGTTTGGCTCCGGGCTGGCGCCGGGCGCGCCGCCGCCGCCGGGCTGCGCATGCGCCAGAAAATCGGCGTAGTAGCGCGCCGCGCCGTCCAGCACGCCGGCCTGCACGCCCGCCGCGGCGCCGCGCAGGATCGCCGGCAGCTCGCCCTGCAGCGCAGCGACCTCGGCCGGCACGTCGCGCCCGGGAATGCCCAGCGCGGCGCACTCCTGCGCGCAGCGCGGCAGGCGTTGCGTGTGGCAGGAAGCATGGGACTGCAGCACGGCCGGCTCACTGAGGCGGCCGTGCTCAGTGAGCGTGCCGCGTGCAAGGGTGCTGCGTCTGCTGAGGGCGCCCCGATCACGTCACCTCCAGCGATGCTAGAGTGCCCAAGGCGACCCTCCCGCATCACTTGCACAGAAACTTGATCACGGCAACCTCCACGCTCACAGCCCCACTCAGGGGCATCACGCACTTGCACCTTGCCAAGTCTGCGAAACAGGCAGCAGTGATGGGCCTAGGCCCGCCCGTCTGCTGGTGCACGCGTGGGACAGCGCCGGGCCGGCCAGGGCCGGCGCACCTGCTGGTACGCGCGCGCGGCGGCGGCCGCGCTGCGCGCGCACTCGGCGGCGCGGCGCTCCAGGTCGCCCAGCTGCGTCTGCGCGCGCACGGCCTGCCGGCGCGCGGCGGGTATGTCGTAGTCCGCTGCCTGCACCAGGCCCGCCGCCGCCTCGCCCAGCCACACGTCTGCGCGCCGGGCCCGCCGACGTCGCCGGCCGCCCGCGGTCGAGACCGAGCCTCTCAGTGCGCGGTGTGGAGGTGCGAAGCGGGCGGCGGCAGCCCGCGAGCTAGGGGCTGCACGCGCAGGCGATGCCTGCACGCCCTGATGCGCCCGCCGCCAGCAAGCAAGACGCACACCGTGACCTGGGTGCTAGGGGTCACGGTTACTGGGCTTGCAAGCGTGGCGGGCTGAAGCCATGCTGTCAAGCCCTTCCACAGGGTCTGGCCCTGTCCCGCAGGTCCTACAGCATGACGGACAGTTCTTTGCACTTGCTAACACTCCACTGCATGTCGCAGCCAAGGGGCCACATCACTGCATATTGCAGCCAAGGGGCCATGCTGCCGCCCGACCCGCCCAGGGCTGCAGGAACGGGGCCGCACTGTCGCGCTCGTACGCGCGCACGAGCTTGTCCCACACGCCGGCCGGCCCGGCCAGGCCGCCGAAGAACGAGCGCTCGGCGCCGTCCGCCAGTCGGTCGCGCGCAGCGCGGACGGCCGCGTAATCCAGCGGCGCGTCGCGGCCGCCGACGGCGCCGCGGCCGTCGGCCGGTAGCGCCGCGGCCGCCTCGGCGGCGCTCGCCTGGATGACCTGCAACCGCCGCCGCCAGTCGGCCGGCAGCTGCTTCCGCTCCACCTGCGCATGCGAAGTGCTGGCTGTTGGCATCCAAGGCTAGCTTGCGCATCTCACGATGGGAGGTGCCAGTTAGCAGCAGCTGCTCTTCTTTCCAATCTACCTTGTCAGACTCAGGGCAAACACTTGTGTACGGATGGTGTTGCAGGCGGTCTCATCAGGTGAGCTGCTGTGGTGAGCTGCCTCGCCAGAAAGTGCTGTCACGCGCACGTGCCAAGCTCTCACGCTGCTTGTCG
>JAABUV010006588.1_pt1 | contig 12558 bp, 10 predicted proteins | sample 5559971 | NCBI WGS metagenome assembly JAABUV01 (sample SAMN10711881, study PRJNA513362) | rock metagenome | isolation source: Antarctica rocks | place: Antarctica: Victoria Land, Knobhead nord | collected 2015-12-19
AGACGACCTGGTGCAGCGGGTAGTTCCAGGGGGTGATGCACGCGACGACGCCAATGGCCTCACGCACGACAAGGGAGTTCTTCACCTGCTCCTCGAAGGCATAGGTCTCGAGCAGGGTCGCGTACGAGCGCAGCACCGTGATCGGATTGCCGACCTGCACAGCGAGCGAGAACGGCAGCGGGGTGCCCATCTCGGAGCTGATGAGGGCAGCGACCTCGTCTTTGCGCGCTTCGAGCGCGTCGGCGGCGGCCGACAGCAGGACGGCCCGCTCGGCAGGAGCGGTCGCTGCCCAGTCCTCGAACGCAACGCGGGCCGCAACCACGGCCGCGTCCACGTCGTCCGCGGTACCGGCGGGAACGCTGGCGATCACCTGCTCCGTCGAGGGATTCACCACCTCGAGCGGGTTCCCGCCGGGGGCGGTCACCCACTGCCCCCCGATGTAGAATCTGTCCCAGACCTGCATACCAACCTCCACGGTGACGGCCTTTGCTGCCGAAACAGTACGGCTCCCCTGCGCCCCGGGGCGGCGTACAGCACGTGCTCAGTCGAAGACGGGGCCTTCGGTACGGGTCCGCTTGAGCTCGTAGAAGTGCGGGAACCCGGCCAGCAAGCGGGCGCCGTCCCAGACCTTCCCGGCCTGCTCGCCGCGCGGGATGCGGCTCATGACCGGGCCGAAGAACGCGACGCCCTCGACGTGGATGACCGGCGTCCCGACGTCCATCCCCACCTCGTCCATGCCCCGGTGGTGCTCGGCCTTGAGTGCGTCATCCAGCGAGCTGTCGGTCGCGGCGTCGGCCAGGGTGCCCGGCAGCCCAGCCTCGGCCAGCGCCCCGGCGAACAGCGCCGGGTCGTCGAGCTCCAGCTTCTCGTGGTGGATCCGGTTGCCGAGCGCGGTGTAGAGGGGCAGCAGGTCTTCGGCCTTGCCCTCCGCTTTCAGGTGCTGACGGGCCGCGATGCAGACCCGGACCGGGCCCCACGCCTTGCTCATCATCTCGACGTACTCCGGCGACAGGTCCCTGCCGGCATTGAGCACGGCAAGGCTCATGACGTTCCACGTCACCGAGATGTCGCGGACCTGCTCCACCTCCAGCACCCACCGGGAGGTGATCCACGCCCATGGGCACAGGGGGTCGAACCAGAAGTCGATGCGCGTCGTGTCGGCCATGCAGCGGACAACCCGCGGGACGCGCCGACCCTTCCCGTGCGGCAGGATGTCGTCACCCGCTGCGACCGAGAGGCACCGACCCTGTGAGCCCGAACAACCTGCGCCGCGACGAGGCCCGCGAGCGCGCCCGCCTCCTGCGCGTCACGACGTACGACGTGGAGCTGGATCTCACCGAGCAGGAGCGCGGCACCAGTTTCCGCTCGCGCAGCACAGTGCGCTTCTCGTGCAGCGAGCCGGGCGCCTCGACCTACCTCGACCTGACCGCCCCCACGTTGCGGGCCGCGACGCTCAACGGCGCCCCGGTCGACCCGGCCGGGTTCGACGGCAACCGGCTGGCGCTGACCGGGCTGGCTGCGGACAACGAGCTGGTCGTCGAGGCTGACTGCGCCTATATGCGCACCGGCGAGGGCCTGCACCGCTTCGTCGACCCCGTGGACGCAAACGTCTACCTCTACTCACAGTTCGAGACCTTCGACGCGCACCGCGTCTACGCCTGCTTCGACCAGCCCGACCTCAAGGCGGCCTTTCGCTTCACGGTCACGGCCCCCGCCGGCTGGGTCGTCGTCAGCGGCGGGGCGATCGCGGATCGCCCGGCCGACGGCGAGGCCGGCACGTGGCGCTTCGCCGAGACCGCCCGGCTGTCGACGTACGTCACGGCAGTCATCGCCGGTCCCTACGCCAGCGTGCACGACGAGTACGACGGGATCCCGCTCGGCCTGTACTGCCGCGCCTCGCTACGGGAGTTCCTGGTCGCCGACGAGCTGTTCCTGCTCACCAAGCAGGGCTTTGAGTTCTACCACCGCGTCTTCGGCTCCCGCTATCCCTTCGGCAAGTACGACCAGCTGTTCGTCCCGGAGTTCAACGCTGGGGCGATGGAGAACGCCGGCGCCGTCACGATCCTTGAGGACTACCTGTTCCGTTCCAAGGTCACCGACGCGGCCTACCACATCCGGGCCGACACGGTGCTGCATGAGATGGCCCACATGTGGTTCGGGGACCTCGTGACCATGCGCTGGTGGGACGACCTGTGGCTCAACGAGTCCTTCGCGACCTACATGGCAACGCTGTCGCTGGTCGAGGCCACCCGCTACACCGACGCCTGGACCAGTTTCACCAACAGCGAGAAGACCTGGGCCTACCGCCAGGACCAGCTGCCGTCGACGCACCCGATCGCGGCCGATATCGGCGACATCCCCGATGTGCTCGTCAACTTCGACGGGATCACCTACGCCAAGGGCGCGTCGGTCCTGAAGCAGCTCGTCGCGTGGGTCGGCCAGGACGCCTTCTTCGCCGGGGTACGGGCCTACTTCAGCCGGCACTCCTACGCCAACACCGTGCTCGCCGACCTGCTCGCCGAGCTGGAGCAGGCCAGCGGCCGGGAGCTGTCGAGCTGGTCCGCCGAATGGCTCGAGACCGCCGGCTGCAACACGTTGCGCGCCTGTTTCGAGACCGGTCCGAACGGCGCCTTCACCGCCTTCTCGATCCTGCAGGAGGCGCCGACGGACTGGCCGACGCTGCGCTCGCACCGGGTCGCGGTCGGCCTGTACGACCTGGTCGAGGGCCAGCTGGTGCGGACCGGGCGCAAGGAGCTCGACGTCGTCGGCGCCAAGACCGAGGTCCCCGGGCTGGTCGGTCGCGCCCAGCCCGACCTGGTGCTCGTCAACGACGACGACCTCACCTTCGCCAAGATCCGGCTCGACGAGCGCTCGCTGGCGACCCTGGTCGCGCACGTCGGTGACCTGGCCGAGTCACTGCCACGCACGCTGTGCTGGGCGGCCGCCTGGGACATGACCCGGGACGCCGAGCTGCCGGCCCGCGACTACGTGGCGCTCGTACAGGCCGGCATCGGCGGGGAGACCAACATCGGGGTCGTGCAGTCGCTGCTCCGGCAGGCCCAGTCGGCCATCACCCTGTTCGCCGACCCTGGCTGGGCCCCTGTCGGACGGGCCTCGCTCGCCACCACCGCGTACGACGCGGCGCAGGTCGCCGAGCCGGCCAGCGACCTCCAACTGGCCTGGGTTCGCGCCATGGGCGGCCTCGCGACCACGGACGCCCAGCTCGACCTGGTGGCCGGCCTGCTCGACGGCAGCCGCACCATCGCCGGCCTGAGCGTGGACACCGAGCTGCGGTGGCACCTGCTGCACCGTCTGGTCGTCGTCGGCCGGGCGGGCGACGCCGAGATCGCGGCCGAGACCGAGCGCGATCCCACGTCTGCCGGAGAGCGGCACGCCGCCGCCGCGCGGGCGGCCCGGCCGACCCGCGAGGCCAAGGCCGAGGCGTGGCGGCTCGCGATCGAGGACGCCTCGCTGCCCAACGCCATGCAGGCCGCCGTCATCGGCGGGTTTGCCCCGGCCGACCAGATCGACCTGCTCCAGGAGTGGGTCGAGCCCTACTTCACTGCGATCGGCCGCGTCTGGGCCGAGCGCACTGCCGAGATGGCACAGAGCGTGGTCATCGGGCTCTACCCGACGCTGCTGGTCTCCCCGGCTGTCGTGGAGCGCACCGACACCTACCTCGCCGGCGCTGACGTACCGCCCGCCCTTGCCCGACTGCTCGGCGAGGCGCGGGACGGGGTCCTGCGCGCCCTGCGGGCCCGGGCCCGCGATGCCGCCGGCTGAGCCCCGAGCCCGGCCCACCATCTTGTGCAGTGGAGCGGGAAGGGACAGGCGTACCTAGTGCTCCTGGCCGGCGGAGGTGTCGGCCGGGCGATCGATCCTGGCCACATCGGTTCGGGCGGTCGCGGCCGGGTCGAGAGCCCGGCGACCGGCGGCGTCGGCAATCTGCCGCAAGGCGTCCACGATGCCACCGCCGAGATCCCCGCCTCCGAAGGCGCTGGTCATCGACAGCACGGAGAGGGCACAGACCCGGTCGGGAACCCGACGGCGTACGCCTGGGCCAGTGACGACCTCGACGCGACGCTGGCCGGGCGCAACCACGACCAGCACGGCACTGTGCGCGCGCTGCTCGCCGAGGGCGGCGTGCAGCCGCTCGCTGGCGCCCCGGAAGGCGTCGAGGTGGGGCAGGTCGAGGTCGCCGACCAGCACGGAGACGTCCAGGCCGTTGCGCTCCCGACAGGTCTGGACGGCGTGTTCGATCCGTTCCTGCTGCCGCGCGTCCAGGCCGGAGCCGGTGCTACCAGCTGCCACTGGCCCCGCCTCTCACGACGGCGCCGGCGTCGGCGTCCTGCACTGCGGCGACCGGGTCCGGCGGTCCAGCGAACCACACCGGCGCCGCCGTCCAGCCGCGGCTGGGCCGGTAGCGGTTGGCCCTGATGACGTTCGGCAGCCACACCAGCGCCGCCGTGCCGAGCAGGATGGCGGCGGGGACGGCCACGTAGAGCAGCAGGGTCGCGCCGATGCTCAGGCCCTGGCCGCGGTCCTCGCCCTCGGTGGGGCCGAGCCGGTCGGCAGCCAACGCCGGACCGGCGCTGAGCAGCACCGTGGCGACCGCTGCAGTCAGGGCGGCGCACGTACGAACGGCGGTGCGGCTCACGGGCTCATCGTGGTCTGCGCGGCGTCGTCCATGGTGCGGACACGGTAGCGAACCGGAGCGGCCCGGCTCACCTGACCTGCTGGAGCAGCTGCGTGAGCCGCCGCACACCTGGGGCGGTCAGGACCTGCTCCAGGGTCAGCGCCGTGCCGGAGCCGTTCGCGACCGGCAGCTGCCAGTTCGGGTACTGCTCCACGGTGCCCGGCAGGTTGGGCTGGCGCAGGTCCCCCACGGCGTCGGCGTAGGAGGCCAGCACGATGCGGCACGGTGAGGCGACCAGGGCGGCGTGCATCGCGAGTACCGGGTCGGCGTCGTCAGCGAGCAACCCCTCGGCCGCCAGCATGGCGAGCAGCGCGGCACGGTGGCCGCGGACCCGTTCCTGCTCGGTCTCCAGCGAATGACCGAGCTGGTCGAGTTCGTGCCGTACGCGGACATGCTCCTCGGCCAGGAAGCCGGCAGCGGTCGGCAGGTCGTGCGTGCTGATCGAGGCGAGGGCGGCCGGTCGCCAGGACCGCGGCGGCAGCGGGGCTCCGTCGTCGTCGGTCTCGAACCACAGCACGGCGCTGCCGAGTACGCCGGCGTCGGCCAGGCAGCTGCGCACCACGTCCTCCACCGTGCCGAGGTCCTCCCCCACCACGAGGGCGCCGGCGCGCAAGGCTTCCAGGGCCAGCACGCCGAGCAGGGCCTCGGAGTCGTACGACACGTAGGTTCCCTCGGCCGCGCCCGCGCCGGCCGGAACCCACCACAGCCGGAACAGCCCCATCACATGGTCGATGCGCAGCCCGCCGGCATGCCGAAGGACCCCGCGGACCAGGGCCCGATACGGCGCGTAGCCAGCAGCCCGCAGCCGGTCCGGCCGCCACGGGGGCAGCCCCCAGTCCTGGCCCTGCTGGTTGAAGGAGTCCGGCGGCGCGCCGACGCTCGTGCCGAGCGCGAGCACGTCCTGCAGCGCCCAGGAGTCCGCGCCACCGGCGTCGACCCCGACAGCGAGGTCGTGCACGACTCCGATCGCCATGCCGTCACCGACCCCAGCCAGCTGCTCGTCGACGAGCAGCTGGACCCAGCACCAGAACGAGGTGCGCTCAGCGTGGGCGACCCTGGCGCCCGCGATCCCCGATCCGTCGGGCCGCTGCAGCTCGCCGGGCCAGTCCTGCCAGGGCGCGCCGTGAATCTCGGCCAGCGCGCAGAACAGCGCGAAGTCCTCCAGAGCGGCGCCGTGCCCGGCCCGGAACTCCGCCAGCGCGCCGACCCGGTGCCGTGGCCACAGCAGCTCCAGGGCGGCCAGCTTCGCCGCGAACGACGGGTCGCGCAGGACCCGCTCCGGGTCGGTCGCCGGCCGCAGCGCGGCGACCTGCTCCCGCAGCTCGACCGGCGCGGCGCCGTACTCGGGGCTGTCCTCGATCCGGAGGCCGACCGGAGAGCGCCAGAGCCGGCTCGACGGCGAGTACGGCGAGGGGTTGAGCGGCAGCACCGGCGTCTCGGCGTGCAGCGGGTTGACGAGCACCGCCCCGGCCCCGTCGGCCTGCGCGGACCGCACGATCGCGCGCAGATCGGCGTAGTCGCCGACCCCCCAGGAGTGCTCGCTGCGCAGGGCGTACAGCTGCACCTGCCAACCCCAGCTGCGCCGCTCCGGCACCCTCAGCCGCCGGGGGGCCACGATCAGGGCGCAGCTGGTGGTGACGCCGGCGACCGTCGCCTCGACGTTGTGATAGCCGAACGGCAGGTCCGGCAGCGCCACCTGCAGGCGCACCTGGGCGCCGCGGCGGGCGAGCCGGACCGGCTCGCCGGTCACGCGCACCCGCGTGCCGTCCTCCAGCACCACCTCGAGGATCGCCACGGCGCCCTCGTCCACGTGCAGGTCCAGCTGTCCAGGACCGTCCCGTACGACCAGCACTGGGGGCAGGGGGGTGCGCCACGGGGCCTGCTCGAGCTCGGTCAGCGCCGCCTCGACCGCCTCGCCGCTGGTCGCGTCAACGTCCAGGGCGGCCAGCGCGGCCACCACGGCGACCGGGCCCACCTGGACGAGGCGGTCGGCCCAGTCGTCGTAGGACGTGGCGACGCCGTGGGCTGCCGCGAGCCGGGCCAGGCCAGGGCTCACCTGGCCAGCGCTGTCGCGCCCGACCGCGGACCCGGTCACCACAGGGCCGGGTGCCGGTGGCGCCAGGGCCGGGCCTGCTCGAGTTGGGCGGACAGGCGGACGAGGGTCGCTTCGTCGGCGGGGCGCCCGACGAGCATGATCCCGATCGGCAGGCCGTCCGGCGACCAGTGCAGCGGGACGTTCACGGCCGGCTGTCCGGTCATGTTGAACACGGCCGTGAACGGCGTCCACCGCTTCATCCGCTCGAACTCCTGCGCGGGGTCGCCGGTCTCGGTGAACCAGCCGACCGGCGCGGGCGGCTGGGCGAGGGTCGGGGTGAGCAGGACGTCGTAGGGCTCGAGGGCGAGCAGGCTGAACCGGGTGGCCAGCTGCAGCCGCCCGAGGGCGCCGGTGAAGTCCACGGCGCTCATCGCCCTCCCCCGCTCCCGCAGGTGGCGGGTCAGCGGCAGGAGCAGCTGCTCGCGGTCCGGCGGAACCGGCACGCCAGCTGCGCTCACGCACCACAGCACCTCGAAGTCCGGCGCGAGCTCGGGCCCGAACGGGGAAACGACGTCCACCACCTCGTGGCCGAGCTCGGCGAGCAGGGTGCTCACCTCGTCGTACGCCTCGATGACGTGCGGGTGAATCTCGGCCCCGGCGAGCACCGGGTCACGGGTCCGCGCAATGCGCAGCCAGCCGGGCTCCTGCTCCGCGCAGGACAGGTACGGCACGTCGTGGGGCGGGGCCCAGTGCGGGTCGCCGAGGGTCGGTCCGGCCATCGCGTCCAGCAGCGCGGCCGCGTCCCGGACCGTACGGGCGATCGGGCCGTCCCAGGATAGCCCGGTCAGGTCGCCCTGCAGTGGGCCGCGGCTGATCCGGCCGCGGGCGACCTTGATGCCGAACAGCCCGCAGACGCTGGACGGGATCCGCACCGAGCCGCCGCCGTCACTGCCCTGCGCACAGGCCACCAGGCCGGTGGCGACCGCCGCTGCCGCGCCGCCGCTGGAGCCACCCGCGCTACGGGTCAGGTCCCACGGCGTACGCGCTGGTGCGGCGACCGAGGTCTCGGTGTAGCAGGGCAGGCCGAACTCGGGGGTGTTGGTCTTGCCCAGGCTGATCGTGCCGGCGGCCCGCAGCTTGTCCACTACGGAGTCCGAGAACGTCGGCACGAAGTCCTCGAACGCCCGCGACCCCAGCTTGGTGGGGACCCCCGCCGTCAGGTTCAAATCTTTGATCGCAATCGGTACGCCGTGCAGGGGCGGGAGCTGCTCCCCGGCGGCCACCGCCCGGTCGGCCTGGTCCGCCTGCTCCCGGGCCGGGTCCAAGGTCAACGTGACGAACGCCCCGACGGCTGCGTCCTTCTCGGCGATGCGGGCGGCGTAGTGCTCCACGAGCTCGCGAGAGCGGACCTCACCGTCGCGTACGGCGGCCGCCTGCTCGAGCGCGGTCAGGTCGTGCAGGGCTGCCATTGCCCGGACGTTAGCGCCCGGTCAGGCGGGGGTGCCCCACAGCTCGTCCCACGCGTCGTCCTGCTCCGGCGCCCGGTCCAGGAACGGCCGCCACTGCGGGTCGACCCGACGGCCGCCCGCCACCCGCCACTCCGCACCGCTGGGGGCGGCCGGAGGACGGCGCAGCCGCCAGCCGAGCTCGGCGATGTGCCGGTCGGCCTTCACGTGGTTGCAGCGGCCGCAGGCCGACACGACGTTGTCCCAGGTGTGCGGGCCGCCCCGGCTCTTGGGCACGACGTGATCCAGGCTGGTGGCGGCCGCCCCGCAGTACACGCAGCGGCCGCCGTCCCGGGCGAAGACCGCCCGACGGGTCAGCGGCACCGAGGCCCGGTACGGCACCCGGACGAAGCGGGTGAGACGGACGACCGCCGGCACGCAGACCTGCTCGCGGGCGCTGTGCAGCACCTGCTCGCCTTCGGCGACGGCGATCGCCTTGGCCGTGAGCACCAGGACCACGGCACGACGGCCGGACACGACGCACAGCGGCTCGTAGCTGGCGCTGAGCACCAGCGCCTGTGACTCTGCGCCCACGTGACCCTCCTGCGTACATCTTGCTCGCAACTGCTGCACTTCGCCACGGCCTTGGGGGCTCTGACCAGCGCATGTCTCTGCTCAGGTCGTCTCCGCTCAGGGCGTCTCTTCTAAGGTCATCGCATGGACCTCGACGGCGCGCCGCCCGCGTGAACAACGCCCTGGAGACCTACGGGGCGCACGCCGCACGGCTCGTGCTGATCGTCGTCGTGGCACTTGTCGTGCGTCTGCTGCTCAACCGGGCCGTACGACGCCTGGTGCAGACCGCCGTCGAGGGCAGCGTCCCGGTCGTACTGCGGCCGCTCAAGGACCGGGTCCTGGAGCCGACCTCGCTGCTGTCCGAGCGCCGCCGCCAGCGGACCGAGACGCTCGGCTCGGTGCTGCGCAGCATCGTCTCGTTCACCGTCGCCGCCGTCGCCGGTGCGATGATCCTGTCCGAGCTCGGCCTCGACCTCGCCCCGGTCGTGGCCAGCGCCGGCATCGTCGGGGTCGCCTTCGGCTTCGGCGCGCAGAACCTGATCAAGGACTTCCTGACCGGCATGTTCATGATCCTCGAGGACCAGTACGGCGTCGGTGACGTCATCGATGCCGGGCCGGCCACGGGCGCCGTCGAGGCCGTGGGGCTGCGTACCACCCGGCTGCGTGACGTCATGGGCACGGTCTGGCACATCCGCAACGGCGAGATTGCCCGGGTGGGCAACAAGAGCCAGGGGTGGACCCGGGCGCTGGTGGACCTACCCGTGGCGCTGCACAGCGACGTGGGCCAGGTACGGGCCGTCGCCCTCGCCGCGGCCTGCTCGGTCTTCACCGACCCGGACTGGGCCGGCAAGCTGCTTCAGGAGCCGCAGGTGTGGGGCCTTGAGTCCATCGCCGCCACCGGGCTCGTCCTGCGCGTGGCGCTCAAGACCGCGCCGCAGGAGCAGGACCAAGTCGCCCGGGAAGTCCGCGAGCGCATCGCCGCAGCGTTCGAGACGGCCGGCATCGCCCTCGCCAGTCCGCCCGCCTGACCGCAGCCAGTCCCCCGCCGCCCCGTCCGCCCAACTACGGGACCGCAGCCTCTGCGCGCCGCCCCACGCGCGCCGCCCCCCACTTGCTGCGCGATCTTGACGGTTGTGCGCGCGACACGCCGTGCAAGGCGCCACACCGTCAAGATCGCGCGGACGAAAGGCTCCGGGAGTCCATGCCGGGCTTGGGGTCGAAGGCGGCGTACAGGCCGCGGCCGGTGGTCTGCCGGGCGATCACGCCCTGGGTGCCGTCCTGGCCGAGGCTCCTGTTCGTCACGCAGGCCTTGGAGCAGGCGTCGGTGAAGATGCCGAGCACCCGGCCGGTCTTGTCGATGCCGATGTCCATGAAGTCGTAGAAGTCACGCTCCTTGCAGATCATCGACCCGGTCGGCGGGTCGTTGCGCGCGCCCGGCTTCGTGCCCTGGTTGTCGACGCAGTTGCGCTTGACCGGGTCGCTACCGGTGACGTCGCGGGTGGTCCAGGTGCGGCCGGCGTCGTACGTCGTGGCGATGTAGTAGTGCCACTCGCCCCGGAAGGGCGTCTGCTGGTCGTCGCCCTTCGCAGTCGTGCCGTAGAAGCTGACGGCCGCGCGGTCGGCGTCACCGGTCACGACACTGGCGAAGTGCGTGTTGTGCAAGCCGAGCGGCAGGGACAGGTTCGACGCGGTCGACCACGTCTTGCCCTGGGTGCCCACTGTCGGGCTGATGTTGCGGCCCTGCTGCCAAGCCATCCAGAGCCGACCGTTGCGGCTGACATCGACGGTGTTGTCGTCCTCGTCCTGACTGGTGCCGACCGGGTCTGCTCGCACGGTGTAGGTCTTGCCATTGTCGGTGCTGACGGCGACCGAGGGCTTGCCGTCGTCGTACAGCCCGTCGGTCAGCTGGTCGGTCGTCGGCTTGCCGAAGCAGCTCTTGTTCGGCAGGTAGACGGTGCCGTCCGGCGCGACCTTGAGGTGACCGGACAGCGCCTGGCACTTGTTGGCCGGGTCCTGGTTGAACGCCGGCACCGCCGAGCCGAAGGTCTTCCCGCCGTCGATGCTGGCCGCGCAGCCGGAGTCCACGCCGTTCTGGGCGCAGTAGTAGGCGCCCTCCTTGCCCGTGATCGGGGCAGTCGCGGGCAGCGGGGCGTGCAGGGGGCCGGCGCCCAGGGTCTGGTGGTCCTCGGCGGCGCCCGGCCCGCAGCCCTCGGAGTTCTGGAAGCTCTTCGCGTCGTCGTCGGTGAACGCCGTGAGGCTGCACCCGAGCAGCAGCTGGCTGACGAACGTCCGGCCCGTGTAGCGGTCCGTCGTCAGGATCGGGTCGAACGTCTCGACCGACGTCGCCGTCGGGCTGACATCGGTGAACGTCGCCTTGGCCGGGACCCCGCTGTCGAAGGCGACCTTGTAGGTCGACGTGGACGCTGAGAACAGCGAGTCGGTGCCGCGCGGGTTGACGCCGATCGAGGGCTCGACGACGTTCGCGGCGGCCGGGGCGTAGTACTGCTGGTAGGTCGGCGCCGCCCTCTTCGCTGTCGCACTCGCCGTGACCGGCGAGGCGAGCAGCGGAGCGAGGGCGCCGAGGGCGAGCAGGGCCAGGACAGGTCGACGGGTGCGCACGCTGCTGTATTCGCCGTCCAACGCCCGACTCCTGCTGGTGCCCAGCGACCAATGAGGCACGATCGAGACCATGAGCAGCCTGTACGACGCCGTCGGCGGCGAGCCGGTCTTCCGGCAGCTCGTCGACGCCTTCTACGACGGCGTGGAGCAGGACCCCGTGCTCCTGCCCCTCTACGAGCACCACGACCTCGCCGGGGCCCGGGACCGCCTGCGGCTGTTCCTCGAGCAGTACTGGGGTGGCCCGACGACGTACGGCGACACCCGCGGGCACCCGCGGTTGCGCATGCGGCACTCCGCCTGGGTGATCGGCGAGCGCGAGCGGGAGGCGTGGCTGGTGCACATGCGAGCGGCCGTCGCGGGCCTGGACGTGCCGGAGCCCGCCCGCGCCGCGATCTGGGAGCACTTGGAACGCGCTGCCTACTCGATGGTCAACGCACCCGGCGGCTAGCTCGTTTCCGCTTCACCCGCAGGGCCAGCGGCAGCGCGAGCGCAACACCGCCGCCGTACAGGGCGGGGGTGGGGGCGAGCGCCGTGACGTGGTCGAAGGCGCCCGGCACATGCAGGACCTTCGCCCGATCGAGCGGGTAGACCACGACAAAGGCGCGGCCCACGACCTTGTCCTCAGGAACCGTGCCGTGATTGGCGTCGGTGAAGTGCGCCCGGGAGTCCGCGGAGTTGTTGCGGTGGTCGCCCATCACCCACAACCGCCCCGGGGGGACGAGCAGCCCCGGCGCACCCGGTGGGCACACCGACGGTCCCTGACCGGCGGCGCAGAAGTACTTCGTCCGGTCCTCCCCGGAGAAACCGGCGAGGAAGACGTACGGCTCGTTGAGGGCGACGGGCTGGCCGGTCTTGTCCTGCACCGTGACGCGGCCCTGCGCGTCGCAGCACATGACCCGGTCGCCAGGCAGGCCGATGACCCGCTTGATGTAGTCCTTCTCGTCCGGGGCACCGAAGCCGATGACGCCGGTGACCTTGCGCAGGACCTGCTGGAGCCCGTTGCTCGGCGCCGCGACCGTCGTCGCCTCCTCGAAGTTGTCCAGGCCGTTGAACACGACGATCTCGCCGCGGTGGATTCCGCGCAGGTGATAGACGACCTTGTTGACCAGCACCCGGTCGCCGACGTCGAGCGTGTGCTCCATCGAACCGGACGGGATGAAGAACGCCTGCACCAGGAAAGACTTGATCAG
>JAABUV010006589.1_pt1 | contig 12557 bp, 18 predicted proteins | sample 5559971 | NCBI WGS metagenome assembly JAABUV01 (sample SAMN10711881, study PRJNA513362) | rock metagenome | isolation source: Antarctica rocks | place: Antarctica: Victoria Land, Knobhead nord | collected 2015-12-19
GCCGGCAATCTCGGCAAGGTGGCAGAACTCTACCGGGCGCAGCATCCCAAGCGCGCGATCTACATCGCTGGCGACACCGACCGGGAAAAGGTGTCGAACGTCGGCCGGACCAAGGCGGAAAAAGCCGCGGCGGCAATCGGCGGCAAGGCGCTGTTCCCGGTGTTCCCCGATGGTGCGAAGGGAACCGACTGGAACGATCTGGCCAAAGCTGTCGGGCGCGATACGACACAGATCCTCCTGCAAGCGGCCATCCGTGTCGCTGATCGCCAGTTGGGAGCTGAGAGAAGCGTACAGGGGAACATGCCGGGTCGCCCTGGCGAACACAGTATGGCGGCGACCATCCAGCAGGTGCCGTCAAAGCAGCCTGCGCGCGAAACTGCCGACCTTGAACGATAGGAAGACGACATGCGCGTCATTCGGGACCTGGTCGCGACCTTCTTTTCGGGACTGTTCCTGTTCGTGATGATGATCTGCGGCGGAGTATGTGCGGTTGCCCTGTTCATGTTTTATCTTGCGTCGGGGCTGCTCTTTTTCGTGTCATTCAGTTCCGGCATCATTTTCCTATTCAATCGCTCACCCCACATGCTGACAATGGCGGTGGTTTACTTCGGGTATTCTGCTGTTGCCTTCGCGATCCCAATGGTTCTTGCCCGCATCCCGCATCTGATTGGCGCCGGAGCCGAACGTCGCCGGCAGGAGAAGCTGGTGCTTGAACGGATCGCGGCGTTGCGGATCGTGTCGGACGCCTCATTCCATGAAAGCGGGCGTTGGTCTCAATCCCATGTCTCCAGATAAAACTTACCGCTCCAAATCTTGGTTTGTGCTGCGCTCGGGTTTGCGGGTCGGCTCCTTGACTTGTGTAGGCAACGGCTGGATGTCCTGCCGTGGCACCTGGCTGTGACGGGCGCGCAAGGCCGTTGTCGCCTCTGCGTTCCCGTTTGCCGCTGCTGCCTCCAGCCACCCCGGCCAGTTGGGCGCACGGTGTGCCTCGCGGACCTCGCGCCGTTCCTCCGCCTCGCGCTTGATGCGGGCCGCGTGATCCTGCCGGCGCTGGTCGACGACGTGCTGGAAGCTGTCGCGCCGGAGATGTCCGCGGAGGCCGGTCATGCGCTCCGCCTTCATGCGCGCCCGGTAGTAGGCCGCAAGCTCGACCGCATAGGTCCGGTGCCGCTCGCGCAAGTCCTGCATCGCTGCCGTCCTGGCCCGCTCCGTGGCCTCACGCTCCCGCTTGAATGCCTCGTAGAGCGCGCCGCGTGTGTAGGACGCGGCGGCCGGCTGCACCCCTGCTGCCTGGCCCGCCGGCTCGAAGGCGCCCAGCGCATCGGTCAGCGACTTCAGCGACAGCCGACGGTCCACGTCGCTCGCTTTCACATGCAGCCGTCCGTCCTTGGCGTGCCCGACTACCAGACCGGCGCCCCGCAGCTTCAAGACAAGCCCATGCGCCGCCGCCACCCGGTGCAGCTCCTGCCATCCCTGGCCGGTGTCACGCGCCGCCAGCAGCATCGGGGCTGCCTCCTTGCGCACCCATGCGAGAAACGACGGAACACCCTCGCGAGCTGCGGCATCGGCAGCGCGGCCATTCTGGCGCCCCTTGGCCGCGTCGCGCTGCGTGGTGTGGTTGTCCACGATCAGCCCGTGCTTGATCTCCAGCTCGGCGCACGCCTCTTGCAGCCGGAAATGGTCGCGGAACGGCGCCACGTTGCGGAACGTCGCCGGGTCCACCGTGCTGATCGCGACATGCAGGTGCCAGTTGTCCGTGTTCTGATGGACGGCGGACACGCGCTGATGCTGGGCCAGGCCAATCGCCTCGCAAAGCCGGTCCTCGATGTCCTCCATCTGCTCGCGCGTCGGCCGCTCGCCCTCGGGAAAGCTGACAACGAGATGGTAGTCCTTGCCTTTGTGGCTCCGGGTGTTGCGGGCCTGGGTCGCGATGATCTCTTTCACGGCCCAGCCGGGATCAGTTGATGCGCAGTTCGTCACCCGTGCCCAAGCGACCTTCTCGCCTTCGTGGTCGGCATCCAGGATGTAGGCGTTCAGCCGCTGCCAACTGGCCGGGTCCGCTCCCCTGTCCTTGTCCTTCACGTTCAACACGTAAGCGCCAAGCCGTTGGAAGCCGCTGCTGCCCTTTGGGGCAGGAATGCGCTTGGCAATCACAGCTTGGCCGCTGCGTCGGCAAGGACGCCCTGCGTCTCGCCGATCCGGTCGAGCAGGGCGCGCACGTCGCGGGCTGCGGCCCCTTGCCCTGGCCGCTCGGACAGCCACAGCTTGAGCAACCCGCCAAGCCGGCCCTGATCGGCGTTCACCTTTGCCAAGGCCGCAACCTGCTCGTGGCTGGACGCTGCCGAACGGAAGACCGCGCCCATGCCGGCTGCCCGCAGGTAGGCCGATACGGACAGGCTGGCGGCAGCGGCGCGGCGCTCGATCTCCTGGCGTTCGGCCACCGATACGACGACGCGCAACGGGCGCTGCCGCTCCCTGACCTGGCGCTCGGGGTGCTTCCTCATGGCGTCTCCCATCCCTCTGCTACGTCGAGCCGCAGGCGAGTAAGCCACACGCATTGTTGGCCAACAATGCCTATCCTGCCATCTAACCCATTGGCGTTCTATGCCACTCAGCGTCTTTCTGCGTCTTCGATGCAGATTGCACATGACAGTGACCTTAAGTGACGTATAATAACGTTGCGTGCCTTAATGTGACTTAGAAAGACGTTGGACGCCATGGCGACGGAAAGCAAACTGCGCGGGCATGCACGGGTCACCTTTCGCGCCCACATCGCCCTGGTCCGCACCGAACTCGACCAGGGTCACACCGCCAAGGCGATCTACGACCGGCACAAGACCAAGCTCGGCAGCATGAGCTATCGCCAGTTCCTGCGACACATTGGGCGAGAGATCACCGGGACATCCAGGCCCTCTCCCGTCCCACAAGCTGCGGACATTCCAGACCCTCCGCCGCCCCCTAAACCCGTTCCAGCAACAAGGAATCCCTCTCATGCCAGACACGAACCAGATGCCAGACCCACCTTCGTCCACGATGGCCGCACCAAGGAAGGCGAACCCGAAAAGCTTTTCGGCCCCGGATTCCTCCCTGGCAGCCGTAAGTAGCTCGGTGCGCAAGGTCCATGCCGTCATGCAAGGCAAGGGCGGCGTCGGGAAAACCTACATTGCCAGCCTGATCGCCCAATACCTCATTGAGCAAGGCTTGCCCGTCGTCTGCCTCGACACGGATACGGTCAACGCCACATTCCGCGACCTCAAGGCGCTCAAGGTCGAGCCGGTGGACCTGTTCAAGCCGAACACCGACGAGATCAACGTGAACGCCATGGATGGCATGGTCGAGCGGTTCGTGACCGAGGACACCAACTTTGTCCTGGACAACGGGGCCACGTCGTTCGTTCCCCTCTCCCGCTACCTCGTGCAGGACGGTATCGCGGACACACTGGAAGCTGCTGGTCGGAAACTGGTCATCCATGCCGTGATCGCGGGTGGGCAGGAGCTGCTTCAGACGGGCAAGGGGTTCGACAGCATCGCCAAGCAATTCCCCGCCAGTGCTGACATCGTGCTGTGGCTCAATGAGCATCATGGAACAATCGGAACCGCCGATGCGGGCTTCGAGACGACGCCGCTCTATCAAGAGCACAAGCATCGCGTGCTCGGCATCGTGCGCCTGGCCCGCTTCCATCAACAAACCTTCGGCGCGAACGTGTCCGACATGCTCGCCCGTAGCCTGACCTTCACCGAAGCCGACGCCAGCCCCGATTTCTTCCTTGTCGCCAAGCAGCGTCTGCGCCAGGTCAAGCGGCCGATCTTCGAGCAACTTGCGCTGGTGATGTGATGGACAAGGCCCGATTGATCGCGGACATCCACCGGGAGACCGGCATCCGGATTGATGAGGCAGACCCGCTGATGGCGGCAGCCGTCATCAATGAGCGTCTGCTTGATGCCTCGCTGGCCGATCTGCGCAAGCTCGTGAAGGGTTCCGCGGAACAGCTCGCCGCGGTAGGTGTGGCAAACGAAGCCGCCGCGAAGCGGCTGGCGTCCGATGTCGTGAACAGTGCGGCCGAATACCTGGGAACGCAGTTCAAGGACGCGGCACGGGAGGCCGCAGCGGACATACTGGTCGAGATGCGGCACGAGACTGCAAGGGCTGAAAAGGCCAGCCGGATCGCGGTCAGGGCAGCGTATGCGTCGGGGATCATCGGTGCTGGGGCACTGTCGGCGATCATCGGCTTTGGATTGGCCGGGCTGTGATGTCATAAAGATGTTGTGGAGTTGTCGGATAGTGATGTAATGATATAATAGAACTGTTAAATGGTTATTCCATGAAGGTGCTGGGGCTGCTGGCCCGGAAGGGCGGGGCAGGGAAAACAACCCTTGCGATCCACTTCGCGGTCATGGCGCAGGCAAGCGGCAAGCGCGTCCTGCTGGTGGACATCGACCCGCAACGCTCGTCTGCGGGCTGGTGGCGCGCACGCGATGCCGAGACGCCGCAGTTCGTGGAAACAGAGCCGGACAAGCTGAGCGACATCCTGGAAGCCGCTCGCGCCGATGGCGTTGACTTGGTGGTGGTGGATACCCGCCCATCAGTCGAAGCGGATGCCGTTCAGGTGGCGATGCTGGCGGACGTGATCGTGGTTCCAACGCGGCCGGCGATTTTGGACCTTCGGGCCATTCTGGAAACTCTGAACATCGTGAAAGGGTCGAAGAAGGCCCACGTCGTGCTGAACGCATGTCCTGCCCCGCGCGGGACCGTTGAGGCTCCCGCTGCTACCGACGCGCGGAAAGCGTTGAAAGCATTCGGGGTGCCCGTGGCACCAACCACGATCAGCCAGCGCGCGACGTTCTCCCATGCCTTGGTCGGAGGCTTGGCTGCGACGGAAGCTGATCCGCGGGGCAAGGCGTCTGGCGAGATGCGCGCCCTATGGCGCTACATTGAAAAGGAACTCGCTCGATGAAGAAGCCCAGCCTATCGGATGCTCTGGCGCAAAAGCAGTCACCTGCGCCTCAGTCTGTAGAGCCGGCGCCGACATCCGCCGCAGCGCCGAAAGCCAAGGACGGGCGCATCACCACGACATTGCGGATTGAGCCGAGCTGGTTGGAGGCACTGAAGATCGTTGCCGCCAAAAGACGGGTGAAGGTCAACGACTTGCTGCTGGAAGGTGCAGCGCACGTCCTAGCGCTGAACGGGAAAAAGCCATCATAGCATCACTATAGAGTCAATTAACAGTATCACAGCATCACTACGGAATGGCGAAAGGACGGCGAACCATGACTCTGCCACTGCTCTCACGCAGCGGCTTCAGCTTCGGCCGGTGCCGGTTCCAAGGTCGGGGCCGACACGGGCTTCGGCGGCTGGAGGACGATACCGGCTTCCAGGATTTCACCGCCTGGTCCGAGCCTGCCCTGGATGACGACGAAGCAGCCCGGAGTGATCGCCTTCACGCTCTTGCGGAAGTTCTTGCCCTTGAACGTCACCTTGAGCGGCACGCCGCCCGCGTCGATTCGCAACGTCACGTCGGGCTGCGGCCTCGGCTCCGGCACCAGCACCAGCACGGGCGAGAAGTCCACCTCGTCCGCCTTCAAGGGAACCGAGACCTTGGCGAGACTGGCTGCGATCTTCATGCACACCCATCGGTAAAACACCGTCCTTGCGCCGTATTGCAACGGCGGCAATGGACGACTGAGTACAGAACGGCTTAACTACCCCGTCAACAACAGGATACCCCTCCAACAGCAGCAATCTGAACCGCGAGCCGGAAATGAAAAAGCCACCCTGGCCGGGTGGCTCTTTCGAGAGGCATAAAACCCACAGCCCGACGAAGGCTGAGACATCTTTAAACTGTTGCTCCCGAGAGTAGGGACGGCTTTTCGCGCCGTCAAGCCTCTCGATGCTGGGTCTTTGCCTTCTCCGAAGGCTCGTCCACCGAAGGACGAGATCATGGACGTGCAAATCGCGCTGTGCCCCACAGGCCTGCGCAAGATCACCATCCCCCAGCTCCAGGCCGAAGCCGCCGGGGCTGTTCCCTTCACCCCTGCCAGCCCCGGCCGGATACTGGCCGCGTTCAAGCGCGCCGCGCCCGCGCTCGGCGTGTCCCGGCGCGTGGTGGACTTCGTGGACTACCTGATGAGCCATAACCGGCCGCAGGACTGGGAAGGCGGTTCCGGTCCCATCGTCTGGCCGTCCGACATGGAGCTGGAGGACCGCCTGGGCGTTGGGCGGAGCCAGTGCAAGGCGCTCGTCCGTGCGACGCTTGACGCGGGCCTCGTGCGCCTGCATCGCAGCCCGACCGGCCGGCGCTGGGGCTACCGCAAGGGAAGCGGATATGAAGCCCGTATCGGACGATGGCAAGGATTCCGTCCACGCGTTCACACAGGCGTGGCCGTGACCGGTGGTTGCTTGTAGCTGGGCGATCCGAGCGCAGCGGCGGTCTCCGGAGTGCCTCTCAACCGGCCCACAAACCAGCCTTTCCGGCACGATTGCAGGAAAGGTGAGAAGGAGCGGCTCGCCGCCCCTGAACTGTGCCGCAAGGCTGTTGCGCAGTCAGCGTGCCGGTGTCGCCTCCACGCATGGCTTCCGGCACGAAACGGCGTGCGCTCGCCTCGTCCGGCATCTCCTCTCTCCATCTGCCCCTCCGTGGAGGCACCCGCGCCCGGGACTGGGATGTCGTTCGAGTTGCCGCCGCTGGTGCGGTCGTCACGCCAGGGTGCCGCAGCGCCTGTGTGAACACGTGGACGGAATCCTTGCCATCGTCCACGTCGCCCTTGCCTGTGCGATCGTTGCCGGGCCGCTGCGGGTCCCACCAGCCGCGCCCCTCGTGCGAGACGATGACGATCTCGCCGGCGCCGCGCCGCCACTTCTGGCTCCCCCGCGTGCTCTCCTTCTCGTCCACCTGGTAGCCGTTCCGCTCCAGCAGCACCGCGCAACTCACGCCCGCCCGCAGCTGCTCCAGCTCTGCATCCTGTCCGGTCATGTCCGTGCCTCCGCCTGGGGTGGCAAGGCGAGGCCGGGGCCGGGCGCATCTCCGCTCCCTCTTCCACCGTCTCTCATCCCTGATCCCCTCCCGGCACCCGCAGGCGCGGGCCGCGGGGCAAGGGCGTGCGCAGCACGGGAGCGCGTCAGCGCGACGCACCCTTGCGGCGTGGCCTGTGGCGGCGGTAGCAGCATCCTCTCCCCTCCCCGTCCCAATTCCCGTCCATCCTGCGGAGGGCGTTTGCGAACGGGTGGGCCTGCCGGGTGGCTGGGAAGGTTCGCATCCAGGAGATGCCGCTGCTGCGGCTGTCCCGGTCAGAGCCGGTAGCCGCACCGCCGCAGGTGGTCGGCGTAGGCGTCGTCGAGGACGCCGGTGCCGTGCGCGAGCTGGGCCAGGTTCAGGTTGCGGCCGAAGTTCACCTCCAGCAGCACCGGCCCCTTGTCGGTCAGCGCCACGTCCCAGGACTGGGTGCGGGTGCCCGGCAGCACCTGCGCCGCCGTCCCCGCCAACTCCAAGGTGTCGGCCCACCCGGGAAGTCTGGTCCGATGATGGATTGGCCCGTATCGGGATTGGCCTCGTCCACCACCATGCCGGCGCCGGTGCCGCGGACCAACCGCCGGATCACGCCGGTGTCGCGGTCCACGGCACCGAGCATGTTGCTGGGGGCGCCAAAAGTTGTCCGCCGGGTTCGCGCCGGTGGCAGTCTTGGCGACGGCCCGGTGGACCACGGGCTCGTCCGGGGTCAGCAAGACGAGCAGCCGCATCGACCACAGCGCCGGCCCGAACCGCCGGCTCAGTCCGGAGTGGGCCGTCAGCCGCCAGTGCAGCACGAAGCCGCTCTCCCGTGCCGCCAGCTCCGCTGCCACGTCGCTGACCTGCCGCCACCCCTGGCCGCGCACGGCGATCCGGTCTGTGGCCGGATCCAGCGCGTCCGCATTCAGGACCGCAACGCTGTACTTGCCATCGATCGGCTTGGCGAACAGGGGATAGAGGGACGGCTGCCGCAGGAAGCCCTCGATCTCGGCAACACCGGCGAGGCAGGGCACCTTGCCTGCCAGACCCGGCCGGCGTGTCACCGCCAGAAGTTCAGGGACTGGCAGGCCCGCCCCGGCCATCACCGCCTGGAACAGCAGCTTGTCGGCCGCGGCGGCGTACCAGCCCGTGTGGTTGCAGGCCATGTGCATGGGATGCTGGGCCTGCTTGCCGACGAAGCGGCGCTTCTCCGCCATGCTGAGGCTCGGGTCCCAGAGCCGGTAGTAAAAGTATTCATTGGGGTTGAGCTTTCCCGCGCCCCGGCGCAGCGCGACGACCTCCCGCATCACGGACGTCATGCGGTTGCCAGCTGCCAGCGCCGCTTGCAGGTTCACGGGGAACTCCACCTTCGGGATGCCGGTCAGGTCGGCGATGGCCGGGTGGCCCTCCTCCACTGTCCTGCCTTGCGACATCACAGCTGCTTCGTCCGCAACGGCTATAAGTTCGAAGACCTCCCCCTGCCCTATCGTGCCGTCGCCCATGTGCCTTGCTCCCAGGGTCCAGCACCTAGATGCCCCGGGATTTTGCGAACGGCCGTTGGGTTCCGATTGCCGGACGCCTAAACCAGGCCGCTCGATGACCGTCTCGCCGAGAGGGTGTCCAATGACAGACTTGGCAGCGACGTCCGTGCCTTACGAGCCAGCGGTCATCGGGGACACACCCAACCTGACGCTGTATGACTTGGCCACATATCAGGCGTTGGACCGGCCACCCTATGATGTACGGGCTGCTTGGATGGCCCGCTATGCGGCCCAGGAGGATGCCGCCTTTCGTGCCGAGCCGCTGGTGGAACGTGCTGGGACCGCCCTCATCGCCGCTGGCCGGCTGGCCACCATACATGACGTCTGGATGCTGCTTGCTCGTCGTGCAGGGGGCGGGGGTGATGCTGACATGCGCGCCGCGGCGGCGCTGGCCGGCATGGCGATGGGCCTTCGGGCCAGTTAGCCTGCTCCTGTTGTCACCAGCATCTCCGCAGCGTTGGTGGTGTAGCGCTGGGAAAGCCGGTTGTGTCGGGTGGCCCAGGGCTGTCCGATCCCGCTTGCCAGCGGACGCAGCGTGCCACGGCCATAGCGGGCGTTCACGGCATTGGGCGCCGCCATCACCTTGGCCGACCGGGCCGTATCGCGGATTGCGAACAGCATGCAGGGCTGAGGCTGCCCGGGCACCAAGTCGTTCAGCATGAGGCCAGCCATGATGTTAATCAACTGCAAGCCCTGGCGTCCCCTCAATCATTAACCTGACAACGCCACAGGCGTGCCGCCGTTTGCCGCCGCGTAGAAGTGTACCTGGACGCTGACATCGGCGATGATGTCGCTGTTGTTTAAGGAAACCTCGAGGCAGATTGACCTTCCAAGCTGCGCCAGACCAACGCAAGCGACAGCAAGCCGAACATCTATATTGCCAGCTTGCTGGCCTGCTAGATGGCTTAGTTGCTGGCTGGCAAGCCGTCTGGACAGCCAGACGGACCTACATTCATACAGCAAGCTGGCAACATAGGTGTGTTGCCATGCAGAATGGTGTAAGCGTGTCTAGCTTGAAAGCCACGCGCGCGGCTGAGTATAGGAATGGCAAGGCAGCAGACAGTTCTTACTGCTGTAAGAAAAGCTGCATGGCAGGACGGATGCCAGTTATGACGCCCTCGAAGCCAGTTGGCAGTCCGTAAGGCAGAACGGATGGAAATCTGGACAGCTTACCAGTTGAATGGCTTACCGAACTACTGTATGGGCAGCCACCCGTATGTGCGTCCAGTCGCCCGTCTGAACGGAAAGGCAATCAGCTTGCAGGTTATCGTACTGGCCAGCCGGAAAGGCGGAGTTGGAAAGACCTCGCTTTCCAGTCATTTGGCGGTCGAGGCGGAGCGGGTCGGGGCTGGCCGCATTGCTCTGGCCGACACCGATCCGCAAGGCGGCTTGGCAGCCTGGTATAATGCCAGAGCCGCTCAGACACCGATTTTCGTCGACGTATCGAAAGGACTGGCGGCGGCGGTAAAGGCGTGTAGGGCAGGGGGCATCGACTTTCTGTTCGTGGATACCCCGCCTAGCGTCACCGAGACCATCTCATTGGTAATTCGCGAAGCGGACTTGGTCGTCGTTCCCGTCCGGCCGAGCCCGAACGACCTGCGGGCGGTGGCGGGCACGGTCGCGTTGGTCACAGCGGCGAAGAAGCCAATGGTATTCGTGGTCAGTCAGGTGACCCCGCGTGCGAGAATCACTAGCGAAGCCGCAATCGCATTAAGCCAGCATGGTACTGTGGCACCCGCGATGCTCGCCAGCCGCGTGGACTTCGCCACGAGCATGACCGACGGCAGGACTGCCGGTGAGCTGGATCCGTCGTCGCGTTCTGCTGCTGAGGTCGCTGACCTTTGGAGATATTTATCAGACCGCCTCGAGGGCCTCCGACATGGCTAAAGCCGCACCCGCTCCTCTCTCTGCCGAACTCTTGGCGGTTCCGAAGGGCGCCGCCACTCCAGCGTCGGATCCGACGCCGTCCAACGACCATGCCGAGACCAACGCCGATATCGGGGCAAGGCAGGGGACTCCTCGCCGTCCGGCGCCTGAGGTCGCGCCGCTGCCAATCGAGGAGGTTCGGACGGCGCTGACGGTTCGATTGCCAATGAGCACGCAAGAACGTCTACGAGAGGCTGCCCATCGGACTCGCCGCGAGAAGCAATCCATCGTAGACGAAGCCCTCATTACTTGGCTCAACGAGCATGGCTACTAAGCTTGACTTTGGTTAGGTCAGAGTGAGTAGCATGCGGCTTGTGTGGGTGTGTCCAGGACTGCCGCCGAAATTTGTCGATGTTGCAGTCCGGCGCTGAAATTGAGAAAGCTGGCGCAGTTCAGAGTTCTTTGCGAACGGCGGCGAGTGCGTTGGAGAAGGTGATGGCGGGCTTGGCATGCCATGCGGCGCGCCTGGGCAGGACGAGGCTGCGTGCGGCGAGGGTGCTGGCCAAGAGGGTCACGAGCGAGGGCACTGGGTCTCGACGCCGAGGTGGCGGCGGTCCTCGGCAAACGTCACCTCGACCGACCAGCGGCGGACAAACAAGCGCAGCACGTCCAGGGAATTGGTGGCCTGGTCCGCGCAGAGGAAAGCCTACGACTCGAACTCGCGGGCCGGGTCGCGGACGAGCACGTATCGGATCGGCACCTGCTTGCCGGGGTGACGTCAGAGCGCCGTGCCGGCGGCGACGTCGAGCCGGCGTTCGCCCTGCTCATACTAGCCCGCGACCGTGACGCGCTGCCACTCTGTTTCGGGGTCGGCCAGGCGCTCGAGCTGTGTCAGCTGGCGCGCGCTGGACACGCGCGGTGTCCCTTGGCGCCGGGCAGGTGTGGTGGGGGCGGTTCGAACAGGCGGGTGTCGAGCCGCAGCCGGGCGACTACGGTCACATGCCGGAGCACGGCGGCGAGCAGCTCGATAACGGCGTAGCTGCTGCTGTCGACGACGGCCATGACCTCTCGGTTGGGCAGCCAGCGTGCGAGCAGGACCAGCAACTGCCGCGCACGGTCGGTTAGTGGCTTGTGCCGGCAGCCCTGGCTTTAGGCGTAACGTTCAGAGGTCGCCAGCGCCGTCAAGAATGGCAACCCCCAGACCCGCTCGACAAACAGCACGGGCGCGAGCAGCATCAGGCTGTTCCAGCGTAGGCTGGATGCTTTGACGAAGTGTCCGCGGCTGAACCGCACGGAGTCATGATAGACGCCGCGCGCCCTGATCTTTGCGCCCCAGCGGCGTGCAATGGTCTCGTCGATACCGACGACCACGGCCCCGCTCGGTACGAACGCTGCCACGAGCAGCCCGAGTAGACAGCGCGAAGCCTCCTGGCCTGACCAGCGACTGTGGTTCAGCACGCGATGGTCATTGGAAGGTGGCCGCCCCCGCGCAGGCCCATGCTGCTCGGCGCTGCGGCAGCGGTGCGATGCTAGGGGACAGGAGGGCGCCTGCAACGCGGATCAACATGTTGGCCCAGGTTGGGCGGGTGAAGCGTCCGGTGAACGTCGCCATCTCGACTGAAACGGCGGTTTCGTTCCAGAAAGCGAGGATGTCAGGGGCGATCTTGGGAGCAGGGTTGGCAACTTCGGGAGCGGCGTGGCTTGCCATGAGGGCGTTGCAACGGTGTGGTTGCCACCTGACAACTCCGCACACCTCAGAAGGACCCGCCGTGCCGGCAAACGATCTCATCCGGGAGCGCATTGAGGCGTCCAACCAGGCGCGCTGCGGGTGCGTTGCCCTGCACAAGGCCGGACTCGGCTACTCGCTGGTGAGCCAACGCACAGGTGCGCGCTGTCCAGTTTCAAGCCAACCGGGGACGCCGACAGGGTGCAGGTACTCCGGTCGAGCGGCCAACGCTGGGGCGCCTCACGGTCGCCCAAAAAGCGGCCTTCGATCGCGAGTACCGGAATGGGTGATCACCATCGGCCGGACCAGGGTTCATACGCGACTTTGTTGCACGGACCTGCCCGGTGGCGCCGGGACCTGGTCCGGAGTAGGAGGCTCTACCCTCATCTCGGACATCAATCTTGCCGTTCAAGCTGAACCAAAACCGCCGTCACCACATTGC
>JAABUV010006590.1_pt1 | contig 12555 bp, 10 predicted proteins | sample 5559971 | NCBI WGS metagenome assembly JAABUV01 (sample SAMN10711881, study PRJNA513362) | rock metagenome | isolation source: Antarctica rocks | place: Antarctica: Victoria Land, Knobhead nord | collected 2015-12-19
TTTCCTCATACAAAGTCTTAACTCGGGGCAAACTCTAGCTTGTCTAGGGTCTTCGGGGGTCCCTTTGTCAAAAAGAAAATTACGCCCATTGAGTTGGTCGGGTTGTCTTCAAGCCTAGTGAACCCAAGCCTTTCGTGGCTGCAGACATGATTGGTAGATAACACCGCTTGTTTTTTTTGGTCAGGAGTTCGATTATGGGCGGCGCCCACATGAGCTTGGTCAATATCTTTTTGCCGTCCTATGCCTACCTCAGAGATGACCATTTGCTGACTCTGAGGGTCTTGTTACGATAGTAATGGAGCTCTCTGTACAAGGTTCACGACTAGCTACAGCAGTTTGAGCTTGATATGTGTGATGGTTGTATTTTGGTCGTGTAAGTTTCGAGAACAATTCAATACTGCGAAACCACAACTTGCAACCAGCTGAAATACTCAGAACAGCCGACATTTCTCTCAATTGTTTCAAACTCTAACTCAGTTACCAGAACCCAGTAACACTCTGCAGATAGGGACTTAATTTCCAACCCACGCACGTAAGGTGCTGCTCTAGACTAAAGAATTTTCTGATGGCAAAAGACCGCACCGAGAGATTCAAATTGCACAAAACCTTTGCTGAAACGCAACAATTCGGATTTTTTGATATTCGGTGAGCGGTATGATGATGCTTTTTGCTGTGTGTCATGGCGGTTAGCCGTGTCCCTCCTGCAGTATAGCTCAATCAATGGGCATAGTAGAATTTCATACAATCCCTTCGTGCTCTACAATGTTCGAAATGCGATCATCGCTAAACAGACAGCTGAGTCACGCAAAGGCTGTAAGTTTCGATCGGGGTAGTCCGTTTGCTAACTCTACCTTAATCATAACAACAACTGTTTTGGTCCCTAATGTACGTTATCCCTCGATGCATTATAACGATAAGTGATGGACGAGATAGCGAGCTTATAGCGTTAGTGGTCGATGTTCTATTCGACGTCCCTTACATACTTTACACCTCCATGTGGAGACGAGATGTCTGTGTAGAGAAAACTGTATGGCTATTGTATGCAAGGTAGGTGCCAGGCTCCCAAATTCCGTCCAAATTTTACACCGCTGACTTGTGCCATTTTATGACCGACAACCCATCTCCGCCGGTCCAACCGCGCGTCTTTTCCCTCGATAAGGGTCATCGCGTGGAGCTTAGTGGTGAAGACAACCGAGTGATAATATAGGGTAATGTTACTCTAACAAGGATTCATGGATAGAGTAAGAGATATAAAGGGTTGCCTGAAGGGCTTCCCTGGTAGACTAGGTGCTCCTTTCCGCACTAAATGGGAGTTCAAGATATGTTGGAAATCTAGACGCGTCAGAAGCTGGTTTCTCAAATTTATTATGGCAGGCCCTGGTTTAGATACGGTCTCGAATACGTGGTATGGACTCAGACTAGGGGTGTGCGTGTAGGAAAGTGGGTGTACCAATAATTCTACCGTTGAACTATAGCGGATATAAGTTCCCCTCTGGTGGCTGCAACCATTTATTCCACTCAAGGCACCATACCTCTAGAATCCTCTTCGCGTTATAGATTCGGGAAAAACTCAAAAGGTGTAACCCCAAACTCTATCAGCGAGCAAAATACTAGCTACATTGTGTATAGCTATCTCTAAGAGCAGTCCTACAAGAGGCCAAAGATTCACATTGATACGCTGAGAGGTTGTGAAACTTAGGTCTCGACTTCGTAGGCTCGATATGAAGAACATGCGAGGTTTACGAGTAAGAAGTCATAATACGTTCAGGTCGAAATTGAAGACTCGGTGTTCGAGGCTCAAAGAGGAAGATTTAGACCCAAAGACTTGTAGCGAAAAGTTCAATCATAAATTCTCGAAACCTCTAGAGGCGACCTAGCTGACAGTCATGGCAGTCTAATTGCTTCCTCTCGCGTCTTCGTGACGTTCGCCAGTCAATGGGATGACTATACGCCTAAGTTGAAAAAGGGTCAGATCACTAAGCACCATCCTACCATTTTTCAAAGTTCCCTCCAATACAGGTTTTGACCTTCAAGAAAATGTTCTTTGTGAAACCTAGAATAGCAAGACCACATCGGAAACTTTCATTACTTTCACTTCTCCACTGCTTCCATCAGCTCAAGTCATTCCAATCGCCTCTCCTCTGCCAATCCACTTGGGCGAGTTGTGTATCGAAAGCGTGCATATAACGCTGTTCCAACTGTTGTTCCGGCCATGAAGGGCGCTGTTCTAACTGGCGTTGCAGCACATCGGGGAGGCTTTGCCACTGCTCCATTCGCTGGACATGTTGCACATCCTCTCGCGAAGGCGTGAGTAAAGGTCCTGAATCAAACGGATGTGGTATTGGTGGAACTGTCTTTTCCAGTTTCAGATCCTGATTATGCTTGTTTGGTATTGATAATTTAGTGGCTGAAGAAGCTTGCGGCTGGACTTTAGCAGCTACATCTGATTCCTGCCTCTGGGCCTTGATGTGAGAGCCGCGAGCTTCCCGAGCCGAGTGTTTACGATTTTGAGCCTCGCTCACCTTTGCTTTGACAAGCCTGGCGCTCAAGTCTCGAATCGTAGCCTTGTGCTCTATTACTGCCTTACGAAGCCTAGAATTCTCGCTATTGTCTTCGAAAACATGGGGCTGTGCATGGGCAGAGTGGGCTGCAATGGAGGGGAAATATCCAAGGTCCTTCCAAGCAGTGGGCTGACGCCCGGAAGCGGCTGAAGCCGTCATGCCTGATTCTACGGGCCTCGTGTCAGACTGGACCCGGCTTTGTGAATGTGCAATTGCAGGGATGAGCAGCTCATTTCCATAAACCTTCTCAGGATTTTTTCCACCGTCGATCGGAGCCACATGTCGTGCCAGCGGGTTCAACTTTACGAAATCTGCATATTCAATAAGTTTCCAGTAGCGGCGGACCTCAGCAGTATAGGCCTAAATATGGTCAGGCCATTATCGACGTACTGACAAGACAAGAAAGATCGAACATACCTCTGCCAGCTTCTCCTGTTTCAACTCTGAGTCTTCAAACCAGAAGATATTCATGACGACTGTTTTCCAAACATGAGTCATTGTTGGCTCAGGGGCAATGCCCGCGTCTCTACCCAGGCGTGATATGCGAATATCCGAGACAATATCCATGTACCGCAGCTGTCGTAAATCTCGGAGCCCAAGGTACGGTAGTTCTATTCTGGTATTGTCGTCTTCGAGCATCGCATATATTCTTCTGCTGATGTCACTACTCGAGCGAGGTAGAAAGCCGTATGGTGTTACATCATTCCTCATATAGACGAGAAACGCTGCCGGTCGTAGACGCTTCTCCCAGTAGTTGGATACGCAAGGGCAGTTGAGCTATGAAATACACGAGTCAGTACCTGGCACTCAGTGCTAGTGGCGATCTTGTGTAAAGATCATAAATGTCTGATAAGCGTGCAGGAAACGAGATGCGAAGAGTCTTACAGCAAACTAGAAAAAGAAAAACAGGAGAACCCACGCACGTACTTGTTCGAGAAGCTCTTGCCTCATTACGCTACCTTCCGCATAAATGTCCTCAACATTTGCCTTGAATGCCAATTCCACAGCCTTTCGAGTTATCTCCGTTCCCATCGCACGATTCTGGATAAAAAGGTCGTTGCTATACTCGACGAGTGTGTGCTTGCAGTGTTCGAAATTGTAGGCAGTATAGGTTATTCTTACTGTTAGACCTGGTGTATTGCACTCTCGCGATCTGTCCATCTTGACCGACTCACTGTTCGACCAATTGCTAATATGAAAAAATGAGGGGTTGAGATGCCTTGAAGGAATAAGAGTCTGAAGAGAGGTAACTCGAGAGGCATGTTTATGGGCTCTTAGCTGGAAGTGTTGAAGAGTATTAAATTATTCACAACTAGGTGTTGTTGATTATCTGTGCTTGATATGGAACCATATCGTGCTTTGTCAAGATGTGTTGAGGAACAACGACCGTCTTAAACAGCACCAATGGCTTGCTTCGACAATGAGAAACCCAAATACAATGTTGTTATAACACCATACATTCTCTTTGCCGTCATGCAGAGAGATCGCAGCCGTCAAGTTCAAGTCACTAAGCACAATTATCCCCACTGAGAGCCTCCACAACCTCGAGAAACCTTCTATTTGCAACTCTGAACCATGTCACAGTTCTTTGCAGCTAGCAGGTGCCGCTCGCGGTTACTCTATAGGTATGGAGCTCGGCTACTTGATCTGAAAATTAATACACAACTCATCATAGTGTCAACAGCACAAAAAGACGGACATCCCTGGCATTGGAATGTATTCGACAAAATCCGGTATCTAAGATGACGTCTAAGGTGAGCTTTGTTTCATCCAGACTTTTCCAAGCATGATTATTTAAACTACACAATGGAACATATTGATTTAGGGAAATGGATGACGCATTTTACTTACATAGATACGCGTAGCTATTCGAACCCTTGCTCTCTTCACCCGATTCAACTAAGAACACGGTAGACATTGAAATCATCACATCAAATGAGATGCGGCATCTGGATTGATAATCCTATATACGATTTCAGATCTCTGTATAGCAAAGCCTCCCACGGTATATATTATCCAATCTTCCTACTCTATCTTCTTCCTGCCATCTGAAGAGGCATTACGGGCAAATGACGTACTTCTAATCCGTTCACCCCCGTCTCCCAAGCTGCAGAAATATACATCAAACAAAGCAGATGAGAGCTAGAGCTTGACACACTTGAGCCCCATCTTGACCCATTCCGCCGATTGTCGATCGACTTCGTAATGAGTTCCTTCACATTATGACGAGTTCATCCCCGTTAGCTTCGACATATTCGGTAAACTCTTGCGTGCGGCACTTCCACCACCGCTTCCGGTTCTTGCTAGCTATCTGAGCTGCCTAACCTTTAACCTAGGCACAGGCTATAAAGTTGTGCTTCTTCGCTATATCTGATCGACGCTGCGTTCCCATAATCGTCACATCCAGTTTCTCTCCGATCCATTGTGTCGGTCTCACCCGGTCGTCCAGCTGTTTGAGTTTACTTGGATATCTGGAGTAGTTCTGGTTCACAATACTGAACAAGTTCAACTCCACATGTGAACAGTTGGACGTCTCCCACAAGATGCTGAAGCCTATGGGCATCTAAGGTGTGGTGCGCAGTCTCTCGTCTCTAACCAGACAGGATCTCCCCTGGAAGAGCGTCGTCTTCCTCATCTCCAAGGCGCTTCTAGGCCCTAATGAAACGGCGAGAACATTGGTCCCAGAAGACTTTGAGCATTGATTCTCACTCTGTTTCAGGACCGCACCCAGGCGCAATTGTTTGGTCCCAACGTCTCTGGAATTATTCCGATCTCTTACACGGCCTTTCTTGCCGTGCATCCCAGTTGATCTTTCCTCTTTCTGACTTCTTAGCTGCAGACGTTGAATTTCCCAAGTATCTTTCCTGGCTCTCAAGTTTCCGCTCGCTGCTGAGACTCCCCGCAGGCTGCACTCTTGCTCTAGATTCTCTCTCCTGAGGCGATCCTTCTTGAGCGGTTTGTTCTCTATATGGTCGCTCTCAAGAAGCTCTCTATTTGAGCTTTCGGATTTGTAGTTCTCGTGTCCAGAGATTTACTGTCTTTCTAATCTTTATCATCTATTCGCTAACAAGAGTGTCTTGCTGTGACATGGTTGTTTTAGCAATAACGAGCCAAGCAATCGCGCCCTCCTTCTGGAAGACCCAAGATTCCTCGATACACCCTTTTTTCGAATTTCTTTGACAGTCACGTTGAGTCTTCATGCCTCTGCTCTCTGCTCAGAAGGATTCAACTTCTCAACATTGTTGACGAGGAAGGTGAAATCGCTGCTGAGTTCCGCTTTATCTTTGAACGTTTCTGTTCGCTCCTCGATTAAGGTAGTTCATCTCTATGGGCCTTCACTACCTTCAGCAATTTCCGGGACTTCTTCGTGTTTCTTCAAAATTCCTCGACCGCGCACGACTTTGGGGCCGGGTCGGAGGCAGATAGAAGGAACAGTGGCTGGAGAAAATGTGCTCTGCGTCGGCCTCCAGCCGCACACAGTCCGTCATCGCTCCGTGGCCATTCCGGCAATGCGCACACGCCCTATTCGAGACATATCCCCGAATAAAGGCCATAATGGTCTGGCGGTAGGATGAATGCCGCTCGAGAGCGACCCGACCACGATCCCCGCGGAAACGGGGCTGGCGAACGACCGGCAGCTCTGCGATCCGGCGCTCAACCGCGTTGCGAGGCTCTTAACTGGTCACCTCCATCATTTCATCCATGACCGGCACTAATCCTATTAGTTACTATTCGTAGGCTATTCGCCAGTGCACTTACATTCAGCTTCGAGGTTTTCCAGCTTTCAGCGTACGCATTAACCACGACCTTTGGATCATGACGAACGCGACGTATTGCCTATCTGTAGTGGAAGCTTATAGACGCCAGCGATCTCATGAAAGCGAGAACACCAAAGAAATACCAATTGTAGTGTTGGATTCGCTAAAAAAGATGTCAGCTCTGTATTGAAGAAAGATCAATTCCATCTTGCTTTACCTCAGACCCAAAATCTAGTCCTCGCTTCTAAACCTCAGGTAACGACTTCAGAAAACTTGCCTGCCCGTCAAGAACTCGGTTATGATAGTAAACATGTAGATACAGATCTCTTGCCCGCTGTTCAAAAGACTTTATATATAATGCTCATAATTGGTGGTCTCGAAATCGTATAAGGGGTGGAAACGTCAATCATCACATCCTCGTATTCTTCAAACGATTGCTCTTTCTTTCTCTCAGAACAACATTTATGTATCTTTAATTATCCAATTCATTTTGCGCTTTACATTTTCCCATAATTCCTTTAACGTTTTGTTGCTGCTTTCTCCTGAGTCTGGGGAAAATCCTTATAGATATTAAAATTTGATTGCTCTATAGGTCGTGTTCTTGATTCCTACTTTGGTAGTTATGCTTCGTCTCAGGCTGATGTGAGTCAGACATTTTCGAAAGCGCGTTCCGAGGATTCTGGTTGTGTAATTTTCTCTCGGTACCCAAGTCAGATTTGTTGGATTTGCGATACTGACCTTCAAGAGCCTTTTCTCCCAAATTATTGTCTATCTGAAGTTTTCTTATATATATCATTCGCAGGAACATTCCCAGTCTTCTAATTCCCCTCGAAGAAATTTTTCAGCTTTCTCTGTAAGGACTCTTTTCTCTGGTCTTTTCCGTCGAGTTTTCTGTCTCTTGTCATATATTTGTTCATTTTGTGTTCTACGATTAATTCCTCTGCACTGTAAGAAGCCCTCTTGAATAGTCAACGGTCTCAATGTAACTTGGACCTGGTTGCTGAGCTGCGTCAGCTGGCAAAATGCCAGAGAATCCGCTCACGATGATATTGATCGTGCAGGCTATTTCGGTAGGCCGCGTCGCTGTGTAATCCACCTTACGGCCATGACAGTTTGAATAGTTATTCGCGTGCATCCAATGTTCGAGAAACCTAGATTTTTAAGCTGTGAATCTCGCTTGGGAACAAAAGCCCTAAGTACCCGGAGCAGCCTTCCTTTCACCAACGCTCCACACGAACGACCCCACCAGGATAGTTCTAGTCTTCAGTAACCCGAGAAATGCAATAATTGGTCTTCCAGGTTTCATATGGCAGAAGTGAGTTGTGATGAAAGTGTTAAAGGGTGTAAGATATGTTTTGACAATTTAATGATTGATTGAATGAAAGGGGGCATCAAACTCTGCACTCAAGATCTTGATTTTCATCGTCAGATCTGCTCACAGAAAAGCTTCAATATAAAGAGTTTCCAAACTTGCTTGGCCCTCAAATCATCGGTCTGTGTGCCCTGCGATGCTTGCGAAGCTTGTGTCTGGTCACACAATTCTTCAAGCTCGGTCATTGCGCGCGTTCTGCGATGATCATCTGTTTCATTCACAGGCAAAAACAGAGAGATACATCGATCTTGATCTTCGACGGGCCCGATGATGCGCATATCGCTGACCGAGGAAATCGAGATTTTGTCTCCATGAGCCGGACACTCGTACGCAGGGGCATTCCTTACTTTCTCCCTTCTCCCAAGGGTTTCCGACCGTCCGATAGCGAGATCTTTGAACCTCTGACCTTACGCTTCCGGCTGCGGTGGCAATAATGGCCTTCTCAAGCCAGCAACAGTACCCCCCATTCCTGATTCCAGACTGTATTGTAGTAGCACTTCTTCGTTATCCACGTCTAGTTCCAGCGTGAGTGCAAGCTTCTGCGCATCGTATTCCGCTAGTTCCGAAGGTGCTGAAGTGATCGAGGTAGGGGGGTGCGGAGGCAGCAGAAGACGTAGGCACGGTGATTTCGAAGGGGTTACCGGCGTGAGTTGACTGATGGTGTTAGGAGGGATTGGCGTAGGGATTCTTGATGATTGGCGTGTTCTGATTTCCAGGCTTCGTACTGCTGACTCTGATGATATCATGCTTGCCGAACCAGGTTCAAAGAACTTTCGTCATCATCAATCTCAAGATTTGATCAATACGTTGTTTCAGCGACATCGAAGCAGGATCAAAGATCGGATCGTACACCCATAAGACGGAGCCGATGCGAAGCACACAGATGCAATGCCATGGATAGGTTTCGTCACTGGACCGCGCCGCTCCTTTGATGTCGCTGATCATAAGCGCGATTTCTTCTGAAGCCAGCAAGGCTTTGGCAGCGGCGGAGATGGTGGTACAGCGTCGCTCGTCCTCTTTAATAGTAGGATCGCTAATAGACTGAAGGTAGTTCTCCTTCTGCGCCGCCTCTTGGAAGGCGGTCAGACGCTCGTGAACTCGAATGTTATCCGTGGCACGAGACTTGAGATGGGTGAGGAACGGCTCGAGGCTTTTCATGGTCGAGTTGACGGTGAAACTGTCGGCGGTGGACACGGCCATGATGATGAGGAATCACGGGCGGAAGAATGTCGTGATTAGAATTCAACAGTGAACTCTCACACATTCTGAACTCGAAATTTTCTTCGCCATGTAACTGTTACGAAGTTGGTTCATCGACTGTTCGCATGAACGAAGTGTTCTTTGTCTTCAGCTTGTGCTGAAACTTACAAACCACATGGCCACCGAACCTGGTATTTTCTTCCTAGTTCAAGTAGCGTATTTCCGATGTTTTTCTGTAACCCTTTCAGCTCCAGTGTGCTCTTGTAATGTCATTCAACAGCCTTCCTTTCTAAGAGTATTTTCTTGTTCTTGCTGTGTGCAGTATACCATTGGTCTATTTTCATAGATCGACCTTCTGCTATTGGGATGTTCTGATATATATGATTTGTCGAGATCAAGATGAGGGGGCCAAAAGCCTGAGATACCGGCGATCGTTCCATTAGACGCAGCCAAACACTAGAAACCAATGCGTCCAATACATGAGCTGGTCTTTCCCTCTCAACTTGTAGTCCTCATAACCGAATAAGCCAAGAAAGATCCCGTGTTAAACCAATCTCACGATTTATTGTGAGAAGATTTTGATGCCACTTTGCTGCAGTAATTATTCTATAAAGAATCATTTGAAGAATATTCAAACCACGAGGTGAAGGATTTATGACCAGCCCGATCTACCATGGACCAACTGCAACATATGGGTTTCGGGAGAATGGCGGGAAATGAATTGGTCTCTGCCATAGGGGTCAGGTCTTTGAGAGTAATTAATCAGTGTTGTTGAAGATCGATGGCTAGGAAGGATTGGAGCTGCTATTCGCGCACTCAGCCAAGCTTGGCATTCCGCTTCTGAAAGATTCCATGACTATGTCTTTTGTCAAGATTCAGAAGAACATACGCATCGACATCTGGATGTCACATACCCAGCTGTTCTCACGATGCATCGGTACGGAGTGCCTCTTTCATTGGGCGTATCAAGCTTTCCACCCAAGGCTGAGGGACCTTGAGCGCAAGGCAGCTGAATTCGATGCCCTTGGCGGTGGCATTGAATTTGACAGCTGCGCTGTTGTATGTTACCATGCCGGCATCAACTGCCTCTTTTCATGCCAACTGCCTATAAAGCGGACGAAGGCGGGTCCGGAGACCATGGTGTACGAGCCTAAACTAAGGATAGTTGCAGCATGAAACAGACCGTCGTTACCTACAACAATAGTGAAAAGCTGTAAGTAGAACACATATACATAACGATCTCGTGTTGAGGAATGAAAAGTATGTAGAAGAAATGGAGGGATATGCAGGGAGCTTGGTGTTTTTATAGCCACGGATGACCGACAGAAGAGAAGTGATAAGCGGGTCACAGAGACTATATATATATGAATGTTGATGAATTAGGTACTGAAAAACAGGGAAGCTTCGATGAATTCATTGTTGAAAGGCTTCCTGTCTGATTCCTAGGAGCTGGTTAGGAAGGTCATGTCCGTTCCAGCACCGATTGATGGCCTTCATCATGCTTGAACCATCTTTCGCGATAAGGATGATATAAGAGGGAACATGATGAGAAATTCAGCAATTTAAAAGTTAGACTTGGAAGTCCGATGTCTTTCTGATGCGTCTACCCGCTCCTTAAAGCTGTTTTCGTTGAGGATTCTAAAATCCCTCGATCCTTTTTCTGTTGGCGTGAGTTCGTATCGAGGGAAGCATTCAAGCTTTTCGCTTGCCTTTAGGGTTATTCAAAATCTCCATCCACTTCCTGTAGTCGTAGTACTCTTCTCTCCTATATATTTCAGCCTGCACAATGCCGGCCTGGTCGACTTCGTGTCAGCGCTTTCACTTCAAGCAACTCGAGGATTGCCTATCTCCGTAAGCTTGGCAATTTTGATGTGTGGCGCCCGCGTAATAATAGATGCCATTGACGGTTTTACCTTCATGCCGCCTTTGCGAAATGACTGGCGCTTCGACGTCAAAAAAACTAACCATGTAGAAGACTTGGTCCAGGGACCTTGTATCTGATTTAAAGGGCATAAAATTTGTAACCCCACTCATCCTTATGGTCACGCCTTCCGTATTGATCTCAGAATCTCGTCCAATATCTGGAGAGAACCAGAACTCCTCTGGAACTTTGCTGGCCTTTCATTCGAGAATTGCCTGTTTATCGTCCCAGCCTTCCAATTTGTCGTTAGGGACGATGGGCAGTGCAACTCTGAAGCTTGGGATCAGCGAATTCGTATGCTCAGTATTCAGGATATACTCTTTCGACATTCCCCTTTCAGAAAGAAATAGTTTATATCGTCCCGACTGAGCTTGATGGCTTCAAGATTGCTGAGAGCAAGCATAGCGTGGGTATAATTTCCGAGGCTGTGACGAGTTTTCTCAAGATGAGTTTTTTTTATTTCTTATGACCAAATTCAGAAATAATCTTCCCTGATGTGTGCTTTGACTTGCTTTCTATATTCAGCTACCTCCTCAGCATATTCGCTGGGAAGCTCTATTTGGAATTCCACCCGGATCTTGTTGGTTTGATCAAGAGCGATTCACCCCACCGAAATGCGTTTCGTTTAACCAATGTTAATGATTTTTCTCCTTGACTTCGAAATGCATCTCTCGCACCCAGGTGAATTCGTCTCCCGGAGGAGCTCGACTCACTGCCAGGCCGCTTGGTGGTTGAGAAATGCGTTGCTCAACTGGGCGTTTCGCCTTATCCGAGTTCCAGGTCGCAGCTTGAAATCCTGTACTTCGCTGTGGGCTCTTCTGAACCCATACAACCCGCTCTCAACCCTCACTATAAAGCACTCAAATAGATTTACTATGAAGCTCCGAAAGATAGTGACAGTTCGATCGGGAGATCTTGCTGGGGGTCCGGCCACATCATCCTCCACCTGTCGTCTACGAAATTCTGCTCCTCGATTTGGCGCCAAGCCTTTTTGTTTTTCAATCGAATAAAAGTTCCCTGATGGTCCCTGTAGTGATATTCGTACCAGCATTCAGTGATGGTTCTTCAGGTCCATTCTGCATCAACACACAAGCTGACGTCCCGATATTGAGACAGGCAATAAACTTGGGAGAATGCATGTTATGCGTGATTATTGAGCTGACGAGTTCTGTTCCAGATTGTGAGGTTACTTGCGTGGCAGGTTTAAGAAGCTTCTGGATGTGGGGTAACATCGGCTGTGGGAACCTCGTTGAGTGCCATAGCTACGTTACCGAAGCAATACAGTAGTTGGTGTGATTCTTACCAGCCGTTTGAACCTCTCAAACATAGTGCAGTGTATGAGTAGATATACAAGAAAGCTGCCTGGTAATCAGGAAGGCTTATTCATTTGTTAGACATTCTTGATGGATATCCAAGTCTTATCACGGTATAATTTACCAAGCATCTATAGGTAACGGATATAGTTCTTATATCGGAAGGGTTAAATATGAAGAGTAGGTATTCAAGGTAAGAAATATATTTAGTTTAGAAAAGAAAAATTTTGATGGAAAAATTTTGATGGAAAAATTTTGATGGAAAAATTTTGATGGAAAAATTTTGATGGAAAAATTTTGATGGAAAAATTTTGATGGAAAAATTTTGATGGAAAAGTTGGTGTTCTTATATGCTCCGATGAACGGTTTTCCAGTAAATGAATGTTATTTAGGGCGCCACTTCTTGTGATGGCTGATTCATGAATAAAGG
>JAABUV010006592.1_pt1 | contig 12555 bp, 11 predicted proteins | sample 5559971 | NCBI WGS metagenome assembly JAABUV01 (sample SAMN10711881, study PRJNA513362) | rock metagenome | isolation source: Antarctica rocks | place: Antarctica: Victoria Land, Knobhead nord | collected 2015-12-19
CGGTGTCGGTGGACACGGTGACGACGCCGCGGGCGGAGATGTTCTACTGGGCGACGATCATGTTCTCGCAGACGCTCGGCACCGCGCTCGGCGATTTCCTGGCCGACACGGGCGGGCTCGGCTACAGTGGCGGCGCACTGGTGTTCGGGGCGGCGCTGGCCGTGGTGACGGGGCTGTATTTCTACACCAGCCTGTCGCGCACGCTGCTGTTCTGGGCGGCATTCATCCTCACCCGGCCGCTTGGCGCCACGGTGGGCGACTTCCTCGACAAGCCGCTGGCCAACGGCGGCCTGGCCATGGGCCGCTTCACCGCCTCGGCCGTGCTGCTGGCTGTCATGGTCGGGCTGGTCCTGTTCTTCCCGCAGCGGGCCGGCCGGCATCCAGCGTAGAGGGTGGCGCAGGAGGGACAGAACCTTGCTGCATCATCTTTATGCCATCCGGCGACGCCGGGAGCGTCGCGCTCCCGGCGTTGGTCCTGCGACGACTCTTCTGGGCGTCCGGGGCCGGGCAAGCACCCTGGACGGGGCGGTTCGCCACCAGCACCGAAGACTACATGCGCCCGCTGCCAGAGCGCGTCAGGACCGCCGTCTGATGGGCAGGGGCGGTCGGAGCCTTGCCGGCAAGGAACGTGACCTCGCCGGCGGCGTAGCCCTGCGGGAGCGAGTTGGCGGTCTGCATCACGCCCTCGTTGCTGTTGGGCGGGATTTCCTGGCCCGCGGCGAGGGACATCCTGGCCCCGTCGGTGGCGGGGTAGGCCTGCGACCCCGTGTCGAGCGCGGGCGCTGCCATGACGGTGCGGGATTGCGGCGCCGCATAGGGGAACGGGTTGCCGACGACGTTCCACTGCGGCGGCATTTGCCCGCCTTCGCCCGCATATGCGGTCCCGGCGGCAAGCCCAAGCCCAAGCACGGCGGCGGTGGCGAGGATCAAGGTCTTCATGGCTGCGGTCCTATCTTGGCTCTGCCCGGCGCCTGTCGCCTGGCATGACGGGGAACCTACCGGCCCACGGCTGACGCCCGTCTCGCCCCAAGGTGAAATCGGTTTCAGGTTGCCGGAGCGCCGTCGGCAGGCCCGCGCAGCATGTAGCCGGCGCCGGGCACGGTATGGATCAGCGGCCACCCGAAGGGCCGGTCGACCTTCCCACGCAGCCGGTGGACATGCATGTCGATGATGTTGCCGCGCGGCTCGAACTCATAGTCCCAAGCCGCCTCCAGCAGCATGGACCGCGTGACCACCTGGCCGGCGTGGCGCGCCAGGACCTCCAGCAACAGGAACTCGCGGTGCTGCAGCCGGATATCCAGCCCGGCCCGCCGCGCGGTGCGGGCGCCCATGTCCAGCTCCAGGTCGGACACCCGCAGCAGCGCCGGCCGCCGCGCCCGGTCCGCCCGCCGGCCGAGCGCCTCCAGCCGGGCCAGCACCTCGGCGAACAAATAGGGCTTGCCGAGGTAGTCGTCGCACCCCGCGCGCAGGCCCTCCACCCGGTCCGCCATGCCCGCGATGGCGCTCAGCATCAGCACCGGCACCTGGGTGTCCCGCTCCCGCAGGCGCCTGACGAGGGCGATGCCGTCCAGCTCCGGCAGCCGGCGGTCCACGAGCAGGGCGTCGTAGATGCCCTCCAGCGCCATCGCCAGGCCCGTCGCGCCGTCGGCGGCGTGGTCCACCACGTGCCCGGCCTCCGACAGGCCGCGGACCAGGTGCTGCGCGGCGCGGCCATCGTCCTCCACGATCAACAGGCGCATGATGGACCTCGGCGGGGGCAACGGCTTGGGCGCCTCCGTGAAACGGATTTCATGCCCAGGCGACGGTTGTTCCAGGAAACTGTCATAGCCACGGACTGCCCTCACCTACTTGGGTGCGGCATCGTATCGCAGGAGGGTTGCATGGCCACGGTGCTCGTTGTCGAGGACGATCCGCAGACCCTGGCGGAGATCGCCGCAGCGCTCCGCGACCACGGCTTCACTGTGGACACCGCCGCCACCGGGCGCGACGGGCTGCTGAAGGCGGCCGGCGGCGGCCACGACGCCATCGTGCTCGACCGGATGCTGCCCGGCGGCCTCGACGGCCTCGGCGTGCTCGCCACGCTGCGCGCCGCCGGGGTGGACGCGCCGGTGCTGATCCTGAGCGCGCTGTCGGCGGTGGACGAGCGGGTGCGCGGCCTCAAGGCAGGCGGGGACGACTACCTCACCAAGCCGTTCGAGTCCTTGGAGCTGACCGCCCGGCTCGACGTGCTGCTGCGCCGGCGCGCGGCGCCCCAGCGCGAGACGACGCTGCGGGTCGGCAACCTCGAAATCGACCTCCTGACCCGCACCGTCCGGCGCGGCGCGCAGGCCATAGACCTGCTGCCGCGCGAGTACCGCATCCTCGAGTACCTGATGCGGCACGCAGGCCAGGTCGTCACGCGCACCATGCTGTTCGAGGAGGTCTGGCAGTACCGCTACGACGGGCCGACCAACGTGATCGACGTCCATATCAGCAAGCTCCGACGCAAGATCGAGCCGGACGGCGCGGCGCCGATGATCCACACGGTGCGCGGCGCCGGCTACATCATCCAGGCGGACGGCCATGCGCCTGCTTGACCTGCTGCGGACGACCAGCCTCCGGCTCGCCATGCTGTTCATAGCCCTGTTCGGCGCGGCGTCGCTGGCGTTGTTCGGCTTCATCCACTGGGAAACGCACGGCTTCCTATCCGGCCGGACCGAGGAGTGGCTGGTGCGCGAGCAGTCCATCTTCGCGCTGCTGGACCGGGAGGAGCTGGTCGAGCGCCTGGCTGTCCACGCCGCCGAGGACCCCTACCTCGAACGCCCCTTCGTCCTGTTCGGCCCGGACGGCACGCGCCTGGCCGGCAGCCCGGTGGCGCTCCCGCCCGCGGCGGCGCCCGGCCAGCCGCTGGACTTCACGGCGGAGTGGCACGGGCAGGCCATGCCGTTCCGCGGGCTGGTGCGCCGCCTGCCATCCGGCGACCTGATCCTGGTCGCGCAGGACATGCGCGCGATGCAGGAGTTCGACGACCGGCTGACCGACGCGGTCGCCTGGGGCGGGCTCGCCACGGCGGCGCTCGGCTTGGTGGGCGCCCTCCTCGTCGGCCTCGGCGCGGTCCGGCGGCTCGACGCGGTGACGCGCGCCATCCAGCGCACCGTTGCCGGCGACCTGTCCGGGCGGCTGCCGGACTATGGCGGACGCGGCGATATGGCGCGGCTGGTCCGGGTGGTGAACGGCATGCTCGGCGACATCGAGCGGCTAATGCACGAGGTCAAGGGCGTGTGCGACAACATCGCCCACGACCTCCGCACGCCGCTGACCCGGCTGCTGGCCGGGCTGGAGCGGGTGTCCCGCCGGGGCGGCCCGCCCGAGGCGTACAAGGCGGCCGTGGACGACGCCATCGGCGAGACAAAGGGAGTCCTGCGGACCTTCGGCGCCCTGCTGCGCATCGCCGAGGTGGAGGCGGGCGCACGCCGCGCGGGCTTCACGGCGGTGGACTTGGCGCAGGTGGCGACCGATGTCGTCGAGTTCTACGAGCCGCTGGCCGAGGAGCGGGGCGTGTCGCTGACTCTCGCCGCCACGGGCGGCGCCCGTCCGGAGATGCCGGGCGACGCGAGCCTGCTGTTCGAAGCGGTTGCGAACCTGGTGGACAACGCGATCAAGTTCACCCCCACCGGCGGCTGCGTCCACGTTGAGACGGCCCATGAAGCCGGGCTGCCGGGCGTGGCCGTGTCCGACACCGGGCCGGGCATCCCGCCTGGGGAGCGGGAGCATGTGCTGCGCCGGTTCCACCGCACCGAGGCGAGCCGGAGCACGCCGGGCAACGGGCTTGGCCTCAGCCTCGTCGCCGCAGTGGCGCGGCTGCACGGCATGGGCCTGACGATTACGGACGCCAAGCGGGGCACGGACGCCGCGCCGGGCTGCCGGGTCGCGCTGGCATGCACGGTCATCCCCATCCGCACGCCCGACGGCATGATCGGGCAGGCATCGCCGGGCCTCCGATCGCAGGCCGTGCTGGACGTTGCCCGCCCTGCCTGACGCCAGCGCCACGGTGCGCCGCTACTCGGCAGCCGCCCGCGCCGCCTCGGCAGTCGCCTCCGCTGGGCTGCGGCCCAGCATCCGGCTCAGCTTGTCCATGTAAAGGTAGACGACCGGCGTCGTGAACAGCGTCAGCAACTGCGACACCAACAGGCCGCCCACCATTGCGTAGCCCAGCGGCTGCCTGATCTCCGACCCTGTCCCCGTCCCCAGCATCAGCGGCACCCCGCCCAGCAGCGCGCAGAGCGTCGTCATCAGGATGGGCCGGAACCGCAGCAGGCAGGCCTCGTGGATCGCCTCCTCCCCCGACAGGCCGCGCTCGCGCTCCGCTTGCAGCGCGAAGTCCACCAGCATGATGCCGTTCTTCTTCACGATGCCGATCAGCAGGATGATGCCGATGATGCCGATCACGTCCAGCGGCCGGCCGAACAGCATCAGCGTCGCCAGCGCCCCCAGTCCGGCGGAGGGCAGCGTGGACAAGATCGTCAGCGGGTGGATCGTGCTCTCATACAGCATGCCCAAGATCAGGTACACCGCGAACAGCGCCGCCAGGATCAGCGGCGGCGTGCTGCTGAGCGAGCTTTGGAACGCCTGCGCGTTGCCCTGGAACTTCGCCGCCAGCGACGCCGGCAGGTGCAGCCCCGCCGCGGTCTTCTGCACCTCCGCGACCGCCTGGCCGATGGCCGCGCCCGGCGCCAGGTTGAAGCTGATGGTGACTGACGGGAACTGCCCTTGGTGGTTCACGGCCAGCGGCGCCAGGTCCGTCCGGATAGTGGCGATCTGGCTCAGCGGCACCTCGGTCCCGCCCTGCGACCGGATGTAGATGCGCTGCATGGCGGCCGGCCCGAGCTGGAAATCCGTGTCGGCCTCTAGGATGACGTAGTACTGGTTCAGCGTCGTGTAGATCTTGGCCACGTGGCGGCGGCCGAAGGCGTCATAGAGCGTGCTGTCCACACGGGCCAGGTCGATGCCGAAGCGCGACGCCGCCGCGCGGTCCACGTCCAGGCTCAGCGTGCGCCCGGTGCTCTGCTGGTCGCTGGCGACGGAGGTCAGTTGCGGCAGCGCCTGCAACGCCTGCAGCAGCTTCGGCGCGAGCAGGTTCAGCTCCTCGCTATCCACGTCCGTCAGGGTGTACTGGTACTGCGTCTTGGACACCGCCGCGCCAATGTTGATGTCCTGCGCCGCCTGCATGTAGAGCCGCATGCCCTGCACCTGCTGCAAGGCGTCGCCCAGGCGGGCGATGACCTGGTCCGCCGTGACGCTGCGCTGGCCCGATGGCTTCAGGGTGATGAACATGCGCCCGTTGTTGCCGGCCACCGTTGCGCCGCCGGCGCCGACGTAGCCGATGGCCGACGCAACCGCCGGGTCCTGCCGCACGACCGCCAGGACAGCCTGCTGCCGCTTTATGATCCCGGCGGGCGAGATGTCCTGCGCCGCCTCCGTGATGCCGACGATCAGCCCGGTGTCCTGCTGCGGGAAGAATCCCTTGGGGATGATGACGTACAGGCCCACCGTGGCCGCGACCGTCAGCAGCATGACCCCCAGCGTGACCCGCCGGTGGCGCAGCGCCGCGGTCAGGCCCCGGTCGTAGGCCGCCACCAGCCCGTCGAGCAGCCGCTCCAGGGCGCGCGAGACGCGGCCCGGCTCTTTGCGCTCCTTCCCACCTTTCAGCAGCCGGGCGCACATCATCGGCGTGAGCGTCAGGGACACGAACACCGAGACGACGATGGACACCGCGACCGTGACCGCGAACTCGCGGAACAGCAGCCCGACCACGCCGCCCATCAGGAACAGCGGGATGAACACCGCGATCAGCGACACGGAGATGGACAGGATCGTGAAGCCGATCTCCCGCGACCCGTCCAGCGCCGCCTGCATCGGCGTGGCCCCATCCTCGATGTGGCGGACGATGTTCTCGACCATGACGATGGCGTCGTCCACGACGAAGCCGACCGCGATGGTCAGCGCCATCAGCGACAGGTTGTCCAGGCTGTAGCCCAGCACGAGCATGGCCGCGAAGGTGCCCACGAGCGAGATCGGCACCGAGACCGCCGGGATCACCGTCGCCCACAGCTTGCGCAGGAACAGCGCGATTACGCCCACCACCAGGGCGATGGTCAGCAGCAGGGTGAACTGCACGTCCGCCACGCTGGCGCGTATGGTCTGCGTGCGGTCGGAGACGATCTCCACCTTAATGCCCGGCGGCAGCGACGCCTGCAACTGCGGCAGCGCCCGCTTGATCGCGTCCACGGTGGCGATGACGTTGGCGCCGGACTGGCGCTGCACGGCGATCAGCACGGCGCGCTTGTCGTTCAGCCAGCCCGCCTGGGTCGGGTCCTCCGGCAGGATCAGCGCCCGGCCCACGTCGCGCACCCGGACCGGGGCGCCGTTGCGGTAGGCCAGGATGGTGTCGGCATAGCCCGCGGCGGTCGTGAGCTGGTCGTTGGTCTGCAGGGCATAGGCGGTCTGGCCGCCATAGAGCTGGCCCTTGGGCTGGTCCACCGTGGAGTTGGCCAGGACGGCGCGCACGTCCTCCAGGTCGAGGCCCGCGGCGGCGAGCTGCGCTGGGTTGACCTGGACGTGGATGGACGGGCTTTGCAGGCCGCCGATGCCAACGATTCCCACGCCCGGCACCTGCGAGATCTTCTGCGCGAGGATGGAGTTCGCGTAGTCGCTGACCTCCGTGATCGGCAGCGTGTCGGAGGTGAGGCCGATCAGCAGGATCGGCACGTCGGCCGGGTTGGTCTTGCGGTAAATGGGCGGGGACAGCAGGCTCGCCGGCAACTGCCCGGCCGCCGCGTTGATCGCGCCCTGCACGTCCCCCGCGGCAGAGTCCACCGTGCGGGAGCGGTCGAACTGCAACGTGATCTGGGTGAAGCCGCTGCCGCTGCTGCTCGTCATCTGGGTGATGCCGGGGATCTGGCCGAACTGCCGCTCCAGCGGCGTCGCGACCGAGGACGCCGTGGTCCTGGCGTCTGCGCCCGGCAACTGCGCCGTGACCTGGATCGTCGGGAAGTCCACGTTCGGCAGCGCCGCCACCGGCAGGTTCAGGTAGCCGGCGACGCCCAGGGCCACGATGGCCACCATCAGCAGCGACGTCGCGACCGGCCGGCGGATGAAGCCTGCGGAGATATTCATGGCAGCAGCCCCGCCGTCGCGCTGGACGAGCTTGGGACATCCGCCGGCTTGGACGGCGACACGGCAACCCCGGCCGTCAGGCGGTACTGGCCCTGCACGACGACGGTCTCGCCAGGGTTCAGCCCCTTGGCGATGACCGCCACGTCGCGCCGCTGCTGGCCGGTCTGCACCGGGCGGACCTCCGCCTTGCTGCCGGCGTCGACCACGTAGATGAACGTTCCCTGCGGACCCTGCTGCACCGCGTCCGCGGGGACGGTCAGGGCGGCCTTCATGACCGAGGTCGTCAGCTCGACGTTGACGAAGGTGCCCGGCCACAGGCGGCGCTGCACACTCGGGAACAGCGCCTTGAGCTGCACGGTGCCGGTGGCGGGATCGGCCTGGTTGTTGACCAGCAGCAACTGCCCAGTGTCCAACGCCTTGTTGCCGGCCTGGTCGTAGGCGACGGCCTCGACCTTGCCCGCCGCGAGCGCGTCCTGCACCTGGGCGATGTCGGCCGCGGGCAGCGTCATCAGCACGGCGACCGGCTGCACCTGGGTCATCGTCACCAGCCCGTTGGCGTCGGTGGGGTGGACGATGTTGCCGACGTCGATCTGGCGCACCCCGGTGATCCCGTCGAACGGCGCGGTCAGGGTGGCGTAGCCGAGCTGGGTCTGTGCGTTGTCCACCGCGGCCTCGTCGGACTTGGCGGCGCTTTGCAGTTGCGACACCTGCGAGCGCTGGTCGGCGACCTGCTGGTCGGTCGCGAAGCCACGGCTGAGCAGCGGCAGGTTGCGGTTCAGGTTGACCTCGACGTTGGCAAGCTGCGCCTGGTCGCGGCTCATCTGCGCCTGCGCCTGGGCCAGCAGCGCCTGGAGGGGGCGCGGGTCTATCTGGGCGAGGACGTCGCCGCGGCGGACCTGCTGGCCCTCCACGAAATCGACCGATTGCAGCAGGCCGGTGACCTGGCTGTGGATGGTGGCGGTGTTCAGCGCCTGCACCGTGCCGAGGCCGTTCAGGATGATCGGCACGTCCCCCTGCTGCACCGGCGCCGTCACCACCGGGACGGCTGCGGCGGACGGTGGCGCGGGCGCCGGGCGCGCCATGAAGTGCATGGCCAGGGCTGTGCCGCCCGCGACGGCAACCAGGGGCAGGCCGATCTTGGCGGCGAGGCGCATGGGCAATCCCTCGTGTGCTTGCGCCTAGGCGCGGATGGGATCAAACGGCGGGGCCGGCAGTGCCCCGGACCAGGCTATTGCGGCAGCCTGGGCCGGGACCGCCGCTGAGCCTAGCGCGGGGCCGGCGTTGCACGTGCCATGGGAAGCCCCGGCCTCGGCTGCACGCGGGTCGTGCCGACCGTGCCCATCCGCTGCATGCCGGTCGAGCCAGGGGCCAGGGTGCGCGCACCCGGCGGCGCGCTATTTGGCGGCTGCGGCATGGAATTGCTGGAATTGGGCGCGGGCGGCGTCTCGTAGACGCCCTGGGCGAAGGAGGGCGCCGCGCCCAGCAGGAGCAGGAAGCCGCCCAGTGCGATGCTCGTCGAGGTTTTCATGGTGAAGCTCCGTATGTTGCCGCGGCAGGACCGCCGCTGCCATCACACAACACCCGGCGCCCGCCTTGGACCAATGCAGTATGCTCACCGCCACATGACGGTCCGGCATGATGCGCCGCGGGGCGCCATGGCGGGAGGCGCAAAGGGCCACGAGTAGCCGGGCTACGAAAGCCGGGCCACGCGCAGCACGAGGCTGCGGAGCCAACGGTGCGCCGGCACGTCGTCCAGCCGGCGGTGCCACAGCATGGCCGCCACCAGCCGCGGCGAGGCAAAAGGCAGCGCGACAACCTGCAACGGCGCAATCCCGGCGAACGCCCGCGCCGTGCGCTCGCCGACGACCGCCAGCATGTCCGACTGCGCCAGCACCGCCGCGGCGGCGAGCAACGGCGCACGCAGCGCCACGCGGCGGGCCAGGCCGTGCCGCGCCAGCTCGGCATCCACGAACCCCGTGCCTTCCCCAGTCGAGGACAGGGCCAAATGCGGCACGGCACTGAACGCCGCCAAGCTGATCGCTCCGCCTTCGGCCATGGGGTGCCCGCGGCGCATCAGCGCCACATAGCTGCTCTCGAACAGTTGCAAGTCCGCGAAGCGTTCGCCTGGGGCGGCCAGGCTGCCCAGCGCGAGGTGCAGCTCCGCCCGGTCCAGCCGCCCCGCCACGTCGAGGGTGCCGCTCGGGCGCAGGTCCAGGCTGACGCCCGGCGCCTCTGCCGCGACCGCAGCCGCCACCGGGGCGGCGAGGACCAGCGCGGCCCGGTTGTCCAACGCGATGGTGAAACCGCGGGTCGCCGTCGCCGGGTCGAAGGCCGCGGCGCCGTCCAGCGCCGCGCCCAGGCCCTCCAGCGCGGCGCGGACGGGGCCGGCCAGGCGCTCGGCATAGGGCGTCGGCTCCATGCCGTCCGGGGTGCGCACGAACAGGTCGTCGCGCAACGCGCCGCGCAGCCGGGCCAGGGCGTGGCTGATCGCCGGCTGGGTCATGTTGAGCTTGGCCGCTGCCCGCGTGGCGCTGCGCTCCTGCGACACGGCGTCGAACACCACCAGCAGGTTCAGGTCGAGCGTGCGCCAGTTCACGGGCGGCCTCCGGGTTGGCGGGGCGGCGCAGGGCGGGATGCCGTGCCGCGCCCATGGCCGCCGCACCGGTGACATGCTGGGCCAGCATGTCACAGTGCCCGGTCCGCATTAGCCGCACGGTCAAGTTCCGTCCAGCCTCACTTTGCAGCGCCCCAGGATGTGGCGCCCCGCGGCTTGGCGCCCCACGGCTTGGAACCAACGAGGCCTCATGGACCACTCCCTCCCCGAACCGGCCTGGCAGCGTGCGGCGGCGCGAACGGCGCTCGTGGTCGTGCTGCACCGGGCCGGCGCCGAGCGTGTTGCGCTTGGGCTGGTGCGCGCCTGGGCGCCGGCGGTTCCCGCGGCGGCGCTGTCGACACTGCGCATCGCCGACGAGGACGGGGTCGGGCGGGCGTGGCAGGAGGTTGCCAGCCGGCTTGGGCGGGCCGGACTCAACCCGTCCCGCTTGGTGCTGGCGGGCGTCGGCGGCGCGCAGGGCACGGCGCTGCGGCTCGCCTTTGAACAGGCTGCGCTGGGGTGCGCGGGCGTGCTGGCCTGCGGCGGCATCGTTCTGCCTCTTGCCGCGCTGGGGAGGCATTCCTCGCCGGGAAAGCCGAAGTTGCGGCTGGTCTGGACGGCGGACGACCCGCTGTCCAGCGCGGCGGCCCTGGGCGGCCTGCTGCGCTGCCTGCGCGCTGCCGGGCTGGACGCGCAGGGCGCCGTGCTGCCTGGAGCACTCAGCCCGGCGGTGGAGGCGGGCGGCGGCCCCGCCCCCAGCCTGCCGCTGGTCCGCTTGGCCGGCGCCTACCTCGCCGAGCTTGTCGCGGTCGCGCTGGGCCCCTGACCGCGGAGAACGCAGAGCTTTGCTCCATGCCCTGTCTGCGGCAGTCGAGCCCGGTGTCAGGGATCGCCGCGCTATGCGTCAGCCATCCGATGGGTCCGCAAAGATGCGGAGCTGCGCGACATAGCCCAGCGGATGATGAGCCTGCTGCTCGACCCAGGCGCACGGGCCCGATTGCCGTGACCGGTGGCGCGGCTCGAACAGATGGAGCGGCGGCGCACGCCCGTCTTGCACCGTGGGGAGGCGCGGTTCCCCGCCCGTGACGGCCACTGGGACCGCGATCAGGTCGGCTGGGAAAGCCTGCACGGCACTCATCGGCCCATCCCGCGGACAGTCGCCCCAGCATACTAACCCGAATAATTCATCGGACCGCCCGAAATCGGCCTAGGCCACCAAACACCTGGGCCAGAAATTTCATTGCAAAAAACTTCATCAAACAGCCCATTCGCATAGTTGTGAGCGATATCAACGGTTTGGCTTTGATCGCGCATTTCTCGTGAATAATGCGGGCTAAAGTTTACCATAAAATTTTTATTGTAACAGATTTTTACCATATTTCTAGCTTGAACGTCTCATAACAACGAAGGCATGCTGCTTTCCGACGAGTAAAGGAGCGTAGTGTCAGTTAACCGCGCGAGTCACACTAATTGCAACTAATGCACTCAGCGGTCTGTGCCAGGCAGCTATCGAAGGAACTGGAAACGCATATGGAGACCATCCCCGCAGCACGGTTCATGCGCCGACGCCTACATTGCGCAAAATGGCCAATACCGTATTTTGACTTATGTATCGGCAATCGGTCGAAGCTTGTCGCAACCGGAGTGATGACCCTGCTCGAACGGCGGCCACGGTGTTGAACGCTGCCTCGGCTGATGAGGGGATCGTCTAGGCTGTCGGGCCTGCACTCCAGCGCGCTGCGCCAGGACGCGGCCAAGGCTGTTCGACATCATGACATGATAGACGACGCTGCATCCTCTCGTCGTCAACGCTTGACGCGCACCCAAGAAGAAACCGCATGTATCCGATAGAGCAACCGTGCCGTCTTTTCGAGTCCATGCTTTGAAAACCGACGGTTGAGTTCCGGGAAGGGCAAGGCGCGTCCGCTTGGACAAGCAGTGGGGTTCCTCCGCGCATCCCACGCAACGTTGTCATAGCCAACGCATATGCCCAAGCCATCCTGGGATACGTGTTGGGCGGCGTCGGAGAGCACGGCCATGCGGAGGATGCCCTCGACCAGAATGTGCGCTCCTTTGGACCAGTGTCCCGTTGGGGAGCCGCGCAAGCGGCCACGGCGTTCAATGCCAACAGCTTTTCTGCCCCGATCATTCCGTCATCGCGAGCCGCCCTTGCGGCGTGGCAATCCAGGGACCGCCAGGACGGCGCTTGCGGGCCTGGATTGCCGCGCCGCTGCGCCCCTCGCAATGGCGAAAAGTGTTCGGTGCAAATCGCATTCGCTCCTGAACGCATCAAGAGAAATATTTCCCCGGAAGACCAAGATGACCTCATCATTCTAGGCCGGTTTTTTTAAAAGGCTCGGCAAGCCGGAGGGGCAGGGACTTCGCACCAAAAATCCTGTCGTGCTGAGATGCTAGCCAGGCGTAAGGCAGCGCTGGATCCGGCGTAGCTGAGCAACGTTTGTTCGCGAATGTCAGAGGCGTGCGTCATGGTTCCTTCCGCTTGTAAGCTTTTCACCGGGATCGACGATCCGCGGGTTGTTGGCCGGACCACCCACAGCCTGGCGGAGATCCTGTTCGCGGCGCTCTGTGCCACGCTGTGCGGGTTCGGGTGCTGCGACGGCTATGCGCAGTTCGCCAGGGCGAAGGTCGACTTCCTGCGGCGTTATCTGCCCTATGAGGACGGCACGCCGTCCCACGACACGTTCGGGCGACTGCTCCGGCTCATCAAGCCGGAACAGTTCGAGGCGGTGCTCGCCGACCTCGCCCGGCGTGTCACCGCAGGCTCTGCGGGCCACGTCGCCATCGAC
>JAABUV010006593.1_pt1 | contig 12554 bp, 9 predicted proteins | sample 5559971 | NCBI WGS metagenome assembly JAABUV01 (sample SAMN10711881, study PRJNA513362) | rock metagenome | isolation source: Antarctica rocks | place: Antarctica: Victoria Land, Knobhead nord | collected 2015-12-19
GATCCACCGCCGTGTCCTGCCCGCAGCCACGCGTCGATCACGCGTGACCAGAGGCGGAACGCCCCACCCCGACAGCGGCCCCCGGTTATGCACACCATTGCTTCGTTCTCTCCGACAGACTGCTAGCAGTTTGTCGGAGAGAACGGGGCTCTCCGGCCCATGGGTGGTGATAGACTGGTCAGTATGAGTAGAACATTCAAGACGGTGGATTATGAGGCGGCGCGCGACCTGACGGTGCGCCTGGGCGACTGTCTGCCGCCCGAACACTTGGCCTGCTTCGTGGTGGACAGCGTGGCCCTGCTCGACCTCTCGGCCCTGTACGCCCGCTACGGGTCCCGTGGCGGCGAGCCGTATGCGCCGGAGGTGCTGCTCGCTTTGCTCCTCTATGGCTATGCGACGGGCGTGTTCAGTTCGCGCAAGATGGAGCGCGCGACCTACGAGGCGATCCCGTTCCGGTACATCGCGGGCAACCGGCACCCCGACCACGACACCATCGCCACCTTCCGCCGCACCTTTTTGCCCGACCTCAAAGGGTTGTTCGTGCAGGTGCTGCTGCTGGCACAGGAAGCGGGCGTGTTGACGCTGGGCACGATCAGCTTGGATGGGACCAAGATCCACGCCGACGCCTCCAAGAGCAAAGCCGTCAGTTACAAGCGCCTGATGGAACTCGAAGCGCACCTGCGGGCCGAGGTGGAGGAGTTGTTCGCGCTGGCAGAGCGACTGGACGAGCGCGAACGGCCGGATGGGTTGGTGGTAAGCGACGAAATCGCGCGGCGGGAAGACCACCTGGCACGGCTGGCGGCGGCGAAGGCCGTGATCGAGGAGCGGGCGCGGGAGCGTGAGGCCCTGGAACAGGTGGCGTATGAGGAGAAGGTGGCGCAACGCGCAGAAACGGAGCGCGCGACGGGGCACCGTCCGCGTGGACGCGCACCCACGCCGCCCATGCCCGGTCCGCGGGCCAAAGATCAGTACAACTTTACCGACCCGGATTCGCGCATCATGAAGAACCCGACCGACCAGGGTTTTGACCAGGATTACAATGCCCAGGTCGCGGTGGATCAGAGGAGTCTGCTCATCGTGGGCACGTCGCTCTCCAACCATCCCAACGACACGCACGAAGCCGCGCCCACACTCGCGGCTATCCCCCCCGCGCTCGGGGTGCCCGACGCGGCGGCGTTGGATCATGGCTACTGGGGGCCAGCCACGTTGGAGGCGTGCGCCGACCGGGATATCGAACCCTACATCGCGACCGGCCGGGAGTCCCATCATCAAAGCTGGCAGGAGCGCTTCGCGCCAGCGCCCGACCCACCGCCGGAAGACGCCAGCGCTCAGGTCAAGATGGCCTACAAGCTCAAAACGGCGGTGGGCACAGCGATCTATGGCGCGCGCAAACATACCGTTGAGCCCGTGCTGGGCATCATCACAGAGATACTCGGCTTCCGCCAATTCTCGTTGCGTGGCGAGGCCACCGCCGCTGGCGAGTGGCTCTTGGTCTGCTTGGCCTTCAATCTCAAGCGCTTCCATACCCTGTCCCCGGTCTATTAACCTTTGGTGCTAGTTGGGGAGTCTCTCCAACGTCTTTGATGCGATGGAGGTAGCCCCAATGCCTCTGTATTGCGTCAAATGGTGCGCGCACGGGCGAATCAGGGTCGTCAGGACCTGTTCGATAGCCTGCATCGGCCTCCCATCAGGCATCTGTGCAACAAATACTAGATCAAAGCATCGACGACGCGAGAAAAGCGGCGGTTTCAACTAGCACCAAAGGTTATTAAGGAGGAGTCAGCCTATGTCCACTGTTCGCAGTGATTATCTGCGGCCGTGTCCGGCCCGCAACCACACGTCGATCACGCGTGACCATGGGCGGAACGCCCCACCTCGACAGCGGCCCCCGGTCATGCAAACCATCGCTTCGTTCTCTCCGACAGACTGCTAGTGTCGTCTTAAAGTGGTCTGTTTGCAGTGAGCAAAGCCTGCGGCTGCCTCTCCAGAGGGGACCCCGATGGCAAACCACGGGCCGACTGCGGTCGATTGTTCGTCGCACTGCAAAGTAAGCTCCTTAATCCTGCACTAGTCCCCCATGGCCGCTGCGCGGCCACCCCCGCATCGTAAAAATGCGGCTATTTATATATCAGGCCTGTCCCATGGCTCTACTATCGGCGCACGGTCACGCAAAGTCTACCGTACTTCGGATCATACCCGATCGTCCACATGGGGGGTACTCAGTGGCCGATCCCTGCCACGATGTACACGGCGACGTAGAATTGACCCATTTGCGCCAATTTGGCTTGACCCATCTTTTTCAAGTAGCTCGTTCCTGGCGTGCGCCCTCATCTCTGGTAGATGCGGATCGAGGCCTTTGCCATCTGGTCTAATGGGGGTCAAGCTACATTGGCGATTGCTGGGTCAAATCTCACTGGCGTTGACAACGACGGCCCGTGTCTGCGGACCATTAGGCTATGGACACGCCCCGCACCAGCGCCGACACTACGGGGGTAGGCGTCGATCGGCGCGTGCACCGGCTAGCCCACGGAGATCTCCCATGCTCATGCCCTCTCAGACTCAGACGCTCGCCACAACGCTGGCCCTGTTCGATGGCGACGCCGACGAAGCCACCGTCGTTGCGCGCATCGTGGCGCTGCGGCAGGACCCTGATTGGACGGTGGCCCTCCATCACGGGAACAAGCGCTGCGCGATCGCCCTGACCCATGGCCCCACGGACCACATGTACCGCGTGTATCTGGATCGCGTCAAGAGCGCCGAGGGCGTCGTCTGGCGGCGGGTCGCCTAGCCAGGCTCAACGCCACGCCGACCACGCGGCACAGGCCCATGCCCTCCACGACCGACGCTCGCGGCCACGGCCCGCGTATCGTCCTGACCACGCACGCCTGACTAGGGCGCACGCGCCACCGCATCACACGCGGGGCGATTGAGAGACGTAGACAGACACAGAACTGTAGGAAAAGCAAGAGAGGTAGACACCGATGGCACACCGTTTTCGTCATCCCCTGGCCGTCGGCGCGGCCGCCGTGGCGCTCCTCGCCGCGACCGCCCTGCCCAGCCCGGGGACCGTACGCGCGGGCGCCCCGGCCAACGCACCGGCCGGCGTCGGCCGCTCACACGTCAACCTGGCGACGACCGACCCGCGCTTCGGTGTCGACGAAACCTTCCCGCAGGCCGCGATCGCCGACCAACTCGGCGCCCGCTGGACGCGCATCCCCTTCATCTGGGACTATGTCCAGCCGACCGGCCCCACCTCGTACAACCCCTTCGTGCTCTCCAACCACGGCTCCGACGCCGTCATCGACAGCGAGATCGCGCAGGGGCGTACCCCTGTCGGCCTGTTGCTGGGCACGCCGCCCTGGGCGCGCCAGAACAAAGCCTGGGGTGAGGCCTCGGTCCCACTCAACATCGACCTACCCTGGAACGACCCGCGGAACTACTGGGCCGCCTACTGCTACCGCATGGCCACCCACTACGCCGGCAAGATCAACCAATGGATCATCTGGAACGAGGTCAGCATCCCGACCGGCAAAAACGGCCAGGTCGGCCAGTGGACGCAGTGGCGCGGCACCCCCCAGCAGTACGCCCGCACGCTGGAGGTGGCCTACCAGGCCATCCACGCCGCCAACCCGCAGGCCACCGTCGTCCTCTACGGCGACCCCTACTGGTACGACCACGGCGCCTACCTGACCACCATTCTGAATCTGCTGGCCAAGGCCGATCCCACGGGGCGGTACCACGGCTACTTCGACGCGGCCAATCTCCATCTCTACATCGGCGCGCCCAGCTTCTACTGGATCATCTCCGACCTGCGCGCCAAGCTGCAGGCGCATGGTTGGGGCGCCAAGCAGGTGTGGGTCAGCGAGACCAACGTGGAGCCCTACGACGACCCCACGCACCGCGAACCGGTGGATCAGTTCCGCGTGACCATGGATGAGCAGGCCGGCTTCCTCGTCGACGCCTTCGCCACCGACCTCGCGGCCAAGGTCGATCGCATCGAGGTCTACCGCATGTTCGACGGCAAGGAGACGACCGACGGGCTCGCCGCGCTCGGCCTGGTCAGCAACCGCGTGGTCAATGGCCAGCACGTCCTGCGCCCGATCGGGCGCAGCTTCACGTTTCTGGTCAGCCTGCTCAAGGGCGCGAACGGCGGGTCGTACACCCCTGGCGCGCTCTACCCCGACCCCTACAGCGGCGGCAAGGCCGGCGTCTTCAAGGTGGTGACGTATAAGCCCGGCGCGCGCATCACCGTGCTCTACAACCAGCTCGGCGCGCACCCGACCTATACGGCGCCCTACCACACCGACCCGGCGACGCCTGGCGTGCACTACGACGCGAAAGATTTCATCGTGCTGCCGCTGACTGACGCGCAGGGCGTGCACTACGATCGCGCCGCCACCGCGACCTACACGGTCGCGGCCCAGGCTCGCGCGGCCACCGTCTACGACAAGTACGGCAACGCCGTCACGTTAAAGGACGGCGAGACCATCGCGATCAACACCCACGACACGACCCCCGCCGGGACACCGGTGGACGGCCTCGCACCGACCACGATCAGCTTGACGCACGGCGTCTACACCGTGCAGCTGCGTGGCGGCCGCACCTATTCCAACCCCGCTGATCCGCGCATCCCCACCGTCGGCGGCGATCCGGTGATCATCGTCGAACAGATGGGTGGCTAGGACCGCACCGCCGACCCCGCGCCAGGGCGGGACCGACGACGGACGGCGGGGGTAAGATCCGGTGAGGAAGACACTGCGTGGACCTGCTCAGCGACAGGGGCTGAGCAGGTCCCACGCTGCGGGCGAACCTCACTGGAAAGCTCTTGGTCGGTCGCTGCCGCGCGTGGCCACACGCCGTGTGACGCGTCCGACACGCATGGCGGAGGATTCATCAGCATCTCCTACACCGGATCTGACAGCGGCGCCGCACGCGATGCGCCCCCCGTGGTCGTACGCGGGCGGCTGGGCATTCATCGTCCGTGCTCCGGGATACAGGTGCGTTGCCCCGGCGCGCACTCAGCGCTCAGGGTCATCGCCTCAGGGGTCCTGTAGCGACAGATCGTCGGCGTCACCCGTGCCTGGAGGCGCCCGCTGCGGTGACACAGGTGCGCGCACGCGCGGTACCGACCGCCTATCGGAGCAGGGGCCACCCTGCGATGATCCCGCATCGTCGCCCGTCGCCTTGTTGCGACACATTATGTTCGATTTGTGATAGTATACTACAAGGAGCCTGATCCCGACACCGCGCTCCCGGCCGGACCAGGGGCGCTCACGCGGACGACCAGCCACAGCCATCAGAGGGGCGGCCCCCACGGCGCCCGTGGCCTCGGCGGTGTCCGCCAGCACGAGGTGTGTCCATGTCCGTTCACGATCGCATCGCCCCTCGCGTGGTGATCGCCACGTCCGCTGGGGCAACCGGGGCCGTGCCCGCCTCCGTCCATCAGTCGTGCCGGTGCCGCTCATGATGCGTCACGTCACCGCGCCGGCGCCGGCGGACGCCCGCCCGCTGGAGGACGTGGCGACGGACCTCGCGCGCCTGACGGCGCAGGTGCGCCAGATGGCCAGCGCCAATCGCGCCTTGCGCGGGGCTAACCAGGCCCTCACCGACGTCAACACGGGCCTGCGGGACGACCGGGCCGACGCCCAAGCTGATGCGGCCCACGCCCACGCCGAGACGGTCGACGCCCACGCCGAAACGACCGACGCCCAGGCCGAGACCGCGGATATCCGCACCCGCTACGTCGCGCTGCAAGCCACCAACGACGCGATGGATAGTCGCAATGCCAATCTGGCGGCCATCGTCGTGGAGGTGGAGCGCGCGAACGGGGCGTTGCAGGCGCATCGCGTGGCGGTGCAGGAGTTGGTCGCCGTGCTGGAAGCCGAGCGGGCGCAACTCGCGGTCATCCTGGCTGGCCTGGAGGATGCCGTGCTGGTGGTGGACCAGACCGGGACGCCTCTGCGCATGAACGCCGCCTACGTGCAGCTCTTCGGTCACGCCAGCGTGGCGCCGGACGATGCGCGGGGACGGCCGCTGGCCCCTGACCAGACGCCGCAGGCCCGCGCCGCGCGGGGCGAGACGTTCAGCCTGTCGTTCAGCCTGGCGACCGGCGTGCCCAGCCTCACGCTTACCTTTGCCCACATTTTTGCTCCTGAGAAGGGGGGTGGAAGACGCGATACATGAGGGTGAGGTCGGCGAGGCGCAGGAAACCACGCCAGAGGACGGTCACGCCGGGGACATCGCCGGCCGCACGGCGCAGGAAGCCGCCTAACTGGGCAATCCAGCGCGTCGCGTCGGCCAGCGAGGGGGGAGTGGTGGGCGGTTGGGTGGTCTGGTGGATGGCGCAGTAGAGCGCCTGCCACTCGTCGTCGTCAAGCAGCGCGGTGCAGGGCAGGGTGGGCTGCGCGCGGGCTAGCAGCGTCACGGTGAGCACACGCCAAGCGATCACGCTGTAGAGGGCCAGCGCGCGTTGCATATGGTCGAGCGCGGCCAGACGCCGCCGCTCGATACTGCACCCACTTTTGAGTACCTTGTGAAAGATTTCAATGCCCCAGCGCCGCGCATAATAGCCCAACACGGTGCGCGCCGCTGCGGCATCGGAGATGGGCAGCGTCGTCAGCAGCAGCCAGTCCAGCGCCTCCACGCCCGGCGGCGGGGCCTCCTCGTGCGCCCACACCGCCCACAGCGTGACCGGCGGCAGGTCCTCCGCGGCACGCGCGCGGGGCGGCCGCACCTTCAGGCGCGCCCAGCGTACCGCAATCTGCGCCGTGCGCGGCGGCCGTGCCCCCTGTCGCGGCACGTCCAGGGTGTACAGTCCCCCTACAGGCCGCGCCGCCACCCGCGCCCGTAGTAGGCGCGTGTCGTCCGCGTCGGGGTCGTCCGCCAGGGCGCGATCCTGCGCTGCCCGTACCACCAGATCCACGTTGGGCTCCCGCTCCCGCAGGAACACGTCGTAGATGTCACATTCACGGTCCCCCTCGGCAATCCAATGGGTCGTCGGGCAATCCCGCGCCGCCGCGTTGGTCGCGTCCAGCCCGCCCAGCCACTTGTGGCTCTCCTTGTCCGCGATGTCCCGTGTCCGCCGCCGCGCCGCCACCCCCTGCTCCTCCACGGGACGCGTCCACTGCTCCTGCGCCAGGCCCCCCTGGACCACGCCGTCCGGCGTGAGCGCCAGCGTGCTATGCACCCACAACCCCTCCTGTTGGGCCGCCGCCGCCGGCGCGTCCCATTCCACATGCGTGGTGTCCTGCACCGCCAGCACCACCGCCGCGCCCCGCGCCCGCTCCACCGTCGCCGCCACATGACTCGCCAACACGGCCTGGGGGTCAATCTCGCCGTTCTCCAGGAAGCGGTAGGCCGCTTTGAGCATGGCCGGATCGTCGCATGCTTCCGCCAACGCCGCCCGCGGGCGCGCTCCCAGCACTCCGGCCAGACGCACCAACCGCTCCGTCCGCCGCGCGTCCCCCAACACCGCCGCCCCAAACTCTGCCACCGCCCACTCCGCCTCCCGCTCGACGCCTACGATTCCCTCGCCCATGCCCCGCTCCTGCCGGTCGTTTATGTCCAGCCTATCAGTTCTCTTCCCCGCCGATAGAAATGTGGGCAAAGGTAAGGCCTCACGGGCGAGGACACACGCCGCTGGTTCGTCGCGACGGGGCAGCCGCTCCACGAGGAGGGCGCGACGCACGCCATCGTGGTCATCCGCGATGTCACCCTGTCCAATCGGCACCGCCGCCTGCAAGAGGAGTTCCTGTCCCTGGCCGGTCATGAATTGCGCACGCCCCTGACCTCCATCAAAGGCTACCTCGACCTCCTCACACCGTTGCTCCGCGCGGGCAGTGATGAGCGCTCGCGCCGCTATGCGACGCGGGCGCTGCACCAGACGCAGGTGCTCGTGACGCTGGTGCGCGACTTGACGGACGCGGGGCGCTTACAGGGCGGGCAGCTGACGCTTGACCGCGCCACGCTGGATCTCGTCCCGCTGATCGCGCAGGTGGCGGAGACGGCGCAGGCGCTCCCCGGCGGACACGCGATCCACCTCGCCCTCGGCGTGGCGCCGGTGTGGGTGCACGGCGACGCGGGGCGGCTGGAGCAGGTTCTCGTCAACCTGCTCACCAACGCCAGCGCCCATGTGTCAACGCCGGTGAGATTTGACCCAGCAATCGCCAATTTAGCTTGACCCTTATTAGGCCAGATGGCAAAGGCCTCGATCAGCATCTACCAGAGATGAGGGCACACGCCAGGAACGAGCTACTTGAAAAAGATGGGTCAAGCCAAATTGGCGCAGATGGGTCAATTCTACGTCGCCGTGTACACCATGCGCCGAGCGCGACGCCGATCGACGTGCGGCTGCGGCGCGTGGGCGGCGAGGTGGCGCTGGAGGTGCAAGACTATGGCCGCGGCATCGCGGCCGATCAGCTGCCCCATCTCTTCACGCGCTTCTATCAGATCGCGCGCGCCGATCGTCCCGCGCAGGGCGGCCTGGGCCTGGGCTTGTTCATCTGCCAGGAACTGATCGCGGCGCATGGGGGCCGCATCACGGTCGTGTCCACGGAGGGGGAGGGGAGGGGGCGACGTTCACGGTCTGGTTGCCCTTACGGGAGGGCGCACCCCCCGCACGCGACGTGCCCACCGTGCCCACCATGACACGGGGCGATAGGGACGCACACCCGCTCGCCTGACCCCGTGGGAGAGGAGACCGCCCGATGGACACGATCCCCATTCTGATTGTCGACGACGCGCCGCTGTTTCGCCAGGGCGTCCGTGCGGCCGTCGCGGAGGCGCCCGCGGAGTTTCTGGTGATCGGCGAGGCGTCCGACGGACCGCGCGCCCTGGACCTCGCCCTCACGCTCGAGCCGGCGGTCGTCTTGCTCAACGCCGCGCGCGCGGGGCTGGACGGTCTCGCGGTCATCCGCACGCTCAAGCGGCAGGTTCCCGGCACCGCGGTGATTGTGGTGGTGGACCGCGAGGAGGAGGACACGTTGTTCGCGGCCATCACGGACGGCGCCGCGGCGTATCTCCCCAAAAGTGTCGACGCGGGTGACCTGCGCGACGTCATACGCCAGGTGGCGCGCGGCGCGTACCTCATCAACGACCGTGTGCTCGCGACACCGGCCGTGGCCGCGCGCGTGCTCGCGCGCTTCCGTGACCTGACGCACGAGGGCGCGCCGGAGGTCGAGCCGCTGTTCATCCCGCTCTCGCCGCGCGAGATCGAGGTCCTCGGCGTCGTCGCACAGGGCCACAGCACCAAAGAGATCGCCACGCTGCTGGGCATCAGCGACCAGACGGTCAAGAACCACATCACCGCGATCATGCGCAAGCTCGCGGTCAACGACCGCACGCACGCCGTCGTCTACGCCCTGCGCCAGGGGTGGATCACCGACGCGCCGGGGGCACGTCGCGGCGCGGTAGCTCCCGGCGCGTCGTACGGCTGAGTTAAGGAGGGCGCGACGGTGGCGGTGCGCGGTCGATCCGTCCCCCTGACCGTGGGCGCGGTCGATCCGTCCCCCTGACCGTGGGCGCGGTCGATCCGTCCCCCTGACCGTGGGCGCGGTCGATCCGTCCCCCTGACCGTGGGGCGTCCGATGCGTGGGTGGCAGCGCGTCGCGCCGGACACGTCGGGTCACCACCGGTGCGGTCAGCGCTGCGGTCAATGGTAACAAAAAGCCCGTTGACGGTGCAGTAGGGAACCGGTCGTGAGCGGACCAGGTCGGACGCTCTGTCACCCTCAGGTGATACCGGCTCCCTGGGAAAAGACCGTGCGTCGGTCGTCCACACGACACCGGCAACGGTCAAAGCGGGCACGTCCAGGTGCGACGTCCTCTGTGCCGTCCCCCTACCCACTGCTCATGGTCGCCGCGGGACGGTCACGCTACCGCTGTGAGCGGGTCAGGCCAGCGGGCTCTCGTGGGACGTGCCGCCCTGACAAGGGGCGAGGCCGTGGCGACTATTCATCGCATATACGCAATTTTTTTAGGATATAGAAATTTTTATGCGACAAATAGCCCGGATAGTGGTATGCTGTCAATAGTTGGGAAGCCGTTGTGCTTCCTCTAGGCTCTCTGCCCTTGTCCCTCCGTGCGCTGCCTGCACAGCCGCGCTGGCGCTGATGACAGTCCCTAGGACCCAATCACGCGCCGTCCTCTTTTTAGGAGGGACCCATGCCGGACGCCCACCGTTCCTTGCCCTGCCCTGCGTCGGCGACCGACGGGCCGCAGAGACGTGCCACCGTCCATCTGGAAGGGAGCCACCATCCATGACGCTGAGACCATATCTACGACCGGCGGCGCTTCTGCTGGTGCTGCCGCTGCTGTCGCCCCTGAGCACGGCGCGCGCCGCGACCACGCCCACTCTGGGCACGGCTGGCACGTTCGCCGTGCTCGCGGGCAGCACGGTCACGAATACCGGCCCGACGACGGTGATTGGCGATCTGGGTGTGAGCCCAGGAACCGCGGTGACGGGCTTTCCGCCTGGCCTCGTGAGCGGGGTGATCCACGCGGGCGATGCGGTGGCCACTCAAGCGCAGACGGACGCGACCACCGCCTATAACGCTGCCGCAGGCCAACCGTGCGATGTCACGTTGACCGGCCAGGATCTGGGCGGCAAAACCCTTACGCCGGGGGTGTACTGTTTCGCGTCCTCCGCGCAATTGACCGGGCAGCTCATCCTGGATGGCCAGGGGAACCCCAGCAGTGTCTTCATCTTCCAGATCGGGAGCACCCTCACCACGGCGAGCAATGCCAGCGTGGTGTTGATCAATGGCGCGCAACCGTGCAGTAGTAATATCTTCTGGCAGGTCGGCAGTTCGGCGACGCTGGGGACGAACACCACCTTTACCGGGAATATCCTGGCGCTGACCTCCATCACCCTCAATACGGGGACCGTGACGAACGGCGGCCTGTATGCGCACACGGGCGCGGTGACCTTAGACAGCAATAACGTCGTGCGCCACAATCAAGTGTGCAGCACGGCGCCGACGGCCACACCGACCGGCGTCGCGACCAGTACCGCGACACCGACCGGCGTCGCGACCAGTACCGCGACACCAACCGCCCCGGCGCCGACGGCCACGCTGATCGGCCCCGCGACCGGTACGGCCACACCGATGTCTACGCTGGCGCCGGCCTCTACGCCGACACCGCCCCTACCAGAGGCGTTGGCGCCGACCTCTACGCCGACGTCGACGCCGGCGCCGACCTCTACACCGCTCCCGACGCGCACACCGGACACGGGGACGCCCGCCATTGTCATCGTCCCGCCGGTCGTCGCGCTGTCGCTGTTCCCGTCTCCCAGTGCGCCGCCGTCCCCCGTGCCGCCGCTGCCACAGCCGGCGCTGGTCACCGTGTACAAGAACGTGACGCGCTACCACGACGTCAAGCGCTATCACGATGTGACGCGCTATCACGATGTGACGCGCTATCACACCGTGACGCGAGTCCAGGTCACGGTGCGCACCCATGTGCTGGTGCGGACGCGCGTGCGCCAGCGCGTGGTCACCCATGTCCGCGTGGTGACGCATCCGGTGACGGTCATCCACCAGCGCACGGTGACGCGGACGGTGACGCGGATGGTCCCGCGGGTGGTGACGCGCTACCGCACGGTGACGCATGTGGTGACGCGCTACCGCACGGTGACACATTACCGCACGACCGTCACGTACCACTACTATCATCAGCCAAAGACCGGGCGCTTTGCCGCACCGGTGGCCACGGGGCACGCGGCCATCCCGCCGGTCGAGGCGCGCCTGAGCATCACGCGCCTCGGCATCAGCGGGGCGCCCGTCTGGGCGCGCAGCTTCGTGGCCAACCCCGACGGCTCGCTGCGCTACGACATCGTGCCCGCCTACGGCGTGACCCGCTTCGCCGACTCGGCCCCGCTGGGCCAGCCCGGCCTCGCGCTGATGAGCGGCCACGACGACATCGCTGGCTCGATCTTCCGGTACCTGGGCCGTCTGCATAGGGGGGACACGGTGGTCGTGGCGCACGGCGCGCGCATCTATCGCTACGTCGTCCGTTCGGTCAGCGTGGTCACGCCCGACGACGTGCGTCTGCTCAACGCGGCGTACACCCGCCCCACGCTCGCGCTGATCTCCTGCACGCCCTATTGGGTGGACACCCACCGCGTCGTCGTCATCGCGCAGATGTCCTAACCGACGCCACACGAACCAGCACGTCAACGGGCGGGGCTGTCGGGTCGATGACCCGGCATCCCCGCCGCCGACCTGCCGCGTGTCTTCGAGCGATTCCACCGCGCCGGCAACGTGGCGGGACACATCCCGGGCACCGGACTCGGGCTGGCCGGGGTCCGGGCGATCATCGCGCAACACGGCGGCCGCATCACGCTGGACAGCACACTCGGTCGCGGCACCACGGTGACCGTGACGCTCCCCCACGAGCCGGCCGCCACGGGGGACGTGCCCGCTCCAGAGGGCGCCCCACTCGCATCAAGCTAATCCTGCCAAGGCGGGCTCAAGGAGGAGTTGATAGGTGTTAGGCTTCTTTTTGCGGCGGTTGAGGCGGCAGCCGGCCGCGACGGAGCGCTGGACGACCGTGAGC
>JAABUV010006594.1_pt1 | contig 12554 bp, 11 predicted proteins | sample 5559971 | NCBI WGS metagenome assembly JAABUV01 (sample SAMN10711881, study PRJNA513362) | rock metagenome | isolation source: Antarctica rocks | place: Antarctica: Victoria Land, Knobhead nord | collected 2015-12-19
CATCCGGCCGGCTTTGGCAAGGGGCGACGTCGTGGTCAGCGACCGGTTCGCCGACTCGACGATGGCCTACCAGGGCTGCGGCCTCGGCGCCGACCGCGCCTTGATCGCGGCCTTGTGCCGGCTGCTGCCGGTGCAGCCCGACCTCACGGTCGTTTTGCAGGTTTCGCCGGGCATTGCGGCGCGGCGGATCGCGTCGCGGGACCAGGCTCTCGACCGCTACGAGGCGATGGACGCGGCCTTCCATGCGCGGGTTGCGGCTGGCTTCGCCGCCATCGCCGCGGCGGAGCCGGCGCGCTGCGTCGTCGTCCCGGCTGATGGCGCGGTGGCGGACGTTCACCGGGCGGTCCTCGCCGTGGTCGCCAGCCGTTGGCCGCGCCCGGCATGACGGCGCTGACGCCGCGCGAGAACCCGTCGCTGCTGGGGCATGCGGCGGCCGAGGCGATGGTTGGCGAGGCGGTCCTCGCCGGCCGCGTCCATCATGCCTGGCTGCTGACCGGGCCTGAGGGCGTCGGCAAGGCAACGCTGGCCTATCGTTTCGCCCGGCGGCTGCTCGCCGGCCCAGGCGTGCCCGCCGCCGCCGTGAACGACCCGGCCTCACCCGTGTTCCGCCGCATTGCGGCCGGGACCCACGCCGACCTGCTGATGATCGAGCGCGAGTGGGACGACAAGCGCAAGCGCCTGCGGTCCGAGATCGTGGTGGACAGCGCCCGAGGGGTCGCGGACTTCCTGCGGCTGACCCCGGCCGAGGGCGGCTGGCGCATCGTCGTGGTGGACGGGGCCGAGCACCTGAACCGCAACGCCGCCAACGCCTTGCTGAAGGTGCTGGAGGAGCCGCCACCGCGTGCGGTGCTGCTGCTGGTGTGCGCGGCGCCGGGCCGGCTGCTGCCGACGATCCGCAGCCGGTGCCGGCGGCTCCGGCTTGGGGAGCTTGGGCCGGCCGACATGGAGCGCGTGCTGGCCCAGTGCATGCCGGACATGGAGGCGGCGGAACGGGCGACGTTGACGGCCCTCGCTGGCGGCTCGCCGGGCCGGGCCGTAGCGCTGGCGGAGGAGCAGGGCGTCGAGATCGCCGCGGTGGTGGCGGACGTGCTGCGGGCGGCGCCGAACCTGCCGGCGCCGCGCGCCTATGAGGTCGCGGACCGGCTGGCGCGGAGCGACGCCGGGTTCACGACCTTCATGGACCTGCTGCGCGGCGCAGTTAGCGCCGTGGTGCGGGAAACGGCCCGCGGCCGGGCCGATGCGGGCCAACAGCGCCTGGCGGGGCTGAAACCCCTAGCCGAATGGGGCAATCTGTGGCACGCGCTGACGCGCCTGCAGGACGATACCGAGCGGTTCAACTTGGACAAGCGGCATGCGATCGTCTCAAGCCTGGATTTGCTGAACGTCCCATGACCAAGTGGTTCCCATGATTAAGCGGTTCTACGTCACCACCCCAATCTACTACGTCAACGGCGCGCCGCATATCGGCCACGCCTACACGTCGCTCGCGGCCGACGTGCTGGCGCGGTGGAAGCGGCTGGACGGCTTTGACGTGTTCTTCCTGACCGGCACGGACGAGCACGGGCAGAAGGTCGAGAAGGCCGCGCACGACGCTGGGGTCGCGCCGCAGGTGTTCGCCGACCGGATCGCCGCGCAGTTCGAGGGCTTGTCAGCGTTGATGGGCCTCACGAACGACGACTTCATCCGCACGACGGAGGAGCGGCACAAGCGCGCCTGCCAGGAGCTTTGGCGCCGGCTGCGCGCGTCCGGCGACATCTACCTCGGGCACTACGAGGGCTATTACGCCGTCCGCGACGAGGCGTTCTACAACGAGTCCGAGCTGACCACCTGGCCGGACGGGACACTGATGGCGCCGACCGGCGCGCCGGTGGAGTGGGTGAGGGAGCCGTCCTACTTCTTCCGCTTATCGGCCTGGCAGGACCGCCTGTTGGCCCTTTATGAGAACGAGCCGGAGTTCGTCTCGCCCGCCAGCCGCCGCAACGAGGTCATGAGCTTTGTCCGTGGCGGGCTCAGTGATCTTTCCGTCAGCCGGACCAGCTTCACCTGGGGCGTTCCGGTGCCGGACGATCCGGGCCATGTCATGTATGTCTGGGTCGACGCGCTGACGAACTATCTGTCCGCAGTGGGTTTTCCGGACACCGATGGTCCGCGTTGGCCGTTTTGGCCGGCCGACGTGCATGTCGTGGGCAAGGACATCATCCGGTTCCATGCCGTGTACTGGCCGGCGTTCCTGATGGCGGCCGGGCTGCCGACGCCGCGCTGCGTGTTTTCGCATGGCTGGTGGACGGCATCAGGCGAGAAGATGAGCAAGTCGCTGGGCAACGCCGTCGACGCCGTGCGGCTCGTCGAGACGTTCGGCCTTGATCCCGTGCGCTATTTCCTGCTGCGCGAGGTGCCGTTCGGCAACGACGGGGACTATAGCGACGCGGCGCTGATCCGGCGGACCAACGTCGAACTCGCGAACGACCTTGGCAACCTGGCCCAGCGCACCTTGTCCCAGGTCGCGAAGAACTGCGGCGGCCTGCTCCCTGAGCGCGGTGCCGCGACCGTGCAGGACACTGCGCTGCTCGAAGCGGCGCAGGCGCTGCCCCGGTTGGTGGGGGACCGCCTGGACCGCCTCGCGTTCCATGACGCGCTGGAGGACGTGTGGAAGGTGGTGCGCGCGGCCAACGCCTATGTCGACCACCAGGCGCCGTGGGCGCTGCGCAAGACTGACCCGGCGCGCATGGCAAGCGTGCTGGGCGTGCTGGTCGAGGTGATCCGCTGCGTGGCCACGGTGCTGCAGCCGTTCATGCCGGGCAGCATGGCGGCGATGCTGGAGCAGGTCGGCGCGCGTGCGGACCAGCGGGGCCTGGTCGACCTCGCCACGCCGCTTGCGCCGGGCTTGGCGCTGCCGGCGCCGCAGGGCGTGTTCCCGCGCTACGTCGAAGCCGGGTAGGGCGCTGATGCTGATCGATTCGCATTGCCATTTGGACTCGTTTGAAGGCCCCGAGCTGGACGCGGTGCTGGCGCGTGCCAAGGCGGCCGGGGTAGGGGAGATGATCACCATCGGCACCCGGCTCGCCCAATCCGCGGAGCTGATCGCGCTGACCCGGCATCCCGGCGTGTGGTGCACCGTTGGGGTCCATCCGCACAACGTCGCCGAGACGCCCGTCGCCGATGCGGCGGACATCGCTGCCTGGGCCGCCGATGCGCGGGTGGTCGGCATCGGCGAGTCGGGCCTCGACTACTTTTACGACAAGGCCCCGCATGACGTGCAGCAGGCGAGCTTCCGGCAGCATATCCGTGCGGCGCGGCTGTGCAGGCTGCCTTTGGTCATCCATGCCCGCAACGCCGACGAGGATATTGCGGCCATACTGACGGAGGAGTGGGACGCCGGCGGGCCGTTCCAGATGCTGCTGCACTGCTTCAGCTCGGGCCGGGCCTTGGCGGAGACGGCGCTTCGGTTGGGCAGCTATGTCAGCTTCTCCGGCATGGTGACGTTTCCGAAATCTGCGGAGCTGCGCGAGATCGCCCGTGACGTGCCGGCGGAGCGGCTGCTGGTCGAGACCGACGCGCCGTTCCTGGCCCCCGTGCCATATCGTGGGAAACGCAACGAACCCAGCTATGTCGTCGAGACCGCGCGCACGATGGCTGAGGTGCGCGGGCTGACGTTCGACGAGTTGGCGGCGCTCACGACCGGCAATGTCCGCACGCTGTTTGCGCGGCTGCAGCGCGCGAACCACTCGGTTCCGCCGAGCCCGCGTAGTTCCACTGGAATTCGCAGCGCTCCCAGCGTGACGGCCTAGGCGTGCTCCGTGTGACGATCCTTGGCTGCGGCGGTTCTGCCGGGGTGCCGCAAATCGGCGGCGCCGACGGCCGTGGCGACTGGGGCGCCTGCGACCCGGCCGAGCCGCGCAACCGGCGCACGCGGTCGAGCATCGTGGTCGAGGGCGGCACCGGCGAGCGCTTGCTGGTGGACACGTCGCCGGACATGCGGACGCAACTGCTTGCTTGCGGGGTGCCTCGGGTGGACGCGATCCTGTTCACCCACGCCCATGCGGACCATGTGCTCGGGATCGACGACGTGCGTATCCTTAACCGGCTGGTCAACCGTCCTATTGACGCATTCGCTACGCCGCGGACGCTGGCTGAGCTGGACAAGCGGTTTGATTATGCGTTTCAGCCCTGGACCCAGCCGTACTTTTTCCGGCCGGCGCTGACGCCGCGCGCCATTGAGCCCGGCCAGACGGTCGAGACCGCCGGGTTGCAGGTTCAGGTGTTTGAACAGGACCATGGTTTTTTGCCGACGCTGGGCCTGCGCATCGGCAGCTTCGGGTATTCGACGGACGTTGCGGTCCTGGACGACACTGCTTTTGCCGTGTTGGCCGGTGTCGACACCTGGGTGGTCGACTGTTTCCAGCGGCAACGGCACAAGACGCACGCGAACGTCGAACAGGTGCTGGCGTGGGCAGAGCGTTTGCAACCGCGCCGGGTCGTGCTGACGCATATGGGCTACGACGTTGATTGGGCGTGGCTGAGGCGGCGTCTGCCGGCGCATATGGAGCCGGCGTATGACGGGTTGGTGCTGGACATTGAGGATGTGTGACGGCCCTGACTTTCCATAATACGCATTATGCGACTGAAGGGTGTGAGCCAGTTTGTTTGGTTTGAAATACGGGATGCGACGGGATGCGTCAGGTGCGCTCTCGGCATGTTGCGGGAAATCAGTACGGAACTTGAGTATGTCTACGTCCTGCAGTTTCACGACGATGTTCAGAGAGCGCGAGATGCAGGGCTGAACGGGTGGACTTGCAAGATTAGTATGTCCAAGAACGCTACCCAGCGTTTGTTGAGTAATGTTTCAAATATGTATATTGCTCAATCGCCTGAAATTGGCCTCATGATACTTTGTGATGACGCAGTAAACGTAGAAAAGATGCTTCATCATACATTACGCGCTTGCAATCGAAAAATCAAGGATAGTGTCGGCCATGAGTTGTTCCATACCTCACCAGACCATATTGCTGATTTCTATTCAGAGTGGGCAAAAAGCTGCGCTAAACTGAAATTGGCTTCAGGCATTTAAAATGAAGTCCACTCAGTCGATGTGTTAGTTTATGGAAATGAAGAGCCATCCCTTTCCCCAATCGACAGCTTCCGCGAGACAACCACGGGCGACCTGTTCCCGATGCTGAAGCCAGCGGCCCGCACACCCAACTTGGTATTCATAAAGAGCGGCGTGGCGACTATCCGCAGGCTCGGGAGTTCGATAGGAACGGCAACCCTACACGCGACGTCGACTTCACTGATCATGGCCGGTCCAGGCAGCATGCAAACCCACACCTGCACACCTACCGTACCAACCCGACTGGTGGTTCGCCGCAACGCGGACCAGCAGAGCCGATGAGGTAGTCATGCTTCAGTTCACGACGTTTCCCATGCACGTTGAAAGCGGCTTGATCACTCTTCGCCAAATTTTGGAAAAGCTGCCGATGAACGACCTGCTATGGCATGTCCTGGATTTTGAGGGCGTCGGGACAGCACCTAATGGCATGACCATGGAAACGTTTGAACAAGCTGTTCACGCATCGCCAGAAGGTTACAGCCTAAACTGGGACAAGTTGCTGACGCTTGCGAGCGACATCGAGCAGACTTGGAACTGCCTGATCGTGGGCAGTCAGTTCGGTGCTATGATCGTGGCTGAGCACATAGAGGCGGAAAACTTTGCTGATTGTTGTTATGTGATTCAGGCTCTTGACAGCACCGAATGGTCAATAGGCACCAAAAATGAAATGGTGGACGATCAGTTCATGGCGTCCATCTCGCATTAGTAGTTTAAGACTATCCTATTATCCTCCTGTTTTTCCCGCAACCGTATACACGCTACTGGCATTCGTAATGAAGACTGAAGCCCAACAACAGATCGCCCGCCTGCTCGACCTCATGGCCGCGCTCCGCGACCCCAGCGCAGGTTGCCCGTGGGACCAGGTGCAGACCTTCGACACCATCGCGCCCTACACTATCGAAGAAGCCTACGAGGTCGCCGACGCCATCGCCCGGCGCGACATGGCCGCCCTGCCCGACGAACTCGGGGACCTGCTGTTCCAAGTCGTCTACCACGCCCGCATGGCGGAGGAGGCCGGCGCGTTCAGCTTCGCCGACGTCGCCCGCGCCATTACCGACAAGATGGTCCGCCGTCACCCGCACATTTTCCCGCCCGAACCCGGCACCCCGCGTCCGCCAGGTTGGGAAGAGCAAAAAGCCGTCGAGCGCCAAGCTCGCGCCGAAACCGGAACGTTGGCTGGCATGGCGGCCGGGTTGCCCGCCCTCACCCGCGCCCTGAAAATCACCAACCGCGCCGCGCGCGTCGGCTTTGACTGGTCCAACGCGGCAATGGTGCTGGAAAAGCTCGACGAGGAAGTTGCGGAACTGCGCGCCGAACTGCCCGGCGCCGACCCGGCACGGCTGGCCGATGAACTCGGCGACATCCTGTTCGTCGCAGCCAACCTCGCGCGGAAGCTGGGCCTCGATCCCGAGAGTTGCCTGCAACACTCCAACCAGAAGTTCACCCGAAGGTTCAACGCCGTCGAGCAACGCCTAGCAGCAGCCGGACAGACACCGGCCGACGCGACGCTTGAAGCAATGGAAGCGCATTGGGCCGCCGTGAAGAAATCCGAGTAGCTCAGCCCTCGAACAATGCCGTCCGCAGCGTGTGCCAACTCGCCTCGTCAGGGGTGCAGATCAGGCCGCCGGTGGTCTGCGCCGGGTCGTAGGCGCTGCCGTCGAGCCGCGCCGACCACCCGCCCGCCTCCCGGTGCAGCAGCCAGCCCGCCGCATGGTCCCACGGCAACAACCGATGGAACACGACATAGTGGCAGTGCCCAGCCGCCAACATCCGATACTGGTGCGCGGCGCAGCGGTAGTCCCAAGCCGCCCCCAGCCGAGACAGATTTCGGCACGCTGCCGACCGCAGCGGCTCCGGCATGTAGCGCCAGGAAACCGTGCCGGCCATCTCGGCAACCGGCACCGGTCCCGAGACCCGGAGCATGGTCCGCCCGCCCGATGCGCTCTCCAGCCAAGCCCCCTGCCCCGCCACCGCCACCGCGGTATCATCGCCGACGGGATCATGAATCACTGCGCCCACTACCGCGCCCCGGCGCACCACCGCGACCATGGTGCCGAACAGCGGCAGCCCGGCGCAGAAATTGCCAGTACCGTCGATAGGGTCCACCACGAAGCAAAGCTCCGCGCCGGCGATGGCGGCCAGCAGTCCGGGATCGCGCGACGCAGCCTCCTCCCCCACCACCACGCAGCCGGGAAACAACCGGCCCAGCCCGGTCGCGAGCCGCAGCTCCGCCTGCTCGTCCGCCGCCGTGACAAGATCGAGCGGTCCGGATTTCGCCTGCACGTCGCCCGGCGCCAAGTTGCGGAACCTTGGCATGATCTCGGTCCGGGCCACCGCCCGGACCAGTTGCACGATCTCCGCCGGGTCGAACGCGGCAGCGCTCAAACGCCGCGCTCGAACCGCGCCCGGTCGGCCGGCAGCATGCGGACCACCATATGGACGCCACCGTCTTCGTCGTCCCGGCGCTCCATGACCTCACCGTGTTGGTACAGCCACGCCATCCGCGCGCCGTCCGTGGCGGGAAGCAGGTAGTCCGCAACCTCCATCCCCGCCGAAATACGGTCGTCAATCGCGTGGGAGAGCGTCGCCAGTCCGTCGCCCGTGATGGCGGACACCGCAACGCAGCCCTCCCGCTCCGGGACCGCATCCGGTCCGCCCACCAAATCAGCCTTGTTCAGCACCTCGATCGTGCGCGACGGCCAATCAACGTCGAGTGCGCCGTCCTTCACCATGCCGTCCAGCACCTGCACGACATCCGCCCGCTGCGCCGCGCTGTCGGGATGGGCCACGTCGCGCACGTGCAGGATGATGTCGGCCTCGCTCACCTCCTCCAACGTCGCGCGGAACGCCGCCACCAGCTCGGTCGGCAGGTCGCTGATGAACCCCACCGTATCCGACAGGATCACCCGGCGGTGCGACGGCAACTGCATGCCGCGCATCGTCGGGTCGAGCGTCGCGAAGAGCTGGTCCTGCGCGTGGACCTCCGCCCCGGTCAGCGCATTGAACAGCGTGCTCTTGCCCGCGTTGGTGTAGCCGACCAGGGCGACGATGGGATACGGCACCCGCTGCCGGGCACTGCGGTGCAGCCCACGGGTGCGCCGCACCTGCTCCAAGTCCTTCTTCACCCGCACGATGCGGTCGCCGATCAGCCGCCGGTCGGCCTCGATCTGCGTCTCGCCGGGGCCGCCCAGGAAGCCGAAGCCGCCGCGCTGCCGCTCCAAGTGGGTCCAGGACCGCACGAGGCGGCTGCGCTGGTATTCAAGATGCGCCAGCTCGACCTGCATGGCGCCCTCCTTGGTGCGGGCGCGCTCCCCGAAGATGTCCAGGATCAGGCCAGTTCGGTCGATGACCTTGCACTCCCAGGCCCGCTCCAGGTTGCGCTGCTGCACCGGGCTGAGCTGGGCATCCACCACCGTGACGGCGACATCTTCAGCCTTGATGGCCTGGCCGATGGTCTCGACCTGGCCCTGCCCCATCAATGTCGCGGACCGCCGGGTCCGCAGCGGCGGGATGGCGGTATGCACCACCACCAGCCCGATCGACGCGGCCAGTCCGACCGCCTCGGCCAGTTGGGCGTCCGCCGCACGGGATGCATCCTGCCGGTAGGGCTTCTCCCATGGCAGGACCACCGCCGCGCGGGTCGGTGCCGCAGCGGTTTCAGCCGACGCTACCGCCAGAGTCCGCCTCCTGCGTTGCGCCCGCTTCAACTTTGCTCGCGTCGAAAAGCTGGATCGGCGCGCCCGGCATCACGGTGCTGATCGCGTGCTTGTAGACGAGCTGGGTGTGCCCGTCCCGGCGCAACAGGACCGAAAAGTTGTCGAACCAGGTGATGATGCCCTGGAGCTTGACCCCGTTGACCAGGAATACCGTGACGGGGGTTTTAGACTTGCGCACATGGTTCAGGAACACGTCCTGAACGTTCTGCGATTTCTCAGTGGCCACGTTCGTGTCCTTTTTGTTGTTGCGGGCCGCGCTTGTGCCGGCTCCGCAAAGGCCTCGCCGCAAACCCGGATATGGGCCGGCGGGCCGATCCTAGCAACGCCCCCCGATCACGCAACCCGCGAAGCCGTGTTGCCGCCTACGCCGCGTTGGCTGCGCCGTTCACATGTCGGGCAAACAGGGCGAAAAGCCGGCGCGTCACTGGGCCAACCCGGCCGTCGCCGACGGGTTTGGCGTCGATCTCGACGATCGGCTTCACGAAGCTGGTGGCGCTGGTGATGAAAGCTTCCTGCGCCGCGCGCATCTCGGTTGCGCTGAACGCCCGCTCCTCGAAAGCCACACCGGCGTCCTGCATGGCCGCCAGCAACGCCCCGCGCGTGCAGCCCGGCAGGATGCTGTGGTCCAGGTGCCGCGTGCGCAGCCGGCCCTCGGCGTCCACGATCCAGAAGCTGGTCGCGGCCCCCTCGGTCACCATACCGCCAGCGTCGATCAGGACGGCCTCGGTCGCCCCCTGCTCCCGCGCCGCCTGCCGTGCCAGCACGTTCGGCAGCAGGTTGGTCGACTTGATGTCGCACCGCGCCCAGCGCTGGTCGGGATAGGTGACGGCGCTCGCCGTCCAACGGTCGACGTCGGCCGGATAGGGCGGGATGCGCCGGACAGTCACCACCACGGCTGGCGGAACCGCGTCGGCGGGGAACACATGGTCGCGCCGGGCCACGCCGCGCGTCACCTGCATATACAGCAGCCCGTCCCGCACGCGGTTCCGCCGCGCGACCTCGGCCAGCACATGCAAGAGCGCGGCCTGCGACATCGGCATCGCGATCCGAATTTCGCCCAACGACCGCTCCAGCCGCGCCAAGTGCCGTTCGCTGTCGATGAACCGGCCGCGGTAGAGATGGACGACCTCATAGACGCCGTCGCCGAACTGGTATCCGCGGTCCTCGACATTCACGCTGGCGTCGCGCTGCGGCAAATAGCGGCCATTGACGTAGGCGATCCGGCTCACGCGGCCCCGCGGTCGTCGGAGTTCACCCCCAACTGCTTCAGCTTGCGGTGCAGCGCGCTGCGCTCCATGCCGACGAACCCGGCCGTGCGGCTGATGTTGCCGCCGAACCGCAGCAGTTGCGCCTGCAAGTACTGCGTCTCGAACAGGTCGCGCGCCTCCCGCAGCGGCAGGCCCATGAGGTCCGCGGTCGGATCGAAGTTCAGCAGCGCCGGGGCGCCCTGGCTGATCTCGGCGGGCAGCATCTCCGCCCGGATGCTGTCGGCCGTGCCGCCCGGCGCCATGATCAGCAGCCAGTCCATCAGGTTGCGGAGCTGCCGGACATTGCCGGGCCAGTCATACGCCTGCAACGCCGTCAGCGCGTCGGTCGAAAGCTCGCGCCCCGGCATGCCGGACGTTTCGGCCGAGCGTTCGAGGAAATACCGCGCGAGGTCCGGCACGTCCTCCCGCCGTTCCTTCAGGCTCGGCATGCGGATCGGCACCACGGCCAAGCGGTAGTACAGGTCCTCGCGGAACCGCGCGCTGCTGATCTCGGCCTGCAGGTCGCGGTTGGTGGTGGCCAGCACCCGCACGTCGACCTTCACGCGCGACGAGCCGCCCAGCCGCTCGAACGTCTGGTCCTGCAACGCGCGCACGATCTTGCCCTGGGTCTCCAGCGGCATGTCCGAGACCTCGTCCAGCAGCAGCGTCCCCCCGTGCGCGCGTTCGAGCACGCCGGCGCGGCGCGGCGACGCCAGCGAGTCGGGGCCAGCCTCGACGCCGAACAGCTCCTCCTCGAAGCGCGCCGGATTGAGGGTGGCGCAGTTCAACGCGACGAACGGCCCGTCGGCCCGGCGCGAGCGCGCGTGCACCATCCGCGCCGCGACCTCCTTGCCCGATCCCGCGGGGCCGCTGATCAGCACGCGGGACCCCGTTGGCGCCACGCGCTCCACGGCGGCGCGCAGCGTCGTGATCGCCGGGCTGTGCCCCGTGAGGTTGGACTCGTATCCGGCCCGCAGCCGCAGCTCGGCATTCTCCTGCGCCAGCCGCGCGGCCTCCAGCGCCCGGCGTATGATCAGCAGCAGCCGGTCCGACTTGAACGGCTTTTCAATGAAATCATACGCCCCAAGCTGGATCGCCGCCACCGCCGTCTCGATGGTGCCATGGCCGGAGATCATGACGACGGGGACGTGCGGCTCCTCCGACATCAACGCCTTCAGGATGCCGAGGCCGTCGAGCCGCGACCCCTGCAGCCAGATGTCGAGGATCACGAGCGAGGGCCGCCGCATGCGGAAGGCCGCCAGGGCCGCGTCGGAGTCGGCGGCCTGGCGGACGGCGTAGCCTTCGTCCTCCAGGATGCCCTCGATCAGCATGCGGATGTCGGGTTCGTCGTCGACGATGAGGATTTCGTTTGCCATCGTTAAGCCTTCACCGGTTCGGTCACCAACAACGGCAAGGACAATGTCGCCGTTGCGCCGGGTCCATCGGCGCTGTCGTCCAGCGCCAAGCTGCCGCCGTGGTCCTCCATGATTTTCTTCACGATTGCCAGGCCAAGTCCCGTGCCCTTCGGCTTGTGCGTCACATAGGGTTCGGTCAGGCTTTCGCGGTCCTGGTCCGGCAGGCCGACCCCGTCGTCGCGCACCTGCAACATTACCCTGCCTTCGACGGCGTGGACAGAGATGCCGATGTGCCCCGCCGGCTGGTCCCCCGCTGGCTGATCTGCGGACCTTGGCCGCATGGCCACAGCGTCGGCCGCGTTCTGCAACAGGTTGGTCAGGGCCTGGCCCAACAGGCGGCGGTCGCACACCGTCATCGGACCGCGCTCCGGGATGTCGGTGGACCAGACGATCTCGGGCCGGGCGCTGCGCTGCAACACCAGCGCCTCCCGTGCGATGCGCCCGGCGTCCTCGGGCCGCAGGACGGGCTGCGGCATCCGGGCGAATGCCGAGAACTCGTCGACCATGCGGCCGATGTCGCCGACATGGCGCACGATCGTGTCGGCGCACTGCACGAACGTCTCTGGATCAGAGGTGATCTCCTTCGAAAAGCGCCGCTTCAGCCGCTCCGCCGAGAGCTGGATCGGCGTCAGCGGGTTCTTGATCTCGTGCGCGATGCGCCGGGCCACATCCGCCCAGGCGGCCTTGCGCTGGGCCGATTGCAACTCGGTGATGTCATCGAAGGTCACGACATAGCCATCCGGACGGCCGCTGCGCAAATCCGTGGCGATGCGTACCAGCAGAGTGCGGCGGTGCGACGGCGGGCCGATCTGCACCTCGGCGGTCCGTGCCCGCTCCGGCTGATCGTCGACCTGGTTCAGCAGCGGCGCGAACTCCGGCACCACCTCGCCCAAGGGCAGCCCGATCGCCGCCATCAGGTCCATGCCGACCAGCTCGCCCGCGGCGCGGTTCGGCAGCTCGACATGGCCGGACGAGTCCAAGCCGATCACCCCGGCCGACACCCCCGCCAGCACCGTCTCGGTGAACCGCCGCCGCTCGTCGATCTGGCTGTAGGCGTCCATCAGCTCGG